>Ga0126339_10000561_pt1 | contig 21250 bp, 8 predicted proteins | sample OrbTmetagenome_2_FD_92532 | JGI IMG/M metagenome (GOLD analysis project Ga0126339, IMG submission 92532) | Coral microbial communities from Petempiche,Puerto Morelos, Mexico - Orbicella T R C metagenome | ecosystem: Host-associated > Invertebrates > Cnidaria > Coral | place: Petempiche,Puerto...
AAATACAAGCAGTTCGTAAGCACAAGGTTGAATAAAGAAGTATGTATATTTTACTCAAAGTGTGTATCTGCGGTTTAGCTCTTTGATCAGGTCGGGCATTCTTCAGAAGCTGGGCAACAGCGGCGAGTAGAAAGGTCTTCCATCACAATCCACTCTTGAGGTAAGGCCGGTCAAATTGAAAATAGACTCAGCAGGTGTCAAATGAAAATGTAAATATCGCTCTCTGCGAAACTTAAATTGATTATACTTTGATCGAGACAAAGGATATTGATACATCACCAAAGGTTTTAAAATGTCTACATCCAAAAAAATATTCAGCGCCAAAAAGGGGTCAGCTGACTGAATACGAAGCAGAGTTATTTTATCACTTTTATTGATTGTTTATTTTCGTTTTCGGTTCCGTTCTCTTCTCTATTTTTTCATACCTTGGATTTAGTTGGAATAAATCGATTTACTCGCTAACCTACAAAATTAAGAACGTTACAAGCACTTACAAAGGGATAAATATTTTATCGAATCGGTCAATGTAATTTTTATTCGCTAATGATTCACCCAAGCCCTGGAGCTATTAAAAATTGCGGAGACCGACCTAATTCGCTTTAAAACCAGCTACTGTGAAATTAATGTAACAGTAACAATGTTTCATTTGTGGCATTAAAAAAGAACCGAGGAGTAAGAAAAGGATGCTGATAAAAATATCGATTTAGAATCGTTATTGAGGTAAAATTCTAAATCATTTTGTCCGATTCCATGTTCTGATAGTTCTGCCCGTCACTGGCGAGTGGATTTATTCAAAGTGCAAATATGCGGTCAGACCCGAAGTGTTCTTAAAAGCGTGCAACAGCGGTAGAAATTATTCGGTTTTTCATTGATAAGGAATAGAAGAATTTTGTAAAGGTAACTATAAGACACCACGGCATTGCTTTCCTACTGATGTTTTTCGCGGTGTAATTGAAAGAACTTTGGATCAAAGACAAAAATAATGGCATGAAGAAACCCAACCGGGATTTATATGATGGTACGAGTGCATGACTCGCCTGTAACTATAGCGAAATAAAATGCATCTCGCGCGTTGGCTGCCTCATTGATTTGAAACGCAGAGGAAGAATATCACTTTAGGATCTTTTAGGATTAAGTCGCGGGATGATTTTCGAAAGAAAAAAGAAGACAAAAAATATCTACGCTATCATCCATCATTCCTTTGTCGATTTATGGAAATATTACAAGCAAGTTTAGATGATAATAAAATACCCACTGCGTTGCATCGAGGATTTATCATAAGTTATGATTACCGATAAAAGAAATCAGGTTTAATTTCCACAAAAAATGACTATATTCTTGCTCACTAAAAAACGATGCATCAAAGGGAAACTTGAAATCGCCTTTGCTAAAGGTGCTGTGAAATTCAACAAAATCCTTATCCTGCTGTATTACACCTGTTATTTGGTAATACTAATTTATTCTAACGGAAAGGCCCACATTACCGTTTGAATGAAAGATGTGGATTTTTCATCATGTTTCAACGATACCAGCTTACTTACCTTCCAAGACGACTGTGTACTTCTTAAACTTTGAAATAACTGTAAAAAACGGTCGACAGCTCGATTCATCAGATGCAATTTCCAATAGCGTTACAGTTTGCTCCTGTATGGAATTTGTAGATTGAGCTAACAATCCTATGGCAAAAAAACAATAAGGCACATTTTGGCAATGCGAAGATAGGAAGAAATAAAGAACCGTTGACCTCGGGATAGGATGCTTCTACAAATTGGTAAACAACGGGCAGAGATTCGCGTCGCTAAGCTCGAGCAAAGCAGCAACTGGAGGATTCCGATCCAGACAGATTGCAAAATTGAATTTTTGAGATTGAAACACTTAAAAGCCACCTACTGTTACTCTAATAATCGTTCTATCGGACAAAACATAAATAAATTCAAAATTCACGCAGGTTGAAACAATTCAAAGGGAGTGAAGTTAAATTATCCATCGATCCTTTACGTAAACACTTCATAACTTCTAATTCACACAAAGCAATGAATTGATTTTTTGGCCAGAGAAATGCATTTCTTTGTTGGACTCTTTTTCAAATTGGACGCTTCAAAATTCAAAACAACACTAAGATATCAGATCACATCGCGTTAATGGAATAAGCTCTCAACATTTTGAAATCCTTACAGTCAAGGTTTACCTTACCGCTTGTTTTGCAGTCATTCCAACATCAGCTTGTCGCGTACACACTTTATATAACTCTATAAATTAGTACCATATTCTCAGCAAGACGTTGTGTCTTATCTTAGTAATCTACTTTCACGCAAGGTTTGGGCCCAGAATTATTGCATGGTTAACCAACGAAGAAACACCTGAAAACATCTTTTCGCTATATGTTGAGCGGTATTCTTCGCATAACCACCGAAATGCCGCATTTTGGGTCAGCAAAGTAAAACAGCTAATTAACAGAACACCTGGAGCTGTCACCAAGTTAGATTTCTTGCCACTTACTCGCCCAACCCAACTGATTACTCACAGTTTGTGCAAATTGGCACTCAACCGGGGGAGGTGATCCTGCTTGTATCTAAATCGACAAACTTTACAATAGTTGTGGTCTCTATTAACATAAATAACACAGCTAATACTCTTTCTACGGCTCTTTCCTAGATTCTACCTTACTTCTTCCCATAACGTTGCTTTTCTTTCAAACGGTCGCTACGTTAACTGTCAAAAAAGTTCATTAATTGTCGCGATAATACGGAAACCACCCTCCAGTGAGAGGTCGTAGCGACCGTTGCGACAACGATCGCCAAGATAGACCCTTGTTCTCGTTCGACGATCGTAGCGATAGTAGCAAGCGATCGTAATATTATGGAAACCGGTAGTCGTAAGGATCGCTCAACTTCATCTGCAGCGATCGTATAGTGATCGTAGGGATCATATCAGTCACATGGAAACATGCCTTAAAAAATGATTTGTTATCGAGGACTTTTCACTGGTCATCTACTTTCACAAACTATTAACGCGCTGGCGTTATGGTTTTCAGAAGACTGCTTCAGTATTGATAGCATCATATCATTTGTTTCTATTGGTTCAGAAAGTGCATGCAAAATGATTTACGATTATTGCTCTCGAAAAACAATGACCAAAATAATGCACGTTCCAAGATAAGAGGCGAATGAATAAGAGTTATCCCATTTCACCGATGTGAGATTCAAGAACCAATTTATATCAAGTTTCACTAACACCGAGCAATAAGACGAAATTGCTTAGCAACGGGTTCCTTTCGTCAAAAGATTTAAGCACAGTGTAAACCCAGGTAGTAAGCTGAGAAAGATTAAAGAAAGCGACCAATATTTGTGGGTTTTCAAGCTCACTTGTGAACAAAGGGTAAGTGGTTGCCAACTTACAACATTTTCTAATCTGACTGAAATTTTTTGGCGAGTGAATCACAGGCAAGCTTTGAATTCATAATCACCACTAACGTCTCCCTTTAAAACTGAACACACCTTATCTTTTTGGGGTTGATGCTTTCAATTTTCAATTATTCTGAGTTGCTGTGGATAATTTGAAACTACACTGTCGTTCTTTTTCATTAGCGGTGTAAAATCATAATATGAACCTACCCAGAAGAGTATACTTTCTTGCTTCCCCGGAACATTGACCTGCAGTGATTTCTCGTGACAAACGACTTGTTTTACTTATATTGTGTAGAATAACAGCATGTACAATTCTACACGATGTAAATGTTTACATAAAATGCGTACAATACTTTTCACAATGAACGGTTATGACGTTATTAATCACGGGGTTATCACTGAAAATACTTGAATAAAACACTCGCTGTAAAAAGCAGTCTTATCTTTATTGGGATACCTGTGGTCCCAATCATTGGGACCACAGGTCTCCCAAACCACACGCTGGGAGTGTTTAATATCACGTCGAAACAGTCTAAAGCTGTGTTCACATTAAAGCCGAAACATGATTAGAGTAAACATGTTTTAAGGAAACATGTTTCGCCTAAACATGTTTCGCCTAAACATGTTTGTTATTGCATTGTTCACATCAGATGTCGGTTTCCAATACGTTTCATGCATGGTTGTATGATTTGTGCTGTTTCATGGTATTCGCATAAATTTTTTACACTTCATTAAATTTTCCGGCAATGTTCTCCTAAATATTCTGCTTCAGTTTCTACCCATCGCCGATAATTGCCGTTGTATTTCTTCATCGGCCCACATTTCAACTAGACATTTGGCCTCATAATACCCCCAATTTTGGTTCTTTTGGGCACTGGCCTCCTCTGCGCATCCATCCGCCATTTTGAACGTGTTTGGTCTGATCATGATTGAAACTACCTCGCGAGGTTGTCTTAATCATGCTCAGAATAATCATGTTTCAACCATGATTCGCGCAATGTACTGTCTTGATGTGAACACTTTTCATAACGAAACATGCTTCATTCGTGATCAGACTAATCATGTTTCGGTCTAGTGTGAACACAGCTTAAGAGATTTTATGAGAATGCAACGACAATATTCTAAGTAGTAAGAAAGATGAAAATTGAAAACATATATATATAAATCTTACCGCTGTGGTGTATTACTGATTCCTGTAATGATTTGTTTACTTCTGGAAATTGATAATAACGTCTTAAAGACTGTATCACGTCAACGTTTCGGAATTTACCTCGAGTAATGAGCTTGTGAAACAATTCTTCCTAGTATATTTTCTCAGCAGCCTCTCAAACATTTCACCTTTTACTGCCACAAACCTCGACACCCGACATCTTCATCCTGCCATGCTCGCTCTTGCTTAGCCAAATGTCTGAATTTTGCGCTTGATCAGTTAATGACCACAAGAGTTAAACTGGCTTAAATTTAGCAACCGTCAAACACCGAAAGGTAAATTTTACCATTAACGGAAGCGCTGTAATTATTGGTCACAACACGGATCCCATTACTTTAACAACTTCTTTTTAAAAAACGTCTACCGCCGCAGTACGATTTTACAATTCAGTTTTCAACAGTAAAAGCAAATCTCTATCAACAAATATGTAACCGGCAAATGGACTGATCTTACTCCTCGTTACCTATTGGCTAAAACTACTATCCGTGATAGGTGCGGTTTTTAACAGCAGGATTAACTGAATCTGATCCCGGCTTAACAAAAGTTAATTTTGAATACAGTTTTATGAGTTATCAACAATGATTCCTTTCCAGGGTGTTTTTAATTTATATTTGGCTGCGGTTAATCTCAAATTTGGACTTGAAATCACTAGTGAAAAAAACATGACAGTTTGGCTTTTTTTATTCATCTGGGAAAGAGTCTTGGGAATGCGAATATTTGAAGAAAAAACCTGTTCTAAAAAATTCTGATCACTCTAACAGTTAAGAGGTGTGTGCTTTGTATAACTCAATAAAATTGCAGACAACACGCGTATCATGAAGTTGTTGCCCAACAAATATATTTAGCAAGAAAGTAGTCAAAAGTAAATTCACAATTCGAAAATACTTAATTAAATTTTGAGACCTGCCTCACGCGGGTTTTCTTCGCGTTTGCAAATTGGTTTCAAATTAGTGTCAGTTTTATTCAGGTAAAAGAATACGCGCTAATGTAAAAAGTTGTTTTCCAGCATAGATAAATAGCTTCTGAAACTGGATTGACCAGCTGCATCAAGGCCAACTGAGATCAGTACAGCCGCCGACTTCCGCAAAGAATTTAATTTTTAATTCTCATTATACTTTCCTCAAGAATAGACAATACAAGGAAATATTTTCTTTGTCTCTCAAACAGGAACTTTAATTTATGGCTTAGAGACTTGCCTATGAAGTGCATTAGGCAAGATTATCCCGGCAAACCATTTCCTAGTCATGGGATTACGACAGGAAATGAACGTGTGTTGACGCGAAATTTGTTCGGTGCATTTAAATTCTGATTCTGTTTACAAAACCGAAGGAGGAACATAATTACCTCGCATTGACGAACCTGACATTTTTTATCTAACACTTACAGAGCGGTAAAGATACATACGAGTGGCATCAGCATACTGGTAAATAAGTGCGACACCAGCGTCTTGACGCGAAGCGAAGTTATTGCAAGACAAAAAAAAACACAAATTGATTTGACATTCTGAAGAGGTCGCACTGAACGCGGAACAAGCCGAACGCACGAAGAACCAGCAGTCCCTATGGATGTTGCTCTGGCGCTGGTCTGTTTACTATATCTTGTTCTCGCCTTTGACTTGATTTGCGGGTTTCAGAAATGGCGCGAATCTTTCGCACCGGAAAGTCGGCCGAAGGCTTCAACTCGGAGAGAAGAGAGCGGTGAAGTCCATGTGCCGCGAAGAACTCGAAGCACAAGTAGGACAATGATGCTGATCAACAGAAGCCTCAAGGGATAATAAGCTGATCAACCGGAAAACAAAACGATACGAGCTTGACTTGCAAAACCAATTTTAACACGAGATTTTGAGGAAGTTAAACTGAGTCCAAGGAAATCTAATTGTTGCTAGGACCAAATCGAATTTACGATACAGAAACGTTTTAAAGCCACTATCAAACTCTCGGCAAAAACGTTGAAATTGCTGGTGAAAGATCGAGAACGGAGAAAATAACATGCAGTTGAGAAATAGACTTTGTGACTGCGAAGCCTTATGTTAAATACATGAATTTTTTCCATTTATAGACTGTCCAAGCTTTACACGCTGGTTGACCAGAGGGGAAAAATTAGGAAAGCCTACAGAAAAGCACTGATAGCTTATTTATCATTTTGCCAGATATAAGGTCTATAATATTTCGAAGACGAACCCTCATTTCCCGAATTGTGAATAAAAACGTGTTGCTAGCACCTTTGAGAAAACGCAATTATTGAAACACAAATTCAAAACCAAATGTGTTTTCAGTTATTGTTCTTCCCAAAATTAATTGTACCGGTAGTTTAAAAGTAAGTCGGCACTTAATTAGTATTCCAAACTGAAAGTTGCTCGTGGCAACTCAACTGCTTTTATCGTATGGAAAGTTACCGAGGCTTTCTGTAAATCCTTTGGTTTACAAATGAACTAAAGCGGACAGGGAATCCTTTTACTAAGACACCCTATCGGCTACAATGTTACCTACCGAGCCTTGGAAAAGAACTTCATAAACTTCGTTCGAAGCTTTGGTACTTTAGCAGTTTTCAATGCTAACATGCAACATATAGCGGAAACTACAATTTTAAAACCCCACGAATACTCGCACTTTCGGGAACGCTTCACTCATACTAAAATTTACCCGGTCTGAAGTGCCAGCCGTCTTCTCGAACTTAACCCCAAGGGGCCCATTAAACTGAGATCTCCGGCAATATAGCTTACAACTTAGCAAGAATAAACATATGCTAAATACACTCCTCATTTTGCTCCACATTTGGAAGCAAACCCAAACACATCTCATTGTAAAACTCAGCAGTCAATTCTGAACCATAAAACCTAAGAGTGACTTTCTATAAATACTACGGATAGGTGTGCACAATGGAAAAATCGAATTCCTCCAAACTTTGTCACAAGAAAGCCCTCTGGAAACTATTTAAGAAAATACAACTTTTAGTTCGTGTGGATTTATATTTTGCAACTAAGCCATTTTTCAATTCCCATCCCTGACCCACTGAAAAATGTGCTTCGTATTTGCTACTTGTGGAGGAAATCTAATGACCCTACTTTTGCAAAGTACCGTTATTAGAATTTGAAAAGATTCAAACCTGAATAAATTTACCCTCGTAAACAGCATTATCAGAAAGTTCGATTTTGCCAAATTTCCACGGCAAAAATCCTGGTACATGGATTCCGTTGTGAAGATGGTATTCCAAAGAAAGAATAAGGCTCTCTCTATTCTTCTGTGAAATAAAATTCTGGGGCAATTCAAACTGCGAGTTTAGCCGATCGAAAATATTTACAGTACTCGCTTGAAGTTTATGACCTTTGAACTTACATTTGTCTTCATGAATACAAGAGATAACCTAAACAGCAGCTGAAATTTTAGCCTGAATGCGACCCTTTCCCCCATTTTAATGATTTATAGTTATTCTTCATCTTCTCTCAGCAATTTCATCGAAAGTAATATTTTTTTACCCTAAAAAGGAGTTCCAACTTGTTTATAAGCCTTACTTTTTCTTTGGAACTCTACAACGGAATCCATGTACCAGGTAGGGATATTTGCCGTTCAAATTTGCCAAAATCGAGCTCTGATAATGCTGTTTACGTGGGTATATTTTTTCAAACTTCAGGTTTGAATCTTTTCAGATTCTAATCACGGAACTTTGCAAAGGTAGGGTCATTAAATTGTGTAATGTCGAAACACTTTTGGCATTTGTGTTCGTTTTTTTACACACGTCGCAAATACGAAGCACATTTTTCAGTGGTTCGAGGGATTCTCCAAGGGTGAAAATTAGAAAATCGCTTTAGTTGGAAAACTTAAATCCACAAGAACTAAAAGTTGTCTTTTCTTAAATAGTTTCCAGAGGGCTTTAATAATAATAATAATAATTATACATCTATATAGCGCTAATACTATGAAATATTCAAAAGCGCTTTACATATAAAAAGAAGCTAACAAAAGAAAACAAAGATCTATAAAAAGCATAAAATGTGCTAAAAAGACAAAAATATAAAACGGCTTGTGTAACTAAGATTTACAAAAATTATAAACAGTCATAAGGGATTTTAAAAAGATGTTTTCAATCGTTTTTTTAAAAATGTGCAAAGACGAGCTTGATCGTACGGCCAAGGGCAAATTGTTCCATAAAAATGCACCCGAACCAGAAAAGGCGCGAAAACAAAGTGGGTGCATTTCACTCTTGGCACGGATAGAAGGGCTTGATCACGGGAATGAAGTGAAAATCTCAGATTAAGCTTGTGACAGAGGAGATCCTTGGAGGAGGGCTTTCTTGGGACAAAGTTTGGGGAAATTCGATTTTTTCATTCTGCGCACCTATCCAAAATATTTATAGAAAGTCACCCTTAATACTTAGCGCTATTAACTTAGCATTTTTTTTTTTTTTTAGTAAATTTGTATAGGATAGGCACTAAACAGAACTTTATACATATGCGAGAAGCACAACTTGCGTGGGACTTGGACCCCATTTCGAAAGTTGCGGTAGTTAGCGGTCCCGAAAAGTTGTTTTTTTGTTTGCCGTCTTTACATTCAAGAAAGGAAAACTTCAATGGTTTTGAAATTCAAACAACAATAAAAATGTCAGGAAACGAGAGAGAATGGACTGACTTTTGATCTAAAATCCACACTACTATTCCGGCCTTAGTTTACATCTTAAGATATGGCTCTGGGGCGATAAAGTTACCGGGAGTTTCAACTGAGAAAGAGACCCTATCCTTGAATCCAACCGTTAGGAATCCTCCCAGTACATCATTTTTATCAATTTTCCGCGTGCCTGCCCTTCAGTCAGAAGTTGCAAAAAGATTACCGTTATTGCTAAAAACCAAAACCAAAAACTGCAGCTGGAATTAAGGCCAGAATTTTTTCCAGTCATAAAACATTAACCTGTAACTGGTTTCATGAAATCATAGTGCCGACATTTTGCCGATGCACCAAAGAGCTTCTAGTTTACTTCGCAAACCAAAACGTGTAACATCATTGCTGGTCTAGATAAGATTTAAAGTCTGAGAGATTCACATGTCCTTTTTGATATCCAGAGATCAATTACCGTTTTCTCACTATCAGATCTGACCCACATTTCAAAACAAAAGCCGTCTTGGACATTTATTAACGTTTTCAACGAGTAAGACCTAACACATAAACAAATCAATAAGATCTAAATCTATATGTTTCTTTCCTTCTCCCTTTCAATGTAGTGTATATATTGGAAAGCAGTAATAACTGCTAGTGTGCAACTTTATAGGAGGGGGGGGGGAAGTTACTAGTCTTTATCAATCAGCTAGGATTCAACAATTATTGGTATTAAATAAGACAGGATGAGCACTAAGAGCAGTCTCTTGCGTGGAAACATTTCGCCAACACATTTTCATTTGGTCTGTCGGATTAAGATGCACAAGGACGTTTGTCGCGATTTGTAGTCATTTTTTCCTTCTAGTGATGGCAAAACCTACTCCCAAAGTGTATTATTGAGTTAGCGGTTTCATACTTTACATGTTCGTGCAAATCAAATGTTTGAAGTTTGCTTGGATTAATCGTGGGTTCGTTCTCCTTTATCCAGACGTAAAGCATCGTCGCAAGGCCAGTAGAGAGGCCGAGAAAAAGTGTGGATGCAAAATGATGAATTAGGTTTCGCATCCTTGGCAACAGTGATCATTTTCACAAACACGTCAAAGGGCGACCGATTCTGAAATACTTCCATGCATATTATTTGTGGTAATACAATGAATTTTACTTTCACGTAAGATACCTTTATATTTCTATCTATCTAGTCCCGTATCTCGCGTGCATAGTCTATTGCGAGTCCGTAAATATGATTGGCTCTGCTATTGTTAAATAATTCGCCGATAGTCAGTTTCGCACACACGTGGCGTTGATATAAACAAGGCATCTCTTTTCATTTTTGCTGGAAAATTAGGTAATACAATTTTTGAGTCATACAACACAGAGCTTTCTACTAAAACAATAAAACTAATCCCTTAATTAATTTTCTGCCACCAATAACCAACTCGGCTACGGCGTCGATGACTGTTCGCTCATGTCTCTTGCCCAATGTAATTATTAAATAACTTAATTTCTCACGAATCCTACCGCATTATAGCTTTTTCATTATCTACAAGTACTTCAATTCCAGTACAAATTTACTAGCGCTTTAGCTTCTCTGGTGTTAATCTCAGTTTTGATTGTATTCTGAGAAATAGCCGGCCCTTCGCACAAAAAAAGGAAGAAAAGGGAAGGAGCCTCTCCTGGCTTCTCGTTCTTTCCTTCCTCTTGAAGAGCCCGCTCGCAGACCATCTAAGAAAAGACAAAAGGAACTTTGGTTCGAAAGCTGCGTGACCCAGCTGTAAGTATTGCAACACCCTATTTTAGCTACAAGAATGACTTACTGCACAACAGCGATTTTGTGGTTGAGATTTTCCCTCTAAGTTCCTCTTCTGTGGAGTTAAATAAAAGGTTGGTTTGTAAAGAAAACTGGATGCAATACAAGGCATTCTGTCCAATACGTAGTCGTAATTATGTGTAACGACCCAATGTTAAAATTGACAGCTGAAAATGGCAAAAAAGATGTCAATGTGCAAGGTCACAAGTTCTTAGACTTGCCGGCGCCATTAGAGCCAAACAACCCACACCGGGAAGATTCTAAAATAATTCCTAGTGGAACATTTTCGCCCAGTTTAGAAACTGAAAACCCGTTCTACTGACGTCTAGGTAACAAAGAAAAACTAAATAACTCCCCAAATCATCTTTGCATGTCTTTAAGGCTAATCGAAGACTAAGAAGACTACGAAATGGGCATCGCTAAGTTGGTTCGTCAGTTGTTACCTAAGAAGCGATGTTCAGGTTCACAGACGCTTTTGAAGTAATTTAAAGTCTAAGAATACAAAATGAGACAGTTTAAAATCATCACGTTAACTTTAAATAAATCATCTTCTCTCAAATTAACTAATGTTTCAAAAAACCACCTATTGTAATATTGACATAATGAAATTCACAAGTGCGCAGGTACGAGACTAAGCCCGAAATCTCTATGAATGTTACTTGTAATAATGTAAACGTATTTTAATTTTCTTTTCGTAAGATGTTTTGTCACATAAACATTCGGTGGATCTTACGGTTTATGAAAAGATTTGTTTGTATTTTCCGTTTGCGTTATTTTAGCTACTCAGTGCACTCCCTATTTATCAAACGGACACAGAAAGTCGCTTGCCTATTGTAAATTAATCAAGTCTCTCACTATCAAAATTTCAAGAAAAGGCGTCCTAAAGTTTAAACATTCCATACTTTGGGGGTTTCTATTTTGGTTTAGTGCTATCCATAATTTATTTGCGATTTGGTTTTCTTTTGTACAAAATAAAGCCTTGCCTGTTTTGATTTTACGAACGAAGATTAACAGATTGAGGAAGGAAGTTATAACAAGTGGTAATTACCTAACGATAGAATGTAAAACTGACAACTGAAATAGGAAAAAAGAGACGATATTGTGTGGGTAACAATGGCCCAGACTTTTGTCTCCACTAGAGCTCAGTTGCAAACAGCCCGCGTCCTGCGGCATTTATTTAAGGAACTTCCTTGGATGATTCACTAGGGAAATGTTTCGCCGTGAAACAACCTGAAAATTCTAACTGATATGCCGAAAAAGTTTAACAAACCTAAAACCCACCAGAAATCATAAACGCCAAACAGCGTTTTTGGCTAATCTTGTTCAAATCATGATTTTTAAGGCTGAAAAGATGGCCCGTTAGGTTTGCCGGTTGTGAGTTCACAAACAATTCTATGAAGACTAAGTTGACAGTTTTAAAACCATTTATTCAGAAATGGAAAACGTACTGTCACGGTTAAAGTCAAACCAAATTGATGCTATTTTATTTCCTGATAAACATTTTTTTAAAATGAAGCAAAACGGCGTCGAGTCTGAAGTATCTATACATGTTTTCATGGTAAAATATAAATAAATTTTACTTTTGAAAGTATCTTGTTTACTAATCCGTTAGTTCGCTTAAATTTTGCCGGCGAGCTGTTCGTTTTTCTCGACGATTTTTCTTCTTTTTGTCAAACTGACACAAAAAGCTGCTTGTCTATTCAAGGTGTCATGACGAGAATCAAAATGAGATTGATGGCCAGCAAAAGAGCCTTTATTAATACTAGTTGATTAATAGAATCAATTTTCAGAAACTCGCCGCGGTCTATCCCAAACCTGTGATTTTGATTGAGTATTGCCTCGGTAACGTTTCGGTATTTATCAAGTAACCCAATGGCAGCTGCTTCCTGTACAGTGTTTGCTTCTTTAATTTGGAATTGTTGAAATCATTTTTTAGCAACGGAAGATTCATCAAATTAAGATTAAAAGCAGGCAAAACTATCCCTCAAAATGTTTTTGTTTCCTAATTTCTGCGAGCAATGCATGCGCTTTGCCGACAATTGTAAACCTACAGCTTGAATCAAACTGACAATAACATAAGAACCTCCAAGACTAAAGGCTGGTTCCCTGCTAGCGCTCAAGCATAAGCATATGCAACATACGCAAACGCTGTGAGGTATTGTTAAGTAGCGTCTTTTGTTAAAACATTTTCTTAACGAAAGGCGCTATATATCAGCATCTTTCTGGGTCTGCGTGTGTCGGTTTCGGCTTCTGTTGATGCACCAGTGAAAACTAGATTCATCAAACACTAAACTTGAGTACTACTTTTTATTGAATACCATCACTTCAAGCACGCTTTTAGTAAAACCTGACACATTTTATCAAATGCACACTCTCTACTCGGAATTCTTGATGCATGTTTTGGTGTTGAGAGTGCTTTCTTTTAACCCTGAGAATTCAAGGTGAATAACCAAAAAAAAAACAGTGACGCTCTTCTTTTTATGAGCGCTCAATCAAAGAAAACGCTCTTGGTATGCACACATTGTTGATAAGAGTTTAAGAGTGCTTCCTGTGGGATGTTAGTAAAATCTGGAGCAGTTATCTTAATACGCAGCTAAACATTGATACTGTACTTGTTATAACTGAGTCCCCATCCACTCGTACCCCTCGTGGGGTTCTCGTCCCAAACGTGTCTAGTCTGACATGTCTCACCTCATAATCCCTGCCTGATTTCGTGAGAAAAACTGACTGTCAGCAGTTTAATATCGAGTTGACGGTCAAACCATTTAATCGTTCTTTTATATTTAAAATTAAAAATGATATGAAGATTTGGCAAGGCAAGGCAAGGGCTTCGTTCGTTCGTTTGTTTTTCCCCACATCATCTCGCCTGTTGTAAGTAATAAGACATGCACTAACAACTCTATTTATAGTTGGTTACTGATACGTAAGGGAACTGGCTGCACGGACGCTTTCTGCATGATTTACCACCAGAATACTACGACCCTATTCAGAAGTCAAGCGTTGCTTCAAACACCAAGCGAGTAGCTTACTACTATGAGTGAACGTTCATTATGCATTTACAAGAACACTGTAACTTCCCCCAAATCTTTGTTGATGCCAAGCAGAAATCAAACACCCAACTCGCGTAAAAGTACTCACCAGTAACTGATCTTCACACGATTTAAACGTTCTGAGTTAATCTATGTTTCTCTTCTGTCTCTGTTTTTGACTTTAGTTGTTCTCGAGAGCGAAAAAATCATGGTCAAAACTTGACGGATTAAAATGAATGTTGACTTAATCTTCGTTTTCTTGCAATTGGTAACCTTCGAGCTTTTTTGGGAAAATATCAGCCTTAATAAGCAGTATTATTAACCATCATCATCCACTGATTCATCTGTCGCGCAAATCATCTCAAACGTCCAATGAAAGAGAAGCTTTCTTCCGGCGTAAATGGCACTACTTTCCCGTTTGCCGTTCGAAAACTACATATAAGATGCTGCTGGCCAAGAAAAATAAGTTATCCTGAGAGCCTTTGGGGAAAGCATCAGTCTAATTAAAACCCATCGTCCCTTGATCCGTCCGCCAAATATCTTCTTAAGAGCCCAACTAAAACAGCTCTCTTCCGCTGCAAATGATGCCTTTTCCAAATTCAAACTCTGTTCAACAGAAATCTCGAAATTGGGATTCTCCATGCACTTAGAGTTATGTTTTAGTGACTTATTTTTTCTCTCGTGTGCCCTTAAACGCCTCATGCAGGAGTTGTGCTTTCCCCAGAACTTTCTATCTAATTGCTTGAAAACAAAATAGATAAAAAAAGACCGTGGGGAAGAGATTGTTTTCATCTGCACAAATAATTAAAGGGTCAATAGCTTTATTTAAGGCCTGTCAATTTCAAGCCCGACACATAAATTCCTCTTACACATTGTGATATCTTTTTTTTCAATGTTTGTTAAGAGAATCTAGTCGTCAATCAAGTCATTCATTAGATGATTTTAAACTGAACGAAGAAACGCAGTTGCATTTCAGTGCGTTATTAGCCTTGAGGCAGGCTCTGTTGATTGAGTTTCGCCCAAAAGGCCGTGAGTTACGGACGAATGAACTATAAACATCTGGTTATTTCACGACTTCTTATGCTTTAGGTTGATTCAAAATGTCTCAGTTTTGTGAAAAAATTAAATATATAATGCTCCATTTATAAACCAGTTAATCATTGTTTTTTTAATATTTGTCTTGGAGAGGTTGATCCTGAACAATCGAATTTGTTTCCTTCCAGACAACAACCGCTTTTCTGGTGAAGCCATTTGTAATATTCTGCTGTGTAGCTATGAGAAAAATACTGTCGCAACCAAAACTTTCACAGACAGTTTTAAAGCCCTCATTTGCACGCAAAGAGAACCGACGAATTCTAATTGCAAAGTAGCCATTATCGTTTAATTCGTGAGCGTAAATTTGATAAATGTTGTTTATGCTATTTATATAAATAAAATATAATTTCTGCACGTAAACCCATTTCGAAAGGTTCAGGAACTTTTCAATTTTGTGTGATCATTATACGTACTACATTTATCGACTGGAGTTTAACGGTACAAGGGATATAGGCGAACAATACGGCCCTTAAAATTCTAAATTAATGTTCTTTTATATTTCACACAGTGCCATTCAACCTTGGCAAAGAAAACAAATTGACGAATGGAGAACTGCTGTTAACATTTAATATATTTTCGTTTGTGAGCCATTAGGAAGATAAATGATATTTACATAGATAAGATACAATTTCCGCATGCACGAAAACCAATTTGAAATCATCTTCTTTTTTTAAACTAATTTATGATACGTAGTTTCTTTATTGATTGGCAGTCAGTAAAAGTGATATACTTGAACGAATAAGGACCTAAATTTTCAAAAAATACTTTTACAAGCTATGCAGTGACCATCAAATCTAAAAATTACGGGCGGATTATATTAAAATGTTTTGGCTTCATGTGCCAATATGCTAGGAACAAACTAAGTATCGTTCTCCTTTGAAAAATCAACAAAAAAATCGCGCAAAATTTTATTGACGGGAGTGGCATTTTGATATACTGACTGAAAAACGAAAATTCAAATATATTTGGTATTGTTCGACATCTACAAAGTTGAAATACTTCACAACCACAAAAAAGACACTTCCTGTTCGTGTACTCGATTCGAGCGAGTGATGGTCATTTGGAAATTTTGCATTAATATCATAAAAATCCCAACTGATCTGAGTGACTATGAAGCCAAGACAATTAAAACTAAATTCATCTAAAATAAATCGCTGAAATACTACACAAATACTAAAATTATATTCCCTATTACTCAACTCGACCGCGCGATTCTTATTTGGAAATTTTGGATTAATATTACAAAACCCCCAACTTGTGTCAGTAAATATTACGCCAAAACAGAATCAAAACGCAACTCACCTAAAAGCGTCAGCTTTAAAAGACTTTCAACGTTTTCGCAGGAAAAATTCAGTCTGAATTTAGCGGCGACTGCACGTAAATACCACTCTTCAATCTGTCAATTCGGTTTGAGATTGGGAAGAAAGCAGGCTCTTTTGGTCATTAAGGGCGCTTTAATAGCTGTTCGAATCGGTCAAAACGCTGCCAACTGTCAACAACAGTCACAATAACTTTAAATGTGGTATTGTAGCGAGTAAATAGTTAATGTCACAGACCATCTGATTCACTTAAGCACTTTAACCAGAAACCAGGAATGCTGGCTTTGTACCTAGTGACGTCACCTTAAGTAAGGCGTCAGGAATAATTTGTTTCCTTTGCCAGTTGTTTGCTTTTCTTTGCATTCTCGAAAATAAAATAGTACACATCACGTAGAAGAGGTTGTTAATTATTTCCATCAGCTATGGGGTCTGTAGCTGTTTGGTTTTCAAAATTTTCACCCTCAAGCAAAAATTACTAGTTCTTCTCAGTAACTGTGAAATTTCACTTCATGCAGCTCTGAGAATTTGATGCAGTACCAAAAGAGGTCGATCTAATTTATGATTTTCCATACTCTCGTGAACTGTGTCTGTTTGACAGTGTATTGATATTGTTTCAGTGATAGGTTTCCGCACGCAGTTGAGGAAGTTCAAAACAGTGAACAAATCACTACCATATACGATAACCATCTGGTTTTTTAACGAGCTCGTTTGCCCCAAAATATAATTACTTGTTCACTGGGTTCCAAATTTCTCAATTTCTCAATTTCATCACGAGATTAAAGAATTACTACCCTATTTATAAATCACTAAATAGTGTCGCGCAGCCCAAACTATCCACGAATAAGAAAGGTTTGCACTGGTCTTTAGTTACCGCTTGCATGCAGATGAAAAGTAAATAAAGACAAACGCGCAATTTACAGACTAAGAGCGGTTTCATTCTACGTCAAAGAAAGTATCTACAAATTTTCTAATATTTTGTTGTGATAGCTTTAGAACGTAAAGAAACCGACATCTTATGATAGCAACACTTTTTCCAATTTATCGTTTATCAATTTTGCGAGCGCAAAGTAAACATGAACGTTTGTCGCATGAATAAACTTCACTTTCCGAGAGAAATCAAATTAGTTTCAGTTTTACACTGATTGCGATTTTCGATATTGACTGCGTAGCCAGTAAAACCGATAAATGCGCTTTCCATCTAAAATTACAAAACAGTGACATCAGGGTTGACATGGGAAACATATATGTATACTATATCTGTGTTCACGCTGGTGCAATTAAGACCTGATTTTGTTCGCGTAAAATAAAAAACTCCCCGTGAAATGTGGCAGAGTCAATTTAGAAAATTAACATAAAACAACTAGTCCTTTTGAGATTTTTCTCCAGATGTCCTCGTTTTAAATTTTGTTTATACCGACTTAGATAAAGCAATTCAAATATGCGAGCCATATTGATGGAGTTGAGCAGATAGAAGTAATGAATTTCATTCCTGTAAAAGTCATTTGCCTCGGGGAGTTTTTTCCCATACCAATTGGAAGCTCGCTATCTGATGTTATATCTTCGACAAGGACAAAACTGAAAGCATAATTTATTAGGTCGTACTTACTTACTTACCAAACACATTTCCAACAACCACTGACAGAAATACACTTCACTTCTGTTGAACTTGAAATGTTTGGTTGGCAAAAAAAAAAATATCAAGGCTAAACCTATTGCAGGTGTTAAACTGACTTTTTCAAACGATGGCAGGCCGAATAGTCGACAATTTCATTTCACCTTTTAACCTGTCAAAGCTTCTAAACACCCAACGAGATAGCATCCTACACGACCGCTGTCTATCAAAGCAGCTGCACCAATCACAACAGAGCTACATCTGAAAATGTTATTTGAAAGCTTTTAGTGCATAATTTGTTTTCTAAAACTCGAACACCAAGTGTCGTTAAGTAGGCGTAAAAATTAATAAAACAATCACCAACCTTCCAAATTTCTCAATTTTAGATGATAATTAAGCATGAACTGTCTGCTATAACCAATGGAGCTCAAGCCATTCATATATCTCGATATATCTCATTTTAGGATATTAGCTCAGTTTTTAAAATGAATTTCCGTTCTTCGACAGGTAGGTTATGTATTGCGTAGGCATAAATTCCGCGAAAAGTATAACTGAAAAAGGCAAGTGCAGTTTTGTTAAGTTTTATGCAATTTTGAAAGAATTATAGTGTCAGAATTTCATTGTGATGTTGAAGAAATGGCGAAATTATATGCAGACATAAGTTTTGCCATACCGGTGTACTTCCTTCGATTCAGAGTTCCGTGGACATGCAGTTGATTTCCTATATGCATACCTAGTAGCGGAAGTCGGCTGTTTTTTGTTAAACGATTAGATGATGCGCCAACTCACCCACAGTTTAAAGTTGTTATCAACAGTGTGCCACACTGATAAACTAGTCTGCTGCATTTTGTTACACGATTAAATGAATCGGCCGCCCACCCATAGTCCACAGTTGTAATCAACAGTATGCTACATTTGCTAGTCGGAGCAAATGCTGGACGCTTCGTTGTTTTGAAAAAGACGCAGAATCAAATTGACTGCCAAGTTAAAACAATGACAAATGGAAAATGTAGAACAAGAACCCAAGACGACTATGTTCGACCTCTCCAGCTGACAATTGTAAAACGCCTCATAAGTATCTGCAATCGCCGACCTTTGCTCTATTATATTGAGTAACATCATAGAACATAAGTGTTATTCCAAGAGACCCCTTCGTACTTATCAGCAACAAACAATATCTCACTTATGCATTTAGCTGTTTACTCAAAAACCTCTTGAACTGGTTCAACCATGCAAGCGAATGTGCACCAAATTTCTCCTACCAGAGGATATCTGGCTATCTACCATGCCACTTCATGTTCCCAAGTCAAAAAAATGATACGAAAATTTAACTACACCACCTTATTTATACGCCATTATATTTACTCAAACAAATTAAATAGCAAGGCCATCTCCATTCACGAGTTTATCAGTAAGCTATTCATTAAAATACAACCTTGAAAATTTGTCTTAATTTAATGTTTTATCGAAAAGTACTTTTCTCTCCTAAAGCTTTAGGATATATTTGTGTGGTCCTCTTGTACGTGTACGTAATGAACTGTTTTTGTATTAACAAAAAATATATAAAATTACATTTTGATGGAAATGAAACAAAAATTAAATAAAAATAGAAATGATTACAGTGAGTAAGTCTCCTTAGGATTAATAGTACAACGACGTAAAAATCTCCCCCCAAAAATTCTCACTTGTCTACAAGGTGGAACAAGGCTTAACGCCAAAAACTGATCTCATTTATTAGTCACTAACGTTGTCACCCAATTCACGTACGTGAGAGAATGTTTTCAGTGTTTTGAACACCTAAGTTCACTATCTAAGAGAAAAAAGCTACGACAAAAGAGCTAGCATAAACCCCTAATAGCACCTCTTAATCCACGTTCTCAATTTGTCAAAAAAGAGTCGGTTTTCGCCAGATAACAGGAGATCCCATATATTTTCATGAACTTCTCGAATTTGAATAATGAAAGGGATTTCTTGGTACACCTACAGAATGTTTTTATTGGATTTCCTCGCCATTTGTTTATTTCTTTTTTTTCCTTCGTAATCAAATAGTCAATTAGTTTATGTACATAACAAATGATAAATAAATATATACACGAAATAATGTTATTCTGTTACTTACTTAATACAAGTTTATTGGGGGGTTGGGCGGCGTAACGAAACGAATCCTAATATAACAATTCGCCTGCACTGAATGTACATTAATAAGTGTACTTTTCTACAACTAGGTGTTAATTGATCTGGTTATATCAAGTCCAAGCTTTGGTGATAACAGGAGAGATTAAAGTTCTTCCTGTAGGGTGCTTCTTCATGTTCATGGTCAGGTACATGGCGCTCACTCGTTACATAACTCCTTACAAGCATAAGGAAAAAAAACTCTCTGACACGTGCCCTAGCTCTGTTTACTCTATTCACTCGCAGTTCTTCTAGCCCGTGTTCTCAGTTTCGCGCTGACAAAATAAAGAGGTTGGAAAAGTCAGGGAGGTGAGATTTTGTATTCAGAATCTTGATAGGATTAAGCATCGTAAGAAGAGGTTGTTTAATCACGATATTGTACTCCAGTGGTAGGCTCGCACGTGCTCACTGCTTGTCGGCAATCTTTCATACAATCCTAGCGCATGCGCTAGTCTGCAGCATCTACGAACAGACTGTTTCTACATAACAAATGCTTCAAAAGTATGCAAGACCTAAGAAAAAACTTTACGAACTAAGGATGAAATATTTAAATCAGTTCACATTTAGGGGGCCATAAAAACAAAGCGCATCTTTACGTTAGATTTCAATCAAAACTATGGTCACTAAATAAGTTTAGAAGACAAAAAAATTAAGTTCCGTGTCTGAAACACAAACTCCAGCATTTTATGATCATATGTTCAAAAATTCATTATCGCCCGCTGATTTGTTCTTGATCATGCAAATAAGAAAATTATCTCTGAGTATTTGTATTTAAAAGTTCCATTTGTGCGTGATTATGCTTTCCAAAGTTTGGTATTGACGGTTGAGTGAAATTGCCCGACACAAAGGGTAGTAGTTCCTTCTGCAATTTTCGATTTCTGTTTCAGAGTTTCTTTTCTGTCTTTATATTTAACTTCTCGGAGGGTCTTTTCTACCATTTGCTCCGGGTAGCCTCTCGAGATCAGGCGTGTATTGAAATTTTCAATATTCTCTTCAATGTATTTCACAATAAA
>Ga0126339_10000562_pt1 | contig 21245 bp, 18 predicted proteins | sample OrbTmetagenome_2_FD_92532 | JGI IMG/M metagenome (GOLD analysis project Ga0126339, IMG submission 92532) | Coral microbial communities from Petempiche,Puerto Morelos, Mexico - Orbicella T R C metagenome | ecosystem: Host-associated > Invertebrates > Cnidaria > Coral | place: Petempiche,Puerto...
CTTCACGGCCGGCTCGACCATGCCCATGCCGGCGACCGAGGTGCAGAGGTACTTGACGGCGGCCATGTCCTGAGCCCCGCCCATGGCGGCGGAAAGGCAGATGTACTTGATGGCGGCATCCTGCATGCCGCCCATGCCGGCGACCGAGGTGCAGAGATACTTGACGGCGGTCATGTCCTGCATACCGCCCATGGCGGCGGAGAGGCAGATGTACTTGATGGCGGTGTCCTGCATGGGGTCGACGCGACCCATGCCGGCGACCGAGGTGCAGAGGTACTTGACGGCGGCCATGTCCTGCGCCCCGCCCATGGCGGCGGAGAGGCAGATGTACTTGATGGCGGCGTCTTGCATCCCACCCATGCCGGCGACCGAGGTGCAGAGGTACTTGACGGCGGTCATGTCCTGCATCCCACCCATGCCGGCGACCGAGGTGCAGAGGTACTTGACGGCGGCCATGTCCTGCATCCCACCCATGGCGGCGGAGGTGCAAAGATACTTCACGGCCGCCATGTCCTGCATGCCGCCCATGGCGGCTGAGGTGCAGAGATACTTGACGGCGGCCATGTCCTGCATGCCGCCCATGGCGGCCGAGGTGCAGAGATACTTGACGGCGGCCATGTCCTGCATGCCGCCCATGGTGGGATTAAAGCCATCAGTCATGTCGAGCCTCCACGCATATCAAGTGGATGCAGTATCGGCTCGGCCGGGGATGATTTCTCTGCGCTCGGTCAGATTCCACAAAATCCGTCATGGAATGGGCGCCGGCCTAGCTGGGCGATCCCCTGAGTAGCATGGCACGGCGCCCTTCAAGTCACCCCTGATGACCAGGGCTCGTGCGCGCGATCATTGTCACACGCAGGGCGACGGCATCGGCCCGCCCAGCGTCCGTGCCATCTTTTCCACGGCGGATCGAATCCCGTCCACTGGGGCCCCCACTGGATTTGCCTCTCGGCCCTGCCCTACAACGAGTTGGTGGACGGCGACGCCTTGATCGCGACCCTTGGGGCTTGACCCTAACAAGCTGTGTTCGTGGTCAGCCGTCTGGCGAAGGCGGCTCGGGCAGCAGGGCCTCGACGTCGCTCAGGCGCAGGACGTGACCATAGATCATGTTCAGCACCGTCAGTTCGTGGGTGTGCAGGGCGTCGGTGGCGGCGGCGCAGCAATCGTCGACGATCACCACCTCGAAGCTCTCGTCGGCAAGGCTGCGCACCGTCGAGGAAACGCACTGATCGGTGAAAATGCCGGCGACGACGACCGTTCGAATGCCTAGGTTATGAAGGATGAGGCGCAGGTTGGTGCCGGTGAGCGCGGAATCGGTGGTCTTGAGCACCGTGATCTCATCGCCGACAGGCGCCAGGTCGGGCACCACCTGGCTGGCCGAGGTGTCCTTGGGCAGCAGCAGGTTGTTGAAGCCGGGCTTCTTCTGACTGAGCGATCGGTCGCGGCCGTCCTTGGTCTGGCAGGCGATGCGGGCGAACAGCACCTCGACTCCCCGGCGCCGGCACAGGGCCATGAGCGCGGCGGTGTTGGGGATGACCGTGCCTCGCATGCGGGCGAGGAAGGGACCCCACAGCGCCGCCTCGGCGGGGTCGGTGGGCGCCTCGAGGTAGGTGTTCTGGATGTCGATGACCAGCAACGCGGTCGTGGCCGGATCCAGCACGATGTCGTCCGGCTCCGGCGCCGTCGCGTAGTACGCCGACCGATACGCGGTTTTCCAGTTCCAGGTCATGACAATTTCTCCTGTTGTCGCATCCGGCCGCTCCGCCCGAGTCCTGCGCGACCGTTCGGCCCAGGGACGGGACGGCGCGCGGGCGGTTCGGCTGGTGTCCCGTGAGGGGATGGGGTAGCGTGCCGCCATGGCAAGTCGTCGGAAAACAACCCGGCAGCGGCGTATCGTCGAGATTCTCGGTACACAGCCGACGTTGCGGGTGAGCGATCTCGCCGAGCAACTCAACGTCTCCACGGAGACGGTGCGGCGGGATCTGGATGAACTGACACGGCAGGGGCTGATCGATCGCACCTACGGTGGCGCGGTCCGCCGGCTGTCGTTGGAACCCGGTCTCAACGAGCGTCACAATCTGTTGGTGCCGCAACGTCAGGCGATCGCCCGCACGGCGGTGCCGCTGCTGGCTGGTTCCCGTCATCTCATGTTCGGGTCGGGCGCGACCACCGTGCACGTGGCGCGGCGCTTGGCCTTCGCGATGAACCACGTGACCGTGCTGACCCATTCCTTCGGCGTGGCGACGGTGCTGGCGTTCAATCCCACCATCACCGTGATCATGACCCCCGGGGTGTATCATCCGGAGGAAGGGGCGCTTCATGGGGGCCAAACCTTGCAGTTCCTCGAGGGGTTCCGGGCCGACTGGGCGGTGGTGGGGGCCAGCGGCCTGGTGCCCGATGGCGCCAGCGACGCGTTGATCGAGGCCGCCGAGGTGTATGGCGCCATGGTCCGCCGATCCATTCAGGTCATGGTGGTGGCCGACAGCTCCAAGTTCGACCGCGAGTTTCCCGCGCTGTACGCGCCTTGGGAACGCATTGATGTTCTGGTGACCGACACCCCGCCGCGCGGGTCGCTGGCCCGGGCCATCGCCGCCGACGGTGTGTCGGTGCGCGTGGAAGCGCCAGCCGGTCCCGCCCCGGGATCGACGCCGTCGCGCGAACTGGCGTCCTGAAGTCACATCTCTCGGACACGGGCCGCGCCGGGGGGGATCGTGGCCAGGGTCTCGGTCAGGGCGTCGACGAACAGATCCGCCTCCGCGCGGGTCAGGCACAGCGGCGGGCGGATCTTGAGGGTATGGCCGTAGCGCCCCGCCGCGCCGATCAGGACCCGGCGTTCGCACAATCCATTGATCACCGCGCTGGCCAGGGCGGGGTCGGGGCGTGTCGGATCGTCCGCCTGGCACAGGTCGGCGCCGATGAACAGACCGGCGCCCCGGACCGCGGCCAAGCGCGGGTCGTTGGCTGAGAGGGCCCGCAGCCGTTCCATGACATGGGCGCCGACGGTGCGTGCGTTGTCCTGGAGGGCCTCCTCGGCGATCACCTCGAGAACGGCCAGGCCCGCGGCCGCCGCCACCGGATTGCCGCCGAAGGTGTTGAAGTACCCCACGCCCTGGCAGAAGCGGGTCAGCAGGTCCGGCCGTGTCGCCAGGCCGGCCATCGGATAGCCGTTGGCCATGGGCTTGCCCATGGTGACCATGTCCGGGGTCACGTCGTGACGGGCGAATCCCCAGAACGCATCGCCCGTGCGCCCGAAGCCGGGTTGCACTTCGTCGGCGATGAACAGCCCGCCGGTGACGCGCACGGCCTCGACCGCTGGCGCCAGGAAGCCGGGCGGGTCGGCGAACACGCCGTCGCTGGAGAAGATGGAATCGCAGATCAAGGCCGCGGGCCGATGCCCGCGCGCGTTCAAGGTATCGATGGCCGCGCGGACGGCGGCGGCGAATCCGCCGGCCACGTCGGCGCCCACATGGGCCGGTGCCGGAGGCGGGACGGTGCAGACATACGGTGGGGGCGTGCCGATCTTGAAGGACGAGGGCGAGATGTTCGTCACCGCCCAGGTGTTGCCGTGGTAGGCCGTCTCGGTGACGATGAAGCCGGTCCCACCCGTGCCGGCGGTGGCGACTCGCAAGGCGAGGTCGTTGGCCTCGCTGCCGCTACAGGCCAGCACGACATTTGAGAGCGTCGGCGGCAACGTGGCCTTGAGGCGCTCGACATAGTCCTCGGTCCGCCGGTTCAGGTATCGGGTGTGGATATTGAGCGTCGCCACCTGCCGGGCAATGGCGTCGGCCACGCGCGGGTGTCCGTGGCCGACGGACGGCACGTTGTTGTAGAAGTCCAGGTAGCGGGTGCCGTCGGCGGTTTCCATCCAGCAGCCGCTGGCGCGGACCATCTCGATGGGGTCGCGATAGAACAGGACCGATGCGGCGCCGCTGTTGGCGTGCCGGCGGGCCAGCAGGGTGCCGGGCGGCTCGGCCCCTCCGCGCGCGGTGTACGCGTTCATGTCCAGGATCGGACGAACCGACGGTTCCATGGTGACGTTGCTCCGTGGGGGGCGGCCCGAGCCACCGGCGCGCGTGACGGGCCGCCCTGACTCAGGCCGGGTCAAGGGGTTGTGCTCAGGAACTGGTCGGCCAGGTTCACCGTGCCGTCGGTATAGGCCGCGCCCAGCTCCTGGGCGGTGGGGGTCTCGGCGTGACTGGCCAGCCAGGCCGTCAGCAGCAGCCGGCGCAGCATGACGAAGGTGGGCAGCATGGCCTCGTCTTCCGTGCTCAGGGGCGCGACCGTGCGGTATCCCGCCACCCAGGCGTCCTGGAGGTCGGGAATATAGGGTTCGTGTTCGAGGAAGCTGACGGCGGCGGCGAAATCATAACCGAACCAGCCGAAGCCGCAGTCGTCGAAGTCGATGACGCCGAGGCGATCGCCCTCGACCAGCAGGTTGGCCAACCTCAGGTCGGCGTGAATCAGGCCGAATCGATCGGGTTCCGTGCCATGGGCCGCGAGCCGGTCGCGGAGCACCTCGCTGGTGCGCGCCAGAATCTCCGCGCCCTGGGGCGCGAGCCCCATGGCGGCGCGCCAGTCGCCCCAGTGGGGGGTGGGCCCGACCGTGGTGTCCCAGGTCCAGTGCTTGCGCTGGAAGCCCGCCGGCCGAGCCCAGGCCCGCGCGTGGTCGTGCAGGCGGGCGCTGATGGCGCCAAGCTTGTGGAATCCGTCGGTTAGGTCCGACTCGGGGGAGGGTTCGGCGCCGCTCATGAAGGCGAAGGCCACGACCTCGCGATGTTCGCCGTTCAGGTCGAAGGTGGCGATGTGGCCGCCATCGGCGACCGTCAGGGGTTCCGGGGTGTCCACGATCTGGTGGGCGCGCAGGTCGGCGATCCAATCCAGTTCCGATTCAATCTCGCGTCGCGTGTGATAGCCTGGGCGATGAACGCGCAGCACGACACGGGTGTCCGCGTCGGTGTCGCGGGCCAGGAAGGTGGCGTTTTCCGAGATGTTCAACAGCGTCACCTGGGAGTCGGGAGGGAGACCCCAGGTGTCCAGGAGACCGGCGGCTCCGGCTCGCAGCGTTTCTAGCAATTCTTCGTTGTATAGTCCGGACATGACGCGCCCTAACTTGTTAGTTCCAACAAAGATCAGTGGGATGCTAGCCTCAAAATGTGGCACTTACAACATTTTTGCATTGCGCTTGGGTCCAAATTGAGGCTTGCTCAAGAACGCGTGGTGGTTCGGGGCGGCGTTGCCGAGGATCGGCGCCACCGGTCCGCCACGCCAGTCGTTCATCGCATAAGGAGCGAGGGTCCGCCATGAAACTCACTCGTCGAGGATTCACCCTGGGGTCCGCGGCCCTGGCCGGGCTGAGCACCTTGGGGCCGCTGCGCCAGGCGCGCGCGACGCGCACCGACCGCCTGAACATTCTGTGCTGGGAGGGCTACAACACCGACGACGTGCTCAGCCCGTTCCGCGATCTGCATCCGGGCGCCACGCTACGCGCCGAAAGCGGCACCTCCGACCCGGATATGATCAACAAGCTTCGGGCCGGCGAGGTGAACGTCTGGGACCTGATCAACGTCAACCAGCCCTGGGCGCGCGGTCAGCTCTACCCCGAGGGCCTGATCATGCCGCTCGACAAGGCGCGGTTCCTGCCCTTCTTCGACCGCATGCTGCCGGAGTTCCAGGGGCCCTATCCCCTGGCGTTCGGTGACGACGGCGAATTGATCGGCATGCCGCAGCGCTACGGGCCGTTCTCCTTCGTCGTCAACACCGACAAGATCAGCCGGGCCACCGCCGAGGAGCAGGGCTGGAAGCTGTTCCTGGATCCGGCCATGAAGGACCGCTACGGCATCCTGACCTACGACAACTGGAACATCATGCATATGTGCCTGACCGGGGACCAGAACCCGTTCGAGCCCATGGACGAGGCCGGACTCGAGGTGTTCCGGGGCACGGCCACCGCCATTTTCGGCGGCGCCCGCCTGCGGTCGGACGACCTGGTGGCCATGAACACGGCGCTGATCAACGGTGAGATCGACGCCTACTTCACCGGCGGCACCTACACCGCCAGCCCGGCGCGCCTGGACGGGTTGAGCAACATCCGCGCCATCACCCCGGCCTCGGGACCGGTGAACGGCAAGGGCGGCGTTGTGTGGATCGAACTCACCTCCCTGGTGAACAATCCCGATCCGAGCGCCCTGGCGGCGGACTTCCTGGAGTTCGTTCAGGAGCCGGAGATCTGCAAGGCGGTCGGCTTCGCCGAGGGCACCTACAACCCGGTCGCGCAGATGGGCGATCCGGATGTGTTCGCCCTCTGGGACGAGGACGAACTCGACGCCGTTCAGTGGGATTCCCTGCAGGAGGAGATGGACCGCTCCGTCGAGTACGACGTCGTTGCCTCCTACGATGCGTTGTCCACCATCTATAACGCCGCCAAGAGAGGGTAGCCCCCGTCCCCTGTACCCGGCGCGTGGCTGCGTCAGGCCCGACCCGCGTGTCTGGTGCGTGCGTGCGGGACCCTGGCGCGGTGCCACGCGCCCGGACGGACGGTGCCCGGAAGATGTCCTTGCCGATCGGGGACCTTGCGTGAATGACAAACAACACGATTCTGGAAATCGCCGGTCTCCATAAGCGCTTCGGTGATTTCACCGCTCTCCATAGCATTGATCTCAAGGTGCGGGACGGCGAGTTCCTGGCCATTGTCGGTCCGTCCGGCAGTGGCAAGACCACGCTGATTCGCCTCTTCGTGGGCATGGACGAGCCCACCGAGGGCACCATCTGGCTGCGCGGCAAGCGCATCGACATGGTGCCGGCCAACAAGCGTCCCACCTGCATGGTGTTCCAGTCCCTGGCCCTGTTCCCCCACATGACGGTGGGCCGGAACATCGAGTTCCCCTTGAAGATTCAGGGTGTCGACAAGGACCAGCGGCATGCGCGCGCGCTGGAGCTGCTGGACCTGCTGCGGCTTCCCCGCGCCTACCACAGCCGGCGCGTTCATCAGTGCTCCGGCGGCGAGCGTCAGCGCATCGCCCTGGCCCGGGCGCTGGCCTTCGACCCGGAAATCCTGTTCTTCGATGAACCTCTGTCCGCCCTCGACTACCGCCTGCGCAAGACGCTGGAAAAGGAGTTGAAGGACCTGCACGTCCGCACCGGCAAGACTTTCGTCTACATCACCCACAGCCTGGAAGAGGCGATGGCGATGTCCGACCGCATCGCCATCATGCGCGCCGGCCGCTTCGAACAGGTCGCGCCGGCCGACGAGATCTACAACCGCCCGGTCAGCCGCTTCGTGGCCGAGTTCATGGGCGAGGTGAACCTGTTTTCCCTGCGCGCCGACGAGGACGGCCGGATCCGGGCCGAGGGCATGGACCTGACCCCGGACGTGGGGGCGCGCCTGGGCCTGGCGGCCGGCGAGACCGGCACGCTGATGGTGCGGCCAGAAAACGCCTGGTTTGTGGGCGCCGGCAACGGGCGCGGCGGCGATATGACGGCGCGCGGCCACCTGCGGGGCGAACTCAATCTGGGCTCCCGGTTCCAGTACGAGGTGGAGAGCGAGACCGGCCAGCGCCTGACCGTGGAGACCGCGCGGGAGGGACGCCACGTCGGCCCGCTGGGCGAGCCGGTGACCCTGGCCTGGTCCCTGGACCACTGCCACCTCATCCGCGGCGAGTAGGGGAGGGACGCGCGATGGACCGTCTCAACAGCCGCCTCGGCGCCCTGACCGCCACGCCCATGCTGATCCTGCTGGGTTTGACCTTCCTGGTCCCCATGCTGGTGGTGGCCGCGTTTTCCGTCATGCCGCCCAAGGTCTTCGATCTTTGGCACCGGCCCGACTTCTCCGCCTACCTGGAGATCCTGCGCCAGGGGTACTGGAAGTCGCTGGCGTGGTCCCTGGGCATGGCGCTGGCCTCCACGGCCATTCTGTTCGTGATCTGCTGGCCGCTGGCCTACGCCATGGCCAAGGTGTATCGGCGCTTCACCCTGATCCTGACCATCGGCGTGGTGATGACGCTGTTCGTCTCGGAGAACATCCGCCTGTTCGGCTGGGTGTTGACCCTGATGAAGGGCGGACTGATCGAGGGATACGTCCGCCACTGGACCGGCATCGGCTTCGATGGCCTGCTGTACAACGTGCCCGTCATTGTCTTCGGCCTGGTCTACGTCTACCTGCCGTTCATGCTGTTCCCGCTGGCCCAGGGCATCGCCATGGTGCCGGACGACGCCCGCCAGGCCGCCGCCGACCTGGGCGCGACCCGGAAACGAATCCTCTGGGAGATCGATTTGCCTCTGGCCGCGCCGGGCATCGTTGTCGGCTGCCTGCTGACCTTCGTGCTGGCGGCCGGGGCCATCGCCGAGTCCAAGCTGCTGGGCGGGCAGGCAGTGATCGTCATCGCCGACGAGGTGGAAACGGCCTTCACCTACGGCCAGAACTGGCCGCTGGGATCGGCCCTGGCCATGGTGCTGATCGCCATCGTCGGGGCCATCGCCATCGTCGGGGTGACCCGCGTCGATCTCGACGCCCTGATGGGGAGGCGCCGCTGATGCATCCCTCGCCTCTGTCCCGCGCCGGCCTGCTGCTGTACGGCCTGTTGGTTCTGGCGTTCCTCTATCTGCCGCTGGTGGCCGTGGGTTTCGCCTCGATCTCCAAGGCGCGCTATCTGAGCTTCCCCATCCGTCGCTACGACACCGGATGGTACGCCGAGGCCCTGGCCAGCGACACCGTGCAGACGCTGCTGGTCCTCTCGCTGAAGGTCGCCGGGCTGGTCACGATCATCAGCATGGTGGTGGGTTTTTTCGGCGCCCTGGCCTTCGCCCGCTATCACTGGCGCTTTCGGGGGCTGTTTCAGAAGCTGATCCTGCTGCCGATCTTCTTCCCCCAGACGGTGCTGGGGCTGGCGCTGCTGATGTGGTTCAACGCGCTCGGCGTGGTGCCGTCCTGGCATACGGCGGTGGTGGCCCATCTGGTGTGGATCTCGCCCATCGCCACCCTGATCATCGCCATTCGCGCCTACAGCTTCGACCCGACGCTGGAGGAGGCGGCCCGCGATATGGGCTGCTCCACGATCCAGATCATGCGCGACATCACCATTCCGCTGCTGATGCCGGGGGTGATTTCGGCGGGTCTGTTCGCGTTCCTGTTGAGTTGGGGGAACTTCCCGCTATCCTTGTTCACGACGGGCGCGGATTCCACGCTGCCCGAATGGCTCTACGCCAAGATGGTGTCGGGATACTCACCGCTGGTTCCGACCGTTGGCATTCTCACGGTTCTGGCGTCCGTGGCGCTGGTCGCGGTGGGGCTGCTGGTGCCGGCGATCCTGCGCCGCTGGCGCGGCGCCGGCTGACGGCGGCACCGTCCGCGTCCAGTCAACCAAACCGACGCCAAACATCACCGGAAGAGGGAAGCTGTGCCATGTTGACCACGATCGAGGGGCGGAGTTGCATCGTCACAGGCGCGTCGAAGGGCATCGGCAAGGGGATTGCCCGTGTCTTCGCGCGCAACGGCGCCAAGGTGATGGTGGTGGCCCGGGGGGAGGTCGAGGCGCGGGTGACGGTCGAGGAGATCCGCACGGCGGGCGGCATCGCCGAGATGTCCCTGTGCGATGTGTCCGACTGGGCGCAGGTCCAGGCGACGGTGGACGCCACGGCGGCGGCCTTCGGCGGGGTGGACATCCTGTGTTCCAACGCCGGGGTCTTCCCCCAGGCCAAGATGGTCGACATGGATCCGGCCGAGTGGGACCACGTGATGGCCACCAACCTGAAGAGCACCTTCCTCTGCGTGAAAGCCTGCATCCCCTGGTTCGAGAGGGCCGGGCGCGGGCGCGTGGTGGTGACCTCGTCGATCACCGGACCGGTGACCGGCTTTCCCGGCTGGACGCACTACGGCGCGTCCAAGGCCGGTCAGCTCGGGTTCCTCAAGACGGCGGCCATCGAACTGGCCCGCTACAACACCACCATCAATGCCGTGAAGCCCGGCAACGTCTACACCGAGGGGCTGGCCGACCTGGGCGAGGAGTACCTGGCCACCATGGCGGCCTCGATCCCGCTCAAGCGTCTCGGCTCGGTCGAGGATATCGCCAACGCTGCCCTGTTCTTCGCCTCCGACGAGGCCGGCTACGTCACCGGCCAGGCGCTTGTCGTCGACGGCGGCCAGATTCTGCCGGAGTCCCTGGAGGCTCTCCAGGAGATGTAGCCCCGAGGCTGTGCCGGGAGTCGGCGCACGGTTTGTGTGGCCGTGTCCTGGACATAGTGGCCGGGACAAAGCGGCCCGGACAACGCGGTCTGGATGTCGGGGAGACGTGGCCCCTGGCTGGGGGCCACGCCCGGCCCGGATCCGACCTCCTGGGCGGTCGATCCTCACCTCCGCCGCGCGGTTTTTGATCCCGATCCAGGGCGGACCCATGGGACCGGATTCAGGCCGCAGGATCTGATGTTGCCCCTATATAATTACAATTATCACAATGCGCATATTAAGGTTGCGCGCCGACGTCCACATGTTTAGATAGTGATCCCTGGGTGATCGCAGCCTTGACTCATTAACGCCAATCGCACACTCATACGGCGCATTGGATTCGGTCATCACCGATCAGCAAACGCCAGACCCCCGTTCCGCGCCGCTCACACAAGGACGCTCAAAAAAAAGCGATCGCCCTCGCATAAATCGATTGTGTTCAAGAAAATGGAGGGCAACGTGATTCATGTGCTTGATACAACGTCAATGAGTCCGCCGCAGTCTGTTCAAGATATGATCATGGAATATGTCGAGTGCGGAGAGACTCCCTACGCGATCTATTGCGAGATTCGGGAGAACGTGGACCGACTCTGGCCCAAATCCCGTGATCTTGCCCGGCAAATCATCGATCACGTGGAAGAGACGTCTTATGCCGTGACGAGTCCCTTGGGGTTGGGCGACATGCCGTCGACCGCGCGGGACGTGCTGCTGTTGGCCCTGTTGGACAAAATTGGGTTGATCACGGTGCACGACGACGACAATAAAGTCCTGTGGGAGATCAAGAGCCGGGAAGGTCTTCAAGGGGGAACGCGAAAACTCACGTTTTCGGAAAGGGTCGGTCGCTGTCCGTTGCACTCGGACTCGGCGTTCGCCTACAACCCTGAAAAGTACCTGTGCCTCTATGTGGTCAAGGAGTCCGGCGATGGCGGCGGAGAATCCGTCGTCGTGTCTATCGCCGACGCCATCGCGGAGTTGCGCGACGAACAGGACGGGGAGACCTGTCTCCGCGTTCTGCGGGACACGATCTTTCCGTTTCGGACACCGCCGGCCTTCTCCAAACGCACCAAGACCTTGACCGCGCCGATTCTGAGCGGATCGTCCACCGTCCGCTACCGATACGATTGCATTGAGGATGGCTTCACGGACATTCCCGAGCTGGATACGGACGACCGTCGATGGGCCGTCTCCTATTTCTCGGACTTCGTGGAGAACCGGGCGAGCAAGCACACGTTTCTGGCCATGCGGGACCAGCTTCTCGTGGTGGACAACCGCCGTTCCCTCCATGCCCGGACCGACTTCCGCGATGCGGAGCGGGCCTTGATCCGCGCGCGACTCCATGCGCCACCCGCCAGTGTGTCGGCGGGAAGGGGTGCGCCGATCCACGCCACGTCGACCTGAACACGACCTGTCGATCCGGCGAGGACCTGTGCACGCTCTCTCGAGCCTCGCGTTATCCTGGTGCGTCGTTCTTCCAGTCATCAAGCAAATGGCTCCGTCCTTATCGTTCTCCACCCTGCGTCTGGTGCTCGCGCTGGCGCTGCTGGCCGGAACCACGGTGCTGGCCGAGGCGCCGGCGCCGTGGATCGGCCTGATCGTCCTGGGCCTCGTGCTGCTCATCCTGCTGCCGAGCCTGCCCTTTGTGCTGCGCACGGTGACGGGGCGCTTCGCGGCGGCGCAGGTGGCGGTGACCGTCGCCTTGCTGGTGGGGACGGGGCAGGGGGTGTGGGACGCGGTTGTGCCCGGGATGCGTTTTTCCGGCGTGGCCGCCTTCCTGATCTGCATGCCGCTCTATGCCGTCTTGTTTCGAGCCGGCGGGCTGGACCGCTGGATGGCGCGGACCTTGCTGCGCGTGCGCAACGGGTTGCGGGTGCCGGCTCTGCTGGCCTGCGCCACGGTCAGCACCTTCGGCCTCAGCTTCGGTACCATCCCGGTCTACGGCAGTGTCTTGCCCAGCGGATCCCGGCCGGCGGCGGCCGCCCTATCCCGCGGGATCGTGATCTCCATGCTGCTCGCGCCCACCACCGGGTCGGTTGCCGCGGTGATGGCGGTCTATCCCACCCTGGGGCTGCCGGTCATCCTGTCGGCGACGGGACCGGTGGCGGTGTTCGCCTTCGTCTTGGGCTGCCTGTTCCGGCAGGGGCCGGTCGCGTTCGCCGAAGCCACACCCAACCGCAAAGAGACGGAGCCGACCGACTGGACGGCCCCTCTCCTGGTGGTCGTTCTACTGAGCGGGCTGCTGGGGCTTGGCGTGTCACTGCTGCCCGCCATCGCCTGGAGTGGCGTGGTGACCTATTTGGCGTGGATGCGGTTCCGAGGGCGCCATCGGCGCTGGCGCCGGGCGGTTGCTGGCCTGCGCGGCGTCATGAACCGGTCGGCCGTGCGGCTGGCCCCGGAGATCATGTTGTTCGTGGCGACAGGCTGGTTGGCCTGGGCGCTGTCCGGGCTGACCCTGCCGTCGGATCTGGGGGCGCCGGACGCCGGGGGGCTGCTCCGCCCCGCGCTGCCGGCGGTCATTCTGGTGGCCATGGCGGGGATCGCCATGCTGGGTGTTCATCCGATGGTGGTGTTCGGGATCCTTCATCCCCTTGTCACCCAAATCGGCACGGGTCTGCCGCCAGCGGCGGAATACACCGTGTGGCTGATCGGCTTCGTGCTGGCCCTGCTGCTTGCCCCCATTTCCGTGCTGACCATGACCGCCGCCATCACCTCCGGCCTGACGCCCTGGCAGGCGAGCGTGCGACTGCACGGGGTCTACGCTCTGTGCCTGGGCGCTGGCACGGTGGCCTACGTTGTGACGCGGTATGGATAGCCGGCGCGGTCGCCAACCAACGGTCCGACGAGGGACGAGCCTGGGTTGGCGCCGCTGGCCTGGCCTCTATTCCATGGTGGGCATCGAGAAGCTGGCGCCGGCGCGAATCCCGGTCGGCCAGCGGGTGGTGACGGTCTTCAGGCGGGTGTAGAAGCGCACCCCCTCGGGGCCGTGCATGTGGTGGTCGCCGAACAACGAGTCCTTCCAGCCGCCGAAGGAGTGAAACGCCATGGGCACCGGGATGGGCACGTTGATCCCGACCATGCCGGCCTGGATGCGATGGGCGAAGTCGCGGGCGGCGTCGCCGTCGCGGGTGAAGATGGCCGTGCCGTTGCCGAAGGCGTGCGCGTTGATCCAGTCCACGGCCTCCGTGTAGGTCTCGGCGCGCGCCACCGAGAGCACGGGGCCAAAGATCTCCTCCTTATAGATGGTCATGTCGGTGGTGACGTTGTCGAACAGGGTGGGACCCAGGAAGTAGCCGTCCTCGTACCCCTGAAGGCGAAGGTCCCGGCCGTCCACCACCAGCGTCGCGCCCTCGGCCACGCCCTGATCGATGTAGCCGCGCACCTTGTCGCGGTGCTGGGCGGTCACCAGCGGACCCATCTCCGACTCCGGATCGGTGCCGGGGCCAACCTTGAGGGTGCGAATCTTGGGTATCAGTTTGGAGATCAGGGCGTCCGCGGTCTCCTGACCTACGGGCACGGCCACCGAGACGGCCATGCAGCGCTCGCCGGCCGAGCCGTAGGCGGCGCCCATCAAGGCGTCCACGGCCTGGTCCAGGTCCGCGTCGGGCATGACGATCATGTGGTTCTTGGCCCCGCCCAGGGCCTGGCACCGCTTTCCGTTGGCGGTGGCGGTTTGGTAGATATATCGCGCGATGGGCGTGGATCCCACGAAGCTGATCGCGTCGATGGCCGGGTCGTCCAGGAGGGCGTCGACGGCCTCCTTGTCGCCCTGCACCACGTTGAAGACGCCGTCCGGCAGGCCGGCTTCCTTGAGCCACGCCGCGAGCACCAGGGCGGCGGAGGGATCGCGCTCCGACGGCTTGAGGATAAAGGCATTGCCGCAGGCCAGCGCCACGGGGAACATCCACATGGGCACCATGGCCGGGAAGTTGAACGGTGTGATGCCCGCCACCACGCCCAGGGGCTGGCGGATCGCGTGGCTGTCCACGCCGGTGCCCACGGCTTCGGTGAACTCGCTCTTCAGGAGCTGAGGCGCGGCCGTTGCGAACTCCACGACCTCCATGCCCCGTTGAATTTCGCCCCGGGCGTCGGCGAGCACCTTGCCGTGCTCGGCGGTGATGATGGCGGCCAGGTCGTCGATCCGCTCCTCCAGCAGGCGCAGGAAGCGGTTGAGGACGCGGGCGCGCCGCAAGGGTGGCGTCGCGGCCCAGGCGGGTGCCGCGGCCCGGGCGGCGTCCACGGCGGTGCGCACATCGGCGGCGTTGGCCATGGCCACGGCGCCGCTCTGCTCTCCCGTGGCGGGGTTGAAGGCGGGCGCGACGCGGGCGCTGGTCCCGGGAACAAGGCGGCCATTGATGAAATGGTGGATGGCTTGGACCATGGAGCTTCCCCTAGGATGTCATGATCAAAGCCTGACTCTCGCCTACTAATTTTCGCACAGAAACGGTATTGTTTGAGCATCCATTGTGCGGAAAATGCTTATCCCCTGGCTTAGGGAGGATAAGCCGGGTGCGGGCAATGTCGCCATGAACTGGGATCATCTGCGGGTCTTTCTCGCCGTCGCCCGGCGGGGCCAGATCCTGGCCGCCGCGCAGGCGCTCGGCCTGAACCATGCCACCGTGGCGCGGCGCCTGGATGCGCTGGAGGCATCGATGGGGGTGCCCCTGTTCGAGCGTCGGCCATCCGGCTCGGTCCCGACCGAGGCGGGTGAGCGCCTTTTTCTCGTCGCCGAGCGGATCGAGACCGAAATCCTGGAGATCGCCGAGGACACCCGAGCCCGGGGCGCCAGCCTCTCGGGCACCGTGCGGATCGGGGCGCCCGACGGCCTGGGCACGTACTTCCTGGCCGCCGAGTTGGGCGCCCTGCAACAGGATCATCCGGACCTGGTGATCGAACTGGTGCCCCTGCCGCGCGTCTTCTCTCTTTCCAAGCGGGAGGCGGATCTCGCGGTCTGCCTGGATCCGCCCAAGGAAGGGAAGCTTCTGGTCTCCCGCCTGACCGATTACACCCTGGGCGTCTACGCCGCCGAGACCTACCTTCAGGCCCATGGCACGCCGGCGCGGGACGAAGACTTGGCTGATCACGTCTTGGTCACGGGCGTCGACGACTACGCCTACACATCCTCGCTGGACTATGCGCGCGTCCTGTCGACATGGACCCCTCGGCATTTCCGCTGCGCCAGCGTCGCCGGACAGGTCGAGGCCGTCCGGGCCGGCGTGGGCATCGGCGTTCTGCATGATTTCGCGGTGCGCGGGGTCGGTGGCCTGATCCGCATCCTGCCCACCGTCGCGTTCCGTCGCGCGTACTACCTGCTCAGCCATCGCGACACCCATGCCCTGGCGCGGATCGCCTTTTGCCGGACCCATCTTGCCCAGCGCTTCCGGGAGGCACGATGCTTGTTCGTCGACGCGCCCGGTTCGGACTCGGTGGCAATCTAGCCGGGGCGGTTTCGCGTCATAAAAAAAGGCCCGCCTTTCCCGAAGAAGGGGAAGGAAAGGCGGGCCAAAACGTGAGCCGTCCCGACTGGGGAGGGCTGCCGGCGCGGCTCACATGTCTTCAGGGGGCGAGGGGACGGAGGCTCAGTTCCCCTGGATGGCCTCTTCCATGATCGCCTGGGCTTCCTTCACCCAAGCCTCGCCGCCGATATCGTCATAGAACTGGGGCCAGATGGCCTGGGCGGCCGCCTGCCACTTTTCCTCGTCCTTGGGCGGACCGGACAACACCATGCCCAGTTCGACCAGCTTGGTCTTGGCTTCCTCGGTCAGTTCACCGGACACGCCCCGCTGATACACGGCCGCCTCTTCGCCGGCGCGGTTCAGGGCTTCCTGGATATCCGCGGGTAGTCCTTGGTAGAACCGCTCGCTGACGATCAGGGGGCCCGACCAGATCATGTAGTGGATTTCGGTGATGTAGGTCTGAACCTCATAAAACTTCGAGGAAATCGCGGTGGTATAGGGGTTCTCCTGGCCGTCGATGACACCCTGCTGCAGGGCCGGGAACACCTCGGCCCAGGCCATGGGAATGGGGTTCAGGCCCCAGGACTTGAACGTCTCGATGGCGATGTTGTTCTTGGAGACGCGGATCTTCAGCCCTTGCAGGTCCTCGATGGTCTCGACAGGGCGCTGGGAGTTGGTCAGGACGCGAAAGCCCTTCTCGAAATAGCCCAGGACCCGGACGCCGGCTTCCTCGGTCAGCCGCTCGTTCAGGGGCTCCTTGAGGGCGTCCATGGCCGCCCAGACCTGCTCGTTGCTGGTGAAGGCATACGGCAGCATCATGACACCGACCGACGGTGCCAGCGGCACCAGATTGCCCGTGTACAGGATCTCCGCCTCGATGGCGCCCATGCGCAGGGCCTGGGCGACCTCCTGTTCCGTGCCAAGCTGGTTGGCGGGGAAGATCTGAACATCGACGCGCCCGTTGGTGTATTCCTCGGCCAGTTTCTCGAACATTTGGGCGCCGAAGTGGGTGGGATTGTTCTCGTTGTCGCCATGGGACAGGCGGATGGTGTAATCCGCCGCCCAGGAGGCCGTGGGAGCCACGGCCAACAGACCCACGGCCAGGCTCGCCAACAGGGTTTTCTTGAACATTGAACTCTCCCGTCGTAGTTCCCTTATTAGCGGAAGGGGATAAGGAGACCCCTATCCCACGAACCCCAGCCACCGGGGCAGCGTCATGGTGAGCTGAGGGATGTAGGCGACCATGAGCAGCACGGTCGTCTCGGCAAAGATGAGGGGTAAGGAGGCCTTGCTGACCTCCTCCATGGATGAGTTGCCTATCTCGCTGGCGACGAAGAGGTTGACCCCCAGGGGCGGCGTCGAATAGCCGATCTCGCAGGCGATCACGAACATGATGCCGAACTGGATGGGATCGAGGCCGCAGTTGATCGCCACCGGCAGCAGAAGCGGCGTCAGGACGATGATCTGTGTGAGGGTCTCCATCCACATGCCGATGAAGATCAGCATCAGGACGATGATCAGGATCAGCAGGGTCGGGTCGCCCACCGCGCTGATCAGGAACGCCGAGACCTGCTGCGGGATCTGATAGATGGACAACAGCCGGCCGATGATTCGGCCGGTGACCAGCACCAGCATCACCGTGCCGGTGATCCGCGCCGCGTAGACGACGGCGTCGACGAAGGTCGGCAGGCGAATGGCCTTGTAGATGAAGATGCCGACGAACAGGGCGTAGAACACCGCCACCACCGATGCCTCGGTGACGGTGAAGATGCCCATGTAGATCCCGCCCAGGATAATGACCGGCGCCACCAGCGCCCATTTCGCCTCCCGCGCCTTGGTCAGGATGTCCTGGACCGAGCGTGGCTGACCCTCCGGCGAGGAAAAGCCCCGGCGCCGCGCGATCAAGCGGACGGTCAGATAAAGGGCCAGGGCGAGCATCATGCCGGGCACGATGCCGCCGACGAACAGGCCCGTGATGGAGGTCTCGGAGGTGATGCCGTAGATGATCATGGGGATCGACGGCGGGATGACCACCCCGATGCCGCCCGCCGACGAGGGGACGGCGCAGGCGAAGCCACGACCATAATTGTCGCGCAGCATGGCCGGGATCATGATCGAGCCGATCGCGGCGGTGGTCGCCGGGCCGGACCCGGAGATGGCGGCGAACAGGGTGCAGGCGATGATGGTCACGCTCGCCAGCCCCCCCGGAGTCGGGCCGACCAGGCTGCGGGAGAAACCGATCAGCCGCTCGGTCAGGCCGCCCTTCTCCATCAGGGCGCCGGCCAGGATGAACATCGGCACGGCGATGATGGTGAACTCGTCCACCGCCGTGTAGGCGGTCTGGGCGAGATAGGACATGGGCAGGCCCGACAGAGCCATGCCCGTGACCGCGGCGAGGCCGATGGCAATGGCCACGGGCACGCCCATCAGCAGGGTGACGATGAAGACCAGGGTCAGGGCAAGTGTGGGGTCCATGGCTGCGGCGTCCTTAATCGTCTACGCGGCCATCGACGACCAGCGGCGCCGACACGCGCCAGCGACGAACCATGACCTGAAGGATGCGCAGCGACATGAGCACGAATCCAAGCGGTACGATCATCTGGATCCAGACCAGATTGATTCCCGTGGTTTGCGAGATGTAGGGAAACTGGAACATGGAAGCGACGAACGTCGAGCCGTACCAGATGACAATTCCGTTGAAGAACAGCCAGACAAGATCGGCCAGAGTCATGAGGATCTTCTGGGTGAACGGCGGCATCATCATGATATGCAGGGACACGCGGATGTGACGGTCTTTCTCCGCGGCGATGATGAAACCGAAGTAGACGGCCCAGACGAAGGCGAAGCGGGCCGTTTCCTCGAGCCAGGACAGCGTGTCACCGAAAACAAACCGCAGGAAGACCTGCCAGCCGAGCAACGCGACCACGATTGTCATCAACAGAGCCGCCACCCATTCCTCTGGTGTGCGGCTCTTGACCCACCCCATCATGCGACGGCTCCTCTCTGTCCCGGGGGCGCCAACACGTCGGCGAGAATCGCCCGGGGTGTTTGGTGCGCGAGCCGCCGCACCATGTCCTCGACCAGCCCAACGAAACCGACATTGGCGGCCAGGGCCGGCGGGAAGGGGTCCAGCGCCAGAAAAGCCAGGGCCCGATCGCGCGGGGAACTCGCGGTCAGAGCACCAAAGGCGGCGAAGCGCTCGGCGTCGGGCTCGTTGACCGGGATCGGCGTGCCGTCGCGGTCGCGCCCGCAGACGTACTGTATCCAACCAGCGATTGTCAGTGCATGCAAGCTCATTGCGCCCCCCCGTTTCAGGAGGTCCGCCGTCGCGCCGCCGATGCGCTGGCCGATCTTGAAGGCCGAGTCGGTGCCGATCTGGGGGAGGGGATGGCGAATGGCGGGGTTGCTCAGCCGCGCCATGCTCCGGTCCACGTAGGCCGCCAGGTTCTCGCCCGGCGGTTTGGTGGTGACGGCGGCCTGCCGTTCCATGAAGCCGCGCGCGAATGTGGCCATCACCGGATCGGCCATGCACTCCGCCGTGGTGGCAAACCCGGACAAGTGCCCCAGGTGAGCCAGCGCCGTCTGGGCGCCGTTCAGGATCCGGTGCTTCATGTGTTCGAAGACCGTCACGTCCCGGGTGATGGTCACCCCCACGGTTTCGAGAGGGGGGCGGGGGCCGGCGAACCGATCCTCGATCACCCACTGGCGGAACGTTTCGGTCACGATTCCCAAGGGATCCCCGGATGGATCCGTGGTCCCGGTTTCCGCGGCGATCACGGCGCGGGCGGTGTCGTCCACGGCCGGGACGATGCGATCGACCATGGAGACCGGGAAGGTCACGAACGCTCCGATCCAGTCGGCTAAGACCGGGTCCACCCGGCGGGCGTAGTCGAGGAGCACCCCCTCCAGCAGGCGGCCATTGTCCGGAATGTTGTCGCAACTGGCCACGGTCAGGCCCGGCAGGCCGGCGGCCCGGCGGCGGCGCAGGGCCTCCGCCAGAAACCCGATGGCCGTGCGCGGGTCGCGGGGATTGGCGAGATCCTGGGCGATGGGGCCGGCCTCATCGAGAAGACGCGTGCCGGGACGATGGCAATAGCCCTTCTCGGTGATGGTCAGCGTGACCATCCGAAAGGCGGGATTGGTCAGGAGGTCGAGGCCGGCGTCCCCACCCTGGCGATACAGGAAGCCCCGAATCGCGGCGACCCGCCGCGCGGTCCAAGTCCCCCCTTCGCCCTCGAGCACCGTGTACAGGCCGTTCCGCGCGGCATGGGCGGCCGTCCAGTCCGGAGCGGTCACGTTTACGCCCAGGATACCCCAGTCGGTCTCTCCAAGGCGGGCGAGGTCGTCCAGGTAGACCGCCTGGTGGCCGCGATGGAAGGCGCCCACGCCGAGATGGAGGACGCCAAGGGACAGCTTATCGGGGTCGTAACCGGGGTTGGGGATCGCCGGCTGGCGAGCCATGGCACGCACCTCCCGCGGTTTAGAAGTGAACCAGGACCTTGAGGTTTCGGCGGCGGTCGGCGGCTTCAGCGAACGCCAGGTCGAGGGCGTCGATTCCATGGACCGCCGTCACCACGCCCGCCACGTCGACCCGCCGGTCGACGATGTCGGCGACCGCCGTCTCGAACTCGTCAACGAAGCGGTAGGAGCCGACGATCTCCAGTTCCTTGGTCAGCAAGGCGTTGATCGACAGGCCCTCGTCGATGGGCAGGAACCCCACCTGAACGACGCGGCCGGCGGGGCGAACCGCCTGGACGGCCAAGTCCAGGGCCTTGGCCGCGCCGGAGCACTCCAGGACGGCCGACACCGTCTGTTCGGCGATCAGGGCGGCCACGGCCTCGGAGTCGGTGGCGACGTTGATGCAGCGGTCGACCCCCAGGGCCTTGACCCGGGCGAGCGTGGCATCCTCGACGTCGGTGGCGATGATGTGGGCGGCGCCCTGGCGGCGGGCGGCGATGGCGCAGAGGGCGCCGATGGTTCCGGCGCCGGTCACCAGCACCGTCTGGCCGGTCAGGTCGCCGGCCCGGGACGCGGCATGCAGGGCGATGGCGTAGGGTTCGGCGAGGGCAGCCAAGCGCGGATCGGCGCCGGGGGGCAGCGCCACGCAATTGGCGCGGCGCACGACCGGGCGCTCGACGAATCCGCCTTGCTCATGGGGCCGTTTCGCAGCCGACCCCATGTAGCGCATGGCCTGACAGAGGTTGATGCGACCGGAGCAGCAGTAGGCGCACTCGCCGCAGGGCCGCGAGGGGTTCACCACGACCGCGTCGCCCGGCCGCATGTCGGTCACCGATGATCCCGTTTCCAGAACCGTTCCGGTGAACTCGTGGCCCAGGATCATCGGATCGCGAACGATGGAGTCTCCGACCCGCCCATGGGCGAGGTAGTGCAGGTCGGATCCGCAAATCCCGCCATAGCCGAAGGCCAGGCGAACCTCGTCCGGCGCAAGATCGACCTCCGGCCTGTCCTCGACACGAAGATCTCCCGCAGCGTGCAAAACACAAGCGCGCATAGCGTTCCGCTCCCGTTCGCGGAGGTTGTTCCTCTTCGTTGACGGAAATTAGAACATGGCGTTCACA
>Ga0126339_10000563_pt1 | contig 21237 bp, 13 predicted proteins | sample OrbTmetagenome_2_FD_92532 | JGI IMG/M metagenome (GOLD analysis project Ga0126339, IMG submission 92532) | Coral microbial communities from Petempiche,Puerto Morelos, Mexico - Orbicella T R C metagenome | ecosystem: Host-associated > Invertebrates > Cnidaria > Coral | place: Petempiche,Puerto...
CTACTTAGATACCCTATCTGCCCTATTTTGTAATGATTCTGTCACTAAATCATTTTGTTTCGTGTAATAATTATTAGAGAAGTATTCTACACAATCTTATGTTATCATCATACATGTTGATTATGAGGGCAGATGTCCTAAAAACTAACGACTGCCTAATAACTGTTTAACTTTGTTCTAATTTTCTTTCTATCATATAAATTTTATACTATCCCATTTATAAAATAGTGGAAACAATGTAATAGAATTTTTCTAACACTGGTTTAGGTTCTTGTATATTTTCCCTTGTTTAAATAAAAGAAAAAATGCAGTTATTTAAGATTTTATTTTAATCTACTACTTATTTATAGCCAATTAATATACCTGGTAATTTATAAAACACCCTTAATTATTTTTTTTACCAAATTTAGATTGCCAACCCATTACTATTCTGAGCCTCTTCTTGGCTGTTTAACAAAATAAACGGTACTGTTTTATACAAATATTTACATGTATTAGAAGTCATTTCTAAGGCGTGTGCTATCTGTTGCAACTTCTGTTTCGGATCTGGCGAGTGGTTGATGCTGTTGTCTACGCTTCTTACAACTTGCTTGTCCCAAGAGAACAAAAATCGGCAAAAGACAGAGGCCACACACACCGGCCATGACGTACGCAACTGTGAGAAGGGCAGTATCTGAGCTTTCTGTTTCTATATATTCACAGTCAACTGCATCTGAGAGAAGAACAAAGAAATCAACAAAATAATAGAATAATAGTAAATAGAATTTATGGATTGTAGTCAGGCAGTATTCTTTCATTCATAGTCTTGGTCTTCAAATTCTATGATTGATATTGCCTTTACTCCAGCTTTCTAAATAATATAAATCCCACTAAAAGATATATTCAATGGTTATTTTGCAATTAAAATTGCAACACTTTTGTTTGCAGCTTCAGATAGTAATTTCTGAAGTGTCACTTGCCAGGAATCATTCGCAAAAGGCTTTAAAGGATTTTGGTTCTAATGAGCTCTGAGGATGAGAGAATCTTCTTTTCTACTTCTCCCATCCAATTCGTCTCTCAGAAATGCACACATTACCTATTTCTTACCCAAAGGGATTCTAATGCTCCCAGGGTAAGAGGTGCACACACATGGGATATACAACAACAAGAACCATTTATTTCAGTTTTCCCACAATGAGTACATAGTATTCCCTAAGATACAGTTGCAGCTGTAATACAGTCCAACCGCTATTAAGCAGCCACCTGTTAAATGGCCACCCCTATTAGACGGCCAGTAATCAAGCCCTAATGAGGACTTTTCTTGACTATTGTTTTTACCTCTACAAAGCAGCCAGGCCCCTTTAAGTGGCTTCTATCCATTTCTCCAAGGGTGGCCTTTTAATAGGGGTTCAACTGTGTAATATAACTGAATTACAATAACCTAATTAACATATTCAATGGCCAGGATGTTCATTTGTTTGAGTGGATAACTTCCAAACCTAAAGCTAATTCAATACTAAACCTCAAACATACCTCTACTGAATGGCCCAGATACTTCAGAACTGGGGTTGAGACGACCTTCAGCTGTTAGGGAAAAAAATAAAGATTAATTTCTATCAGAATCTAGACCATTAGTAAAAGCAAGTAAATTGTAAGTAAGTACTTTATTTCGACACATTTCACCAGTGAGCCTGGGGCTCGTTTAAATGTGAACGTGTATGCTAAAATTAAAATGTAAAATTCGAATATGTTATCTATTCAATAAAAGTACAAAAACTAGACTATAAAATTTAAAATTGAAAAACTAGACTACAAAATTTAAAAACTAGGCTATAAAAATTCAATAACAGAACCTTTACTAAAAAAAGTGAAATGAAACAACTGTTATCAATAGTAAGTTTAGCCAGATAAATACTTACCTCCACAGGTTGTTGCAGCAAAGCCCACTTGCACATTTTCTCTGTCAAAAACCACATAAAAGCCTTCCATAATCACTGCTCCTATAACTGTGCCTGAAATAAAGATAGCAAATAACTTCAGTTCTGAGAATTCAAATTAAAAAATGTTAGTTACCAGTACACCAATTTCGATATATTAAAATTCAGTCTAAAACAATAGACCTCAGCAAATTCAAATAACAGAACCTTTACTAAAACAACTGAACTGAAACAGCTGTTATTAATAGTAAGTTTAGCTGTAGCTATTAATTTATTGAAATTGGTCTATTCTATATCACCACTCTCAAGATCTATTACAACTGCTTTTCTATTGTTCCTTTTTCTCGCCTTCTACCTTGCTAGTACAGTCACTTCTATCTTTGCTAGATTAGTCTGGAAAGATGGAGGCCTTCCTCTTTTCTGACTTATCCAGGAAAGATCAAAGCAACTCTGCTAGCAGGGTACTGCCCTGAATAACAATAGATCGATTTTCCTTGCCCATCATGAACTTACATGTACAATGCTGTTGCAAATTTATTTAGTACTTTTGTTCCGTTAGTATTAGCTACCGCTGTCTGATACTTGTGGAATGAAACCTTGCAATAAGTCATAAATACCTTTGTCAGCTTTAGTGATTGCAAACTTATAACAGTGCTGTCCAGGAAGAGGTCCACGTTCAATTGTTTCTCTCAAGTAAAGCTACAAAGAGCAACAGTAATGACAGTTAGGAACATATCAAGTCATAGATCTTAGGGGGGAACATGGGAGACCTGAGCACCCCTCCCCCCTTTAGGCTGCCACTCCTTATGGAGGGTTCTGGATCCACCACTGACTTCCATCAGTAATAACTTAGCTACCATTATATAGGCATGCAATGCATGCAGAAAACTAATCAATAATCAAACTACCCACCTGCGGCGGTATCTTAAGCCTGAACTCCTTGGAATTGCTAATGGAGGAAAGAAGTGAAATGGACATATCTGGGAATTCTTCCCATGGGGTCTTGTCGTAGTTCCAACACATCATTTGTCGGCCAATCCAAAACTCATCTGGTACACCCAGCTACAAGTGGTCAAAGGCAAAATTAGAACTCTGGTTAATGCCAATGCCAGAAAAGGGATTAGCTGTTAATAATAATCTAATAAAAAATATTATGTTTCTCTCCACTAGTGTAAGACAAAGAGTTGTCAATAATTATTAAAACGTGAAACAAAACGTGTTCCTACAATTCCTGAAGGTCACCCTAAAGGATTGATCATTACAGTCTGGAAACCTTGTTATCTAGCCATACTCCCTGCCAGGAGAGACGTACATGTAACTAAATTAACTCACCTTGTCAAATTTCTTGAGTCTATCAAGAATGGCATCAAATACTTCTTCTGAAACTCTTAAGTTTGTTGTACCACTGTCCACTATCGTCTTGTCATAATTGTACTGCAGGAAAAATAGTTAAGTAAAAACCTTTGTTTACATGAAAGAGCCAAAACTTGGCAACACAATGTTTGGAAACTGTCAATTGAAAATATCCACACTTGTTCAGCAAAATCACAAGTGTGATGTTGTTTCTGAAAATATTTCTTACAAGTTTTTTTTGATCAAGACCCAATAGGTATTGGCTGCAAAGTTCAGTGATAATCATGAAGTCAACCAAACAAATTTGAAATGCTTATTATAACTTCCATCTGAGGAACCTATATGTATCTCGCTGCAGTTCACTTCAAAAAATATCACCAAAACGATTGTCACAAAAAAGTTCTTTTTTGTTTACCTTTTTACAATCTAAAGCTAAACTTTCTCCACCAACTGCAATATCAGTTATGACGACTTCATAGTACCACTTCTTTACTACTGGAGTGTATAGAAGATCACCTTCATATAAGTCATTATCAACTTCACCAAAAACCTATAAGCAACAAATAATAAATAAAAATCTTAAGTTATTAGGTAACAACAACTTTCAGTTACTTCCCATAAACAGACACCCTAGGTTGTTCTCCAATGGAAGATTGAGAGTAGAGAGATTTCATATGTCTGTCTGCGTTTCACTGAGGGCCAGGCACCGGCCAAATTGACTGGCCATGAACACAACTTTGCCCAGCTGTTTTACCAATATTTTATTACTTTCTATTTTCATTTTGGACTTTTAGAAATCTGATGTGTAAAATAGCTTAGTCATAGACAAGCTATGAATATTTTCCCAAATAGCTAAGTAGGAAACCAACATTTGTAGTTATTGCTATGAAGAGTAATAGCTATACTACTAAAACTTACCATAGTTCCAGCTACAGTTGGTTCAGAAGAAAAATCAATCTCACTACTGCCACACAACTGCATGGAAAAAGAATCCTTTACAACTCCGTCATTGACAAATTGATCAAAGACTGGAAGCACACTTGAATCAGGCTAGGAAAAAAAAAAGAAAGAAAAATGTCTTCATTTGTTTATCTCAGTCTGCACTGTGAGGGTTTGCTGACATAGGATTTTTGTAAAGAAGATATAAAGGCTGGGGAGCTGTGAATGAAGCAGTAACTGATTATACATGTACACCGTTGTCAATGGAAATGATATCTTCAACATGTACATCCCCTCAAAAAACAACTCACAAAGCTCTTTCAGCCCCTCTTCTCCTTAGATATATAGGTATACAGACATGGAGATAACTTACCTTAGATAATCTCGCATATCCAAGCCCAAGGATACCTTCCCACATTGATCCATTGATGTAGAAATTCTCAGAAGACAGAATGGCTGCCACATTGACACGCACAGTGGCATTTGGCCCCTCAACAAAACGTAGAACATCAGATCCTAACTTTCCCTCCCAGTTCCCCTGAGTGTAGGGCACAGCCACAGGTCTGTTCAGATCTTGATATGAAGTCGACCTTGTCAAAACATAATTGAAAAAAAATTAAATCTGTTGTCAAGTGCATTAAAAACCACTCTTGAGCTGGAGGTGGACTTTTCATCAACTTAATTAAGCCTTGAGGTTCAAAAGGAACCAAAATATTATCTTTTAGATTGCTCAGGTACAAACTAAAAAAGTCACATTGACATGATTTGGTTGGCAACTATTCTTGTATCAATGGCTTTTCATTTAGTTCTAATTCAGTAAAACTACAGGAAATGAAAAATATTTTCTGTCCTATACATGTATGTTCGGTCATTATTCAACTTTTATTTATTACGGAGAGCACCCAAAACTGCCTTAGAATGCTTTTTTGGGAGAAAAGTGAAATTTAATCATGCATAATAACAAGTCGATAATGTTCAAGTTATTGTTAGAAAAAATCTTGACAGTTGGGTCCATTCTGGTGAATGTTTAGGGTGCTATGATTTTGGTATTTTGATTGTCAATACACAATACTGTACAAACAGTTCTTGCTTTGATATAGTTTCCTCTCCTCCCATTCTACACTAGTTTTAATAATATATTGCTACTCACTTGTCTGTGTGATAGTAGAAAGGAAGATAGGGATGTGGTGAGGCTGCAACTGCAAAATTACTACTTCCAGTATCAACAAGAACATTTATCTGTAGAGATAAGAAGTAACCGAAAATTGCACAACTATCATTCCATAACCTGTGATGAAGATCTAAGACAGCACATTCAAGTGTTTAGTCCTTGAGGTTTGGCTATTCAGAGGATAGATAATGTTACCCATTAAATCAAAAGCCTGCAGACAGTATCATTGATTAAGATAACTTTTAGCCACTGTATATTGAACAAATAGATTCCATGTTGCCATGTGTCTGTTCAGTAATAGATCACAGATGACGTCAAAATGTGGCATATGAGCCTGTTAGGTGAGTGGGTCACTGATATTTTTACCACATTTTGGTGTTCTCTGTGATCTATTACTGAACAGATGCATGGCAGCATGGAATCTACTTGTTTCATATTAATAATAACGAAACAAAATCTATAATCGCTCATGAAGTAAGATATGCATCTGTCCTTTAATAGATCATAAGTAAGAATCAATTAAAATGCAAGGATAATTATATAAGTAATATAATTATTAAGTAATAATTTATCTGATGGATAGTGTTATCCACCTTTATAACAACCAGAGGAAGTTGAATTAACCTTGTGATGGATACAAATTGAATATTGTGGTTTGATTTTACTCTTGGTATAATTTGGTATCTTCCTTTGATTCACATACATTATAATATTACCAGACAACAGAACAAAGAAAAATACCAAGTTGTACCATGGGTGAAACTGAACCACAACATTTATGATGCCAAAAATGTTCAGCCATTTTTTATAGGTGTTTGGATGTAAAAAATTGACGGCATGCTATTTCACAGGCCAACATAAGTAAGATAAAAAAAAAAATCAAAGTAACACTGATATCAAAGATCATAAAAATTGAATTATTAATAAGAATTGTCCTCATCTTTTATTGCGCAACACTAAGTCGGATATTAAGACAAATTTTTGTTTGCTTTTTTGTTTTCTCTCATTTGTAATTGAAACAGAATACACTACATATAGTTTAGTTTGGAACACACTTTGAAAAAGAGAAACAAAATCAGCCAAGTCTCTGACTGCATGATAAGGATCAAAGTTGTAGAAATTAATTTTAGGGAGCCCCTGGGGTGAAATAAATATCATTTATCAGTAACATGTTTTCAGTATAAAGTATTTCTGTAATGGAAGTAGCCCAAAAGACAATGATTATTATTCTTGAAGAAACGCTTCTAACTGATTAGAATCACTTTCTTCATACATATGATTAACGTTAAATGTAACAATTTGTGATGGTAGAGATGTTTACTCTTTTCATAGTCTGTTACTATCAGCCTGGCTTTTTAATGGTTTACATTCGAACACGCGAATAGGCTGATCGGCAAACGTTTGTAACAAAATACGTATGATAAATTGTGCTGAAAATTAAAACCGCAATTCTATACTTTGTACCGATAAGCACAAGTTATCCGGTCAAATAAACCACGACTGTCGCGGATATGCACACATTTCCCTTTTTCCCTATCTTTTAATACATCAATCAAGCTAAAACACGGAGTCGCTTTCAGCGACAATCAATCTACTACATAAAGCGAACATACGAAACAGCTGCGACCTCAAGAAGTGCTTAATTGAGTAAACACAAAAGTCAACAGTCGTTCGAAAGTAATTTCGCCATGATTCCGCTTACCCAATTCAAAGCGCTAACCCCACTGCGTTCAACGGAAATTCCCCTTTTCACACGGGTTATTTGAGAATGAAGAACAAAAGGTCTACAGATCATTTTTCGTTGTCTCTCTCTTGATTTTATTCATGTTCGACACAATTGCCGTTTCCGCGAAAAACGACAATAAGCTTTCGCGTACGTGTCGAACTCTAAGGTATAAAGAAAGAAACAGTACATTGCAGTTTGAAATTATAAAATCTGTTTCAATATAAGTTATAAGCTCAGTTTTCTGTCTTAATTTGATAATACACCAGAATGGTCGTATTCGAAAAGGCTATCGATGTCATATATGAAGTCGATGACTTTAAGATTCGCAATTAGTTCGGTATAAAACGCAGAATTGATATTTAACAATCTTTGCAAGAGGTGTAAATAAAGCAAGAAAAGCTAGGCGCTTAAGACATGACGAATGGAAAAGGTAGAGTGTAAAGGAGAGAGGATGTTTGTGGGCGAAGGATATTACCATAAACATTGCACACAATAAATCTTCGCTACTCACTCTCTGAGCGGGGGTTCCAAGATCAGTCGAAATGTAATAACCTTGACCAGGACGGCCTTTGAGATTTTCAGTTGGATTTCCACGGCTATCTCGTAAATCTCTTTTCGTCCGCAAAAGAGGGACGCTATAGCTTCCTTTCTTTCCATGTTTTCCTTGCCAGCTCGCCTCGAAGGAGCTCAAAATGAGCAGGACGGCGAGAACGCATGATGGCGAGAACATTTTGCGCATTCCGTGAACCCTACCGGGGTTCACTTTGATCTGCTCCCGCACGGAAATGCTTAGCATTAAATATCTTGCGAAAAACCCTCATGGAAAGGTCCTAGGTGTCACTGAAACGCTACCATCGCTCTTCCGCAATAACTGCTCTCCTCACGCCATCTTGAAGTTTTTTCGCTAAGGCGCGGTTTCCATGGACTGCCACACTTACATGTCCACTTCCGGTTCGAACCATCACGGCCAAATATAGAGTATGAACATTACCAGTGAGTGAACATCATTTCTCTACAAGACGCTCAAGGACGCCTTTTCTTTCAAGTTAATTTAACTAAGTGATATTTGCTCACAACAGTTGTTTTCTCTCATTTTGTTTTTAATCTGAAAAGGAAACCGCCTATTGCTGATAGTGGTCGAGCGGAAACTCGCCGCCTACAGTTTCTAGTCACGTACCTACATAGGGTACTTTTACTATGATCTATACTATTTTCATCGTTCAATATTGGCCTCATCGAATACACATAAAAGCAATTCGTTCGAGTCCAGTTGGGCTGTCATTGCAGTATAAAACAAATATTAAACTTACTAATAACACCAAAAACAAAAATCAGAACAATAAATAAAATAACTTAATTTTTCAGCCACGCCTCAAGCTCCGGCAAACATTTTTTTCCAGTTTTTTTTTCTGTTTGCTTGAGCCTTCCTTCCGAGGTGTTTTGATCTAATTTTGTATCTTCCTTAGACAAAAACCTGAAAGATGACTCCCGGCTACAAATATGTGTTTTGGCTCGTTCTTATCGCACGCGCTGGGTTAATACATGTATTTTGCTGAGCTTGCGATCTCGACGAACAAAAGGCAATATAGAGGTCTGTGGACAGACTGAAAAGCAATAGCTGGTAATAAAGATTATTTACGATTAACGATTTTTAGAAGATTCACTTGATAAACAACTTGAAATGCAAAGATTTTATTACTTAGCCAATGTTCGATATTTCCACCTGCGCTCATTTTGTAACTCAAGACTAGACAAGTACCACTTCTTGAAATGTTGAAATATTGGCCATGTGTTTTCAGTTCCCACGAGATTGAATAAATCCATTTCATCCATAGGTTTCTTTTTATATAAAAGCAATAGAGACACACGGCTGGCAATTGAGCCTATACAGACTGAATGAAAGCAAAAAAAAAAAAGGGTCGGAAAATAGAACCGTCCGAAATTTTTAAGCGTCCGAAATATTTACAGTACAGTATAAAATTTTGCAGTACGGTAGCTCCAAAGCTCTTAGTTTCCTTTATGCCGGGCTTTATGGAGCGAATTTTAGTTGAGACACTACTTGACATATAACAGCTTGATACTATTTGTGTTATTTCCTCGTCACTGTGTTCGTAAAACCTTGAGGGTGCAACAAAACTATCATCTTTTGATGTTTTCCAGAAATTTGTCCGAATAAAAGAAAACGTCCGAAATTTTTTGCAAGTAATGTACCGCAACAAAAAATATAAATATATATTTTTAGGACAATTCTGCGGGACCGAAAAGAAAAAAAAAGAAATGTGTTCGTTATAACAACGATAACTTACAAACGCATGGTTCGAGAAGCGTGAAATAAGTTCATCCTGTCCATATAAGTAAGTTGTCATGTCCAAGTGACATACCTGATACCTCTGAAAACAGTATTTTGAGTTTTTCCCTTAGAAATGGGAAAAAATGTACTAATATGCAGGGAAAACATTTCACAAATTGAAAATTCTATTAGCTTATCACCCAGATAATTATGTTCTTTATCAATCTTGAAAATTTGATGTAAACCCATGGGAGTCAAATGAAAGGAAGTAAAGGAGAGGAAACTAAAATACTGGAAAAAGAAAATATAAAATATGGATCATTATAGTCCCCAGACTCCTAGTCGAGGTTGAACACTCGGAATCCAATATGGCGGGCAGAACATCGTGATCAATTGCGAATATAGATGCCTTAAAATCACTGATCATGACGGATTATGAAGCGAAATGTGTACTTGCAGTTGTTAAGTTTCGATTTTTTGCCATAATTTCCCAATCTAGCAGCTCTTGAAAGCGCTTTTCCGATGCTATCTAGACACGTGTTACGTCATTTGTGCATGCGTGATTTCAGCTGTGTTAGTGATCAGATCCATGCAGTTTAGAGATATTTTGCCTCCAGATGCTTAGATTTTTGTTGATGTCGAATGGTAAAGCCACAAAGCGTCTTCATGCCTTGGCTAACTCGTTCAGAGTTCCTCTAAGACAGCTGTGTTCAGGTATGAATAGTATAGTATAGAACTATTATAGAACACCAGGTAAAGATTATTTATTTGTACAGTGGCCACGTTCCCGGTTAATAATGCCCTATTCTAGACCAAAAGTGTCTAATTTCTATACCCTATCGCATAATATACTGCCTGAGAGCCATACCCTTCACAGCCACACATACCTTTAGATATAGCTTATATATGTGAGTACTTCCCCCTTCCCCCCCCCCCCCCCCCCCGCCCCACCGGTGGGGACTTATTTAGGACTATGAACAGAGGCTAAAAAAGTTATGATATTTAAATACACTTTATTCAGTGGTTTGAAGAGAAATCATGCACATGGATACCTTTTTTGTGTGTGTGGAAAAATGGAAAATTATGAGTTGGATGCGAACAGCCCGATAGCTTTGTGGAAAACTTCCAAACTGTGTTCAAACTGGTGAAAGGCTTGACTTGTATAGATCTCATAATATTAATGGAATGTCTGGTCATTTATTAATGTGATGTTATGTTACCAATGGGTCTTAAAACAGATGGTGCTGTTAGTATTGGAGATGTGAGTATCAAACTGAAGACACCCTCTTCTCCAGAGTTAGTTCCAGTAAAGTATGGTGAGTAAAGTAGACAGTCAAGATAACCAAATAAACTATTAATATTACTAGTCAGAATTATTTGTAATGTTTTGCATTTTAATTAACAAATCGAAGGAAATTTGTCCGTGAACCTCAGTTGTAAATTTATTTAATTTATCACTTATTAACTGAAGGTAAAGATTGAAAATGTTATTATTATATGGCAAGGTAGTTTCTTGAAGTGTTCTGGTTGGTTCTTTCTTGGGTGGGATTTTGTGATACAGACAGAGTCAAGGGAGAGGATAATCAGCTGTGTATTTTTTGTTTTGTGCCATATAATAAACTATTAACTAGCCTAGCTTGCTCGAGCTCTGCTGGGAAATATTGACCCTCTGCCATTATTTTAAGGACCTTGTTGCAGTTGTTCTGTATTGCCACAACCTTAGGCCAATATTCCCCAGTATGGCGCTTATGCTCAGTTAGTAAAAGGTTTATATTGAAAAAAATATGTATTTTTTTATGGTGTTATCAATGTGACTTTGTATATTTTGTGTTAGTTTCTGATTTTTCTTCTGCAGTCAATGGAGAACTTCCTCAATCAGTGCTCAAGAATCTGCGATGGGTCATGCAAAAGGTCTCTGAAAGAACTCATGATTGATACAGCTTGTTCCTTGTTTAATAGTTAACAGCCCAAAAGTTAAAAATATGGAAAATTTGTTATTAGAGATTTCTGTTGATCTAGTGGTAGAGAAACTTATATCTATTTTTTTTTGTTTTTTTTTTGCATTAATGTGAGCTCTGTACACTTTTTACTCCTTCATAAAAATCATTTTCCTCTCCACTAGTGAGCTTACAGATCAGAAGGAGTGCAGCAAATAAGTAGTTGAAACATTTCTACTCCAGGGCTGTCCTGGCATTTAAGCTTACGTATTTTTAACCATCTTGTTTTTTTGCTGCTTATGAACAGGATAAACTGGGTCAGGATGTTTTTCTTATTGGACCTCCAGGGCCATTAAGGAGACTGCTTGCCATGCAATACCTGGTTTGTTTTCCAACTATGTACTTTTATTTGTCAATGAATAACACAGTCTGGATACTGTACACATTTGTGCCTTGATTGGACGATTAATAAAAATTTAATTCATTCTTAGTTTCAGTGTTCCACTTTGGGAATGAATGGTTGCAACTTGATAAAATACTTTTAATAAAGTTTAAAAATACTCATTTTCCAATTCATGAAGGAAAGTTCATTTCAGAGTGTGTAAACACACAACTGAATTTTAAACAAACTCTCAATATGTTAAATATGTAAATAATGATAATATTAAAAATGATTTTAATTCCTTATTAAATTATTTATTTTTAATTATAGGAGTTGACCAAGCGTGAAGTTGAATACATTGCATTGTCTCGTGACACCACTGAGTCAGATCTAAAACAGCGAAGAGAAATCTCCTCAGGGACTGCCTATTATGTCGACCAGTGTGCTGTACGTGCTGCAACCAGGGGAAGAGTACTGATGCTTGAGGGAATCGAGAAAGCTGAACGTAATGTACTACCGGTGTTAAACAACCTTCTTGAAAATAGGTGATTGCATCTTTGTGTTTGTTGTTATTTGAGCTCAAAAATGTTTGCTTTCAAATATCTTTTCTGGACTACAATATTTAATGATAATTGATTTCCTTTACCAGTTGATGTTGATGTTGATTGCAGCCAGATCCATACTGCTTTAACCCAAACATTTCTCAGGCTGATCTATCATTTTATCAGTTGGAGCATACAAGATTAAAAGTGTCCTGTCGATAATCAAAATTGATAATTTTATTGGTAATAGTCCAAACTAGGGCTGCAATTTTTAAGTCCATTGTGTAAACCATTAGGCACAATTTGTCTCACCCAGTGATACCATTAAAGTCATGGAAAAATTTTTAATGAACTATCATTCCATATTACTGTAGATTTAACTGCTGGCACTCATGGGCAATCTGTGGCTAACAGTAACTTCAATTTCAACTTTAAATATACTAAATTTGTAAATACTTGTTTATGAATTGTTATTAATAATTTATAATTTTTAATCACAGGGAGATGCAGCTAGAAGATGGACGATTTCTGATGGCTGCCAAGAGATATGATGCTCTTTTAAAAGTATTTGCAGTTTGATTGATCATAATTATACGTTAAACCAAATAAGATATATAACAGTAGTTGCACTGATAACCTTTGCCTATGAACGTGATTCTAACCTTCTCAAGCTACATTTATGGTCTTACTCTTCTGGCAGAATTGTAAGGATAACCAAGGATTTGTGTATAGCAACATGGCCAGTGAAAGTAGTTGTACATTTAGTTTGATGTGATTATGTCAATATTTTGTGGCAGATGAAGTCAAACATTTCTTTTGTTTGCTTAACAATGTGCTGGTGTTGTGAAGAAGCAAGTTGTTAACGCATTGACTTCACTACTTTTCTAGGAGCATTCTGAACAAGAATTGGATGCATGGAAGCTTGTGCGAGTCAGTGAGGACTTTAGAGTCATTGCACTGGGGTTGCCTGTGCCTCGTTACCATGGGAACCCTCTGGATCCCCCACTGAGATCAAGATTCCAAGCAAGAGACATTCATCTGTTACCATTCAAGGTTCGTGTTTAAATTGCAACTGACAAATGTTTGGATTAGCAATTCTGAATTCTCTCTGGATGGTATTGTATTCTCTCTCAGTTGTCCTAACCTCTAGCCATAAGTATACAAGCTGGGGCAAAATGCTTATACCCTCCTAAGTCTAAAGGTGCCCGTATGCTTGTGCCTGTTGCAATTTGTTTGGTAAATGATTTTGTTAAGTTAACTCAACAAACTGTAGCAAACTATAGGAAATAAAAGGGCAAATTGCCACTGTATGGCAAATTGTAGATCACTTAGGACCCACAAAAATAGCTTTTATGCTTCCTTGTTGTTTCAACCCATTGGATACTGTAATGGATGAAAGACAAAGTTGAATCTCTTGTTCTTATTAAGGATCAGCTTGCTGTTCTTCAATCTGCCTGCCCCAGTTTACCCCAAGAAAGGTTTGTACTGAATTCATAATAAAATATAAATACATGCAAATTAGTAAAAAAAAAAAAGATTACTTACATGTAATAATAAAATATCAATTTAATTTGTTTTTGCTGTGTTGTAACAGTCTGCAAATTAAATGCGAAAAATAGGACAAAATATCAGGTTTTTAGGAGTGTGCTTATCAAAAGGATGGGGCACAAAATAAAATGATAACAACTAATGGCTACACACAGACAGATGGACGGATGGACGGACGGATGGATGGACAAATGGAGGGACGGATGGACAGACAGACAGACAGACCTCCATTGCATCCTGGCTAATGGATCAAATTGTTTTACGCACAGTAGTTATCATAAATATGACAGCGATTATAATGATTTTATTCAATGTATTTCGTTATTTTTTCCTCCAGGCTATCACAATTGGCCTCATTTGCACACACATTACAATCAACAGAGCTGGCTTCTGTTGGACTTCCAGACTTTCCAATTCACAATCTTGTAAATATTGTACGAATTATGGTAAGTAATGTCAGTTCACTTTTGTGGCACCTCATCAGTTTGAATTTGAAGGTCTGGCATATGCATATCTTCTTTTCAAGCACTTGCGTATAAACTGTGTATGCTGGTTATTGTAATAGCCCTAATATTATTGCGGTCAGTCCCAAAAAACTTTTTCACACATATTTTAGGAAATCAGCGCATAGGAATTACTTGGTGGTTATGCATATGCACAAAGTCGAGGCTAGTTTCTAAACTGGAGCTACCGTACCTAGATAATTGAAAACTCTTTCGTAGTAATTTCATTATGTGTTAAATGAAAGTTTTTTCCTAACGAGCTTAAGGTGAAAGTTTTTCAAGGTAAGGACTCACTTTCAAAATCTGGCTTCATCTCTTCTAGGACATAAATCCAAAACACTCATTAGAAGAACTCATTCACAGGCTGTATCCCTATGATGTCATATTTGGTGACGAAGGACAAAAGGTTGTCAGGGATGCACTCAAGGTAACCAAAAAAACTGTAGCAAGTCCTTAATTGGAGTAATTTTACTTCAATATTAACATTTTATAAATTAAATGAGGTTTTTAACTGTGATTATTTGTCAGATGACATTATGTCCCAGGAGCCATCCTTTCCTTAATTTAAGTGTAGTGAAGCTCCATATATCTTCACTGTCAACTAATTTTTTTCTATTTGTCTAACCTAGAAAAAAGTAGAGGCCTCTCTTTTGATAATTAATTTAACCCCTCACTGGAACTCTAAAATATAGATCTCTGGAGAGGTCATTGTGGAATGGTTTGTCATATCTTTTATGTTAATCTCATTACTTAAAGTAAAGGTTAAGTCTGCAGGTCAGAGCTTATCCCAGTTTCTGTAGCATGAAATGACTAGGAGTATTTCTACTCCACCCTGGATGGGATTTTAGCCATTGCAGGGTTACCCCCAGCATTAGATTCGTAATACACCTGGGTGGAGAGAGTGAAGTGTCTTGCCCAAGAACACAATACAATGATCCCCACCAGGGCTTGAGCCCAGACCACTTGATTTGGATTCAAGGGCACTAACCATTAGGCCACTGTGCCACCCCTAATCTCATTTCTGTAGCTTACAGTGAATATCATTCATTTACTGCTTGTTTCTTCATTCATTTGTGAACTATTCTGACTAAAATTTACATATTAACTTTCTTTCACTTTTTTCCTTGCAGACATTCAATCTTGATGACAGAAAAACCAAGAAATCCTTGTCTACGTCGGTTGGTAGAATAAATAAAATAAGCACTGAATCTTCTGTGTCCAAAGCATCTGTTGAGCTTGTCACAGGAAAATGGAACACGGTGTTTGAAACTCATGCTGGCAATGACATGACTCGCATAAAGGAGAACAAACCAGATGAATTACAGGTACAACTTCTGGAACTCTCTTAGTTTTTTAATATATTTTAATATCATGACTTATAACATGTACTTTGTTTTTCTGGCAGTTTGTCATGACAGAATCACATTCAAAGTTATTAGCAGACATGCTGGAGTCTCACGCCGTTCATGATTTCTGTGTTGTTGGACCAAAGGTCAGCATTTGCTCCTATTTGCAATGTCTCGCTATTGTTATTACTGTGTCAAACTTCAACAAACAATTTTGTGGTGGACTTCTTAGTAGATAAAATACAAACATTTGGTGAGAACAGATACAATGTCTTTCAACATAGCAGATAACATTATAAATATGTTATTATTGATTATCAATAGGAAGCTGGAGAAGCCAAATGGAAGTAGAGTGATTTCACTGTTATATTTTGGAAACGTTTTGAAAAGAACTGTGAATAGGTGTAAATTTTGACTTTCCTCAAGGTCCTTCGTGGGTTTTGAACATCGCAGTCGTTTTAATTTCTCATTACAAGCTCAGCTTGTACAGCACTACTAGTGGGTAAGCCTAATGTAAAATAATATACCGGTACTTGCAATTATGGGGTATTTTGAAATAAAAATTCAATTATATGAAATATCTGTTATCTTTCATCGTGTTGAAAATGATTGTCCTTTATACGATACTTCTTTTGTAGGGTTGTGGAAAAAGTGTGCTTGTCCAACAGTTTGCCAATTTTCTGGGCTACAATATTGAACCTGTTGTGCTTTACCAGGTAAAAACAATGACCAGTTAATGTGTCGTGTAACTTTTTATTATAGTTCAGTTGGCAATTAACACATTTGAGAAAGGACTAATTTTTATTGTAATTCCCAAGCTGAAAACACTTATTAAATTCACTACTTCATGTTTTGTAAGTGGTTTTCTGTAGCCTAGTCTTAAGCTTCATTCCCCAAATTACCCTATCCCTGAAAACATACCATGCAGTAAGCACGAGATTCCATATTTCATAAAGTTCTTTTTGAATTTAAAGTCACCTATATGTAACCAGTACTGTTAAGATTGATTTATTTATTTTCATCCAATGATCCAGGACATGACTGCTAGAGATTTACTCCAACAACGTATCACTTTAGCCAATGGCGACACAAGCTGGCGGTACTCACCTCTGGTAATGGCTGCCCTGGAGGGAAGCATTGCAGAGTTGGATGGAATTCACAGAGTGAATCCTGGGACACTTGCTGTACTACAAAGGTATCTGGGAAGAGGCATACCATATAAAGGGTCTAGAAGTGCAATAGGGTATCTCGTACAGAGTTTAAGCCATAAATAATAATTCATTAGTTCTTTATGCTCTTGGGATGCACAGACATTCCAGAGTCGAATCCAGGAGTTTTCAAGGGGGGTGGCTGGTACCTTGGGGTTGCAGAATCAATGGGGCATGCCCACAAAATGTTACAATTTGGAAATCGAACCTAATTGAAAACTGTTACACCTGAAATACTGAGTTATGCCACAAATTAGAAGTTGCAGAGTGTTTGCCTTTATTTCATAATATTCACAATCTTTAAATGCATTTTTTCTGCTTCTACAAAAGGGGGGTGGCTAGCCACCCAATCCACCGTCTCCCCCTAAATCCACTCATGCATTCAGTTCAGGTATCTTTGCATCACACAGTTCATTGCCTTTGTCTTAACTTCAGTATACATAAAAACTTGTCAAAAATAGCATATGTGTGCCCAAGATATGCCAATCTTGTTTTCATAACTCCATTTTCTACTGGTCAGTGACTGGCAGTAGCAAGGGCTCTATTAACAAGAATGATTTGAAAATTGAAAGTGGATCATCATATTTCGATCTGTACGTCGCTAATGTGTTGACATTATAGGGAAAAACTAGGCAATGATCACCTTTGTAATCGGCTCAGCTTTGATAAGGTGATGCGTATAGATGAAGAGCGTTTTCCTTACTTTTTTTCCCGCTAAGGCTTATCAGTGAAAGGGAACTATCTCTGTATGATGGAACAAGGCTGTTACACCATGACCGATATCAAGTGATAAAAGAAGACAACAACTGGTCTGATGAAGAAATGGCCTCCAGGTAAGGCAAAATCTTAAACTAGTCACTCGCTCTGTCTGAATTATAAATGGGCATCAGCAAATTATTTAGGCAACTGGACAGAAACCTTGACAGGTGGAACCCTGTGATGGAATAACACCCCACCAAGGGGTAGCAATACTCCTATATATTCCCTTCTACAGAAACTGCAGTAAATAGCAACACTACATTGATACCCTGCCAGGCTAAGAACAGACTAACCTTGCTTCGTTTTTCCTTGTCAGGGGAGTCTTGTGCATTCACCCATCATTCCGCATCACTGGATTGGCTGAGCCTCCTGTGATTGGCAGCTCTCAACCCCAGTGGCTGAACTCTGAACTTTTGTCCATGTTTCTGTTCCATCATGTAAGCCCACTCTCCAAACAGGAAGAAGCACAGGTGATATACCACATGGTAAGATGATAGACGGTTCTGTCATTGGCATCCAAAGTTACAACTGTTAAAAAGCAACAAAAAGGTGGCAATGAACCGAGAAAGAAAGAGTATCTGTTGTACTATGTCTTCTTAAGAAGAAGAAAAATCAAACCTTTATAAGTAAGCTTAGAACTGAGAACAATTTCACATTGTAGGTTGTGTGAAATATTATATTATGTGCTGTAATTGGTGTTTCATTTAGCTCGGCAATGACCAAACAGGCCAAACACGACGACTTGCGTCTCAAGGCTTGCTTTCCCTCGTCTGTCTACTTTGAGGGGGTAGTGCATGACAAACTCGAACTATGGCTTTTGAAGCCTGTGGCTTAGCCAACCCTGATATTAAGTTTCTTAATTTGGCTAGGTACCAGGAGCCCCACGTGATGTTATGGACAAGCTGCTTGATCTCACGGGCAAGCTGCGATCGTCAAAAGATCCAACGGTGAGTTTGAGTTTCCTGGACTCTTTCGGTGCGGTGCACTATGATGATACGGAAACCCTGAGACGTTTATATATGATACCATAGGTAAGCTTGAGGGGGAAGCCGAGTTGAGAGTAAGACTGAAGAGTTAATCTTTCCTGAATACGGTAAATGACCGCGTTGGAAGTTGAATCCGCAATGTAAAGGGGAGTTCTTTCGCTGTTATGAGTCCAGACAGGACTACCTAATATACGTTTCCGGCTCAGCCCTTCTTCAGTGTGAAACCGATAGCTGTTCGATTGGCGCGACTCTCTGTCATAGAGCTCTTCTATAACTCCAAAATCTCTTTCATCATTCATCCCTTTGAGATAAACATTGACCTATACTGTGTAACTTCTGATTGTTCTGTGATGTTTTCGTTGATGATACGCAGGTTTCGTCCATTGCATCGTCATTGTCCACTAGACAGCTTCTCCGCATTGCTCGTCGCCTTGCAAATTATCCAGCTGAAGATCTCGAGCATTCAATCCACAAGGCTTGTTTAGCAAGGTACGGCTCTAAATCTGTAAGGATTGGTAGAGGTGCTTGTTTATGCCGATAGTTGTAACGAGTTTCGTGTTGCATCTGATTGGTTGGGTAGTTTACGTGCGGTTTTTTTAAACCAGTCTAAGAGCTCAATCAAAGAGAACCAAGAGCCAGCTCAAGAAAACAGACAGGAAAGGCGCGGGAAAACTCGCAACAGCCAAGTGACCATATTGGGTTTTTTGTGCTTTTCATTTCCTTTTTGTAGTGCTGACGAAGAATACTATGAAAATTTAACTTTCTCTACTTTTCAGATTTTTACCAAGGCTGGCTGCTTCATCGCTGGAAAAAGTCCTGAATGATTCTGGAATACACGTCCAGAAAGATCCTTCTGAACAAGGGCCAACAGATGCCACTGACTTTGTCTGTGAGTACATTTAGTCTTGACCTCCTACCGTTTTCGAGAAGACTTTTGAGAAGATTATAAGAAATCTCGAAGGCAGTTTATAGTATGGCAACGAGCCGGCAACCAGTAGTACGGGTTTTCAGCGACTGTCAAACGCCATTGTAGATTGTTTTTGTTTTCTTTTTTTTTTTTTTCCATTTTTCCATTATAGATTGTTGCAGCATGTTTCAGACTGTTTCAGAGCCAATCAAAACTCATAGTATAATGAACCAATCAGAGCAGACATTAAAACGCGGCTTGCGCTGAACGGATGCCAAGCGCGGGAAAAGTCGGGTATAAAGTTATAAACCCAAACCATAATCTGGGTCGATTTGAAGCTGCTAGTTTTGATCTGTGTCCTCTTCGGCTAAACTATCAGTCTTCCAATCCACGGCATTTTTTTCACTAGTTACAGGGATTAGAAACCCCGAAACTTAAACAAACACAAATACGATCGAAAGCCCATCGAAAATTGCTGTAACAGAGAACTGAAAACTAACCGAACCGCAAGTTTCCCTTCGTAATCTACCGCAAAACTTGTCAAAGACAAGTTGTTTTACAAAGTAACTAGCAAAGTCGCTCTATCAAACTCAGCACTAGTACGGGAGAGTGCAAATGTATTTGAGTCGGTTGCTCGTTAGCACCGGGTATGGGGTATCGTGACTGAAGTAATTTTAGAATTGCTGGATTTTGATCGTTTTGTAGGTGAAGTAAAAGATGGCGAGCTTCATATTGGTCAGACAGCAGTACCGGTCTATAACCCAGAGAACAAAACCAAAGTTCCTGACGTGTTATTTTACGAAAATCATCAGGTAAGGACTGGACGGATTCTTTCATTTGGAATCTGGTTACGGACAAAATTTAGTGGAGTATCGCCGGCCACAGCTGCAGAATCGAAGTCGACGTTTCCATTGTAATAATAAAAATTACTATTTCCTCGATTGTGATTGGTTTAAAAAACTCCTATTTCCAACTAATTCACTTGCCAAGTTGTTATCGGAGGAAGGAACAAAATAACTCAGTGTGAATGTGTCACTGACTGTAGCATTGGCCCTTTGTTTCGGGACTTTGTGTGTGTCCTTTTTTCTGTTTTTTTGTTGTTTTTTTTTTTGTCAATCTGCAAAGTTTGTTATGTTATTTCGGTCTTGAAGTTGAAAGTGGTATAGTTAGGCGGAAAATTAGACACCCTTACAAAAGCAAAAATGTTTTAACTTGAATGAGAACTTGTGTATTTTGAGTGACCTAAAATTAATAATGACAGAGGTGTCAGTTTTCGTACTAGTTTGATTTATTTTTTTACACTGAGGAATGACTGAAATTAATCCACCTGATTCTCTCCATTAAAATGGCACAGTTTAAAATTTTCTGTCTCGTTGTTGCAGCATCTGAACGTTATGGAGGACATGTTAAAAGACTTCATGCTTGGGGAGCATTTACTACTCGTTGGAAATCAGGTATAAAATTCAAACGGAAAAACTTACTCGTACGATAAACAAAGATACCTAAATGACCTGCTAACTCGCACTTAAAATCTCTTCGGTTCTACAAGATAATAAAGGAGCTTCTCTAAGGTTTAGTTTGCTACGGCAAGTATACTGTACATTATACAATATGAGGTGGCAGGGACTGTGTCTTTCTAGTGTGAAATCTGTCCCTTCCTTGATCACTCCTGAGCTGAAGACTTGGATGACAAACTCAAACTTGTGTGCAGTAAGCGGAAGCGA
>Ga0126339_10000564_pt1 | contig 21229 bp, 10 predicted proteins | sample OrbTmetagenome_2_FD_92532 | JGI IMG/M metagenome (GOLD analysis project Ga0126339, IMG submission 92532) | Coral microbial communities from Petempiche,Puerto Morelos, Mexico - Orbicella T R C metagenome | ecosystem: Host-associated > Invertebrates > Cnidaria > Coral | place: Petempiche,Puerto...
AAAAAAAAAAAAAAAAAAAAGACAAAAAAAAAAAAAAAAAAAAAAAAAAAAAAAAAAAAAAAATGAGAGAATCGATGTAGATGGACAAAATCGTAAACCTTCGTAAATTCCGATTTGTGCTAAGAATAATTTCGTTGTTTCTTATGTCTTTAATCTAAATGCAATCGTTGGCTGGAAATGTGAGATAAACAAAGAGCAAGGGCAATGTGACATGGTTATTGCTCGTGTTTAAGCGTTGTCGGCAAGGATTCTTTCCTATTTCTTTCTTAATGTCTTTCTTTAAGAGCGCGCCGTAAACCAAAGGATTAACTGCGACATCAAGAATCTTTCACGAAAGGTTTTACTCGGGCTGTATATATGGCGTTTGTCCATCCATGATGACCATTGATTCACTGGTTGGTTGAATGTTTACAAAGGTGGCTGATTAATCTGATGTGGGTGCATGCATGCAGAACTGTCTGGTGCAGATTGTGCAGATTGTGATCGGGACGATAGTGGCTGGGTAGAAGAGTCAGCAGCTCTCGCTTTCCGTGCTGCCCGTTTGCTTCGGCCGTGGCTCTCCGACGCTGTTCAGCTGACTTGGCCTTGCCCGTTGACGGTCGGTTTGAGGTAAGGTCTTCCCAGGCTTCGAGAGGAAATCGACATGTGAGATATAAACGAGCTTATTTCTCTCTTTATGTCTCTTTTCAAAAGGGCGTAAACCATAGGATTCACTGTGGAGTTAAGAACTAGGAGACAAGTCACGACATGGCCAGCTTTTTTGCCTGACACTGGGCAAGACAAAGTATGGCATAAAACTGAGAAATTTACGATCACGTAGCATCCCAAAAAGAAAACGGCTAAAGCAATTATGAAGCGAGCTGTGTTGGGAGTTCGTCGTCTGCGGGAAGTACCGGCTTCCGTGGACGAAAAGTTGGACTGAAATTGTAGTTCTATTTCACATGCTTGGTGTGACTGTGCACGAGCTGCAACTAGGATACGAACAACAGCATAGAAGAGCAGCACACAGGATACGATGTCAAAAGCAGACACGCCCGTTAATCGCAAAACTTTCCAAGCAGTCTTGGAGTCGGTGACGTACATTCCAACGCATAGTGACAGAGAAATCGCAAGGGGAATCAACCATGCTATCACGATAACCACTCTAGGGCGTCTGTTAGTCATGGAGGTATTATATTTGAAAGGATGAACGATGGCGATGTAACGATCCCAAGTCAAGGAGCAAAGATTTGATACCGAAGAGTGGAGGAAGAACCAGAAGAATGCTATGTACACCCTGGTGTTACAAGCCGTCGAGTTATGACAAAAATATCCTGATGGATAAACAGCGATTCCGACACTAAAGTCAGCCACGGCCAAGGAAAGGACCAACCAGTTGGCCGAGAAATGAAGGCGGCGAGTTTTGGCGATAAGAAGGATTACAAAGCCGTTTCCGGTTGCTGTTACGACTGAGAGAAACCAGCCGATAATGTTGAACCAGTTTTCCATTTCGCTTTAGCTGTCAAGCGAGGGACATTTTAATGAGCAGGAGGCCGGTAATGAAAAACTAAACGTGGCGGTCATACTTTTCAGAGGAAGTGGTACGCGATGTTTTCTGACGGTGCACCTGACAGAGAGATAATTTTGTCATGACAGGTGTACTTCAAAACACGTAACCGGTATGTTAATTTCACCGACTGCTTTTAAATGCAAATATTGACATCGTCGTTTCTGAAACGTTATTAAATGTCGGATGAGAGAAGTTTCTCGCGGTCTTAACTGTTGTTAATTTTAGGAAAAGGCATCAGCTCCGAAATCATTTCGTTAACTAGTAGAGTGCAATATCTGGTCAATATGACATTTATTTGTCACCAATTGTTATTTGAAAGTGCGCTTTTACAAAGAGCGATATACATTAACGCATGCAGCGATAATTATTGTTAGTTGAATTTTCCCATGTTAAATTAAGGTAACAAACAGTAGAGAAAAATTAACAAGAAAGCTATAAAAGGCACGTAATTGTGTACGAATGGCGTAGAAGTCGTACAGGTATCAAATTACAAAAAGTTGTTGGATACGCGTAATAGGCTAATTTCGATATCTTAAAATTCAGCCTAAAACTATAGACCTCAGTGCCAGGCTCTAGGGAATAACTGCAGAGTTTGTTGGGTTTATTCCCCAGAGCCTCGTGCTGGCAGATGTTTCCGTTAAGTTATGGCCGCCGTGTTTGTCCCTCCGAGGGGCACAAACATGGCGACTCCGTACAAAGCTATATAAATTTGATTGAAACACTTTTCCGAATAACGCGCGAATGAAAATCCGCATAGACCTAATTCTTGGCTAGGTTGTCTATATATCAATCATCTTTCATATACCAGCTTCTTGACTTAATTCATTTAATGGTTACGATTCTTCTTTTTGATGGCGTGACACTGCAAACACCTACGAGATACGTCATCGTACACAAATAACGTGATAAATACGTGCTTAGAAAGCCAACGAGAACTGATAATTTTGATGAAGGTATTTAAGGTTTATATCACGTACAACATAGGGGGCAAAAATACTGATTTTTCATTGGTTGAGACGGAGGGCAGTTTGTCTTAATTTTCCTTTATGTAGAGGGCAAAATAACTTGGAAATGAATGGCTCTCAAGTCGCTAGGCGACAGGTATCGAGAAAATTGACGCAAACGATGAATTTATTTAAGAAGTAAACCGTAAATGAGCGAAAATGTAAGCACTTAAAGGAACGTTTTTATGAGGTAGAAGTCTCCCGTAAAGTTTCCAATTTCTGTTATTTAGTCAAAACATGGTACGATCGATATCATTATGCTTAAAACGGAAAGCTCACTAAAATCTAAGGTATCATGGTAGTGTCTAGAGAGAAGCAATTGACCATAGTTGTTACACTTGTGGAGCTGGTCCACATTATTGCATGCTGGAACTCGGAATAAACCAACTCCTTCCTTAGTAGTTTTTTGACAACTGAAACAAGACTTAAGTTCTAGCCTAGAGTTCTTAATCTTCCGAGAATATCAGAATTTACAATGGGCTCTCCCCGTAGTGTCTTATCTTGGTACACCCGAAAATGCTGGACAATAAAACCTTAAAAATATAAGCAAATTTTTCTACCAGTCTACCGATGGCAGGAGTTTTCACTGCGAAATGCTCCGAGTATCAATTATCTTGATCGAAAATCAGACAGGACCTTTGGAGTAAAATAAGTGAAAAATACAACGAAAGTAATGGGCATATAAGTGGAAACATGACAGTAAAATAACGAGAATGGAAATTTTAGTTCCCGTATAAAGGACCTCTCCAGAAGGTTGTTGCTCCCCCAAATAAGCTTGCTTATTTCCATCTTAATATCGTTCTTCAGTAGCGCGTAAACCAAAGGATTCACTGTAGAGTTCAAAACTAAGAGACAAATAACAACCTGGGCAGTGTCATCAGACACTTGATGACAAGAGAAAGCAAGGCACAAAACTAAGTAATTTACCACCACGTAGCATCCCAGGAAGAACATGACCATAGCAATTACGAAGGAAGCTGTATTGTGCTTCTTACGTCTGCGTGAAGTGGCAGGTTCTGTCGCAGTAGATTGGTTGCATGCGTGGCTACTAGTAGACCGCTGAACTTGAAGTTCTATTGCAGACACTTGCCGTGACTGCGCACGCGCAACAACTAGGATTCGAACAACACCGCAGAAGAGCAGCGCACAGGATATTAAGTCAAAGGCTGACACCCCGTCTATTCGTAAAAATTTCAACACAGTGTGAGATTTTGTGGCGTGCATTCCCACCAAAAGCAACAGAGAGATCGCGAAGGGAATCAACCAAGCGGCCAAGATAATCATTCCAGGGCGTCTCTCAGTCATGGAGGTGTTGTACTTGAAAGGGTGAACGATGGCGATGTAACGATCCCAAGTCAAGGAGCAAAGATTTGTGACTGAAGAGTGGAGGAAGAACCAGAAGAATGCCATGTAAACCCTCAAGTTACACGCCATTGAGTAATTACAAAAATAACTCGATGGAAAAACGGCGATTCCGACACCAAAGTCAGCCACTGCCAAGGAAAGGACGAACAAGTTGGCTGAGGAATGTAGCCGGTGATTTTTCGCAATAAGTAGGACTACAAAACTATTTCCTACTACCGTTACGATTGAAAATAACCAACCTAAAACGTTCAAGAAGTCTTCCATTACGACCAAGCTTCGCAAAACGGACTATTCAGCTGTCTCTAAGACGTATGGCGATTTTAATGAGCAGATGATCCAACTTTTCGGGTTTTTGTTCAACATTGAGCATCAGAGATCGATTCCGGCGAAATTCTGTATAAATTAACTCTTAATTAAATGAACAAAAGAATGTAAAGGGCAGCCTCTTGAGTAGTTTTCTAATCAGTAATCGGTTCCGGTAATTGTAATTATTTAATTTTTCGCAAAACTAGCCGTACTCTGAGCTGAATTGAGAAAATGCGTAAGCCCATGAAATTCAGCATCTTGAATAGTTTGTATTTTTAAAAAACTCTTAAATACGTTATAGGTTCCGGCATTATTTTTCAGAAATTTTGAACTGAGAAAGTACAAGGATCCGAGTTCATGTTTTTGAAAAACTGAAAAAAAATTCTGAGTAAGTGGTAAGTTCCGGCAATTCACTTTTTCACCGAAATTGAAATTCAGAACGCGTGAAAGAACGCGAATATCAACTGCTAGAATAGTTTTTAAGGTGAAATCCGATAGAAAATCGAGCAAAATCAGTGTTTAGTGGACAAAAATCTACTACCAGAATAATTTTAAGTATTTTACAGTAATTTTTACATTTTTTTCAAGCTCAAGATACAGATAGTTGCCTGAAATAACACCAAAAACAATTTCCCATGGAAACGAGAGAAAATAAGTTTCAAAGTTCAGTTCGGGAAATTTTGCAAACCCAAATTTCGCCACCAGTTTCATTTCAATAGTACTTTCAAGTGCTTCATACGAAGTTTAACATCTGTTTTCTACTTTGGTGTTGCTAGAAATGATTTTTTTGGAGAAGATATTTAAAACAGTTGTATAGAAGTTTGCAATATGATGTAAATAATCTGGGTACGAGGTTTTTGTCCACTTGTTACTCGAACTTCTGGCAGATTCCGTCTTAACATATTTTCAAGCTTAACCGCATCTAAATCATGTTATATGTTGTTTGCAGACTTATGTATGAATTTAATGATATTAAGAAGGAATATAATCTACCACAAGGCGGAAAAAAACTTTGTACCGAGGTTATTTACATAGTATTGCAAACTTCCGTGCGACTGTTTTAAATTTCTTCTCAAAAGAAATCATTTCTAACAACACCAAATCGGTCGAAAACAAATTTTGAAGTTCATATGAAACATTTGAAAGTACTGGTGAAATGAAACTGATGATGAAATTTTACCTGCGTTTGCACAATTTCTCTGAACTTTAAAATTTATTTTCTCGTCTTCCCATGGGGAATTGCTGTTGGTGTTATTTCAGGCAACTGTTTATGTCTTTAGCTTTAAGGAAATGCAAAAAGGACTGTAATATACTGCTACAAGGTTTTTGTCCATTAAAAACTGAAATTGCTCGATTTTCTATCGGATTTCGTCTATGTTTCACATGAATCTCTCAGTCAGTCTACATCTGATCGGCTTAAAAACCACAGACTATTTTTATATTCCATGCTCTTCCTATCGAATTAAGCGTCGTCTCCATTAGAAATATTACGTTGAAGAAAATGGACTTGTCGTCTCTTGCTTGAAAGCAATGGTTATATCGTGGATCATACATATTTACATACTTACAGCTTGCTTACAGAGTGAAAATAACAAACCTGTCGGCTCAATTCGTGCTAAGCTTTTTTCTTGTCTCTTTGCGTGCTAATATTTAATTTATGTATTATATATCTTTTAGCATCAGTTGACGTTTAGCAAACGTCGGAACGTCAATAATTTAAAAACAAAAATAGTTTCAAAATTTTCCATCTTATCACACTGTATTTTTTAGGAAAGATAAGAAGGAAAACATTTTTGAAAAAAGTAGATTTACGTACTAGTAATGAACAACGAAGGTCCCTTTTAAATGCAAAGCATGGTCACGGTTATTCGGAGGATCATCGATTTTTTTTCATCCACGTTTCTTGATGTAAGTTAAATTTACTTCAATTTCCAAAAACACTTTATGATCGCCTTCACATTGTGGCTAAGAATCAATTTGTTGGCTTTTTTTAAACAACTAGTTAGTCCGATAGACATTTGCAATATAAATTCAAGCAAATATACGAACAACTGTCATCTACTATTATTAATTTCGTCACAGCAACGTTTGATGAAAACTGCTTTTGATGGGAATTGATCATGATGGAAAAAAGACTATTAATATCTTCCGTGCAAGCCTGTTAGCTTTACATATATATATATAAAATTCTAAAACGATATCTCTTTAATATTGGTTAATAACCGTAACTAAAATTTCATTTTAGACCATGGCAATGGTTGTTTAATAGTCACTTTCTTTATACGATTACAAAATTGTAAGTACTACACAGGTACAGCGAAGAAAGCTAACGTTTGATAAATTCATCTAGCCAATTTAGTTACTCACCAGTACCTCAGTCAATGTACATTAAATGCTAAAAACGATTGCAACGGACTCTTCTACGTTACCTAATGAGTCTACTATTTTAATATCGAAATGTTCTGGTAAAAATGTATCTCCTCTTCATGGTCATATGTTATAGTGATGGAAATGTCCATTGATCTGTTTGTCAGGTTACAAGTCACCCATCAGCGGCATTGTCAAAAGAAAAAGGAAAAGTATCAAAGGCTTTGTTATTAGTGTTGCTAAAACTGATAAAGTTGACAGTGCTAGGTCTCCATTAGACATCGTAAATCAGTGGCGGTTTTATATTTGCGCGCAGGCACGGTACGTAGTAACAAGTAATGACAGTCAGTTCAACCATGAACGTTTAAACATAGTTTTAACTGGGATGATGGCATATAATTGAATTAGGGAAGGAGTCAAAACTTAATAGTATATACTTTTCATTAACCCAAATCTAAATCTGTAAATGAGCAAATTTTTCACTTAAAACAACTGTTCCAGTCTATTTGAACGTTTGAAGACGATTTATCCCACTCGGCAGGAAGAGAAATTGAAATCAACTAGTCCCATTTTGTCGAATGTTATCACTGTTGGTCGTCGTTGCTTTTAAAAGCGTTGCTTACGTAATCAGTCTACTATTTTACTATTGACACTTACTATAACGTGTTGATATTTCCTGTGGGATGTGGTTGCATGTTCTACTTGGACAAAATGTGGATCTGAGAATCAGTGAGGCCCTGTTAGGGGTTTTAAGGATAAGGGATAACTGGCAAAATAATTTTAGGGATAAGGAATAACTGACTAAATACTTATAGGGATAAGGGATAATTGAGATGGTTTTAGGGATAACAGAAAATAGCTTTGATTTCTCAATTGTCACACGTTTGGTCACTTTTGCCGAAGATTTGCATCACCCGCGACCGGTAACGAACAGTAACGGGTCATTTGCCAGTGCAAATTTAGGTAAGATGGGTCAGATGTCCAAGATTTGCTCCCAGGCTCATTTATTCGGTCAACCGCTGACCTCATGGCGCGCGTGTAACACGGGCATCACATGCGTGCTTGGCTTTGTTATTAACAGACTCATTGTGATCAATATGGCTTCCCCGAAAGTACTGCATGAAGTTACGGGTTGCATTTTTAAACAAGGGGATGAGGAACCGGCCATGAAATGGTTGTTTTTGACAAAAATAGAGGCGGAAGATTTAGCAGCAATCCTTCGAAATCTCAAGTTGTCTGGGATTAACCAAAGAGCCAAGGAAATAGGTGTTTTGAAATACAAACTGAAGTGTCATTACAAGCAGTTAACGCAAGATCCGGAATTCCCACGTGGAAGAATATCTTCAATCGATACCGATGAACAATTTTAGATTGCTCTGCCTCTACTTCAGGGCAAGCATGAGCTAATACATAAATTTTGAAACGAATTTTGTTCAGCAATTTCACATGGAAAAGGAGATTTAGGCAGATCTAGGGAGTTGTTCAGAAATATGAAATCAGGAAGTCGTTGACCAGTCACCATTTCTGTTTATCCGGTCTTGCATCGTCTCAAGTCTCAAATAAGACTCTGCTGGAACGTTGCCTGTGAACTGTTATGAATCCAAAGTGGGCGATCCAAAGCTGGCTGATTTTGCAAGAGTTGCACAGACAGAAGAAAAGATTTCTTTAGACCAATCCAGGGCACCAGCTGCAGAGGTATTAATTTGCTAAGGTACCATAGTTTGTGGAAGGAAGGGTAGTCAACTTCCGGTAAGGCCATTACCTTTCTATCTGGCCAGACTCGACGAGAACATATATGCTGTTGAGAACCCCGCAGGTTCTCCAAGCAAATATACATGTATGTAGTTTGTTTTTGGCATTCAACTGCAAGGTGAATTATGGTACTTACAAACCAAACGAGAATTATTTTTTGACTCTTCCTTGAAAACCGCTAAAAGAAAATTGTTAATCACTTTCCAAGTGCGGCGGGCTGAATCATAAATCATAATTAAACTTATGACTAGTGCTTGCAATGTGACTCTTGCGACTACGAGGAGGAGGTTAACTCTGTGTTCTGCGAATCCCGCCGAACCAAGCGACTTATAAGTGTCTACCCCCAGGACTCTGAGGTATGTAAGCAGTTAGTTACAGAGAGGAGAATATTTCAAGGTAACGTCATATAAAACTGTAGAGTTTTCGTATAATAATGCAGTGTTTTTCTATTAAGAAAAGGGCCGCTTTACACTTTAAAATTGCCACCTATTTTCAAATTCCAAAGATAAGTAATTTTGGGGACAACAGTCTCGGAAATTTTAGGGATAAGGGATAACTGCCCCCGGAATTTTAGGGATAAGGAATGACTAAGCCCCCCCTAACAGGGCCTCATCAGTTTCCGCCGATAGTGCAGGGAAATTTAATGTATGGAAGATAGCTTTAGTTCCGTTGTAATTTGTCTTAATCAACAGATTTTGTTCTCCAATGGATTGTTGAGTAATTCAAAGCAAGCAGAATTTTAATTGCATTACAGTGTACAGAAGTATAGACACCGTCGAGTGTTTCCGTATTGCATTTCTCGATTGTTTTTGAAATATCCCTACGTGCTCTTAAATAACTCAACGAGGTAACACAGGCAAGTTTAGTTTACTGGTAAATTTGTTTATTAAAGGAGGTCTTTTCTTAGCTCGTTGAATCCCGAGAAACGATTGAGTAAAATCAGCGTACGTAGAGGCTGAACCAAAATGATTAAAGAAACCCGGGAAATCAGAGCGCTCGTAACATCTTGGTTTGTATCTTGACAATCTCTTAGCTTTACGATAACAACAATAATCATAAAAATTACAATTTCCTCGATGGTGATTGGTTTAAAAGTCTGCGAGTGTTGCGAAAAATATTTGAGGGTTAATAAAAACAATAGCCTCCATTTTGGCACCAAAATATGCACGGATATGTGTCCTTGAACATTTAATATCAGATCCTCAAAGCTCACATTTTTCCTCGAGCTACGCGCTCGAAAAACTGTTCGCTTTGAAACAGATACGTCCGCGGGCAAATTTCCGAGCATATTTTCGTGCCAAATGGAGGCTATTGTTTATTTAGTATAATTACTTAGGTGATTATAGAAATTCGCGCGCTCTCATTGGTCGAGAATGGCGTCACATTCTCCGACTAATTTTCAAAACGGCCGCCACGCGCTTTGTCGATGTCTCTGAAGAAGAAATCAATATAAATAACGAAAATGCTATTCCGAGAAACGCCAAACATGCAACAAAGTTCGGAGTGACATTTTTCAAAGGTAAGCTTTGAAAATTGTGCTAAATATAACAAAGAAACCTTTTAAGTTCCCGTGGAAATGCCGCTTATGTCGATATACATAAGTAAATCAAAACAACTATTACATTTTCGCAACACTTTATTTAGTTACTTTATTTATTCTAACAGAATGGTTTCAACAACAAACCGAATTTACCACTGACTTTGAGACAACTGTATCCTCCTTTTTGAGGCAGAACGTTTTAAAACGTGTGAAAAAACACTTGTCGTTTTGACCATGTGATGTCTGTGCGCGTAGTTGTTCATTGACGCGTGTCATTGGCAAATAAAATTTAACGTTTTTCGGTCGATCCTTTGTTTAGAAATTTCTATAATCACCTGAGTAATTATACTAAAACAGTTATTCGCCTCAGGCTCGGAAATATTAGTGAATATCCCCCTCGACTTCGTCTCGGGGAATATTCACCAATATTCACATCGCCTTCGGCGAATAATTGTCAATAATAATGACTTCAAAAACTGAGCAAAAAACGTTTGAAATCTTTTGCTGATGGTTGTTCAGTCTTCCCGATTTTTATGGCCAGTGAGCCTCCATCAATCAGCTCTGCTAACCAACTGTTTCGTTCTTACAAACAAAACCCACTTGAAAAACCTCGCATTTCTCTACTCAGACAGTAACAAAATATTCGACCTCCAAACAGACTAATGCTGCATGTTTAAAGAGAGTGGCTTTCTATAGGGTAGATCCTTATTTCCCCCAATTATTTCTTCCCGCATATTAATTTCCAAATGTGCCTCTTGATGTCCTTCTTCAAAAACGCGTAGACCAACGGATTCACAGAAGAGTTCAGAACCAGGAGTAAAATGAGGATCTTGTTAGCTGTAACTGAAAAATTATGACAAGAAAAAGTAATGCACAACACTAGTGAGCTAACCACCATATAACAGCCTAAGAAGAACGCTACGATAGCAATTATAAAGGGAGCCGTGCTCCTCCTCTTACGTCTGCGCGAGTTTGTGGATTCAGTGGATGTGCGATTAGACTGAACTTGTAGTCCTATTGCAGCTTCTTGGCGCGATTGTACACGTGCAACCAGTAGGATACGAACAACAGCATAGAAGAGCAATGCGCAGGATATTGTGTCGAATGCAGAGACGCCGGTTAACCGTAAAACTTTTAGCGCAGTCTTGGAGGTTGTGGCGTACATTCCCACGAAAAGCGAAAGCGAGATCGCAAAGGGAATCAACCATGCTATAAAGATAATCATTCCAGGGCGTCTCTCAGTCATGGAGGTGTTGCATCTGAAAGGATGAACGATGGCGATGTAACGATTCCAAGTCAAGGAGCAAAGATTTGTGACCGAAGAGTGGAGGAAGAACCAGAAGAATGCTATATACAGCCTGGAGTTACACGCTGTTGAGTAATTGCAAAAGTAACTCGATGGAAAAACCGCAATTCCGACGCCAAAGTCGGCCACTGCCAAGGAGAGGACGAACAAGTTGGCCGAGTGTGAATGTAGTCGGCGATTTTTGGCCACAAGAAGGATTACAAAGCCATTTCCTGCTGCTGTTATGATTGAAAGTGACCAACCCAAAACGCTGAGCCAGTTCTCCATTTAAAGTGCGCTTCTTAAAGCGACCTTTTTATCTTTTGCTCAAAGTCTTATGACGATATCTTAATGAGCAGGAAGGCAAAAACACGAACTGAGACTAGTTTTGTCACGGTTTTGTTGTAAGTTATCGTGTTATAACGGTTGACGTCCTTGTTGCGCAGTGTTTCCGACGACACATCTGGTAATCCGTGTGTGAAGATGTAACTTCTGCTTTTTCCTTTTCAAACCGCAATCTTAGAAAATTATGCAAATGAACTGAAACACAATTCTTTTTCTTGAACATCCGTAAGTGTGCACGTAATGTGCACATGGTCAGGTTTGTTGACTTACAGTTAAGTTAAGTAAAAGGTCATTTCAAGTTACACTCAGTCAACGCCACATTGTCTGGTGCTAACAATGGCAATGGGCTCAAAATTCGACTTTTCATATGACAAACTATTCCAAGCGAAACTGGACGTATCTAATAAATGCAAATAATATAGATTAGATCTGCACTAGGCATTAAAATCCTATTGTTGATAAACATTCTTTTTTGGCGGGTATTGCTCCTGCAATTTAAAGTTTCTTTAATTTTAATCCCTAACTGGTATAATAGACCACCAGCCGTAACTTTTACTTGCCATTGCCGCGGGAGGAAAAAGTCTTAAAAAATAAATAACACGTAGTAGGAGTATCAACTATGAATGCGAATTTTTCCTGCGCATCATGATTTCGTGCATAAAGACCGAATGGTTACGCCTTACCATAAACAGCTGTTGTGACGTCGGAAGACTCACTCGCTTTAATTTACACAGTTTACACTAAAACACAGACACGATTACCTTAACATTTAAGTGATTTTATCCAAGGGTATAGAATTCCAGCAATAGATCGAAATTGCTTTGAAAACTAAAGTAGACACCAGTATATATTTTGATCATTTTCAGCAGGGAGCGGTAAATTTCGTTTGGAAAAGATCACGAATCTTTCAAACCTCCTCAGACGAGCTGAAAATTGAATTCAAATTTAGATAGTGACCCATCTTTAAGTAAATGTCAACTGCGGTTTAAGTGGCCTGGCGACATGACAGACGACAAGCTAAGGACGTATCCTGGCGTTACCACTTCTGACTAGGCGGAACACGATAATTATTTCAATCGCGCGCACGCATTAACTGTGGAGGAATTAAAATTAAAATGCAATCTTTAAAAACCGAGTTGATTCGACCAGCAGCCTGCGTAGCAGCCGTTTCCTTTCCTTTTCCAGGCGGAGGGATCGAACAAGCGAGAGAGCACGCGGGCAAGCGGAGGAGCGCGCCTGGGGTGAACATTCGCTCGCAGTTTCGTTCCCTTCGCGTGCCTTTTTGGAAATGCCTCCTACGCAGGCTATTCGACTAGTAAACTCGTTGAGTATCTAACCGTTATATAACGAATTGCTGAGCTTTTCTGTCTGTGTTTTTTTTTTTTAATTTTTTGTTTTGCTCTATCTATTTTCCCTGCCAAAATGGCTTGCTTGAAGACCTGTTATTGGCACAAAATTGATTTGCCTTGTCAGATAACAGATGATTCGAGACAAAAACGGACTCCAGTAATTAATCGCTAATAGTTAACCAAGCGCATTGTTTATCCTGATCCAGTTTCTTTTCAAATAAATGATTTTGTTTTTATGTATTATCGGCTGAAAACGCCGTACACCCCTTACACTGTACGGACCGTCATTTGTGTATTAAGGGCGTAAATTGCATTTCGAAGAGTGCATAGCACCTAGCACGCATCTCATTTTATATAACATGTCGAATTATTCTCGCATTTTGATTGATTCTTATACTTATAATAAATTTGAGGACAGACGAATCGATAATATAACGTCATTAACATTCTTTTATGTTTCTTCATTATAGAAGGTTTTCACTGTCACGCAACGAAAAAATAAATCGAAAAGTATTCAGTGGATAAAGTCAAGAAATTTTAATATGATAGGAGACAGGTAAGGGAGACACCTCTCCAAGTTTTGGGTCTCTGCGTTTTCCCAAACTTCAGATATTCGTCGAAACGTTTTGCGCAAATTTACAGAGCCCGGTATGGAGCCGCCATGTTGGTGGAGCTCTGTCCTCCACCAACATGGCGGCCGGAAAATAGTGCAAACATCTGGAACTTACTTTGGTTATCTAGGCGACTGATTATCTGAACTGAACCAACAAACATTTACCCAAGCACTTTTCCTAACGCTTTAACTCCTAAAAAGGCTAAAAATCACTAGATAAGTGTATATTTTTCCATAAACGCGATCGGAGTGGTATGTCACGCACCGCCATAACTCTGAGCTGAAAAGTTGTAAACAGATATAAGTTTAAATCCCCTTATGCCTGAAGAGGATAAAAATTTTCGGAGCTCTTTAGTTTTGGATTTTGGAATTTGATGACGTCACGTGAAAACGATCTATATGAAACAAATAGTTTCCATGTTGCCGTGCCGGCGTCTGTTCAGTAATTGATCACAAAGTCATCTAGCCTGCGTAGCAGGCGTATAAAGGGGAGGGGGTGGGGGAGGAGGAAGAGAATTCGGAAAAAAACAGACGAGTGGGAGGGGGAGGGGAAAAGGAACGCCTGCTATAAAGACCCCTATTGGTTCATTTCTGCGGTCGTTGGCGGCAGCAAAATTCTGATTGGTTAATCGGACAAAAGGACGGGTGAAGTAATGCTGGCTGATTTGAACGTCGTCGCTCGTAGTGAATTCAAGTTAAAAACGGAGCAAGAAGTTGCAGTAAAATCTCCTCTAGATGGAAAAGATGTATTAGCGGTGTTGCCCACAGGATACGGCAAAAGCCTCATATATCAAATGTTTGTTTGCGCCAAGGACTTTGAACTGAATGGTAAAGCAACGATTCTGTTGATTTAAATTTTTATCGACTCTTGTGCTGCATACAGCTTGTTCGTTAAAACTGTACAGTTCAGCTGCATTTCTTATTTTGCCACCACAAGATCTACAGACCCGCTCTGAAAAGTTTTCGTCTCTCGTTAGTGGAAACCCAATCGAGCCGCAACACTCAGCTAAAATCAGCCCGACACTTTCTTCTCTGTCCGACGGCGAAAATATATTTTCAAATGACGCTCTTCCTCCTCCAGAAGTAAAGGTTACTCCACAAAATCTGCAGCTGCTGATTTTTTGAATGTCTATCTTTGGTTTTCTTCCTCTTTTACAAACCTTTGTGGGAGTTGCTGACATTACACGGCCTGAAGATTTTCTCACAATGGTCGCTGCTATGAATATTTTTTCACGCCTTCCCATGTAAAGTCAGTCATGCAGAAAGGGGCGTGCCTTATTCTGATTGGTCATTGAACTAACAGCTCTGTTAATCCGGTTACCGTAAAACAGTAGGCAGAAATGCAAAAGAAGCGGCTTTTGTAGCAGGCGTTACCTTCCCTGAATCCTCTTCCTCCTCCCCAACCCCCTCCCCTTTATACGCCTGCTACGCAGGCCAAAAGTCATCTAAATGTGGTAAAAACATCAGCGTCGAAAAATTCGGCTATCACCTCGTGTGCCACTTTTTTGTCTTAACTATTTAAGGGAAAGTGCCTGACTGGTGGTAACACGTCCATTAAACAATCGGGGTCTGATTGTCTAACGTTTTCGAGAAAAAGCACGAACTGGTGTGAAGGCCGGGTGCCCACTCTATGATAAGAGGAGGAACCTGAGGTCTGGCATATAGCAAATCATTAAGCAGGATCAGGGGGTTTGCTACCATGGAACTTTAAACCTGTGCTTTCAAAAATGGCTCGGTAATTCACGAATAAATCCTGCCTTATGAAGTGCACCAAAGTGTGGCAAATACAAATGACTCAATTTACCCATTAGCAAATGAGTTGAGAAAAAGTACTTGAAAATTGGTCATTTATGCTAATATAAAGGCGCAAGCTTCCAATCTATAGCGAACAAAACATATATACGTATAACATCTGTAATTTTGCTATTTAGACAGACTTGACAATAGGTGATAACAGGGGTTAGAAACCACATGCAGATGATATTACGTTCAGCGTTTGTGTGAGTGTGCACTGGCTGACAGTGTGTGAATTCTCGCTGTGCGAGGGAGCTTCGTGTGCATGCCTCAGTGAGGGTAATATGTGATACTAACTTGAAGCCAACTTGGTTTTATATATCACTTGATCTTCTTTACATATCTTGATAGATTATATTACAGTTGTGTGCTTAGTTATCTGACTTATGAATGCAAGCGAGGCTGGAGGTGACCTTGCTTTGATACAAACTTCTCTGTTTTTCTCGTTTAAATGCCAGCTTGTTAACGTTAGCATAAGAACAATTTGATTTACACAACAAAAGCAGTGGGGTCTTTATCGATCAAAACAAGGCCGCCTGCAGCCTCGCTGCCATTGAAATGCCAGGTCATTGAACAGACAACTGTAAAATGGTCTAATGGCTGTCTGGATGCTCTAACGATTATGGCTGTTCCAGACAGTCAGAACTCTAAGCAAGTTTTTATTTCTCGAATTCTTTCTTTTTATGTCCGTTAAATTTTAGTTGCATTCAGCACCTGAAATATAGGTTGTTGTTGCTGATGATCTCACTCGATGGTTGTTTTCCTTAGTGATAAGCTTGCTTATTTCCTCCTTAATGTCCTTCTTCAATAACGCGTAAACAAAAGGATTCACTGCGGAGTTTAAAACCAGTAAGCAAGAGACGACCTGGCCCGCTTGATCTGGCATAATATGACAAGAAAAAATAAGGCACAAAACTAAGTAATTGACCGCTACGTAGCATCCCAAGAAGAACACAACGAGAGCAATGATGAAACGAGCTGTGTTGTTTTTCCTACGTTTATGCGAGTTTGAAAATTCGATGGAGTGGTTAGACTGAATTTGTAGTTCTATTGCAGCTTCTTGGCGCGACTTTGCACGTGCAGCAACCAGGATACGAACGACAGCATAGAAGAGTAGCACACAGCAAATAATGTCAAAGGCAGACACGCCAGTTAGTTTTATAACAATATGAGCAGTGTTGGAAGTTATGACGTAGATTCCCACGAGAAGTGACAGCGAGATCGCAAAAGGAATCGACCATGCTATCAAGATAACTATTCCAGGGCGTCTCTTCGTCATTGAGTTATTGTATTTGAAAGGATGAGCGATGGCAATGTAACGATCCCAAGTCAAGGTGCAAAGATTTGTGACCGAAGAGTGAAGGAGGAACCAGAAGAATGCCTTTTGCACCCTCAAGTTACACGCCATTGAGTAATTGCAAAAGTAACTCGATGGAAAAACCGCAATTCCGACGCCAAAGTCGGCTACTGCCAAGGAAAGGACGAACAAGTTGGCCGAGCGTAAATGTAGTCGGCGAGTTTTGGAGACGAGAAAGATTACAAAGCCATTTCCTGCTGCAGTTACGATTGAAAGTAGCCAACCGAATACATTGAACCAATGCTCCATTAAAGCTGCTATATTGGTAAACAGTAAGCTTATAGTTTGAGCAGTCCTGAACACATCAATTGTTTGTTAATCAGTTTACGAAGAGGAAGGGCAACTTATTTTTATGAAGATGATCCTCTCATAAAACTACCCATGAGATCGATGCTATTTTCAGCACAATAAATTTGCCAATGACATCCAAACATGGTTGTCTTTCAGTTTCTGCGATTCTTTCAATTTCTGCTATACATATGTGTTTTACGTATAATTACGTGTATTACTATACATTGAACTCACTATCTCTTTTCTGATTGGTCGTAATTGTACAGTGAATTTTCGAAATCAGCGCCTGTGACGCAGATTATACAATAATCATGTCAAGGACACTCAAGGTCACGGGTAATCATGTCAAGTTCGCGCGCTTTGTGTTGCTTGCCGTCAGTGAAGAAGCAAAAAAATGACTTCCATTTCTTTTGTTCAATGTATAATAAATTATTAGATTCGGTTTTTGTGATATCCAGAATAATCAAGGTCTCGGTTAGGGTTTTCAGCCTCAGCCTTCGGCTTCGGCTGATAACCTACCTCGAGCTTGATTACTCTGGATATCACAAAAATCTCATCCAATAATTGTTTACAGTAGTAGCTAGAATAGTCATGTGCCATATCAGTTCCCCATATCGATCCCGATTTACTACAAAGCCATCGAAGAACCGCACTGGACAATTGAACTTTGAATGCCTTTGGTACCCATCAAATAAGAGGTTAAAGCACTTTTTGATAACTGCACTTGGGAGTCGGCACATGCCTTTTGATGCGCTCAGGAGATTAGTAATAATAACAATGACGAGGCCAACATTAAGTCCTGGACTCCAGAGGCGCCTCATCTGTGATCTCAACTCGCGTTCTCAAAGGCCGGCGGTCTTTGCGGCTCTTATGTTTACCTTTGATAGCATAACCGTTAAAGGCGATATAAGATGTGTTGGGGGAAAAGTGGCAAGTGCTATCCGTATAGCATACATGATCAAAAAAAAAAAAAAAAAATTTGGGACTCTCAGACCGGTTCAAAAATGGTTAAAATCATACACTTAGTTTTATGAGAGTAATATTCGATTATTACCCAATAAGCCATCTGACTATTGCTTGCATGCTTGAAGGTTATGAAATGCTGTTTTTGCTCATTAAGAAAACTCAAGCACAATGACCTATAACATATAAAAGCCGTATGAAATTTCCCCTTTCACACTACGCCGGAGAAATTAATTTGAAAACGCAACAATCACCGGTCATTTTCGATTTGTGTTTGAGGAAAACTCGGTCAGGGAAATCACGTGATTATCGTGACGTCATCGTTTTCGAAAAGCTCCGTTTTCAACATGTTTCCTCCACTCTAAAACGCAAAGCCAGCGTTTTCAAATTCTGTCCGGTTTGAAGAACGTTTTCGAAATGCTCCGTTTTCATGCCGTATTAGCGTGGACGGTAAGCCAAGCCGTAGAAATAAAGCTGTGTTTTCAAATTTCTCCGGCATAGTGTGGACGGAGCCATACTTAAACCGAAGAAAACTAAAGATACCGCTCACAGTGAAACGGATAAATTATTTACCATGCAGTACGTAGTTAAATCAAACCACTTCAACGCAATGAGGTTTAGTCTCGCTAATTACCAAAGTCGGCTTTTTAAAAGCATTCTACATTACTACCTGCGATGTAAATAATATTTCTGAAATTCAGCCATAAAACAAAACTTATAAACTGAAAAAATTGGATCAAGAGTGTTGTTTTAGTTAACATAACATTGAAGGCGTCATGCAGTGAACATGCAATACGGAATGAAACTAAAAACCTCAAGAAACCCCAAAATGCCAACCAAAAAAATGTCTGTACTGTCTAGATATACTGACATACGCTTTAGAGTTGTACTGTATTGTATAACGTAAACTGCCGCTCGAAGCCCTCTCTCCCTCCTCCGCTAATAAGCTCTCCCGGAGTAGGCCCATCTACCTGTAAATCTCAAAATAGATTCGGTTGTAAGTCCTCCCCGGATATAAACCCCGTCTAACTTTGCTTGTTTTGAATTTGGTTTATTATGATGTTTCAAAGCTTAATTACCAGAGAAAATCCTATTTCGATCAACATGTGCTACTATAGCTCGTTTCGACGTTGTATAAGCCCAGGGCATACAAGCGGTAGTTTACTGTATGTCAGGCTGCTGGATATATTTGAACAGCACTCCATTTCGGCAATCATTTTTTCACACGTCCAGTGTCTCCAATGTACACACAATTGAATCTCTTGACAATCAATATCAACAATAGTCAAGAATCAATATTAATGATAATCGTTATCATATATAACGAATAAAGCGAAAAGTAATCAAAACTCCCGGAATAGGTTTTTGATGCTCAATAGTTTAGTGAAATACGCTTTTTAGTGTACAATCTCGGCATTTTGAAAAAAAAACTATCTAAACAGACCTTGCCTGCGTAGCAGACGCTACCAACCGCGGGTTATCTACGGGTAAATTTCCATCTGCTGCGAAGATAATTAAACAGACCACGCTTTGCGAATGCAATTTAAAACAACGGATATTCCACTATCTACGTATATTTTCTTTTATTTTATGCATTTGACAGACAAACAATAGAACTAAGAACGAAATGTAAATAGGAATATCTCATAAGAAAAAACGAAACAAACAAAAATGGCGAGGAGACCGCAAAAAATATTCAGTTCATATGCAATTAGGCCTCCTCAGTTAACATCAACTAAATTTAATACACAGCAGCAATCCATTTGAGTTTCACTTAGTTACTTTGTCGCGTGATCACCTCAAACAGACCAGTTAATCGAATCTTAAGCAAGCGAAACGTAAATTATTATAATCTAAAGAGCTCATTTTCCAGTTTTACAACAGTCGACGGGTGGCTGTAAAGCTTTTGAAATCAGTATACCCAGACGTTGCTATGGCTGTGCACCTTAATTTAAGAGACACTATATCATGGTTTCGTTGCATTTTGGTCAAAACCCTGCTAAACTATGACTAGGCACGCTCGATTCCTTCGTACCCAAATTACTTATGCACACTGAAATAAAAAAAATATATTGAGTGAATTGGGAGTCAATTGGTGTAGGGCCTGAGCAAATGCGGCGGTACCAGGTTTTAGCTTTTTTTTTTTTTTTCTAAGAACGACCTTTATTACTTCAACTTGAAATCACCGGCCTTAGACATGCCTACCTCCATCATTTTGACACTCCTTTTATTGTTTCATTGCTCTTATATCTTATAAGAACTTTTTAACAAACACGGAGTATTGCGTTTTGGTTTCCATCAAATGAAAATACGTAGTTGTGAATGAATTTGAGTTTTCGAGATTGTGATCATGATTGAGATTGAGATTGAATGAAGCTATTACCGGATGATTTCACAGGAAAACAGAAATACCTGTGTCGTTCAGACAAAGAATATTGTTAATATAATTCCTGCACTAATTTGTCCATAAAATTTAACTTTGGTACCAAATACTACGTGACAACAAGAAAAAGGAAGGTCATCTTGTTGCCATACTGGTTGTGTCCGTTTTAGTTGCTACCGAAATATCATTTTTTAAATTTCCTGTATATCATATATATGTAGATGGTTCATTTAAGTTTCGTCTGCAAATAAGTCTTTTTATTTCTGTCTTAATGTCCCTCTTCAAACACGCGTAGACCAAAGGATTCACTGAGGAGTTCAGAACCAGAAGTAAAATGAGGATTTGGCTAGCGTGAACAGACATATGGCAGGAAATCGTAATACACAGAACCAGGTAATTCACAACCACGTAACATCCCAGGAAAAACAGGACTATGGTAACTATGAAACGAGCAGTGTTGCGCTTCTTACGTCTTCTTCGTGGAGTTACGGCTTCCATCGATGAGTGATTAGACTGAATCTGCCGTTCTATGGCAGATTGTTGGTGTGACTGCGCACGAGCAGCAACTAGGATACGACCAACAACATACGAGAGCAGCGCGCAACATATTACGTCAAAAGCAGACACGCCTGTTACTCTTAAAATTTTCAGAATAGTTTTTGATTCTGTAGCATAAATTCCCACCAAAAGTAACAGCGAGATCGCAAACGGGATCAACCAAGCCATCAAGATAACCATTCCAGGGCGTCTCTTTGTCATTGAGTTATTGTATTTTAAAGGATGAACGATGGCGATGTAGCGATCCCAAGTCAAGGTGCAAAGATTTGTGACTGAAGAGTGAAGGAAGAACCAGAAGAATGCTATATACATCCTCAAGTTACACGCCATTGAGTCATTGCAAAAGTAACTCGATGGAAAAACGACGATTCCGACGCCAAAGTCGGCCACTGCCAAGGAAAGGACGAA
>Ga0126339_10000566_pt1 | contig 21219 bp, 16 predicted proteins | sample OrbTmetagenome_2_FD_92532 | JGI IMG/M metagenome (GOLD analysis project Ga0126339, IMG submission 92532) | Coral microbial communities from Petempiche,Puerto Morelos, Mexico - Orbicella T R C metagenome | ecosystem: Host-associated > Invertebrates > Cnidaria > Coral | place: Petempiche,Puerto...
AGAGCTGTCCAAGTCCGATATTTCTCTTAAGAGGTCTCTTAAAGTAAAACCAACAAATTAAGATTTCAAATATCACCTTTCCAACAGCTGTAAATTATTGGTAAAGTTAAAGAATGCACTTTTTTGTACAAATTTTGATTACAGTTTCGTGCACGTGTTCGAGAATCGTGAAAAGTGAATTTTTTTGTTTCGTGATTCGTGAAATCGAAAATTTACTATCGTGACTTCGTGACAAGATCCCCCTTGCCCCCACTCAATGATGTCATCTATACGTCTATCCTCAAATAGATCATATGTAAGAAACAGTCACGGCGACTTATTATAATAAACGCGATAGAAATCTAAAGTTCATGATCTAAATGTTAAATAGAACTAATAGAGTGGACGTTTGGAACAATGAGAAATGCTGCGAAATAAAGAAACAGGCTAGAGTTTGAAACCTTTTTCGAATTCTCTCAAACTTCCACAAGTTTTTGGTATAACTCGATTATAAGTCGATAGAAACCCGAGGAAATTGTTTTCTATTTCTCTCAGAAATCACTACGGAAAAGAGAGGAAAAACAGTGGTTTCATTTGATTATCAAAATGTAAACTTCCTTTGCTGGCACCATCACTACGTCAACAGCTAGTGTTTGTTCTGTGTTTCTAAAAGAAATGGAAAACGATTTCTTTGCGTTTAGTTCAATCTTTTCCATGCCTTAGTGGCACCTGGAGGTAAAGGTTTTTTACCCCTGGAGGAAAAGGCTTATACGTTTCTTACCGTTATCTTTTTTTAATCAACAGGAGCTTACGGTCCAATGAAATAAAACTCCTAGAGGAAGGAATGTTCAGCCAAAGAAGTAATTTAACGTATCTGTGAGTATTCTCGCAAATCACTCGACTGGCAGACTAGTTAAACCAGTTGAACTGCAATGACAGGGTAATGATTCAAAAACATATTTGTGTTCGAAAAGGGCATTTAATGATGTCCAAAAGAGAAAAGCGTTTCTAAACAAGGATCACAATGGACAATTACTTCACAAAAGGTACCACATATGTTTTGTACGGGGCCCCACGAACCTCACAGCATTCACGGAAGCAGGGTAATAACACAAAAGAGTCTTGAAACCATACAAAATACTGTGAAATAGAATAAAGTAGTATAATTACGAAGGCGATGACGTTGACAGCAATGTTTAGACCGATGATCATTGAAAATCGCTTCAAACACTTAACCCATTTATTTGTATATTAATCGATATTCAGCCATTGCATCATTTACTAGTATGTATCCCAAAGATATCTGCCGATGGAAAGGGAAGTGAGCAGTATTGTATTGAAGGTTTGGAAATATAATCGTGAGAAATTTACTCAAGATCTGTCTACGGAGTTACTTTTTTTTACGACGATGTTGCGATAATGAACAGCTTACTGACCAACCGACTGATTTAAATCAAATTAAGGTGTCTCGGTTTTTTCTGTACCATATCAAGCATTTTCAATCAGCTTTTTACTGAACAGTCTTCCCTTAATCGATATGAAAATTACACCAGTAATTAAAAATGAATCGAAGTTTGATATCAGGCGCCCAAGCTTTGGATGAGCTTACCTGATGTCCTTAGCGCGTCATGGGATTTAAAACTTTTAGAAAACTATTAACAAATGAGTCAATACTTTAGACAACGTATTAACCATGAATTGCTTTCTTGTCCTGTAAATAGTTCTTACTCTGTGATAGCTTTACAATTAAATGTAAATAGGTTTATAGACGTAGTTTAATACATATTTTTCCTTTATTTAGTTATTTTTTTAATTAATTCATTTATTTATTTATTTATTTATCGTGGCAAATCTGTAAAGTAGCTGGGAGTGACCGTAAGAACAAATCTTGTCCTCGAAATCGCTGAAATGAAAACCAACATAACTTTCATGACTCCAAAACGCATCTCCAACGCATTTGTTAGTATTATTTGAAGTAATTTCATCAAATCGCTGTTCAAATGTCGGTTCATTTACTGTCATGATTGAAAAATGACATGTTTTATAATTTTGCGATTTACTCGAGATCGAACATACAGAATGTTTTTTATTCTTGTATATTATATTCTAGCATTATAGCTTAAGGCCTTGGTATTAGCTTTTTCATATCACATCTGGTTCGCGCAAAATTCTGTTTTATACCGCCAGGAGTTTGAAATTTTTTGTTTATCGTTTCCATAGAAATATCGATCGCCTTTAAAAATATATTATAGCAGACTTCAAGCCATTTCTAATTATCAGTGTAATTTTCATATCAATCCGATTAAGGGAAGACTGTTGAAAAGCTGACTGAAAATGCTCGGTATGGTCCATAAAATACTGTATGGAGACACCTTAAGTCTTTGAAGATGTTTTAAAAAAATTCAACTTTTTGTACAACAACAATATAGTGACTTTTAGGCCCAGTTCAGACGTCGTGCTTTTGCCGTGCCGAACTAAATTCAGGAATTAAGTTTGACAAAAGCACGGCAGGAGCATGGCGTCTGAATCAGACTTTTGAATTAAGTTCGGCAAGCAATTAAGTTCGACAAGCTCTGCCGTGCTACACGACTCTGGCACGGCAGTGATTCAAACGTCGTGATTCTGCCGCGCTAAACAAAATTCATAAATTATATTAATGTATTTTGGCGAGATTGCGTTCCTATGGGGAGTTAGGAGGAGAATTGTCACGAGTCATTAGTATATCCTGAATTTGGTTCGACTCTGGCACGACGTCTGAACCAGGGTTGTTTTCCTGCCGTGCTACAGTCAAACCTAATTGCAATTTAGTTCGGCACGACAGAAGCACGACGTCTGAACTGGGCCTTAGAGGAACAATAACGTCTACGAAAGCTGTTTTGCAGACAAGAACATGTACAGTGAAGCCCCCATAGATGGCGAATGCCAAGCTTCTGTTAAAACGTTAAGAGATCTCCATATAGAACTTAAATTCGCGTGCCGAGATTTCCACCTACAAGGCATGAAGCTGATTTAAACACACCTTTAATGATGTGGATACTGAATAAGTTTGATGATTTCAAATCAATGTGAGTATTGCTTTAAAACGAAACTCGTGACTAATTTGACATTCTTGGGAAATACATTTGGTTTATTGACTGAGCGTGAGGTCAAGATGGTTGTATATTGGCCTCGTCCTTGTTTATAACCGAAACGGAGTCGAGGTCCTTGAATACTCAGAAAAGAAGCCAATATTCAACCATCTTGACCGAACACGGCCGGTCAATAAAGGATTTATTATACCGGATAAAGAAAAATAAAATAAAAATGAATTTTTCTTCCGGGATACAACGCGTAATCCCGAGCGACAAAAATAGCGCCATCTTACACGTTCCGGTAACCAATCCGCCACAGTGAAGGGTTTGGTTAATCTTGCTTGTTCACGGAACTAGCCATACAATAATGTTAAATATAATCGACCAGGCACAGGCTAACTAAATCGCGGAATTTCTTCCTTCGTTCACTAAGAAAGTCAACATTGTTTCTTCAACAGATATCTACAAGACAATTTCATAGAAGTTATTCCGGATAAATTGTTCAAGGATCTTTGGAAACTGAAAGTTCTGTAAGTAGCTTCGTGTATTGCTTCTCTGGAAACCGTTGGAAAGTATAAAAACAGGGAACATTCCAGAAGGAATAAAGGATATTCCTCATTGTTTCATACTTTTGTCCACTGAGTCTCTGCTTAGATCCTGTGAACAAATTTTGTCATGCAAAATAAAGAATTTAATTGCAAAAGCGCTCTTATGGCTTCCATGGCATCTAAATCCTTGTATATATCTGATTCGAGGAAATGACTAGCCACGCTCGATATCTGAAACTAAAATCCCTCAAGTCCAATAAATAAATAAAAAACCCAATAAATCCCAACAAGAAAGGATGGAGGGTAAGAAAAGTAATGTACCAAGTAGACCTTATTCCCAAGGTATTCAATGTAATTTATTGTTAGATAAGGAATTCATCCCTCCCACGGATATTGTTACCACGCGCGTGAAGTAAATGTTTTCGCGGAGAATGAAAATGCGTGTAAGGCCGAAGAGTTGGTCGCTCCCAGACGCTCCAGAGATTTTGAAGCTGGGAGAGATCTAAAAAGAACTTGATACAGACTACAATGAACCTTTGAAATTATGTGGGGATTAACTCTCTACATCCTCCTCTCTCAGTTTTCAATATGTATGAGTATGCATTAAGTCTTAGGTGTCCCCAGTTAGGAGGCTCCCTGTAGCCAGCTAGTAGATTGACACATTAATAAAGGTGTTGTACTGTATTGTGCATGCAATGCATTGACCTTGATTTCAATTGTCTCTTAAGGTTACTGAACAACAACATGATAAAAAGAATATCAAAGTACACTTTCGAGGGGTTAACATCTTTAGAAGTTCTGTGAGTAAAATGTTATAATTGTAGTCTATTTATATCAAACTGCATGTTAACATCGATTGGTACACATCGTGTCTCCTCAGGGTAGTTACACCTGTTATGTGTGTCACTCCCATATTTTATGTTTGCAGTACTTGTAGAAACTGGACCGCACGCTTTTACAAATGAACAAGGCAATAGGGAGATGAGTTTTAAAATCGGCAGCGATTGGGCTGCCAATCAAACAAACCACAGCGACTTTCTACTAATACATTACATATAACAGTACATAATACAAAACATCTAGCTTGGTAATAACATAAATTTAACATAATATTTCAATAATCATGCCATTCAGGTATTTAGACAATAACAAGATAATGGACTTCTCTCCTGAAACCTTCCACGCATTGGACAAGTTAAGAAGACTGTAAGTAACATTGCCTAATCCATAAACTAACAAAACGTCCTCGGAAGCATTCAGTTTTTTTTTTTCGTTTCGCTACAAAGCCAGAGTTTGTAAAAATGTAACTGAAGCTTAATCTCAGTAATGCGGTAAACTGCAAGTGAATCTCCTTTGATTTGTTTCAGGGGCACGTCTCGGGGCTTAGCTCCACTTAGTTTTGGAAGCCTCATCAAATACAACATAATTTAAAACATCGAGGTTAAGGTGCAGAATGAGAACAAGAGCTATTTTAGCCTAGTTCCTCGATTTCTTCTATCATTTTCAACTTAGTTAGGATTTCGACTTACCCAGAAGTAGTAAAGCCGAGAATGTACAGGAAACATGCTCAGAACATCTCTCATTTCCTGCGCAAAAACTAAACTGCGATACCTTTTTAAGACATTTATTTTGCTAGTAATCCGTAAACCCAATGTAATGACAGTCCGAATGCTGTTGTCTTTGACTAACTATGCATCTCTCTAGCTACTAGCTTAATCCTAATAGCTCTTTTTGTGAGCAAAATGTACCTCACGTCGTATTCATATTCATATGGATTCTTGGCATTACATACTGTGTGAAAATGTATCATCGACACCGACCGCGAGTGGGATAACATAAGATTTTTCTTTCAGCACGATGGATCATTTCACTCAATGCTGCTACGCAGTAAAAGCCATTCCTCAATTAAACTGTAAAGCACCGACTGATGGTTTCTCAAGCTGTGACGATCTCATGAAAAATAGAACTCTCCAAATATTCATATGGATTCTTGGTATCATGGCATTTGCCGGGAATTTAATTGTTGTCGCATGGAGGTGCTTCGTGAGGGAAGACAATCGAGTTCACTCGTTCCTATTAACAAATTTAGCAGTGTCAGACTTTCTAATGGGATTATATTTGTTAATAATTGCCATCAAGGACACTCAGTGGCAAGGAGAGTATTTCAAACATGATTTCACTTGGAGGACTGGCCAACTGTGTCAATTTGCCGGTGTCCTGTCGATGATTTCAAGTGAGGTTTCTGTGGCAATGTTAACAATCATTACAGCTGACAGACTCGTGTGTATTGTATTTCCATTCCGATTCAAGAGGCTTTCCCTTAGACGTGTATATATATTGTGTGCGATAGTGTGGCTCCTAGGAATCGTTGTGTCTACAGTGCCACTCGTGGGGATTGGATATTTTATCGATGACAACACAGGATTTGGCTTTTATGGTCGCTCGGCTGTGTGCCTTCCTCTACAGTTGTCATCTGACAGACCAGCAGGATGGGAATATTCCGTCTCGTTCTTCATCGCTTTTAACCTCGTGGCCTTTATTTTTATGCTTGTTGCATATATTGCGATGTTTGTTACTGCAAAGCGAGTAGGTGGAGCAGTGAGGTCAACCAGCGTTAATCGTGAAACTGCTATGGCGGCAAAAATGATGTTCATAATTCTTACAGACTTTTTCTGTTGGATGCCAGTTATCATCATCGGAGTTTTGTCTTTAACGGGAAATTTGTATGATCCAAAGAAGCTTGTGTATGTGTGGATAGCAGTGTTTGTCCTGCCTGTGAATTCATCCATCAATCCTCTCCTTTACACATTTTCCACAACAACAACCAGGAAAAAGCTAAGAACTTTAAGAGGAACTATGAGGATGTTTATTTCCAATAATATGTCCCGTTCTGCAGGTAAGCTGAAATTGCACATATGACTGCTTGCTACACGTTTCAGTCCAGAAACGATCCAGAATCGACCAAGAGCAGCCTCGAACAGCATAAAATCCTTGCTGCTGACCAAAACATTGAGGACTAGTGGTAGAAGGTCATGTTGTAGACAGATTTTTAGACAGACGAAATAAGAAGTTATCATGCGTTTTAGTAATCTCTTTTGATTAGTATTTACTGTTGTAATTACTCAATTTTTAGATCTTCACCTGCAAATCAGAAAACGCAGTCTGTCTTTGCATGACACAAGACTTAATCAGCCCACCCTATAGAAAAGGAAGGTCCCGTCAGACCTTGGTTTAGTAGTAGCATAATACTCATCCAAAGCAAGACGCAGCAATCATCATAACACATATAAACAGGTTCTATGTTGTATTCTATTTTCTTGCGTAAGACAAGAAGTCAGTAAACGTAAAGTAAAGCTTTTTCCATTATCGGTCAGCAGATCAATGTATACAACGAACAACACTGCGCAGAAACTCTCTGTTGATGTGTCCAAGCTTCTGGGACTCAACTTCCTCGAAGTCAAATATCGAGCTTTACAACTCCTGTTGATCACAAATACAATTGTCTTTAGATGTATTGCAAGCTGATGTATCCAGAACAAAATTGAGAAAATGGGAATAATATAGCAGCATAATAAAGCAGAAGTTTGATTCTACTTTTCACAGGAGCAAGAGGCAGATTACAGCAAAGTGACTCACACCTTGATATGACCTTGTCATCTGTGGCTACCCGTTTGCCTGACGAAAAACCGCCTACAGCTACTACCAATTTAAAGATTATTGAAATTTGTGACATATTCCACAGTAGTAACTCTGCTCAAGTGACCGTAAGTATACACCTAACGTTTTCAAAGGCTTTGTCAAGAGTTCACCAGCATTGTTTTGTGTAATTAAAGGCGAGGTATCGGACAACCATCCAATGTAAGAGAGTGATTTAGTTGTTAGCATAACATGACAAAAATGTTTAGCGCTAACTCTGATGGTCTAATAGCAGTAGCAAGACTGGTTCTATACACTAGACTAGGGAGTTTAAGGACAACGTCGATTAAAAAAAATTGATTTATATTTTACCTACGAATGTCGCGATAAACTAAAGTCATTTAGTTTGTTTCTTACTGCCGAAACTATCCCAAGAATGAATATGCAACATAGCGTTAAATTCGAAATAGAAATTTAAAAAAATAGTTAAACTCCCTACCACTAACGGCGATACAACGACGATGGCCATAAATAAGGACTCTGTCGACAAATAGCCAAATTTATGAGTTTCGTAAGAGTTGGGAAATTTTAGTGACGTTTATTTGCTGGGGGCAAGCTTGTGTCTTCTAAGATATAAATCTGAGTTGGCATATTTATTTGTAGAACCATATTTTTGCTATTTTACAAAACACGACTCGCAAACTTAGCCATTTACAAAATTTGAAGGAACACTATCACGGCGATTTTGCTGCATGTTTGGTCAAAACAGTCATTCCTAAAATTATGAGACCAAGTACCTTCTCTCGCACACGACATGATTCTAGGGTACCAAGATGAAGATTTTAAGCGAATCGCTGAAGGGAGAGTAAATAATAATTTACTTTTAGAGCAAGAAGACAGAATTTAAAAAAGTCTGCCAGACTTTTTCAGTTTGACTACATAACCTTGTGCATGTATAGCCGTTTATAACGATGCTTTCATGGCTTCAGTACAACAGTAATTTTTAATAAAACTAGACCATTGCAGTTTAGGTTTCCATCGATGAAATCATGCTCGAGATAATGTTCCTTTCGGGTGCTCTTGTAGCGGTGTCAGTAGATTTAGTCAACATCAAGTTAGGTGTGTTGGCTTATCATTTCTGTTGATAGAGTTTTTAAGATTGCTTAAACAACTGTGTTTGCTTTTCCATAATGTAAAATTTCAGAACAAAATTGTTCAAGTGCTGTGCTGACTTTGGCTCAAAAACAAAAGCCTCCTTTTCAATTCAGGACAATTTATATCCCGTTCCGGATCAAAATGATTTCAATTAAAAATATACAGAAACCATGCGCTATCAAGTGGTATATTGTTAAACCGACGTATTTCTTATACGTTTGAGCCGCCATGCTTAGAACCCACACTAAGTCGAGGGCTGTAAAAGTAATGCATAAATGTTCTTTATAGGGGTATTTGACCTCTTGGGTTGAAAACGAAAGACTAGAAATGTGCCTGTTAAAATATTTCTCAAGATCTAAAGAGAGAGAATGGAACAAGGAAATTGAAGTGCTAAGAGAGATTTCTAAAAACGGTGAGCATGACAACCTGCTGACATACCGCTGGCATTCTGAAGGTGAGTAAAACGTTACGAAAATTTCTAATAATTTCTAGGGAAATAATTGCAAAGGAAGTCTTCTCTTTCGTCGGTGTGAACATCATGGGAGGTAGTGAACCTTGAAGTTTCCGCAGCAAAATAAACGTTTCAGCTTAGCCATCCTCCCGAGACAGCGAAAACTCTACAGGCAGCCAATAATGTGAAATCTACCACGCTCACCAGGAAAATATCAGCCTGAAACGTCGCTCATCATCATCTGGCCCTTCATTCCCTTAGTCTTGATTGTCTGAGAGCTGTTGCTAAGAACAGCAAAGAAAAAATTATCGAATCGAAGATAAGATTAAATCCTGAGACGAACAAGTTGTGTAAAAATATATATTTTCAAACTCGAATATCTCCTAATCCAAAGCCCATATTTGCAAACGGTAAACGTCGACGTAATAAACAATTTAACAGATGCCCTCTTCTCTATTTTAGCTTGTGCTTTAAATATAGCCGATTTCCAAACTATCAGGATACCATCTTTAAAAAATAACGGCTTGTAAGTACTCCAGTTGTACCTAATGTTAAATATCATTGAAGTAATGTTTCGATTAAATTGTTTAAATTGCAAAGATATTGTTCGTTATCAATGGCCCTGAATAGAAATAGACCACCTTCAATATTTTACAATTTCATGGTACGTATCGAGGCTTAGGGGACTAAAACAAACGAAACTGTTGACTCATGACTCAACTTCAATGTGATTCTCGGAATCTTGTTCGAATATTAATATCAAAATTATTCGCACTTTAACTTCGTGTACTTTTTCTGATAAATTTCTCCCCTCCCGAGGGGAGAAGGGGTTCGTGACTAATGGAGTGAGAATAGTTCGTTTCGTTTCAGAACCAAGTACGTGTGATACACTGTGCTATTTCTATATCAATAAAAACCTAGTATTGTTTTTTTCAGTATGGCCATCCAACCATCCAATTCCTTGCATGCTCAATGGCTTATCGCCATCGCGCCCTGATCTTGAAATTTTTGGCCAAGCTGTTTATAATGATTTAGCTTTGCATCTAGACTGGACTCGATTCTTTGAAGAAGAATACTTAAAAGAAGAAACGAAAAGAAAGAGTAAACGGTTAAGCTTGTATGTTACCACTTCTTATGACACTGTTGTGCATTCATCGCTTTTGAAAGAACTGAAAGTGCATGAATTCAGACTGGAATTAGCGAACAAGTGAGGACCGTCAAAGTTTGACGTAGATTCCGATGATGGTGTCTTGTTCAAAGTATTTCCACTTCAGTGGGTTTCAAGAATTTGCGAATGGAATAAATATTAGTTACAGATTTTGTTTTTGGGTTTAATGACGCCGTGAGTTTTTGGAACGTTTTCCCTAAAAGAAATTCAGGTCTGTACGCACTTTCACGTATAGCGAGAGCCAGCCCTTGACTGTTTTGGCCTCTTGTTATTGTATGCTGTAACAAACAAATCGAAGTCAGTTTTAAAGTGGCTTAAACCAGCTTTCAGCACTTAGATTTTGATGGGTCGTTACAACCGCTCTTTATCACTTGATGTTACAATCATGGTATCAAAAAACTGCCCAATCATTGATGAACACGTTGTTATCATTATTGTGATACAATAGGTTACCATAGCAACAGTATGAACTGCTAAAAACACCCTTAATGGCAGCTTTAGGGGCTTAAGATTCAAAAACAGCACGGTGATTTTTTGTATATTATCAAATTTTGATAAGCATTAACTCTATGTACAGATTTTTTAGAATCTTTGCTCAAAGTTGCATCTTATCTGCTTAATAAAATTTGATAATATAAAGGAATTTCGCCATGCGCATGCCGTTTTTAATTATAACGAAAAAATGATAACGTGTTCACCATTGATTGGGCAGTTTTTTGATACCATGATAAGTGATAGCGAGGGGTTATAATGACAAACCAAAATCTAACTGCTGGAAACTGTTTTGAGCCACCTTAAATGCGTCTACCCTGTTATTGATCATGAATTTCGTTTTCGCATTGTCAAAGCTGCTGTGGACTCACGATCAACAGACACGCATAAAAAAACGGACGTCGTTAAATGGATGGAAATGAGGCAGCTAACACTGAAGATTATTTGATTTCAGATTGATCTGCTTTACCTTTGTGTCAAGCAAAACAATGGATGATTATCTTAGAGAAAACGTCGGGACATGTGCTCCAGGCATTTTGCGACTTCTGAGCGTAATGTTGGATGTTAGTAGAGCTATAGAACACCTCCACAAGATAGGGATCTGCCATAATGACATCACGCCATCCAACGTACTCATTTCTTTCAGTGAAGGAGTAAGTCAGAATACTCATCACAGTCCAAGGCTATAGTGGTTTCCTGATTTTTCGAATCCTCGATTTTTCGAAGCTCACCCACTGTTCAATGCAACCCTTTTGCTTCCTCGGCAAAAAGGTTAAGACAAATTTACAAATAGTATTTCCAACTTCCCGTTTGTTTCAAACCAATTTCCGCTCCGCAATGTGGTCCGAAAAATCGGGATTCCACTGCGCTACATGTAGTAATAATAATAATAATAATAAAAACAGTATAGCCAGTGTTAATAGCAGCGAAAAAAATTATGAAAGATGAGCTGAGACAACCATCGGTATTACCATTAAAGGAGAGCAGAAGACTGTAAATCATATTATATAGAACTACTGAAAATTAGACAACTACAATCTGTAGAAATAATGTTAGAAAAGCCCACAATTTTCACTATCAAAATGGTGAAAACCTGTATTGAACTACAGTACTACTGCTATTTTGAGAGTCTTTTCTTTCGATTTGTTCCAAACAACCTCATTCACAGGCTCTCTCTCCTCTACCTCTCTGTCGTTGGGAGAAAGACCTGGTTGCGGCCAGTCACGTGACCACCTGGATACAAAGATTTTCACCAGAGTCAGGTCAACGAATAATTTTTGTCGATCTCAACTGAAGCGAAGGAAAGGCGATCGCTGGTCATCGCTATATCAAACCACACACGGGCAAATACACCTTTGAAATTCTCCAGTCCTATTCTGAGCGTCACACAGGTCAAACGAAACATATTTGTATTTGTCCAGCGTATTTAAGTATCACTCTGATTTTAACTCCAGCCGGTGGATTTACTGAGAAGTAAGACTGTTTTGCTGTTTCATGTTGCCTGAATTAAACTCATGACACATTATTCGCTATATAAAACGATGTTTTATTTACCATTTTGCAAAACATAATTCTTGACTTGAACCGTGTTTAAGTTCATCACAAATAGATCGATGAGCTTGGGAACTGGTGCCTGAAAGGTTAGCGGCTTGCCAAATGCCATATGCTGAAGGGAGGTATCCATGGCAACCCTTGAAGCGGGAACCACTCCAAGAAACGGCCGCTAACTGGCACCGTCACACTGAAAGACCGATTACTTACCGAGAAACCAGTGTGCTAAGAGGGAGGGAGGAGAGGGAGCAAGAGTCTGCAAAGATTCACTAGCCAATGCACTGAAACACAAGTGTCCTACAAATCCCTTGAGGGCTGCCCCACAGGTCACGTGCTGTGGAGGGAAAAACCACTAGCTGCACTGGTTCGAGTCTAACTTTGCCTAAATGATATTTAGCTACTCATCACAAATAGATTAGCTTGGAAACTGGTGTCTAAAAGGTTAGCGGTGTGCCAAATGCCATACGCTGAAGGGAGGCATCCACGGCAACCCTGGAAGCGGGAACCACCTAATGGAAACTTTTCTCCAAATGCTTGGAGAAGGGAGGGACGCGAGAACAAGAAGACCTGGTACCTCCGATCCCCAGAATAACCCCAACCACCGACAATCTAATAGCTATAGCGAAAATGGACAGCACACATCGCATGTGGCCGATGTCCAGATGTTGCTGCAAGTCTATTACTAAGGCGCAGCAGGATGTAAGCGCTAAGAGGCACAGCAGGTGACCAGAACAAGTCCTTTTTTTATGCCAGCTTTGAGCGGAGCAGCGCTAATAACTCGGAGGGAACCCTGAAGTGGAGCTGATAGGTGGTGCTGGACAAGTGGCCTATAGATTGTATAAGATGATCTGGTACTCCATTGCGAGTGGTGGTGGTGGCAGCCCTGATGTGGACGCGATATGACTGAAGGGGTTTCCGGTCAAGGAGAAGCGCTAACCCCTAAAATAACCCCAGGAGCCGTCAGTCTTATAACTATAGTGAATAGCAACAGCACACACCTGAAGAGACAGATGGGCAGATATTGCTGTAAACCCCACTGCGATGTCCTGAACACCCAGATGAAATGATGGAGAAAAGCTAGCCATATTGGGCACTGTGAACTCTGAGGCGCGCAGAAAGGCAAAGTATCCAAGTTAAAAGGCAGCCCAGAACATGAGGTGATCCGGGAGACGAAGATCCAAACATCGCCAAATCACCGGCATCAGGTCATCGGTGATAGGTGGACGGGTTGAAGAAGCCTGACAGCGCCTAAAACCACGGACAATTAACCGGCTACAGGCGAAGACAATTGAAAAGGGGTCTTGAAACCCCTGTTCAATGTGAAGCGCTCTAACCCCGGACAAGTATGCTGAATTTTCCTGGCCAGAAAGGAGATCCGCTCGTCAGTTGGGCAAGGAGAACCTGAGGTATGTAGCTTACCAGGCTGACGGCAGACGGAAATAAATTGTGCTTGGACCTAGGCATACTATCGCCGCTTAGACGGAGAGAGGCCTTGGTTTAAAAAGGAATAGCACCGCTCTAAGGCGGAGACGTTAATTCTGCTAGGAGTTCGGGGGGTACGGGGGTGGGAAGTGGCTGGGCATCCGGCACCAACGCCAAAACCTCTGCTAAGAAAACGAGATAAGGCATCAGCTATTTGATTGTTAACATCTGGAACATGTTGAGTGGAAAAGGAGAAGCTATGACGAGTGGCTAATAATAACAGACTGTGCAGCAACCGCATTAAACGGGGCGTTTTGATGTCCTGGTGTTTAGGATGTGGACTACAGCATCACGGTCTGAGCGGAAGCTGGTGTCCTCAGATATGAGCTGCAAGAACTACAGGGAAGAGCTCCTTGTAGGCAATAGACTGCTGCTTTTGGGAAGGAGCCCAGAAGCCAGCAAACCGGTAGCCCTTCAGATACGCTCCATATCCAATTGAGTCCGCCACATTAGATTAAATTTAACATCGGCCACCGGCAGCAGTCATAGGAAGAGCCAGAAGCTTACGCTGTGCCAATCAGACAAGAACTGGTGCCACCAGAGAAGGTCCAGATTAAATTCTCTTTTAAGACGATTGGGGTGATCTCTCTTCCGAAAGGCTCAATCGTAGGCCAACCAAACTCGGCCGGAGAACTGGCGATGTGTTCGGAGGATAAGTAGTTATTAATGCAACAGATCATTCCAGCGATGAACGAAATAAGACGAGAGGAGGAGGCAGTAAACGGAGAAAGCTTCCAACCAAGCGGATATATCTTTGATGCGCCGCTTGTGCTTTTTTTGCGTGGACGTTACCATCAGGCGCCCAAAAAATAACTGAGGCTCATGCTATACTGGGACAATGTTCAAGGAAAGCAAATCGTTGAGTTCGATGAACTTTGCAGCAACGATCTGGCTGACTAGTTGTGCCGTTACTAGAGAAAAATCAGGGCCAACCACGAAAGGCTGATGTAAGACAGCCATCTGAGCCAAAGATGTAGCGCCCTCAGGGCTAAGTGGGACAGCTGTAGTGAAAGTACTAGGGGAAGACGATGGTAAGAGCGAAGGAATCGGAGGAGAGAACATGGAAACAAATGTATGTGCAACAAAATTTGACCTACCTTAAGCTGGAGAGCTCGCTTCAACCGGTAGAGAGGGCGAAAATCCAACGCCAGAGGTAACTAAGGACAAAGTTTGGGAATCAAGCTGGCTAAGGGTAGTTGGCTGAGCGGGAACGCCTCCCGAATTGAATGCCACGGACATCCTCGCGAGTGAATTAGAAGCGGAAAGACTTGAAGTTTGCTTGGCTGACATTGCTTGCCTCACTGCGTTAACGACGGTGGCCAGAAAAGCAGGGGACGGCTGATCCTGCAGCACAGCGTTAGGCGTGTAGACAGGCGGAAAATTAGCAAAAATAGTGGGAGCCACGCTAGAATCTTATGTTGTGTCAGATCACGGAGGATTGCCCTCGGAATCAGGCAAGAGAGACTAGGCATCGAAGGCCGCCGCTTAGCTGTTACGAGCGTTTCCGGTGTTCATTTCGAATTCGTAAACTTTCGAATAGCAACACAGAGAACAATAATCCAGGCAAGAATCAGGAAAAATTCGCTAGCTTGAGCTGTGCAAATAATTAATCCGCAAAGACCAGCTAACTGAGCTGCACATGTAGTGCAGTGAAACACAAGTGCCCTGAAAATCCCATGAGGACCGCCCCGCAGGTCACGTATCGTTGAGGGAAAAACCGTTGGCTGCATTAGTTCGAGTCTAACTTTGCCTAAATGATATTTAGCCACATTTAAACATCTGTTTTAATATAAACTTACATAAACATGATGCAGATGAAATAGGTTATAAGTGCGGGCTTATATGTCAACAAAACTGTATATCATTTTGCATTGCTGTAAATCAAATTGAAGTCAGAATACTCGGCCTATCGGCCGTGTGACAAAAATACTTTTTAACATCCACAATACCACATAAAGTCCTCTATACTTGTTTGGAGACGGCAGAAATAATATATCATTCTTCATCGGCGAAATTCGAGTTCGAACCCTACTGTTAGAGGATTTGAAACCCACAAAGTTCGTCACAGCAACAATCAAAATACCCTGAAACCCCTCCCGCCCGGCAGATCTTTTTACCACCCAGATTCTGGGTTGTCACGCGACCAGCCGCAACCTTGGTATTTCTCCTAACGACAAGGGAGGTAGAGGAGAGAGAGCCTGGGAACGAGATTGAGTTCCGGAAAGAAATGCCAGCCGCCATGTTGTGACGTCACTTTCCACGCGCACTTTTCAATGTTATGTTAATTCATGCGCAATTGGCGAAAGTCTGGCCAAATGGTTGGCATTGATAACTGTATTAAGGGTGAATTATGGCTAACTTTGAAGCAATCCATTTTGACTGAAGTCCCGAGAAGGTTCAGTACAAAGATGCTGCTTAGACTGAAGAGCAACTAAACGGAAATACGTCACCAGCAAGTCGACAACTAAAACGTTGAACGCGAAAACGTGTGTGTGTCTCACATTGTTGTTTTGAACCAAATCCTTAGGGAAATCAACTCATTCGACAGATCGGTTGGGAAAACTGCTTGACACATGTATCGTAGATGATTTTAAGAAACGAAGATATGAGGTAGATCTCCTGTACTGGTTTGAGTTGATTTTGTGTATAGTGACGTCATGTTTAGCCTTCAACATGGTGACAAAAATGGTGGACTTTAATCGGTCTTCAAAGCGTCCTCGTCGAGGAGGTTTTTGCTATCATAATCTAAATTGCGACGTGAGTACATGAAGTATAATTCCAAAATCCTGAATTTTCCATTACCCTGTATCACACCTTCTCATCAGAACGACGTTCTAAAAATTCGGTTACTCATACTTAACTCATCTTCTTTTAACCATGGTATGGGTATTTATGCCATGAGGTACGTAAGGGACAGATATAGGTAATTAATCAATATAATCTTTTCATTTTAGGTTCAATCTATGAAGGGAGTACTTGGAAGTTTTGGGCGAGCCTTTATACTCAGAAGCAATGACAACTCATGCTTGTTGCTCCGGGAAGATCTACGACAATTCCTCAACTTGATGGAAACGGTTGCTGGCTACTACAAAACTGAAGGAACGAACCAACAAACCCAAGTAAATATACCAGAGAAAAACAACAACTAAAAACAAACAAACAAACAAAAATTTCGTATTTTGAATATTATCGTTTTCTTTCCTTTTTTTATTACAGTGGAACGTACGACCACTCATGGTGGTCGTCTTAAACGAGGTTCAGCTGTATATGACTGGAAAAATTACTGGATTGTGACTGGCTGAGGTCAAGCCTATTTATCATTGACTTTTAATTTCCTCTGAAGTGTAAAATAGCGCGCGCAAGTTTTTGTTTTCTAAGTCATATAATAAATTGGTAGAAAGGCGTTAGGATTACGGATTAAGGATACCCTACGAGTCATATTTGACAATTCATTCAAATTGCATTCGTCTAAAGGCTCTTGCAATTTTAAGAAAATTTGCAAATATCACTCGGAATGTAAATTTCCCTATTGCACTCGAAATCATGTAAATGATTACCTTTACTTTACTTCCAGGTGACAAAAATATTGCAATTGTGCAGGGAAGAGGAGGATGACAGACAGGACATCCAACACGTCAGAGAAATCTTGGAAGGGATTTGTGGCTTCCCCGAGGAGAACACTCGACTTTAAAGTGCCACACGGAAGTAGTAATGAAGAAATACCCTTAAATAAAAGTCGTGCCCTGTAACAAACGATACACTCTATTACGGTCGTATCCTATAAAAAACGTCATGCATGGTTTGCTATGAATTACGACAAATATATTTGCAGGAGTGTTTATTATACTTGTACTCTTCTTTTAGTTAAGAACCACTATAAAATTAAAATATCCATCACTGTATTAGCAACCCTAACCATGTCAGAAAACCAAGATGGTGCTTAGTCTTGTGGACCTTTTTGGAAAGCGGTAAACTGCACGAGCATCCCTGTTCATTTGTTGCTAATTCGTGTTTTATCACTGTCAATAAGGCTTGTCTGAACAACTCATCATTGTTTTGAAAGGAGTGCGGTAAAAACGCGCGTATAAGAACCTAGGTTTTTTCAAGTTAGCCTCCATAGGTTCTTATATGTTTACTGCGAAATTAGGCTACCTAGGTCCTTAATCAGGTTCTTCATTTATTTTTAACTTGTACTCATGGGTGTGGCCTTTATATTAAATCATTCATAGTATAGTATTGTGGTCTTATAACACTGCCAGTGCTCTGGGTAATTTTTGTTATCCTTTTATCGCGTGTGATGAGCTGTATTATATTTTAAAAAACTCTATATTTTGAAAATAAGAACCTATACTGAGATTTTAGCCTAAAATGGTTCTTTTGTGAAGGATGCTTAACAGAGAAATTTTAGCCTAACAGGTTCTTAAATTTTAGGTTTTCAAACGCGGATTTTTACTGTTATCTGGAACAGCAAAACTATTTGCTTCAAAAACGTTTTTGCTACAGTTTTGTATTCATAAAATGTTTCTTGAACGCACGGTCTAGTTTGCAAATCAAAAGGCTTTACATAAATGAGCGCCGCCTTGCCGACAAGGTGTTTTCGCAGTAATTCACAGCATTTCGTGCATTAGGTTGCAGAGGATTTGGAAATTTACAGGTGATTCAGTTTCATCTAATTTGAAAGTCAGCCAAGGACCTAGTTACCGGTATGTTTAGTAGGGAACAAGGGATATTGCCGAATTATTTTCAGGGAACAAGGGGACCCCTGATTAGATTGTTGGGATCAAAGGAACACTAAAGATATAGGTGCATGGAATAATTACTGCAAAAAGAAACCAAAGATTTCAAATATCTTTTTGGTTTATATATAATATGGACTCGTCAATATTATCACTCACTCACTCATCGTCATCGGGCCCATGAGGACGCTTGAGGTCGGCCGTCAATATTATACGTAAACCAAACAAAAATGTGCAGAGCGCGAAAGGCCTGCGTACGAGTTTAGCGCTACAGTGTTACGCAGGATATGTGTAGGTAGCGGTTTCGCGTAAGATGGAGATGACAACACGAGTCAAATGTTTGCTTTTCATTTCTCATTTCTTTATTTACTCTCTTCCTACTCAATAAGATTGCGTGCTCCCTATGGTTTAGCACTGTGTTTTGTGAATGATGAATTAGTTTCTTGTTGTTGTAAATGTGCGACCCATTCTAGCAACCGTGTTTAAGAATGGTACAGCAATTACTTTAGTGTATACTAGTATAAGTGACCATAGCTCCCTCTGCTAGTAGAAGGCTTTCCCTGTGTTATTTTATGTAACGATGGGAGCCTAAATAAAAGGTAAAAAAATGCCTTTTGTGTCATTTTTCCTTACAATATCTACCGTCACCTCGTTACCCGTTCCTCGCCCCCGTCCTTCACACCCTCGGGCTTCCGCTTTCACGCTCGCCTCCAGTTCTCTCGGCATTCTTTCTTTCATTCAGAACAGCCTAAATGCTTTAAGCAACCATTTTTTCCTCGACAGTGATTCGTCAGATTGGGAAAAATATTGAAATTTGGATGTTTTCTCGTGCTGTAATTAGATCCATTCATTTTTGAGGATAATAAACGATATAATCACGAGAATTCGATTTAGTCCGGGTGCCCGTGACTGACTATGGTCGTCCCGTTTACTTGGAAAGCTGGCAAATTTTAACTTTACCAGAATTATTTCTTGGACCGTGGTAGTTAATGCTAGGGTGGCAGTGGAAACTCTCGAGTGGGCAGTTTGTAGTTATATGTGTGAAAACATTGCAACGCTGTGATGGGAACTGCGAGTAACTCTGTACCACTAGTTCTATAGAGACTATGCTAAGAATCAAACGTGTTGTGACTAGCTGCTTTCCTCATATGCTCACGTTGTCTAGGGTTGTGAGAGCTGTCTAGGAGGTGTGAGAGGTGTGAAATTGAAATACACACGTAGAAATTAAAAATAGTTCATTAGGGATGTCCCCCCGGAAATTGCACTTAATTAAGCAGCTCACTGTGTTTAATTTTTAGAGGGGCTGCTTCATTGTTTAACCGAATATTTGCTAAATTAAGGAAGTATAAAGAAAATCTGGTAGCTTCCCTTCCATCTTTTGTATGTTAATTTCCAAATTGTGTATTTCCATAGGAACCCTAATAAGGAAATATTCTTTTTCTGTGATGCTATAACATTAAGACTAACTTACATGTATTTGACAAATGTATTAGATTTTTGAAGAATAGACACGTATTGAAAATATGTTCTTATTAAAAATAAGGGATTAAAAACAGGATGTTGTTGTTCCACTTCATTTTCCCGTCTATCCATTCCTATTACAAACTTTGTTTCCCATCATACCTTTCGGTGTGATGTTCTCTCAGAGTACATGCAGTTTGTCTTATTGTGGGAACATGGGGGTTATTATTTCGTCCTAGAAGGTAATTTGTCCCCAAAAAACTGTTTTTATTCTTTGATAGTTTACCTCGTAATTTGCTTTTTCTCTCGATGCTAAAGTTATTTGAATCAGCCTATTGGATCGCATCTCAAAACTTAGTTTCAAAAAGGAAGGTGAAGTCATAAAAGAAGTATAAAAAACACACCTGCCGTGCGAAGAAAACCACGGTACTTGATTCTAATAAATAGATTCAAAAGCATATAATATAGAATCCGATACAACTAGTTTAATTTTAAATGAATAATACTGGGGGACGACTTCAGTCATTAACAAAGGACTGTTTGAAGGAAAGTATAAATCTTAACGGAAGGGCTCTCTTTATACACACCAAAGGAGGAATTTTTGGAGTTACTGGCATGGAGGGAACACGAGATGGGTCAGGAAACTCGCAGCTCGTATGATGGCAGCAGCAACAACTTCTTTCAAAGTTGTGAGTAGGACTTCAGCAGGCTCAAGCTTCCATAAAGAACTGGCGTCTCAAAGAATTGAAAGAGATGAAAATGACGTGAATAATATCATTCAGTGCGTTGACACGAAATTGCTAAATCCATTCGATATCGGTCAGTACGAAGGAGAAAAGATGCCACTGATGAATATCGCCACTGGGACAGTTGCACCATCTGAACTTTCGGAATCTTTACTCACTGCTAAGGAGCAAGGCGAAAAGGCAATGGGAGAGTTTGTCCAAGCCAGGCTAATATCTGACAAGGAGAATTTCTAGGATCCTTTGAGGAAAATCAACATCAAAACCTTTCAAAGTCTGAACAAACCTGTTGAGCCAAGTAAGGTCTGAAGACAATCAACCTCGACAGTCAGGTGTATAGTAGACTTCTTGTTATGTCCAAAGACCGTGACATTGATCTAGAAGAAGTGCAGTCATATGAACGTGCATCTGTTCCCCTTGCATTAGCCAACATGGATGGGTCTCTGAGGAAACCAACCAAGAGTACTACTTACTGGAATGGACAGTCTTGCCAGGAGCACACTTCCTGCTCATAGTCTTCATCAAACAGCATACATAGTTAGTGACCTTCTGGCAGTAATTCAGATGTTGTCAGAAGGAAAGATAAATTCGGAGAGCTATCTGACACAATTGCAACAACGATTATTACGATACGATACGATACGATACGATTAGATACGATACGATAAGATAGTATGATACAATACTTTATTTTCCGTGGGGTCAACGCTTATAATAATAATAATAATAATAATAATAATAATAAT
>Ga0126339_10000567_pt1 | contig 21214 bp, 5 predicted proteins | sample OrbTmetagenome_2_FD_92532 | JGI IMG/M metagenome (GOLD analysis project Ga0126339, IMG submission 92532) | Coral microbial communities from Petempiche,Puerto Morelos, Mexico - Orbicella T R C metagenome | ecosystem: Host-associated > Invertebrates > Cnidaria > Coral | place: Petempiche,Puerto...
AATCTCCAAAAAAATAAAAAAAAAATAAAAAAAAGATTTTTGTAGTTGTGTGGACCTCGCCGGGTTGTTTCCGGGATTTTTTTTTTTTTTTTTTTTTTCAAGATTTTATGATTTTTAAACCTTTGAAATTTTTACCCGTTACTCGGTTACTCGTTACTCGTTACCGCGTTACTCTGTTTAGTAACACCCGTTGTCACTGTTGAATTCTCTGCCAATTAATATCACTAAGTCAAATGTTCTTTCAATCTTTTGCAAAACCCCTAAGAACGCTATGTTTGACAAGTATACTTGTTAATTATAGCCTAACGCATGGAGAAATACTTTTTTATCTTAAAAAACTTCGTTATACTCTGTGTGTAACTGTATTCTATTGGGATCATCCACTTAATTAGCTTTGCTATTTAGATGATCCAGACTCACTATTAAGACATTGTTATATTTGTTCCATGCTTTTAATGTGATGATTTATCTCTACCGTAATCTGTGTCTTATAGTTAACTGATTTGACTTGAATAAATACATTTGATTTGGTTCTATTCGATACCGTGGGCAAGAAAGCACATGCGAGATCGCATGAAACAGGTTTTCTCAGGGCACGAAGCTGTGAAATTTTTAACTTTTGGTGATGTGTAAGGAAGAAAAGGGAAAATCACTAGGGATCGATGCTACATCACACCTCCTACACGTCTGATCCTGTTTTTGATCTTATTTTTTAATCGAACAGAAACATAAAGATTAAAGTTTAACTCAAGGTCATAGAAAAAACAACTAAATTAATAAATTTTCTTTTTCTTCTTTTCTTCATAACTTCATTATTTAAAATCGTAACTTTTGTACAACTTTTGTACTTTCATTGGAGATTACGAACAGAAATGACACGTGTTTGACATCTTGCGAAGTTGTCATATGATAATCTCAAATTAAAACTGTTTAAGTTTTGTGGAGTAGATAAATCAAAACCACAATGGCTGACTTATCACTTCTATTGTCAAAGGTTTGTGGTTGTTACACAGAGAAATCCGACTTTTTTTACCGCGAAAATTACAGCATCAAACGCTATTGTTTCGTCTGCGACCTGCTCTGTTAAAGATTTCAAGCATTGAAAAGAAATCGGAATGATCTTTGGAATGCCCTTGACAGAAATTTTAGTGGTAAAGAATATAAAACTGGTCGCATTCAAATGTTTGCCGATAAACTCTAGAAAACATGCATAGAGAAGGAAGTCATCTTTTTTTTTTCAAAAAGTAAGAAAAATGTTTCGCTTTCACCGTTACCGCAACGGTGAAAGCGACACATTTTTCTTAGCAAAAAATTGCAACACAGTGAACTTACAGATGACTTTCCAAGTCCTTTTCGCGGCTGATGGTCGATAAAACAAACAGTTCTTTCCATAATAGTTTTGGTGTGTTCTTACTAATATAATTTCACTTGCTTTTTTTATACTCTATAAAAAAACAAATGATAACACCTGGAAACCTGGGACGTGGGGCAAAACGCGATAAAAGATTTGTGGGCGTGCTTGTGAATAGTGAAAGCGTGTTTCGATAAAAAGTTGCGGTTTGCTTTCGCGTCTGGGTGTGACAGATTTCTTGCATCAAAACTCCAAGAGGAACTCTTTATCACCGTAGAAAACTTTAATGTTGAGTTTCTTGTTTGGATCTCTCGTTCCTCAGGTTAATTGCCCTAGATGCATAGCCATAGATGGCGGTGAACATTACAGAATTAGGTAGCAAGTTCGGAATTTTCCCTTTTTGCACGTGCCCATTGCTACAATGATGATTCGCATATCCCACACATTCGTGTGACCAGAACAAACAAACAAAGAACCAAAACATATTACCAGTTAAATAAATACACATTCGATTATTCTTGGTGAAGGAATGGTGTCGTATGTGCTAGTATTTGTTAAAACTAATTACAACTGAATTAAAAAGCTTCGCCCGCGACCCAAAAATAGGATAAAATAATCTAACCACGTTATTTTCTCGGCTTTCCTAATAATTATAATAATTGCATAATAATAGCTTTAAAGATGAAAAAAGAGTTGGCGGATCTGCACCGATATGATCACAGTTAACAAGCTTTACCGCTATCTTTGAACCCTCGCAGCTGTCAAGAACAAACTAAATATAAAGGAATGCTGTCACTCTCACCATGCAATAAGAGCTGAGTAACACAAAGGCAAACAATCAACCCACGAAAGCCGGCAAGATGCTTAAAGTGCAGAGTCTAATCTTTTCTATTTTAACGCTAAGTATTTTGACAAATTACGCTGTGAAAGCCATCGACGGAATCGAAGAGCGTCAGAACCTTTCACTTGAGGGTAAAATAGCTTTTTTGCTATGTTATAATAATTTATTGGTTTGTTGAACGGTTCCCTGAGTTTAACTTTATTTCAGACATTTTGGATTACAGGAATTTTTCTCTGTATCGCGCGCATTGTTGTTTTATTTTGTCACCATCAACGTTACTCAAACACTCTGCTTCTTGCACTTGTTGAAATGTTGCTTTCAATTGAAACAAAACAGACTATAATTGTTAATTTGAGCACAATGACAGACAAATTTAGTTATTTTTTTAAGTTAAGTAGTCTTGTTTTCTTTTTCTTCTTTATTAACAGATGTCAACCTGGGAGAAATAAAAGCTGACTTAGGTACGGAACATAGACAGTTGTAAAACACCGTCACATATCATGGACTAAATACAAATATTTATATCATTCATTTATGTCACAAGACCCAAAAGGTGTGGCAAAGTAATAGAACGTATGCACTCACGTGCCTAGCAGCCATTTAAATTTATTGGAGCAAACGAAAGTGTTTACATAAGAAAAGAGTTGAACTCCCACAGGATTGGTTTGGTACACCAACATGGCCGCCGTTTCACTGTTTTGGAACACCAATATGGCTGCCATGACGTCATGTGCATACGCTCCATTAGAGATGGAGCAGCTTATAAAAGGGGCGCACTCAGTTAGTAAGTGTGGGAGTTACTAGGATACCTCAGAGAAGGTGAGGGCTGAGCACTGTAGCTTTTCTCGTGTTGTGTATTTGGCTTCGTCAGTGTTCTGCTCCTTCCCTTAAGACACCGACAAATCTCCCACAACAATCTGAAATCTAACTACGTTCGCTGACCACTTAGCTCCAAAGCAATTAGCAAGAGGGATCTGTAAATTGTTGTGATAACAACAACAAAAAAAAACAGTAATGGCCTGTGCTGGAATAGCATCACATCTAGTGGAACATTAATGCCCTTTAGTTACTTCGCGCTACAAAACTGAAGGAAGTCAAGACAGTGCTGGCTTCATAAGTTACCCAGCTCAGAAAACGACAATTTTGAGGAAACAACCCTTCTTTCTCATCGTGATTTAGATACTACCAGCATGTATGCGTTCAGACGTTCACTTCTGTATCATCAAAATACTGATTCTTGGAGTATGTTTTTACTGTTTGTAAATGTAGTTATTTTCGTTCCGTAGAATGCAAGGATCTACGGCCAGTGTACTGCAAGCGGATGTGGCAAAAGTGCTTTCACATCAGATACAGACGTAGACTACAAAGAGATTGCAGGAAAACATGTCAGCTCTGCTGATTTGGGGGTAAGCTTTAAACTCATATCAATACATCAAATTCTGAACCCTTACTTCACTAGTAGCACGTAAGACTACTATCACTGTATTCGAACCTGGTCCAGTTTTTCGAGGTAGGACGCAGCGAAATAACACCATGTACTTACATGTGATTGACAACTCAAGCAAGGTACACTGTGCACACTAACTAGCAAAGCAGTCAAATATAATGGTTAAAACTTGTGCAAAAACACAAAGTATCATTGAGCAGGTGTATTTGGTAAAACAGGAAGTTAATATAGCTATAAAAGCTCCTTTGTACCAGGATGAACAGTTTAGTTGTAGAACAGGTTATCACAATAGTTTGCTATTTGCTATGTAATTTCAAAACTTCTAGAATTTTCCAGTGATTTTATTCAATTTCGGTGTTGTATACTCATTTTGTTTTCATTCATTGTGTTAGGTAAGAAACTCTTCATGTGTTAATGATCAATGAAATACAAAGACGCCGTGCATCCTACATCGTGACTAGTCCAGCGACAGAAGACGGAGCTAATAAAATTTACTGCATTTTAGTGATAACTTTAGTAAAACATGTATGTAAAACCTTCAGGTAATAAAATTTATCACACATTGCCTGCTTACTTTTCTGCATTATAAGAAATCGTCTCTGCTCTCCAATTCCATAAATTTATGGAAAAGAAAAAAGGTTGAAAGTTACCGCAATCGACTTCTTAACTTTGATGGACTGAAGGTTGCCGCGGATTAGTTCTTATCGTCTTCTATTTCCGCGTTAGTGGCCACGCAAACAGGGAAATAGTAGCCTCGCCTGGAACTAATATCTCCTGAAAAAGACCAATACATCTCCCTAAATAGGCTATTGTCCTATCATATATCGTGCAATAGATGTGCACGCTTGTCTGCGCTGGGTGTCACCGGTGCATCATAAAACCTACGCTCTATTGTAATTTGTGCCCATGAGTTCCAGCAAGTGCTTTTTTACTTAATTGCTGTTTCTCTATATCTTCGTCTAGGTTGTAGTTGTTGCTGTTGTTTGTTATTTGTAGATAACAGCACGTATGATCTGACAATTGCGTTTTATCATTCTCAAACAAGTAAAGACGAGGGAATTTACTCACAACTCGAGGCCAGCAGTGAAAGTAACCACAAAAGTCCAGTAGATCAATGGATCTTTTACATTAGAATTGCAAACTGGTTGATTCCATTCCACTTATCAGTAGACCCTTACAAACAAAAAATAATCTAGTCTAGTGAATATCAAGAGCACTTTTCTTAATTAACGCTTCTGAACGACACCGTTTCTTTTACAACATATAGACTCCTCGTCAAGTAAGACTTTTGAAGTTACCCTATTCATATGTCGAGAAACAGGATTTTGCATCTTAAAAATTTAATTAACGGAATTTGCTACTCTTCTCATGCCATAATTTAAGAAACTTTCAAATTAAAACCCACGTACAACCTCTTATAGTATGTCAGTTGAAATAATTTTTTTTTTCTAATCTTGCACAAAGAAAAGCCTTTCGTGAACATATAGAAAACTGATGTCCTAATTTTGTTGTTGTTTCATCATTCTATTCTTTCTATTGCCTAAAACGAAAAGGGTAGCATTCGCTTCATATTAGGTATACTGGTTTGGAAACTAAATTGTGCAGTGTCCCCACGGTTGATTGGCCACCTTGTTTTAGCACAAGTTGCAATTGTGTGTGTATCTGATCCTTTCCTTTCGAGTAGTTAAATTCTCTTGTTGCTCTTTTTAAAATACAGTTCCATTTTGAAACGTTTTACCGAATCTATGCTAAATTCCAATACTTTAAAGCTGTACTTATAGAGTACTGACAAGGCGAGAAGGAACAAGTGTTAGTTTGAATAACCGACTCCATTGTAATTGCAGTAACAGTCTGTACGTTATGCCCATCAGCTAAGACTCGCTAACGAGCATATGATTTTCCGTATGTCACGGCCTGTACCTCCGCCGCTCATGAATGATAATGCTTATACGAAAACCGCAGACTCTATTGTTAGTACCAAAACGTGCTCTATTTACAGTACAGTTAGCTTATATCGGTATTATGACTGAAACACGAGGAGATAATGGACATTTCAATAGCCACTTCAAACTGGGATTAAATGATTTTTTTCAAGTATAAATTGTATTTGTTTTGACAAACTGATGTTGGTTTTGGGCCCCTCATATGGTTTATTTGTGGCTTAATTGTGTTTTGGATTATTATTAGTTCAGTTTGTATCGCGGAGCTTTGGCGTAGCACAATGAGCCGACGTCCCTTGGAAGAGGAAAAAAAATTGTTTTCGATATCCATTGTTACTAGTGGAAAGCCAATGTGGCTGCGTTAAGAACCATAAGGACGCCCAAAACATGCGAGTTGATGAATTTGCGAAGTTTACTTTGTTTGTTTTCTTGTCCATCTATTTGCTTGTTTCTTTGTGTCTTAGTTTGTCAGTTTTATTTGTTTTTTTCGTTGCCTGTTGGCATGTGAGGACAACTGGGCAACTGGTGTAAGTCCTTCACCGGTTACGGAACATTGTATTAGACTATTGACTTTGCTATTCGTGCCTCTGTTGAAGAAACTGATCACTTAGCAATCACTTATGACCCTGGATGGGTCATAAAACTGGTCACTCATGATGATTGTGTCTCCTCGAATGTTGATCACTCTTGTATATACTGACCTTCTGAAGAATTTAGTTTTAGTTTACATGCGACATGTCCCAAGCTTTAAGAGATTTTTGCCTCTAAAGAGGGTCGCCCAAGGGTAACTAAGGTAAGTTAAAGATTTTGTTTACACAGGGTAACACTTGAAAGTATATTAAACGAAATAAACAATGAATGTGTGGCCCTCATAATTCATACATAAAATCCGAACCTAAAAACTGAAATATGTATCCACTTTTTCTAAAAATTCCAAGTTTTCAGTATATTTACATAAGAACTAAGACTCTAAGAAGACTAAGAGCTATGACATATTCTTCAAGAATTACCGTGAAAATTAAGATCGTTTTGCCGGTTTAGCTAGAAGCTATTTGTGTAAGTTCTTCCTTAGGCTCTTTGCATTCCTATTCTGCTTTAAAAATACTGGAAATTTATTTAATTCCACCACAGTTCTAACACTAAACATTTTTTTCCTCTTTCGGAGGTTTATCAGTGTACAGGGAACATCGCGGAAAGTTTGAGTGGAAATAACAAGTAGTATAGAATGAACGTCAGAATTTTTTTCAAAGGATTTTACATAGCTAAGAGCATGATTTAATCTTTTGTAGTCGGTCGGAGAGTATCTGCTTACAGTTGATTCAGTAAAGAAAGTGATTTGCCCTTTTCATAAATCATTTTGTGAGAGGACTGGAACTAGTCCCAAGAGGATACGGGATTCTTAAATACGCCCTTGAGCGTGTTAAACACGAGATAATTGTGTGCGACACGGAGTTAACCTAACAAGATTGCGAAGAACACAAACATTTCAGGAGAAGAACCGACCAAAGTTGTAAGTTGTCGAATTGCTTAATTGATAGTATAGATATAGCAACATGTTTAGTCATGAATAGTTTGTTCTTTTTCTACCGTCATAGTTTGACTTTTGCTATCAACATAAAGCTCTTCCACATCCTCTGTCAACACCTAACCTTCAGTCTCTTCACTTCCACCACGAGTTCGAAACAGAAAGTTAATCAAGCCAATTTATTAAACGTGATCGATCGAGTTTTCTATATCGAGTTGTTCCCATTCTGGGCAAGGAATGGAAGGAGTAAAAATGGAATGGAAGGAAATAACTAGAGAAATGATTATTTATCAGGGAACGGCAGAATGTCCATTTGAAAATAATAGATTAAAGGATCAGACATTAGTCTATAATTCTTTTGAACAATTCATCACTTATTGCACTACCAAACTCCAGAAGAACTTTCAATTTTCAACAAGTGAGTTCCTGGTCTAACGAATTTTGCCGATGGCTCCCAGAGAGGGTTGTGGCACAACTGTTTGATGTTGTAGCCTATTTGGTGAGAACAATAATCCAACTGAAAGGGGGTCCTGAAATGATTTGAAAGTAGAATGTCCATGAAAGATACGTCAGATTAACGGCTCAGACATTAATCTAGCGCAAGTTTTCACTGCATTGGTTATTTAAATACACTTGAAACAGTTTACAGTGGATTTTTTTTTTTGTAATTACGCATAAATCATAAGCCGAGTACAATTAGCGCCGATTCCTTTTTTTGAGATCTTAACTTACAAAGAAGGTCTAGATAGTTCCCCTCCCTAGAATTTGAAAATGGTCAATTCAGTATTTTCTGTTTATTGACTTACAGAATGTGATGATTGAATTGGTTCACACGGTGATTAGCGAAATTATTTTTCGTTCCCTGTGTTATATTGTTTTATTTTTTTTTTTTTTTTGATCGATGTTTGAATTGTGAAATCTGCAACTTAACAGTGCGTGATAGTTTGGCAAAATGGTTATTAATGCCAGAATTGAAAAACTTGCAACTAATTATTACTCTAGCTTATTTTTCGGAATATTGTTTGAATACATTTTGTTTACTCGTTCCTGTAGTAGTTAATTATATTTTGTTAAAAAAAGCAAACCGCAACTTTGTTTTCTACGGCTTTAGCAAGTAATCTTTTAACATCAATTGGAACCCCACTTTGTTTTAATTAATGGACTTAACTCTCTTACGCACGCGTCCGGGCAGGTTATTCCGTCACTGCCAACGCATCTTCGTGGAATGCCGCTTGGTTAAAAAAAAATATATATATATATATATATATATATTCTGACACTGAAAGTTTCTGAATACCCATTTACTTGTTAAAATACAGTTATGCAAGGTATCTGGAGGCAGTTAATAATCTCGAAGTCTCTAGGGCTGGCCTTTCTAAACACACATACACACAACGCTTTGCAGATTTCTTGTCAAAAGCATGATGGCAAGGAATTAAAGTTATTTCAAACAGTCTAGAACATAACCACATACACAAACAAAGTTAAGCGAGATTTCAATGCTTATAAGAGTGGCCACATTCCCTAAGGTCGTGGTAAAATGTTTTGAATTCCGCTGTTGACAAATACTTTGACCCATTTTCAAGTGCTTCTGATCAATGTTTAGTTGCCATATTGTCCACATTGTTAGGGGCAAAATATTGATCACGCGAACCTGTTAAGAGCCAACATGGATGGATATTCGAGTGCGATATTGTTGTTCGTAAAATTGATGCCCTTGGACGACTTATTCCGACGCTTCGAATAGTCTATTTTGGGACACAAATTGCTGTTTAAGAGCTAGTTTGTGAGTGACTGATTAAGATGCTAGTTTGCGATAGAAGACCGCTTGTTTATCAGCATTTGCCGACTTTGTGTCGAATATCGGCTGTCACGACAAATGTCATATCGTTTTGTAATGGTAATTTGCGGCGTATATTTATCGCAAATACGGAGCCTTCTTTGTTCTCCATGGTCTCAAGGCATTTCCTAAAAGCCTATTACCTGTTTGCTTGTTTTCAAAATAAATGGCATGTTTTGGCAGGTCCGATTAGACGATACTAATTTTTTTCTCACTTTGAATTCCTGAGTATATATGCAACACGATCTTGCTCCTGAAATTGATTGCGAGATCAACGAGCTCTTAAACCCGGTGTGAACGGACAGAAACTGCGTTAGGTCTGACGACTTCACAATTCGACCAGCACGTTTTAATTAGCATCGATGGCCCTATTTGGAGCGGTGCTCCTCGATCACTATAACAGATAACCGAGTTGTTGTTCCACGTGAGTGGACATCAGTCGAGCTGCGTACGAGTTTTAACAAAAACCTTAATTTCTCTCTTCACCGGATCAAACCAGATGAAGGGCGCTGCCGTGTTATCAGGTATGTTTTTAACTTGAAGTATTCCACTATAACGTAATCAAAGTCCTTTGCGTTCCTCCGCTTATTTGATCCATAAATACTGTATTAAATGTAGAAAGACCACCGATCAGTTAATAAATTAGGATGACAACTTCAAGTTAATATGCAGTTACTTATTCGAAAGCAACGTGATTTATCGTTCATATTTGTATAAAGTTCTCGGAACGGCGACACAACTGGTGATACCTAATTACGGCGCTACATGATACTGAATTTACAACGATAATCTTAAATCCCGGCGTGTTAAGACCTGTTAAGCATCACGGAAAGGAACCCGCTCACAATCGGATTCTATGGGTTTGCTTTATAAGCACGTGCTTTAATAGAATAAAAATACATTGCCCATAATTTAAATGTTGGTATTTTTGAAAAAGACAAGAAAACAAGCCTATTGGTGTAGTTGAGAAGCTGTTACTGGAAGTTTAAAGTTCATTAATTGTAACGGTTAAATTTGTTAGTACTCGTAATCTTACGCTCAGTTGTAGTACACTTTCTCTTTCATTTGTCCGAATTCAAAACGCGCTCGATTCCTGTTTCCCACAGTTTGTTTACCACTTCGAAACCGCATGCTTAATAGACTTGTAAGAGCTTGAGCTATATGATGCAGAGAGACCTTTGTTAAGCGAACAATCAAACTCACTCCTATGACACAAAGCGTCCAAATGCACGATCAAACAATGGCTAAATCAAGAGCATGTAAAACAAAGATGTTTTGCGAAGCATGGTAAACTGAGTGGCAACCACAACACGGAAGATAACGCTACACGTGTCTCAGACATTAGAACACCTGTGATGCATGGTAAGCCACGTGGTTTTCCCAGATGCGTTAAATCGTTTGCTTTTGGGGCACGTGTTTTTTAGAAAAGAAAACTTTCTGTATTGATCGCAGTTTTTACGCGAGTCGGTTCAAAGTACGTTGCAGTTGCCCGTTAAAGTTACTGCAGATATGGTTACCATGACTTAAGGTTGCCGGTTAGTATTCGCCTTCACATTTATTTTTGTAAGTGTCCTGTTCGTTAGCACTCTTTACTCAAGTTTTCCGAAGTTTCACGTTTATACAAACCTCAAATTTCAACTTATCGGATCTACACTCGCTTTGATAGGACAACGCAAGCCACAAGCCCAAGGTTTACAACTGATCTTGATTCGCGTCATTCATGTCTTTTTTTTTTTTTCTTTTTTTTTTTCTTGGTGTTTGAGCTGTACGCGATGCTAGGCAGCTACGAACCAAACCGCCAACTAAACTTGGTCAAACTTCCATCGTAAACATCTGTTAGCTTAGTGATCATATTGTGTTCATGGTTTTATTGAGACATTAGAGTCAATCCCGCTGCTCAATATCAAATGAGGGCTTATCATATTGACTAGCCGTGGAATATAACTTCAGACAGGTGGGTTGAACGTAACGCAACATGGGCCCGTCCTTGCATAGAAGATTGTTTTTAAGCCGTTTATCTCCGAATAGTTCAGGGAGAACACTGGTAAGCCGAAGGTACTGAGATAAAATCACAAAATAATGGTCCCACCAAAACAGTTGTCTATTTTGGTGCCCTTCAAACAATTTAGATTTATAATTATTTCGAAGGCTTCTCTAAAATAATGGCTCCCTCTTCGTTAAGAAAACGTTGATATTTCATTCCCTTGAACAGTTTCTGAAAAGGTTCAACACTTGCTTACATAATACGGCCAGAAAGCGTCAGATTATTTTCTTAATTGCAGTTTCGAGTGTTTCGAGACTTTCGAACCTTCAAGTTTCGAGCCTTCGATCGCAGCAACCGTTTTGTCTCAACAAAGGGCCAATGTTCAAAAATTCACTGCGGCAGTTTACTTTTATCATCTTGAACTGAGTTCATTATCGACTAAGTGACTCTCATACAGATGTGCGGTGTGCGCATAGCAAAGAGAACATTTGCTTCACTTGCATCTTGCTTCCGGTGACGTTATTTCTTATTAAATTCTGAAGTAACTTCTCTCTTTTTAGATTTGGTAGACAAAAGCTCTCATACAGGTGACCACTTTCAATGTTGTCACCAGCGGTATACAGCTAAACTGCCGACCACGGAGACTGCCACTCCCAGTCTCAATGTTGTTTCCAAAAATACAGAAACAGACTTACATTCCACTAACCATCTGAACAACCAATAGAAAATGAGAGAGAAATGTTCAAACGACTTCACAGCTCCAACTTATCTTAAAAGGAAAACGAAAACCTTTCTTTACCAATGTGAAATTGTTTACATATTTAGTTGCCGCCAATTCATTTTTCTGTAGGGTCCAATGCTTTTAATTAACTGCTAAATTTCCAATCGATTGTTTACAAGTAAACCACAGGGTTCCAAAGCTGTGACTGGATAGATACAATATTGTTGATAAACGGATCATTCGCTGCCAGCTGGTATGGTAATTTTTTCAGTTGCGGGACATTTCACATGAAATCTTTAAGTTCCTTTTTCTAGTTTTAATTGTGGCCATTTTTCCGCTAGTGAAGGCTAACTCTTTACTTTATATTTCAAAACTATTGTAAGAATGAAAAAGTTTTGAAAAGTCTCAAACAGATTTTTCTGCTGTAAGGCGTGCCGCCTTGTACGGTTCGTTTGCTTTGTTTGGTCAGCTGCTGTGGTTTTGTTTGATCTGACCTTGCTCAGTTGCTCTTTTGCAATGTTTTGCCAACATTAGCTGTGAGAGGCTGCAAAAGGATGTTTGGTACGTAAAGAAGTATATCACATTGCGGATAAGTTCGAGAATAAGAGCAAACCACAGTCATTTTACTACGTAGTACTTTTACTACAAACGGCCACTTACTACATTCACAGTATTCCAACTGGTACCTGTGTCCTATCAGTGGTCTAGATTCATCGTTCGGGTAACACAGTACATTGACCATCATAGGCGTGTGAGGTATGTGCTTTTTACGTGTTTAAGGTCTGTTCTCCGTGATTTGAGATCATTCTAAGGAATTCTTGTGGTAATTCGTACAGTTTTTGGATGAGTTATTTTCGGCCACCGCTGTCATTCCTTTCCCAGGAACATTGATCGTCTCTTCATCGGTGTTATTATGATAGACTATATTTGCTTTCATGGATAATATCATATCAAAACATTTCACACCTTATTATAGTTTTAAGCGTAACTTTAGTGATTATTTTTTTAAAAGAACATTACAGGTCTCAGTATGATGTGTCCTGGAGACAAGTTATGTAGTATACATCGTACAACAACATGGCGGTCAGGGTTTTACGATCAATTCAGTTTCACAGTCGGAACACTTTAATTTTGTAACTTTTGATATGTACTTTTATTTTCATACCTACATGTAAAATATTTAAAACAGCGTGAAACTTCAAATGTATTTTAAACGGTATCGTCAAAACATTCAGTAATCTAAGGACGTGAAAACTTTTCTAAACATAACTGTCGGTCATATCTGATCCCAGACTCCCCATGTGGTACTAACGCAGAGGCTTATCCAACGCCCTAGGGGTTAAATATCATGTTTTTGTGCTAGTCGGGGTAAATTAAGTTCTTCTACAAATTTTAGCTATCGCGGCATCAAAACAATTCATGGCCCGCTAAGTGGTTTACCTAAGTTGGTTTGCCAACCCAAATGGGCTTCAAAAGTAACCAGGAAAAATCATAAAAAAAACTCTCACGAGTAAAAGTTGTTCGATGCAGTCGCCCTGGTTCCTCTTACGTTTAGATTAAGAGTCTGGCACCTTTTGTTCCTTTTGAATAAGGCTAGGAGGATAAAACGGAGTACTTTAAATTTTAGAATGTCACAAGACTTTAGAATTTTCTTTTTGCTGGGTAAATTTGTTTGCACATCGAGATAAAATGACCCAGATCTGCGCCAACGATAATAAACACAGAACTGAGATATCTATTCTAGACGCGGTGGCTCACTTTTGAGACAAATGTATCTCGGACGCAATATCCGCTGTGCAGCTCATCACTGTCATGTGACTTCCCTTGCAATTATTGAGGTACTAGGATAACAAGAACAAATAAGAAGGGCTTGACAAGATTAGAGTGAGAAGACGACCCCATTGTGATATTGTAGTCTCGTAATGCGCATGTGGGTTTGATTGACAATGAAATGATGAAGAGGCTTTAGAAAGAAAAACTTATTTAAAAAGTTGTAGTCGATAATTTTAGTAGCAGATACAACCGACTAGAAAAATAGCTGAGACGTGTACACAAGAGAAGATGTAAAAAGCATGCACATATGATTGCAAAATATTTTTGCTAAACTAACGCTACTGATAATGTACTTGGCAATTCTCCCTCCCCCCCTTATCGATGATTCTTGAAGTTCTATTGAACGATATGGTGTGACTTAAAGCCTTTTGGCAAACCAGAGCATTAAATTAGAGTGACGGCAGGAGGAAATTAGGTAACATTCTCGGGTTGAAGGACGTGAAGCTGCAGTAAGAAAATAAAAGGAAAGTGAATGAAAGACGTGTTTTTCCCTAAGTGTTCCAGCATTCCAAAGTCCAAAATTCCAGCGTTCTATATTTCGTGACCTAACTCTTGAATTTGAACTCTCAAACTGGAATTTCCAATCAACCAACCTGCTATGGGATTACTGCAGGGTCTAATATCCAAGGGGCTTTTAAAATACTGGAAAAAAAAAACAGTTTTAAAATGATCCAATTTGTTTTCTCGAGCGCACTAAAAGCGGCCCTGGGTGTTTCGTGCAGGAACATTCCAATCTATTTTAAAAAGAAGAGAACTTCGAAGCAGTAATTTAACCCAGTTTATCTCAGGAAAAGATATGTGATAAGCGTGGGTAGATTTCTCTTGAGCATTTTAGTATGTCTTTAATTTGGTTGAGAAACATAATAAGTATTTTATTTGAACCCAAACATATAACCTGCCTTGTGACCCAAATTCCAACCTGCTTAGTCATCAAAAACGGGAAGCGTCACGCCTCCATTTTTAGTCGCAAGGCGCAACGGATGGAAACTTTAGGAGTTTTAAGAAAAATAGCAGCTTAAAAAAGTTTGGGATCAGGACCATAAGCGACCAGTTTAGGCGGTAACGGGTACTATCTCAAAAGTAGGAACAACGAAACTTATAACCATTTTAATCAGTTTTCTCGTTGAACTAATACAAGCTTCTTATCATGCTATGCCGCTTTAAGTCAATTGCAGTAAACAGGAAATTGTCAGACCAGACGCCGTATTTTTTTTTAACCTTCCTTGAAGTAATAGAATCTAAACGAAAATATGAAAGATCGAGGCCTCTTGTCAATCAAAGCGTAATTGCACGTCCACATAACCAACATTTTTGCGATAGAAATTCACGATTTCTTGAATAATAACCAGAAGGCAAGTGTTTTTCTATTGAAAGAGGCAGCAGCTTGTCCAAAATAAGGCTGCTATGCTCGATCATTTTTCCATTTCCTCATTTTATGGTTTAATCAGGCAGGGAAACAAAAGGCGACTAGCATTATTTTAGTTCAAGAAAGGAATAACCTTGAAACAAAAACTGTTCGTTTCTCTCCTGCTTGAAGATAATGGTCGTCAATGCTCCGGGCAATTGGCTTTTTTTTTTTTCTTTCTTTAATTAAGATAAAGTAAAAAAAAATTGTCCGGATTGTAAAACAATCTTCCAGTTCTTCGGTAAAATGTTTAAGTTTGTCTCTTGTTCTACGGAATAACGTGTACAAAACCACAACATTGACGTTCTTGAGTCGTTTGGTAATTGGCCATCTTTGTCATAAATCCATGTCTCGCCGTCAAGAACATTGCTTTACATTGTGTTCTTCCGGACAGCTTCCGACAACGCCATTTCCTTTCATTCTTTTGCTGATGGGAAAGATTATTTGTGAATCCCAAAGATTTTACCCAAACTCGATTGTGATTGTGACCTGACCTTAATTGCCAGTCGTCCGTGCAGCGAGCCAAGTGAACACAAGATTGATGATTGCCGCTTCAGTTATCTGGCAGCAACAGTAGGTTTTTACCTTAATATTTAACAAATTCAGAAATTCTATTCTGTAGCCAGAATTGCTCACAATTAATATGTAAGTATCGATTTCTTACAAACACCTCGCGGCTAACTGGTTTGAGTTTAATACGTTTTTATGTCAGGAAATCAAAATGAAGCCGGGTTTTATGTCTGAAATTCTTCTAGGATATGATTAAGCCTGTTGGGTCCATGTGAAGTTTTTGAATGGGCCAATGAACTCAACAATCTCCGATGTAGATGACTTTCTATGGTAAACCTGATCGTGAAATGTCATGTTCTTCGTGTTAACGGCGAACTTAAAAACTATAATATTTTAAGCCGATTTATTTCGACAGCATTCATGTGACTTCATTCAATCGCAATTTTTTTGCATGTCGTCTGCCTGTTCAACTCTAGCCCCTCTAGTTCTTCCATGACTAGAAAATGGCTTTCCGTTTAATCAACTTTCCTTCCGTCGATTTCAAGATATCTTCAAGGTAAAGTTGTACCGAACATCAAAAGGAATCTATCGAGATTTAACGCAGGGAAACACGCTGCGAACGATGTCCAAAATGTTTTATTTTCGGCCACTGCTTTTATCTAAGTCAATTGAAAACAAGGAGGTCTTTTCACCGGGCAGCTATTTGATTTTCTCCGATTGTTGGTTCTTCACGTTAAGTGGCCGACTGTCATGTTGAGTGCATGAAACATGTACGGAATGTATTGTACCCGAGATGAACCGATTCATAGAAGTTCCCTGGGGAATGCACCGAATAACCGTATTTCTTTGCAAAATAGCCGAAGCGATTAGTCTATTTTCGCACCAAAAAGGGGCAATTATTCGAGAAAGGGGAGAGGAATTATCCCAAGGCCGGCTAATTAAGACACGGCCATTATTAGAGCAAATACGTAGTGTTATTTAATACGCAAACATAACGGCATCGTAAGTCAAGATTTAAGGAATAAAAATTCCTCTTTTTAACCCTCTTTTTTTGCACTCTTGAGACCTAGTTAATAGAGGGGAATGGTTATGAAACCCGACAAAGTTCTTTGTTGTATGTTTTTTTTTTCTCCTTTTTGGCCTTGACCGTGCACAAAACACAATAGCTGCATACTACTGACTGAGGAACTTACCAATGGAAACGTTTCAGTTACGTAATTCTTGCATAATGTATGAACGAAAAACGAAAGATTGTGCATGATCATGGACCTTCCAACATAAATGTTGAAATCCTTGTTTGCTGCCGGGGAACATTAACACCAATTATTGCAAATATTAAGAGGTTTTAGGAAATATATAATGCTGAAGCAGAGAAGCTCCCTCGGGAATTTCCAAATGAGTACGTACTGAAATTCTAGCGCTATTCGCTAACTAATACCGGCTCACATTCAGTGAGTTTCGTCAAAAAAAACCTTCTTACGGTTCAACCGAGCTCCGCTGTTAGTACTAAATTATTCTCTCTTTTCGTTCACAGACAATTTCATCAACGTGGGACACAAGATGAACAAGTACTGCACAATTAGGCATCTATTGATGTTAGCATCTCTTACGGGAATCCTAAATCTTGCATACCTGATGTTCCTTGCCGACATAAAAGGAAAGCCAGACCTCTATTCGTTACAGCGCTCCTCGTCGAGTGTACTTCGAAGACAAATCGCAAGTATTCAAGTTGATTCGGATGTTAAGAGTGCGGGACCGAGTTTAAGCTACTTGGAGGTATTGAATTTAGACTTGAAAGACCTCGTGCAGAGATACATGGCTTCTTCAGAGACTATCGCTAGGCAATACGAACTTGATAACCTGCAAGGAGAACATCACCAAGAACAGAAAGTTGTCAATCACTTTTCTATGCCGCGCTGCCTTCCGGCTCCTTTTCTGTTAATTATGGTTCATTCAAGACCTATTAACTTCATGGACAGGGAGTCTATAAGATTGTCTTGGGGTCGAGAAGATAATCCAATCAATCAAGGAAGCTGGACAAGTCCGGAGAGGTAACCACCTAATTTCTATTTCTTTATGCAGTATGTCAATTACTTGCGAACTAGTACACGACTACCTCCTATCATCAGTTTAAAGTTATTATAACATCGTCGCGCCATACTCGCCAATTAACCTTACTAATGAAGAAAGTCACCAACGTTATGATAGCATGTGTTGTTAAGGCTGGTCTGAAATCAGACATAGCACAGTATACTCCCAAAAAGTTTGCATTATCTTTGGACGTGCACGTGGGCCGGTGTTATTTAAAATGATGAAATGAGTTTTTAAAGAATTCTAATTCATCCGGCTTCTTGGAAAGAAGAATATCCTCCTACGAACCACACTGAATCCCCTTATATGTACTCCTACACCACCCACCCACTCCTTTCCATGTTATGTACCAGTTTTAAACGCATCAACGGGGTGAACTAACCGCTTTCCATTGCAATGGCGCGTCCTTCAAGCCTATAATTACTGATCTTTCTTATTGTCACTGGATAAATCCCTAAATAAATCATGCTGATAATCCTTATTACCGTAACAGAGCCTACTAACAGCCAATCAGACTAATGCGCCATCTGATTGACTACACAGTGACCGTTTAATGACAATAGACACAGCTCAGGGAACTGGTCAGTCTTTTGAAATGGCTTCAAGTTAAGCATTTTCGTGAACTTTCGCTTGGCTTGAAAATAATTTTGACCATCCGGTGTTGATGTATTTACTGTTTCCATTTTTTTAAAATTTCTCAGATCATGGAAAACTGTGTTTCTTGTTGGTCAAACTAACAATTCCAAGCTAAACAATCTCATAAGACAGGAGGCCCAAATTCACAAAGACATTGTCATAGGAAGCTTCCTCGACTCCTACCGTAATCTGTCTCTCAAGACATTATTGGGATTTCAGTGGTCGTGGCGACATTGTCAACCCAAATATGTCCTCAAAACTGACGAAGATTGCTACGTCAATGTTCTATCACTTGTTCAGTGGCTACAGGAGTATCACGAGACCAATGGATCCAAGCCACTATATGCTGGTAACATACAAAGAGACATGCAAGTTGTGAGAAACAAAAAGCATCGTTATTATGTATCTTTCATGGATATAAATACACATACGTATCCGCCTTATGCCTCGGGAGGAGGGTATGTCTTCAGCGCAACCCTTTTACCAAGACTTCTAACAGCATCTCGGGAGGTTCCTATGATTCCAGTTGAAGATGCTTGTGTTGGACTTTACATGAGACATATTGGCATCAAACCAGTTCATGACACTAGAATCTTGCCGTTTGTCTTTTGCGAGAGGAAGGAGACAGGATTGAACGAAAGACCGATTTGTCACTTACGGGACCCTCTTGTGTTACATGGCGTCAGAGACATTCTTCAAATACAGACACATTATAATGTTTTGCTGATGACATTTATCCCAACAATCTGCTCTTATGTAGAAAATCAATCATTTAGTAGGCACTTCCAACAGTCCTGTTAATTTAAAACTTTGGTTAAAAAACGTCTATTAAATTATTTTTGTTGCAGTTTTTAACGATCTTAGTCTTGTGATGTTATGATAAAAAGTTTCCACATCTACTTCAAACAGCTTTAGAAATACCTTTAATCGTAGTTAGGTCTCGAGACTGACTGTTCAAATACTGTATCCTAGTTTTTCCAAAGATCCCCAGACACAAGTGCACGTTTACGTCTGTAAACGGATATCTTTTTATACGTTTACGTCTTTCGTCCAGGCGGAAAAAAACGACATAAATGCGTATATGTACGCATATTTTCGTAAACGCGCTGCAAAATGGATAAGTTCGTAAACGGGAAAATCCCCGATCACGAATTCTCGTGAGAACTTCATAAACGGATACGTTTGTACACGCTGATGCTACGTCAAGTAATTTACGCATGCTTAATGCCAGTGCCGTACATAGGCGTCCTGGGTTGACAACAGAGAGTTTAAGCAAACGGCGACGGCAACGAGAAAGCTACCAAACAAAAGTTTTCATGAGTAGAACACTGAATGTGCACGTGCGTTATAAATCTTTGTTCATTTCTTTGCTGTCCTCTGCACAAAAACAAGTGAATTAACTAAATTCTGCGTATTTTGGAGAACAAAAACGGAGACGGATCATTTTTCAGATGTTCATTTGGAATTAAACGCTGGCGTTACATATTCAGCTTGACCAAGTTCTGAGACCAATATATAGGCGCACTGAACAGATCTAGATAACTGCGAAATTCGAAGTCAAAATAGAGCTTTTTTAACTAGGCGTTGTCGCTGTAATCATTGCTTGACCTCTCTAAAATATTTACAGAAAACGCAACAAAAGTATCCACAACAAAGAGTCGCTTACCACAAGTTGGCAATTCACTTCAGTGTGAATCTTTCAGCTAGAAACTTCCAGCAAAAGTTGTAAAGACTGAACTGAACAAATCTTTTCGCCGCCAATCTTTATTCCTGGCTCGCTCCACTTCTCGGCGTTCTTCGCTTACATTTTGCCCCCATTCTCTTTTCCTGGCAAGTTCCGCCTCCTTTCTCTAGCCCTCGCTCGCTTTACTTCATGACATTGTTCAGTACTGTTTCGCCTCCTTCCTCTAGCTCTGGTTCGCTCTCTTTCGCGATCTTCTTAGCTACTTCTTCGCCTGTCAATTCTTGCTGTCTGCCGTTCTCTTTCACGTTCTGCTTCTGTTAAACCCTGTCTTGAAAACTTAATATCAACTCTGCTATCGTTAGTTGACATAACAATAGAGTTACCATGAGACTCCCCTTTCCCAGTTTGTACGGAGGGACGGACGCTCACTCGCACGATAACGTCATAACCAAATTTTCTCGGCTTATAATAATAATTGATGGTTTAACCAGAATTTCTTGCCCGTGCTGCTCCGCTGAATCTCCGCTATTATAATGGTTCTTTTTAATCTGCTGATCTCGGTAAACGCGTTCGTGAAAGGTAAGGTTTTATTTACATTTCTCTCGTCGTTTTAGTGAACATTTGACTGAAATTGTCCTCCAAACGTGAAGGTAAAAAGATCTCTACTAACAAAAAACTGTTTATTATTTGCCGAAAATAATTCGTGAGCGACCTATCCTAGCGGTGCGTATTGCAAATTACTAAATGAAATAACTCGGACCGCTAAGGGAACCAATTAGAAGCCTCCTTTTCATCGCCAACCAGTTCAACCACATAACGAATCAATTAATCGTTTACGTGTGGTCAGACGTAAACTATCGCCAGAATCCTATGGAAGAAAACATTAGTACATGTATGCGTTTAGAGACGTAAAGAGATAAGTAAGGAGATACGTGTGGCGGACATTATTAACAGCAGTAATTGATTGATCTGGCAGAAAAATAGGGTTATCCTATTTTATAATAAAGTTTCCATATAACGCGCGCTCTGATTGGCTGAAACAGCGTGCTTTATCAGAGAACAGATGCACGGGTTGATGATGGTAAGCTGGCTTTCAAATTTTTGCTTCGGAAATTTGCAAATTTAAACATCCCCTGTGACTCAGACAAACACAGTGGAAACGAGCTATTTGTCTGCAGCAGATGCAAGTTTTGCTAGATTCCGACAAAACAGGAAGCGAAATAAACAAATTCTCAACCTAGCAAATGCTTCGATAAAAGACATTATAAGCAGAAATTTTACTTACGAAGTAAAACAACGACAGAAAACACTAATATTGAACTGTCTCTGTTTATGATGACGGCTTTATTTTTGTAAAAATGCTCAAACAACACTTACATGCAGTGTAGTAACGCTTGTTTGCTTAC
>Ga0126339_10000569_pt1 | contig 21157 bp, 9 predicted proteins | sample OrbTmetagenome_2_FD_92532 | JGI IMG/M metagenome (GOLD analysis project Ga0126339, IMG submission 92532) | Coral microbial communities from Petempiche,Puerto Morelos, Mexico - Orbicella T R C metagenome | ecosystem: Host-associated > Invertebrates > Cnidaria > Coral | place: Petempiche,Puerto...
CAAAAAAGTACACCTTTTGAAATTCACTTTGAAAACCAGTTCAGTGCTCAGAAATCATGTGTTAAAATAATGCTCTTCTATAAAGCTGAATCACATAAGGAAGTCTTAAAAAGACTTGAAAGGGGAAGGCAGAGACGGATTTGGCCAGCGTGTTTACATCTTTGGTGCCACCAAATTCAGACCATGTGATAATTCATTTGGGAGCCAGGTTACAATAGCGTAATTTATCACACGCAACTGATTTGCATGCCTGTATAGTACAAACGGAACAATTATTGTAACCTGCCAAATGAATCATGACATGATCCGAATTGGGCGACAAGGATGTGAACATGCTAGCTGAATCTGTCTATTGACAGGTAACAACAGATCACATAAATTTTGGTGATCAAATCAGACAAATTATTATTGTGTAGTTCCAGAAATATCCATACCTCCCCTACAGAAAAGATTTTTTCTTAGACACTCTCCCCACCCCTCTGAAAATTCTAAATAAGCTTCATACATTTCTCTAAATGTTTTGGTCTTAGAGAGCCCCACGCCCCAGGAAAGATTCCAATCACTTCTGTGAAGGGAGTATGGATATTTTCGTCTTGGAACTCTACCTCTATATAATTTTTGAGCAACACATCTGTTGGGGAAGTATCGGCAGCATGCATGCTATTGTAAGCTTATGAGAATGAATACAGCTGGAAGGGCGTGTTTAAAACACAAAATGACACTATGGTTATACTAAATAGCACTTTGGTTAGCTTAAATATCACTGACTTGGCTGTGGTTACCTCTCAGTAATCATAAGGGTTAACCCTTACAGACATCTGTATATTTCCACATTGACTCTTACCCGTAATAGCATTTTATCATTTTGCCCTCTCATGTTTTAAGCACAGCAGGACATGCCACATGTATGAAGAGTCATCAAAAATACATCTAAATGATGAAGCAATAAAATTCTTCACAGATTATTTTAGCTGAAAAAAATTTTATTTCTTTATATTGTTGATAAAAAATTTCTTTGTCAATAAATTTTAATGTACCAGTAGCTATTTTTGAGTCAATAGGCCCTCTATTTGCATGACACTGGTTATCAAGCTTTCTGAGTATCAATATTTTACAGTGGCTGGAAACTTGATTTTAGAAAATTAAGCAAACTTCTTGTTCCTTGGTGACCAAAGGATGATTCATTGTGTCATCATGTAATTAACACTTTCTCCGTCATAAATCGTCAAGCAATATCAGTCATCACTGCCATGCATTTTCTATCTTCATCAATTTCACCATCATCATCAGCGCTGCCATTTTCATAGTTGTTGTCTTCATCACCATCATCAAAATAACCGCTTCGCCCAAACCAAAACCCAGCATTACCTATGAAAATAAAATTCAAAATCAACCATCTTCAAATATTTATTTAAACCTCAAATTTATGTCTTTCTCTTTCCTTACAAACCAAACAATATTGGCAATAAACAATTTAAAAAGGTGTTGGCCGCCTGTGTCTGGCCTGAGGAACATGGAATGGTATATCAGGTGACGCAGCATGACCTTAGCTAGCAAGCTTTTTTCATGAGAACGCAAATGACCACTCAGAGAAAATCTCCAAGACTAATTTCTGCATTGGTTCTAGCAACACCAAAATCATCACTCACATTCTATATTCAGTAGAATGTTTCCAAGCAGAGGCATTTCCCTCACACAGAGCTTTAACAGCTCTTCTGTACGCTTCATCTGGTGTAAATCCCACCAGCTTAGTTCCATAAAGTTTGACACCTTCCTTTGCTACCAATTCTCCCACTCTAGTTTCTATGACTTCTGGACTTGTGTACCGAAAATGTCCCTCACTAGAAAGTTCCTGCAACCATAGTACAATTAACACCATTAACAAATAGACACTTAAACTGTTTGCATTTCTAACATCTGCGTATTTAAGCAGGTTAATGTAAGGGAAAAAGTAGCCTTGTAGCCCAATGGAAACAGACAGATTTCTGACTTTTGTTTCATGCTGCTGATTGGCTCCCAAGCCAGAAATCTGTCTGTGTTTGCAAGCTACATTCTCATGGTTATGTAAGAACTACCTTTGAAGCTTCAACATTACAAGCAATTTCAACTCTTCCCTCATGCTTGAACGCCATTGACTGCACCCCAGCTAGACCACCAGGAGATGATGCACGAATCGCACTGGCAATTTCCCTTCCAAGCCCCAGATCTTGACTGTCTATAGTGACATTGCAATTAGTTACGTATGGAATAGCACCAACCCCTGTACAACCATACCTCTGGGAGGGAGGGGTCCCAAGATCCCACCCTACCCTACTGAAATCCATACCATGTTGACCATAGTACCAGTTGACTGCTTTGCGTCGCTCAACCAGTCCCCTTACTAAAGGCTGATCAGCGTGACCAAACAAGAACACAGAGGTGCCTTTAATGTTGCTAACAAGGCGTCTTCCAAGGTTTAAGGCTATGTTCCCACAATCTGCAAGAGACACACTGGTGGTTATGGTATGGATAGGGATGAGATCCACAGATCCCAGCCTGGGATGCCCACCAGTATGCTTTCCCAAGTCTATTTCTCTGTAAGCAACTTGACAGGCTCGGAAGACACTTTCCTCTATGTTTTCCACTGGTGCTGCTATAGTGATCACAGATCTGTTGTAGTCATAGTCTGAGAAAATGTTCAAAACTGTTGACGAGCATTTGAGGCTTTTCGACTTGGAAGGGAAATTGATTGCTGCATTAGCCACAGATTCCACTATGCCCTTGTTTCGTGCTTCGGAAATGTTCAATAAACAAGCCACAAGACGGAAAGATGGGACACTGTTGGTCATCTCTGGTACAAAAGGGAAACGAAGACAAGCAGATACGGTGATTCCAAGGACTGATACTATTGGCTGTTTTATTTTCGCGGGTAAAATAAGCCAATCACGAGGCTCGGAATAAAATCTGCAATGATTGTGGTCAGCAGTAGACGATATAAAAACAATGGCGGTCGAAGCTGCGAAAAAACCTTGAAAACTTTGTAGCGGTTTGTGAAGATGTCTTTCATTCGAATACGTCTTACTTTTCAGCGTCCTCTGCCTCTAAAAGAGGTCAAGAACTGTTGGTTCCTTGTGGATACCTCCACTTGTAGCACGATCGCCGATTTAGAGTATTTGATAAAGAAGAGATTCATAGCGCTTTCCAAGAGCTGGAGCTCAGTGGACCTGTTTCTGGAGGACTACCTCCTCCCTTCACAAGAGAAGATAGAGATTATTCAAAATAATGACAACATACGGTGAGTATTCTCCTGGCCTTACTTTTTTAAGTAATGCGACTCAAAATTTTGCTCAAATGTTCTTTGTTTGGATCAGACAGTAATAACTTTAATAAAGTCTTGTTCTACTTTATTTGCAATGAAATGTACAGTAGGCTTACGATTTAGTTACCTACAATCCCGAGTTGCATGATTTAGCTGATTGGTGTTCAGTCAGTGATGAATACGAAAAATGTAGAAATGGGGAGCTGAAGTAGGAAGCACTGGTAGTAATCAAAGATTAGAGCAGTGCGTTCACGCGCGTACTTTGCATGTTTGGTCCACTTCTGTCGCGTTCAAATGGCTCGATAGAAATAACGTTTGATCGAAATAACGATCTGCACGTGAAGTTGAAGCCTGCAGTGCACTTGTACTGGACAAAATAATTTCCAGGAATTTGAACTGTTGGTGACACTTAGAATTCAATTTCAGATCGCCAACACTTGTAACAAACATTTCTTGAGAAAATAAAGTTTTGACCAACGACCCTGCAAGACAGCACGTTGCCAAATGTTTTTAAATTTTGTGTTTGTATTTGTTTACATTTCTCAAATTTACATATTGTTTTCACAAATGAAAAAGGTGAATTAACCATTCTGACCACAAAACATGGCCTTTTGGCTAGTTACACAACACGGAAAGTTTGTTTCCTGACAACCAATTATGGCCACAATGGATTTGCTGAGCTACAAATCAGAAAAATTATTTTCTGACCACTGATCTGAGGGTAATCATTGCCATTTGCCGAACTACACGGAAGATTTGTTTTCTTACCACAACTCATGGCCATTTGCTGTCGCCGAGCTACAAGACATTCTTTCCTGACGACTCAGGCTTTAGTTACTTGTTGTTGAAGACTAGCAGGTCAAAATACATGCAACTTTGCAAAAATCATACACACTTTGAATCTATACAGCGGGGATTGTTGATTATACCCCCTCGACTCCTCAGAAAAATTAAAATCTTAGGCTCTCTAAGATGTTATTTTCACAACTCAAAACAGAACTTGCACAATGGTGATTATCTTTATCAGTGAACTAATTTAATTGATAGATTCAGTTGCTACTATTTATTTGTAGAGTGGAGGTTAGACAAATGATAATCAAGCAGGCAGGCAGAGAGGAGGACTGTGACGACCAAGGTGAGAGGAACTGACTGCTAAGTGTGCTTTCTGTTCTTTTAACTATAAGAACAATAAATACCATGAATTCTATTTGTGCCAAAACTTTTATTTTATATTTTAGAAAAAATAGGCAAAAACTGATTGGGATACAGGCACCTTTGGACTTGGGGGAGTGGTTACCTTCTTGCCTGAGAATATTGTATTATGCAATGCCAATTAAAAATATTTCAGAGCATTGTGTAACACCGAGATTGGTGAGTGTTAAATTGGAAACATACAAATGACCTCAAATTGCGGTAAAAACAGAAATGCTCATGATTACTATGATGTCTAATGGTTCTGTTATAATTCCAAATAATAATAGCTGTTTTGAAACCTTGCATACTCTATGACCTCGATCAATAGCCTAGTTGATTAAGTAAAATCAGAAACTTATATAAGAAAAAGTTATTTCTTCCTGATACAAGCACTACAATAAGAATTTAAAATTTAAAACGACTATTTGTGGGGCCATTCAAAATGGCTCTTTTCAGAAGTGGCACAAAAATAAGAATCCATGTCCCTTCCACCCCCTCCCCAGCCCATATGCCTATGCAAAAATTATGATTAAAGATTGGGTTTCATATCAGTTTTTAAAAATAAAGTGTTACTTACAGTCTGATAGTTTAAATTAAATTGAAGTTGTTTTGTTTTATTTCTAATGACAGAGAGAGTGAAAAGGAGGAAACAGAACAAACGCTTGCCAGATGCAAGGTACTGGTATTTAAGTTTTGTTGTCCCTGTTTTAAATTTCAGTTTGAGTCCCTGTTGGCAATTAACTTGTGTTGCAGATTAATAAGATATTGTGTAGAATAATGAGGAAAAATGTGTACCTTATAAAGTTGCTAATTCAAAGGCCTTCAGCCAACCCAGATCAAACATACTCCTTCAGTACTTCTTGTGAGCAAAGAGTGACATATTTATAAGCAAAATAATTTAATTTTGTTCGCATTTTAACTTCCCTTTCATTCAAAATGAGACAGAATTTTGGTTGATTACTGCAGCAGTGATATTTTAAGAATGTGATTTCCTTAACTTTCCAAAGTGATGATCCCAAGAAATTGTTAATGACTTTTTTTGGCCTTTTCTATTTTTTATTCATGCATTTTGTAACTGCCTCAGAAATTACCAAAACACCTTACCCCTTTTTGGTATTAAGAAAATCTTGAAAGATAAGTGACAAAGACGACAGGATAGCTCTGTCCAATCGTCAACACATTCAGATTCTCCCATGCTTATTGCATGAAGTTCCAGTTAAAAGTAATTCTTCTTGTGCCTTGCCAAAATCCGTGGAGGAACATTTCCACAAGACATTTAACTTCTTTAATTTGTCATAAGTGTTTCTATTAGAAATCTAAGATATGAAGACAATCAATCAATATCAGTCAATCATTCATTTATTTTAACATGTTTTGTTGAGGAGCTAAGAACTGGTTCAAAATATAAACGTGTATAAATGAGAACTATAGTAATTACAGCTAATAATATTATTCTATTCTAACTAATAATGTTATTCTATTTTAAAACAACTTAACAGATATAGAAAAAGTAGCGATAAATGCATTATACATAATTTGCTGATCCCTGCAAAAAAAAAGATAGCTTAAAAACGTGACAGAGAAGCTATAAGACATGTTTCAGACATGATCGATCATTGTAGTTATACACACAACTTGAGCAGTTGTGAAATTAAAGCCTGACAAAAATTCAAGGCTGAATGCGATTCAAACCCATGACCTCTGCGATACCAGTGCAGTTCTCTACCAACTGAGCTATCAAGCTAACTGGGAGCTGGTCACTCAGATATATGATCTTTCATATATTCACTGTTATAGAAATCTAAGATGTTATATTTGTCTTCCAGTAATAAATCAAAAAGGAAACAGGTTGATAACAGTGAAGAAGCTTTGAATGAAAGAAAGAAGAAAAGGATTAAGCCACCGGAAAATGGAGTACAAGATGTTAATAATACAGAACGGAATAACAAAGCCAAGAAGAAAAAAAAATCTACTAAAGATAGGAAAAACCCAATTAAGGAACCAAAGATGGCAAAACAAGTGCAGAAAAAACACAAACCAAATTTATCCACACATACAGTAACAAAAAACAACAATGTATCGTCATTGGCACAAGAGGAGAGAAAATACACAAAGGCACTGGCATTAACAGGTGTTGTTAACTCTCAGCTGAGCAAATCAAGTAGACCTTCAAAAGAAAAATCCAACATGGAAGAGAAATCTGGTAATCCATCTCAGAGAGTTTCATCTAAATCAAATGTTGGTAAAGGTAAAAGTAATTTAGAGCCTTTGAAAACAAATTCAAAGAAAAGCAAGACCAGTGCCAATGGCAAGGGAAAAGACCTTATCACTGGCAAAAAGACCGTAAATGGCATTGTCACTGGCAAAAGAGCTGTAGATAGTGACACTTCTTCCTCTGAGAGTTCAATAGAATCATCATCATCATCATCTAGCCCAACAGAATCATCCTCGGAGTCAACAGATGAATCAGGGCCATCAACTTCACACTCAAAAGTAAATGGTACAGTATCTCGAATAGCCAGTGCTGAGCTAATTAACAATGATAAATTGCCCATGCATGAAATTCAGCATAAAATTGCAAAAGATTCATCTGTTAGAAAAACAGGAAAGGATGAGACTGGGGTATCTTTGAAATTACACACTAATAGCAAAGGAAATGGTGCAATTGGAGAATCTTCCTCATCATCAGAGTCATCCACTGATACTGACAAGTCTGCAGATGCAGTAAGAAAGGATACCAGGTCTTTGTCATCATCATCGTCATCGTCAAGTTCTTCTAGTGAAAGTGAGGAAGAGAAAGCAAAACTTGACGGCAACAAGGAAACTTCATCATCATTATTACATCCTTTGTTGTCATCACCATCATCACAATCATTTCCGTCACCTTCATTACTTCGGGGGATACAGATGCAGGAGACAAATGAGACATCTGCTAATCAGTCTCCCATCCACAGTATTACAGAAAAGATCAGTCTCTTTGGACAAAAGCAAGCTCAACAGAGCACAAGTAGAAGACAAAATAAAAAGCCAGGTAAAACAGTTTATCGACAGAAAATGTACTCAAAACACACTAGACTTTCTGGCTTGGATATTCTCGGATAACACATTTTACTCTTACATTGTTCACTTAAGAGAATAGAATGGGTACTGTCAAATTGTTGGGGAACCTTAGAGTGGATTAGAATCCCAAAAACGTTAGTCATACTGTCGTATCAAACTACCAGTCCCTTGCGGTTTTTCAAGTGACTTTCCTTGACTAATTAAAACCAAAGTAACAATGGTATCCACTACCCTAGGCACCAAACGTGTTTCTTGTGCTTTGTGAATTGATCAGCAAAGACACTTACTCTCACAGTGATTCTTTCCACCCAGGAATATGAGTGGGTATCAGTAAATTGTTAGGGAAACCTCACAGAATGTTGGGCAGTAACCTGTAATGGACTAGCATCCTATCCAGGGAGGAGTAGCAATACTCCTCAGGGGGGATTCAGGATTTTTCTTACGAGGGTTGCACCACTAAGGAATGGCACATTTGACTGGTGAGCTAAACAAATTTTAATAGCAAATATGTCATCTCAGAGGGGGGTGTGCATCCCCTGCACCCTCCCCCTGGATCCACCCCTGCTCCTAGCCACTTCATACTACAGAAACAGGAGGTAAACACCTAGAGATATGAGCCAGTTGGTCTTAACAGGCTTTACATCCTGTATTTCCAAAGTCTCAAGCAAGCCCACCTAAGTCATAATGGGATTGTCTGCTCACTTTCACCTTGTTTTGCCTTCTAGGTTCTAGAAATTCAACAAGCCACATCAGATTTGATTCAGAAGAGTCTGACGAAGAAACTGTTGAGGAGCAGCAAGAAGTTTGTTCCACGAAGGATATCACTGATGACTTTAATAGCACTCCACCATCTTCAAATATTTCAGCAAGTGAGCAAAACCATCAGGCAAGCTCGGAGAAAGCTGCAAGTGAATGTAAGGTAATGCAAAACCTTTGTGATGACTGTGATAACATCTCGATGTCGAACCATTTTTACGATCATAAAGTATGTGTGTATGGAAGTAATAAAGGATCCTTCAGGGAATCTTGTAAGATCCTTGAAGATCTTTGAAGACACAGATGAAGAACCTAAATGATTGTTAAGAAAAACGTATGAGATAAACATCAATTTTGAATGTCCTGAACTGGGAACAGGACACCATTTCGACGTACGTGAAGTCCTACAAGCAATGCGATGGTCTAACAATTAGCAGAGGTCACAGCGAAGGCGTTACACTCTTCCTTTGTTACGGTATCTCCAGACGCTGCATGTTGGTCTGCACAGGGTTTCTAACCCAGCGCTCACCTCTCTCTCCCAGACAGGCATACTAAAAGCGAGTGCTTCCAGCATAGTACTTGCAGTTGACTATTCCCAACGACCACACCCTAACTGCTGCCTCCAAACTACTGACTGTTATATCCTTGATATTCTGAGAGGCGAAAAATGTCAGCAGTGTAAAACATGCAATGAATTTTCGTTATTTATTTGCAGGAACCACTCCAGCGTGATTACAGTCTTTGTACGCCACTTCATGGCCCGCCCAGAAGTAAGGATAAAATAGCCTACAAGGTCAGTAATATAGGCGTCGTAAATCTCTTCCCGCGAAACAAGCACCTTTCATGGTTGAAATTCCGTCTCTGATAATGTAATTTGTGATAACCTCAAATAAGCTTAAATTACTATTGCCGGCACGGAGCAGAGGGCTGTGGGCGGGTTCGAGGTACGCAGTGTTCCGCGGGATTAGAGATTGAAATTAGTCACCGTTAGCAGGGTGAGACATTCTACTACACTTAGTTTTCGAATCTTTGTAACATCTGTTGACATTTAATAAATGGCACAGAGGCTTGACTGTCCAACGCGCCCAATTCAATTACGATGTGTGTCCGAATGAGTAGTGGAGGTAAGATTTAACCTTTTCGACCTCCATGGTGCGATCTGTTGGTGCTTTTAAAGTCATCTTTAGGAATGAGTTTTTGAAGTTTCGTCTTTCATGCGCTATTGAAATAATTGTCTAGGTAAAGTAAACATTCAGTGAAGTATTTAAAGCTGTTGCTATGCACGTTTATCCTTGTTTGTTTATTATGTTGTTCATTGCTATGCTTACATTACTTTTCACAGGTTCTAGAATTATCAGCTTCCTACACACCGGAAGTCTCAAGTTACAAGGTGCGTTTGATCTGAAAGGTTTTGTTTTTGTTTTCCCTTTCCGTTTTCTGTTTTTAAAATCAGTTTAACCTGCTCTAACCAATCAGAGCAAACGTACTGTGCTTTCTAACCAAGCAGGAGCCAAACAACTTGACTTGCGCGCTGTTTTCCCGCGCGTGACGCCGATTGCATGTGTCTCTTGAGATTTCATTGGTTCGCTACCTTGGCTTTTGTGTGTTGTGATTAGTCAGTGTTTTCTTCTCGATTTGATAGCATTCATTAAAAGACCACTCCATCCCTCCAGCACTCCATATGCAGTAAATGCCCCCCTGCTTATTCTCCTTGTTTGTTTGTTTTTGCTTCACAGGAGGGTACTGTTGTCGATTTTGACGCAAGCAGTGGAGCTATAACGATAGAACTTTCAAAGGAGTCGCTGAAAAAGACGCGAGGTACACTTGCTGTTGTTATTGTATCATGCCGGTTTCGAAACAAAGTTTGTTTTCCACTGTGCCCGGACTGTAGCCTTCGCTCTGCTTTTGGTAGCCTATAATAGTAGGTCACGAAAAAATGGCAGCTTTCGACTTCGCCTCGTAATCATTATCATCCTCAAAAAACCTGCGGACAGTTAGCTGGGGTGGTGCTAAGAAGGAAACCGCCAAAAGTGCTCAAACAAAGAAACCTTTTACACATGTCTAAATTCTTCTTCCTTCGTAGAGGTATCTTTGTAGCACGCCATGTCGAGCGATTTGGCTCTTCTGTGTTCCTCTGTTCTTTGCCTTCTTCCACTAGACATTTATTTAGCGAATTTTTTTTTTTCCGTTAAGGTATTTTCATTGATTTTCTTTGTCAGGAACTATCACTTCTGGGGTTAATTTTCTTTGTTTTGATTGATTTTTCCTTCCATTTGCGTCACTTTAACGTCGCGTTTTTGCAAAAAACGACGTTCAGTAGAGCAGTTTTCAATCGGAGTGTCGTAAAACCAAATCATAGTAATAAACTCTGGCCAATCACAAATTACACAAACAGTCCAATGAGCCTTGGACAAAGTAAATACAGATTGTTTACCAGTTACCCAAAAAAATCCGGAAATTTCGGGTGGAATGTAAATGAATTGTGCCTCCCCGAACGGAAATTTTCTCGGGGAAACAGGATTTCTTGAAAGGTTGACCAAAATTCCCAAACGGAATTTCCGAATGGAAAATGTGCGTTCCATTTGCCAGTTTTTACTAGTCCTAGGCCTTTTGGCTTGGATCGCCTTATCTTCCGGGAAAAAGCCGTAGAAATGGAACGAGCACATCCCCGTGGAAATGTCCATTCGGGATTTGACGCGTCCTATTTACTACAACTGTCGACCAACCGGTTTTTCCGAGTAAATGGTATACAACCGTAGCTTTACGCCAAGCGCGGGAAAACGTGTGCGCGCCAGTGACGATTGGTTCTGATCTTTCTTTTAATTTGATAACAAAGTAGCGCGAGTTTTCTTGTTTAAACCAAAGAAGACGCGAATTACTTTTGACTCGCAAGTCAGTGAAAACCCCTCTAGTCTGATAAATCAAATTGCATCAGTCTAAGCAAAAACTGGCGACTGGCGCCAAGTGAGATAACACGCTTAATTGACTAAACCAAGTCACCATTGGTTTTGTTTTTTCTCCTGGCCCGGGGGTTGTTCGAAAGCCGGTTAAGTTATAAACCGAAGTGTTAATTTTTCTTGTATAGAAATGCGTTTCGCTGCTTATTTGTTGTGTAGTTTGAGAATACACAAGCTTAAAACTGAAGGACAGACAATATAATCAGAAAACCTCATCAAAAAGTTACAAAACTGAAATCAAAATTCTTGCTTATCCTGGGTTAGCTTAATCGGACTTTGAACAACCTGGTGCTAGTGGTACTGGATACGGCAGCGCCTTCGCTCTCTGATAGAACCCTTTGCACGTGTTTCAGTTTGAGGTCAGCGTGTAGGGAAACCAACTTAAACTCGTCCATAAAAGTTTATATTTTCCTTCACCCTTTGTAGGTGATGGAAATATTACAGGAAAGTTTGAGTTGGTTTATGACGAAAGTGAAGAAAACGTGGACAATTTGGAAGAAGACCCTGAGGTAGGAGGTATTCTTGTGTATTGTCGACGTATATGTTGCAGGCCTTACAAGTAAGAATTTATTTCATATTGTGATTCCATATTTCGATGTTTTTTTGTTTCTTCTGTTGACTTTAAGAGCTTGACTTTGTTTATCAAGAAACGCCATTTAAAAAGAGCTCGCTCTTCTGGATTGCTGCCAGACACTGGCTTACAGTACGGAATCACCATATGTCTTCTTGGTATATCTAATAAACTTCAAATCTTCAAAGTCTTATGTACCACAAAGATCATATTAGTTTCTAAAGAAACTATGATATTCGTTGCAAGCAGCAGCCCGTTTAATCCGATACATTCATACATACATACCTTTTATTAACGTGTCTGGTCGCGCTAGCGCCAACGGCACTAACTGGGGACAATTTTGTTATTAACTTCAAAACTCTACTCCAGATCTTAAGAAATGGTCAGAGCCACAAAATTGGCTCGTTATAGTCGACTTCATTAAACCGGGATTGCACTTGTTTTGTCTCGTCCCCAGTATTAATAAAAAGATCGCGGTCTTTGGGAGCGAGATTGCTGCGATGGTTAAATTGACAGTAATAGTTTTCATCTGATTTCCTTGCAGGTTGTCGTGCCGTGGAACGCAATGATAGATCCTGTTTTAATCGAGTAGGATAATTAGAAAATTTTCTCTTCACATGACTATGGCGCCTAACAGAATTCAACCACTGATGTGGCATTTCTTCACGGCCGAGCTAGAGAGCGATAACTAGTACAGGAAGGTACTAGCGAGGGAGAAAACTTTGTTACAGAAAACATCAGTTTATATATTGTTCTACTTGAAAGTCAGATGGAAACTTCGAGACATTTGTCACTAAGGTTTCCGTGTTAACGGCAAACCACATTATTCTGACATCGGTACGTGGAATAAACAGAAATTTAGGATAAAAAGTTTTCTTGTAAATCACTTACGGGAAAGCTTACTTCTTGGCGTTGAAAACTCGTGTTGAGAACTCCGAAAGTGACCGTGGAGATTAGTCACATGACTTCTAGCGATTTGCCGTTTGGGATTTCCGCTGAAAACCTTGGTGCCAAATGTCACTAATAATGAAGACCCTCAAACTATGAACACTTGGCTTTTTTCTGCGTTTGTTTGATGACTACACAATTAGGGCTCATGACATCAGACCAAAAGATAAGAATGAGGACCAGGCCAAACGGCGAACTTAACATGAGACGAACTAAACTGAGCGAATTAAGTTTATCAGTGATAAGTTCGATGTTTGATCTCTTTTTATGTAAAGATCTCTCATCGGATAATCTTAATGCTCTGAAAATGTTAAGTGTTCATGGTTCGTGCTTCCTCTTTGTAAACGCTGGGAAAATGTTGAATAGCCTAAACTGTTAGTGAAGATTTTAATAAGCGATTTTATTCTCTTAAACTCAAGGAAACAGTTACTATTTCCCAAAATGTGATTAGGACCGCAAAAATAGTTATTAAGAGGCTGTCCGCGTAAGAACCGACCACTCGATTTTCGGCCGAAGACAGAATTTCATGTCCATATGATAAACAAAAATAGTAATAATTTGGCTTGTAATGCTATTTTTCAATATTTCTGGTGATGATTTTCGAGGACGGTCCAAAACCGTTTTATAAATCGTTCTTTTTCGAGTCAAATTTTGGTGTTGCGCTGAAGGCGCTGAAAAATTACGCTTTTACTCAATTACAATAAAACTTACGGATGATTTTATTTCATGTTTCGTGTTTTGATTAACGTTAAAATATTTGAAATCAGGCTTAAGAAAAATTAATTATGAATTTTTGAAAATGCACCACAAAGAGCTTTCGCAAAATTTAAGCGGACATGATGCTGGTTGAAGGAGTGTTTCTCAAATCTCAAAAGTATATCGTTATCTGGAGCCCTGACCAATATCCATGTTTAGTGCTAGGGCTAGTGTACCGGGAACAGGAAAAAAGACTTTGGACACTACTCTAGTAACCTTTTTGAACTACAGGGGTTCGACCAACACAGCTAATACTCAGCCGCGAAAGCGTGCGTGACACAATTTTGCACCGCTTATTGTTTCTAAGTTTCCCACTTAAATTTTTAAGTTTCCCGCATAAAATAATATTACCTTGAAGGAAATATTCTCAAAACGTGCTCTTTGCTCGGGATAAGGCGTGATAGCCTTAAATTCACCAAAGGTTCCTCCAAAAGTGGAAATAAAAAGCTAAAACGAACGGCTGGCGCGTGAGTTGGGTCTGTTGCGTAAATAATTCCAAATGTTAGCAACGTTTTCAAAAAACTTAACCCTTCAAGAGGCATTTGAAACCGTTGCACGGATAAACGAAGAGCCAAAAAGAACGGAATTCGAAGGTGCATTTTGCAAAAAAATTCAAACTGCTGGTCGATAGATTTTCATTTTTTCGCTAAACGTAGAAACAATTAGCGCGAACGTGCCAGTACTTACCCAGGGTAAAACGATGAGCTGGACAAACCGTCAAATTCTTAACCTGTTCTTCTAAGAGCTCTACGAAACTCGCTCCTGCTAGGATTAGATACTTTTCACAAACATTTTCTGTTGACAAGTGCACGTGGTGATTTTGAATTTGCGAACTGATATCGCTTTTGCAGCTGTTTCGGGCTACACAATCTGTAAAAATCCACGACTACTTCCGCACTTACCACCTGTAACTGCAGAGAAGGAACACAATACTACCATTGCAAACACCAAAAATAACGCAAAGCGCAAAAACTAAATTCTTTATCTCTAGCGTAAACTGAGTGACGGCTGTCTACAATCTGCCTATAAAGTTAAATTTAGCACAAAGGGCTACGCTAAAATAGCAATTCGAAAAGAATATTGAACCAAAAAAGACAAAGCTTGAAAGCAATGTCTAAAATCGCAAAATACGTTGTAGTACCCGGGATTTGGTCTTGCTTTTTAACGTGCAATGCAAAATAAACGAAAAGTGGATAAGCTTTAAGGAGAGCTGCCAAAAAAACTTTTCCGCGTCTTGGCCGACTGAAATCTACATCCTCCTATCTGTACAACTGAGGTATATTCGCGGTACATCATTATTATTTTTGGCACTTAATCATATAACTTAAGCTTTTACTTGTTAAATATATTAAATATGGTGTTTTTTCATAGTCCAAACCTTATGTTGACCCAATTTCAGCAACTGTTTTTACGCGGAACTCACCCGCCAGTCGCTCGTTTTAACCTTTTTTCCAATTTTGGAGGAATGTTTGGTGAATATGCCTTGTCCCGAGCAAAGAGCACGTTTTGAAAATGTTTGCTTCAAGGTAATAATATTTTATGCCGGAAACTTAAAAATTAAGTGGAAAGCTTAGGAACAATAAGCTTTAAAAGCCAAATTATTGCTATTTTTGTTTATCATATGGACTTCTTGTCTGGCACAAAAAATTTGAAGAAATTCTGTTTTCGGCCGAAAATCGAGTGTTAGGTTCTTACACGGACAGCCTCTTAAACGATTAAGCGTCAGAGAAAAGGTATAATGGATCTCAAGGCTTAAAACTTCATCACTCCTTTCAAAGAGTTTTATCCTTGTCATGGATAGCCATCCTCACTTTAGTTTCGTGTAATATAGCTATATCTTGCTGAGCTTCTTGAAGTCGCATTGAACATCGACACATGTTCAACTAATCCTACTGAAGCAGTCTGTTTATCGGTTCAGAGATAAAGGCTTGCTAAGACTTACTCGCATAACGGTTAAAAGTTTGGAGTTTTTTTTTCTTTTCTTTTTCAAGCTATCGTAAATTTAGATGTTGGTTACTTTTGTACTCTGGTGAGCGAGTACCGTTTTCGGCAAATCTATGGAATAGTTCCCGACTCCTACTAGCTAATCAGATTTGCGTAAGCACTACCGAGCCTGCTGAAAATACACATCGTTCCAAGGGTCATCGACGGAGAAGGAGACCGAAAGGGTACTTCTTCCCCTAATTTAATATAGATTTGATATAGATTTAATGATAAATAGGTTTCTCTTCTACTATGCTTACATCTCTTCCCCAGACCCTGCAATCGCGGGGCCTTGGCCCAAGGAAAAAGGTGGTTCGGCCACACATGGTTTGATAGGTTAGACTTTTGGACTCAGATTTTGACTAATTCGTTTGAGAAAATGTCCACTGGTTGATATCAAACTAAAACTCTTCGATTACAGCACCTTCAAACCTTAACAAATTTTAACAAGAGATCTAGAGTTTGAAACAGAAGTAAACCTCTGGTCCTGAAAGTCTGTCTGTAGGTGATTTGATGGAAAGGTTGTCGTTGGAGATCAGCTAATGGATAATTCCGGGAAGACAAATCAGCGTTGGATGGCTGAAAGTCTTAGTACAAGAATCCAGCCAATCAAATGTGTCTCCAGGGCCAACTTTTTCTCGTGCCAAGACCCCTTCGGCTAAGATGGACAGGTGGCTTTGGGTACGAGAATGAAATGAAAATAATTTTCAGTCCTTGTTGCCCCCATACAAGGATACTAAATGATCCCTTCACAGTTACGTTAAATGAAAGTGTTGTACGCTGGAAAACAGTTTGTATGGCATTCATATTAAACCTGATTTCTTTATGATGCTGTCATCAATCACTTCATTGTTTGCTGAAGAGAGTTCCCTTCGAGACTGTAATAAAATCAACACCAAAGTGATCATAGTTATCTGGGAACAGTATGACTACAGCTCCTACTGCGGGCGCTGCTGCCAAAATACTAACTATGGCTCGTTTTGACCTAACCTCCTACTCATATGATCTTTAGGCTTGTCACCCAAAACGATTACGTGCCGACAGAAGTGGTGTCAGAAGTAGAAGGCTATAGTCGATTTCTAGTCCTCCCTCTGTCACGCAACACTACGGTCTCGGGTGAGAGGGTAGCGTTGCGTGACAGAGTGAGGGCCAGAACTGGCCTAAGGAGGCTTATTTTGACCTGAACAAAAGTCAGGTCATTCAGTCTTCTATTAATACGACCACCTTCAAAGGTCTGTTTTTTTGTGACCCGTGGTCAGATTAATGGGGTTCTACTGAGGCCCCGTCCACACGACTCCGGAGAAATTTTAAAACACAGCTTTATTTCTACGGCTAGACCTACCGTCCACACTAATCCGGAGAAATTGTCCACCGATAACGGAACTTTTCGAAACTGCTCTTCAAACCGGAGGAGTTTGAAAACGCCATCTTAACGCTTTAGGGTGGACGTCACGAAAAACGTTTTGAAAACGGAGCTTTTAGAAAAAGATGACGTCACGGCATAATTTTTCTGGCTAAGTCTTCCTCAGACACAAATCCGAAATGGCAACCGAAATAATACTGATTGCCATGTTATCTCGTTCTCAGAATCTGACGTTGAATGATTGTTTAGAGTGCTTGGAAGTTTTCAAGTATGCTTTGATATTTGTTTTGGAACGATATCAATTGATTTGTAGCGTAGTATTTAACAATAATTCAACCTAGTTGTCAGAAAACACAAAAAGTAGTATTTTTGTACTTTTCCTCTGATTTCTCATTCGTTCGACCGGACTGCCACGTTTTTCGTTCAAGGCCATTCAAACAGATGTTAAAAAAGGCGGGAACAACGCACACAATGTGGTAAGATCCTTTTAAAAAATACATGGCTGAGCTACTACTCGCGCTCTCATTGGTCGGGTGTGTTAAGACGAGAGTATATAAACACGGTTGTGACGTTTTAGATTCTCGCGTATTTCTCGAAAGTTATGCCAACCCGAGACGTAGACCTCTTCCAACCCTCTTCGTGTTTAGATGAGGCTATGTAAACACGGAAAAAGTGTTCTATTGCTTAAATTATGCGCATGCTCGAGGGTGTACTCAAGTGTTTCCGCTGCCACTCGTTGTTGCTTTTTCAAATTTTTTCGGCGTGCTGTGGATGGGGCCCTTGTCCTTCAAAGACATGAAAGGTTTTTGTTTTGCAATGATAAAATAGCACGTGCGCAAAAGCGCGATCAGGATAATTTCGTCTACAGGGTGTTTCAGATGCCAAGCCCGAGAGACCCTGGGAACGAAATTGTGTTGTGATAGCGCTTTTGTGCACGTGGCATTTTATCATTGCATAACGATTCAAGGTTGGAGCGGGGGTGGGATTTGTTTTGTTTTCCAGCTGCATTCCGCGGATTCAGACAATTTTCCGAGTTGGGATTTGTTTTTTTTTTTGTTCACCCAGCTGCAATACTGTGGAGAAAGAAAGTTGAAGTGCCGAAGTGTCCCAAAATCATAGCAGGATATCAGATATGAACGGAAACTTGGGGGCTTCAATTGTCACGGTGCTTAAATTAAGCGGTTTAGAAACTTTTATATTTAGTCAGCAAATTGGTAAAAGTGTCAGTTTCTGAAACATCAGCCACCAAGAAACAACACACTTCGAACAGCGCTCAACAAAAATATTGGAAAGGTAAGAAAGATAAGTCGATAGTTTTTAATATTCCCTTATTAACGAAAACCTCCCGAATAGTTTACAAAAGCCGAGGGACATCAGACAGGGATCCATTCTTCTTTGCAGCACAGTTTTCACTGCAGGGAAACAGAACCATTTAAGAACAGAATTTCAAATTTCCGCAGTCTCGTTTTGGTTACTTCTGCTTTCCTTACTTTTTCCTTTGCTCCCAGTCACACTAAATGATTACCCTAAAGAAACCTCTAAATTAAACAAAAGCTTAGGGAAAATATTTAGCAGAGATTCCAAAGATAACAGATGGCGCAGTTCAGCTCCCTACACGAAACAAAAGTACTACGAGTCAACGACGGAACCAATTTAACAAATCGCTCCAGTGAGCAGATCGTTTCTTCGCTCGCACTAAGCAAGAGAAATACTTCTTAATTTCCAATACGCGATAGTGAAAGCAGTCTTTCAATGGGATTTTCTTGCCCCCAAAAAAGCAGTGGGGGGAGTTTTGTGTATCAATCTGTAATAGACGTAACACATTAAAGATAATTTCGAGTTCATCATCCCAAATCAAAGTTGTTTATCTTTTTTTTTCTTCATCTCTATCGCTATGTTATAAAGGGGGTAAGTTTCTAAAGAAACTGCTATGTTATAAGACTTGTTTTATGCTTTTAGCTGTGGTTGTTCTGATCAAGTTTAAATGCACTTGAGAAAATTCGAAGAGAAAAAAAATTATGTAGTCTGAACCATTTAAAGATCGATTCAAAGCAATTATGGAGTATCAATATATTAAAAGAGTTATGGATGAAAAGAGAAACAAGAGATGCTTTGGACTACACCTCGAAATACTGTCACGTTAATGTTTGAGTTAACTGGTTTTCCTCATTTCTCCGCCTGCTGTTCTTCATATCGCTTCTAATAAATGGTTGAGGTCGATGCCATGAGTCTCTATAGTTGACATTTTCTTATTTGGTTCTTTGCGTCTATCAGACCAAAAAATATTGAAACTTTTTATTTCTTAGCTTTTTATAGTAAGATAACTTTTCCCTTTTCACTATGAGCAGCTCAGCAACTTATTATTTATTTATGCATTTATTCATTTTCTTTCATATATTCATTTCATATTGGTATTTTTTTCTCATCAGTAGATCGTTTTATATGTACTAGCTTATACCGTCTTTACCATGATTGTTCGCATTTTAAAGTTATTAACTAGTTTGCTTTTTAAGTGAGCCTATTTTGGGGGAAAACCATCAACGTTCTCGTGAAATGTTTTGGGACCATTGTAAGTGTAGATCTCGTCTTTTGTGGCATGTTTCCTGTTTATTTCAAAACACGAATATGTTATCGCAGCTGCGTCTCAGATGTCTAGCCTCCTTATTTAAGAACTAAAAATAACGTTTTCAGTGTTTCTATGGAGGTTTAGTATAAATCTACTAGCATTCTATCACGAATGCCATTCTCTGATCACCCTGCGAGCAGAGCCTCTTTTATCGCTTTTTTGAGTGGACAGAAGACGGAAAGCATATGTACAAAGCATATGTACCGTAAGAAAAGGCTCTGCTTGCAGGGTGTTCTCTGATTGGCTACGCTACTAACTACCTATGTAAACAATAGCCTCCATTTGGCGCGAATATATGCTAAGATATTTGTCCGCGGACATTATTTGTTCCGAGAAGTGAACAGCTATAGTGCCAATTACAATTTGCGCAATTTTGACTTTGTTCCACCCAATTTAAATACCGTACCTTTTGGCAAACACTCACTTAGTATGTTAACATGTCTGAAGCTCTTAAGACTCTGATTGGTTTAGGAAACTTGTTCCTACAGACTGAAAGGCACCTCTTCCTTGTTGCTTTCAAGCCACTGGCTTAATGATGATATTCTCGAGCGAGAAGTGCGAAGAAGACGGAACCACGTGAACCCCGAAATGAAATGTACAAAGGGAGGCGGCCGGATCAGCGGTTATCATGGCTTGGCGAGAAATTTCTTTAGAACGAGACGTCATTGCCTTGCCAACAGGTACTCGAAGAAACTGAATTTTAGTGTCATAATCAAATAAACTGGCATATAATCAGACGGCTGGCACTTCAGACTAACAGCTAGGCAATGAACGCACGTTGCAAACGGCACTTGAAATCATGAAAACCGCGCAGTGACATAAACTTTGAGTGTGCCAATCAAAAAGGCCATATTCATATTCCCGGTAGTGGACTGGACCTAGCTTGTAACTGAGGCTAATGTGTGGAGTGTTTTCAAATGTAAATAACATTCTTCTCTTTTTAATGATATTCCCCCCGCATGAGCCTTCATTGCAAGCTAGTTCCAGTCCAATACCGAGAATACGAATATGGCCTATTGTGCACACTGTTTTCACACGTGTGGCAAGCGCAGTCTGACGTCATCCAGATTCTTGCTGCTGGTGCAATGGTTACCGTGCTGGATTTATTATTTTTTTTTGCGATTTTTGCGTTTTTCATCACGATGCGCAAAAATAAGTTCTCGCGAAGAAAATTAAAGAGCGCGCAAAAATGTTCTACGCAAAAATTTACTCCACTGGCGAAATTATATATACAAACATCACACGTAGAATCTTGGTGGCATTTATTTCCTGCGCCTTTTAATAACATGCGGACTCTAAAATTCAAAGCTTAATCGACAAATGCGTTTTTCGCTACCGCAAATCAAATGTTCGGTGGCTCCTCCCAGCTTCCGACTACTGCCGAGCACTGTTTCGTTGTCTGAACTGTGCTCAGCGATTTGATTACCGCTCGCTCGGCAGTAGTCGGAAGCTGGAAGAAGCCGCCGAACATTTGATTGACGGTAGCGAAAAACGCATTTGTCGGTTGAGCTTTGAATTGTAGAGTCCGCATGTTATTGAAAGGCGCAGTAAAACTTCTCTTTCGTTCAGAAACAAAACTCAAGGGATATTCATCAAGTGGTAGTGCTGAGCCATTGCCGGAGCAATTAGCCAAACTGGGGCAAGA
>Ga0126339_10000571_pt1 | contig 21101 bp, 14 predicted proteins | sample OrbTmetagenome_2_FD_92532 | JGI IMG/M metagenome (GOLD analysis project Ga0126339, IMG submission 92532) | Coral microbial communities from Petempiche,Puerto Morelos, Mexico - Orbicella T R C metagenome | ecosystem: Host-associated > Invertebrates > Cnidaria > Coral | place: Petempiche,Puerto...
ACGCATGTCAACGCGCGAGGAAAACTCGCATAGAATTCTTACAACGATAACAAATCGGCAGAAATTGATTAGTTTGTCAGGTATAAGGATTCCCCTGCTCTGCTTCATAACCTCTTGTTTATATTCAGTGACCAACGACACAAAGAGAGAACTTGTAGAAAGGCTAACAGAAAGTCATATTTCGTAACATAGAGTATGGGTTTAGACCTTAAGAACACAAAGCATACCATATCCTTGTTTCAAAATTAACACAATCATGTTTCAATTTATGTGGCCACCATTTCATCCTCTGTCTCTGGAAAAGCCACGTCACAAATCGTCTGCAACTTGAACGTTAACTTGGCTGAAATAAACAAAACAGAACAGAAGGTTTGCTATGTGCTTTCGACCAGTTTCCGATGCCACAAAAGAGACTACTCTATGTCGAGACCCTGAGTAATGAAAAAATATTACTTGTCATGCAGTTACTTATACCTGTGCTGTTTTAAGCGATTCTGCTACTTACAAATATTGCTACTATTAAAGAACAAAATCTCGAAATAACCGTTTAAGTCTTCCAAGAATTTATGCTGACAATATCGATGCTAACTCACTTTTCATGAACATAGTCACTGACCATAGCAATGGCATTCTCACCGGTGACAGCACTCACAATAGTGGATACTAAACTTTAGCGGTCCCAAGCTCAGAAAGCTATTTTCTCCTTCACATAATAAGCAAACTTGGGTTTCGTCAAGACGATGTGTTCGTCTTTTCGCTACTTGTAACTTGTTTGTTTAGCTATGTGCTGATATAGTAAGGAGATATCGGGCACTTTGGAAGTTAAAAGGAAGGAACTTACCAATGGCATCGAAGAAACTTTGAGGGACGATGTTGAAATGCACGAAGACGAAGTAGAATGGTACCCCAGACAAGATAAAGAGAAGACAGAAGAACGATTCTAAGGGAGCTTCGTAGAACGGCGCTACTATCAAGTAAATGGAAGCCAACACGACAAGAATGGGGATTAACACTGGAACCTGTTGCACGAAAAAAAAAATCATTAAAAACCACAGAGGAAAATTACATAAGAAACAGAAGAGTCTTGTTTGAGTTCAGGTCAGGTTGATGTCTCGAGGGGGACTCCGATATGAAAAGGTCGGGGACGCTGAAGATGCGGCTATCGCATTTGTAATCGCCATTTAAGCAATTTACCAATTAGGTTAAAACAGAATACGGATCCATAGCCTCTGTGTTAGCGCTGCAGTGCTCTACCACCTGAGCTACAGGTATGAAGAACCATACCTTGGGAGAAGGCCAGTTTACTGGGTTCATCTTAACTCGTGAAAGGAAAGCACTATTTTTGTATGAATGAATAATTTGCAAATCCCAATTTGGCGAATTAGCAATTTCTTAACTACCTGTCCTGCGCCCCGTCTGGCTCTGACTAAGTTGTTCAGTTTGTTAAGTTGTTTGAGGACTGAGTCGAGTCAAGGAAGTCGAGACTTACCTTATAAGGTCGTTTCATCTCGGGTTTCCTGTAACGGAGCCAAAGAAGAGCAGACACAGTACAACCATAGAAAACCCAGGCAGCGAAACTGAAGTAGTTTATGAGCGTTTCAAAGCTACTTGAGTTGGGTAGCAACATGATCCAGGCAATGATACTCTGTAGAATCGGGTTAAAGAAAACTAGTATAAAGGCATGCATTTGTTTGACGCAAAGACAGAGCGAGGGTCGGCTTAAATCGAATTTGAGCCATTTTGTCCACTTGCCCACCCTTGTGCAGCTCGAAGAGAAGGCTGAAATTCAGGCTATAGTCGGCGTGAAATTGCGCTTTGTGCTTCAAGATGACAGCGACAACGATGGTAACATCTTACAGAAACAAGAGAGACTGAAATATGTGACATAAATAATTGAAAAACTAAAGTTAATGAAATAAAGATTTTTTAAATAGGGAACAACAAAAAATAATTTCCTACAAGTCATTTGTCCTACCGTGAACACCATGGCTGGTAGGGGAGTGTGTCGCTTAGTGTGAATCATGGCCAGAAACTTAGGAAGATGTCCCTCTCGGGCGGCGGCAAACACCAATCTAAGAAAAACAAAAACAAATAAGAAAACTTTCAATTTACTTTTAGAATTTCCCTCCAATTCCCAGTTTAATGCTGATTGAAGGGTATACATTGTCAAATATGGCGGACTGCCGGGTTAACGGTTGCAGCTTCTGTTTTACTGCGAAGAGGACCTAGCGTTGAAAAAAAAATCGAATTGCAGAACCGATGTAAAGTAAAACAGTGGACTTAGGTCAAAATTGTGCAAAAAAGGAAACCGGAACCCTTATACTTGTTAACAGTTTTTACAATGCTCCTCAGTTCAAAGCATGGTAGAGAGAACGGGGGAAATTTTACAGAAACGTTACAGAAACAGCTAATTTCATAATACTTACCTTCCACCGCTAAATGCGGATCCATTTGCGGCTCCAAAGGTGGACGAGGCAACAAATATAGGAATGACCCAAGCCATTACTCCGTATAAACGGTCTGCCAATGTCTGAAAAGGAAAATAATGATTGTTTAACATTTACAAGAAGAAACTGGTTCGTCAAAGGTTTGTGCAAATGGTAAACAAAAATCCCTAGTGGAAAGTTCCGTTCGGATTGGCCATTTACCATTTTAACCCTCAACAACCCATTATTTACCAAGAAAACATGGCACGAGAATTCGAAGGTGGCGGTGAAGAATTGAAAATGGTAAGCACTTATCCACTCGAATATTTCGGTTGGAAATTTTGGACTATCTTTCAAGACGTTGCGTTTATTTCGGAAATTTTCCGTTTGGTCGAACCAAAATTGTCTCACCATATATATTCTGACCGAAATTTCCGGAATATATGGGTAAATGGTAGACAATTTACATGTCCTTCTTATCCCTTCATTCCCTTTTTTATCGTTTTTTTTTTTCTTCCTTTTTTTCTTCTTATCCGTACATTCTTGTTCAATAAAGAGAACTCAAACAGCGACCCAGAAAATTCAAGTTGAAGGAAACTCGGTCATGATTTTTGGCGGGAAAAGCAAGGGAAAGCGCGCGTAAAAGGTACGTAGCCTTCTGGACGTCATTTTGGTGGGAAAATACCATCATGATGTCCAGGGTCCGCTCGATCAGAATTCCTTGCTGGTTCTGTACGTAAAGGCGCTGCTACACGAGGCATTTTATTTACAACTTGTCTTACAATTTTATTCCACCGTAGCAAGAAAAGCCTTTCAACAAGACGTTGCGCAGTGTTACACTCTCTCAAATGAACATGCTTCGGAACGTATTTTCGTTTTTACTGAAAATTGAGAAATTCGATTTCCGCCTCTGGGCTTATCCTCCCACAGTTTCTAATATGATCGAATCTGGATGATGCGGGTTTTTCTTCGTTATGGACAGCAAAATGAAGGTGTGGTTTTAAATTCGAGCTACTTACCACAGCGACAGCACTAGAGAGCTTAATTTCAGCTGGTGTCAGCACGGCCAGATAAGCAATATTTACCAGCACGTAACAACAAGTCACAAGGGGAATACCAATCAATATGGACAGGGGCAAGTCTCTAAAGGCGATAGAGAGAATTACAACCTTTAGTACGGGAAACATCACGGAGACAAAACAATTGTATAAAACTATCACATTTAAATGTCTTAAATGAGTGCTGGGGAAAAAAAATCAAATGTAGCCTAACTTAAGTGACTAGTCATAACCCCGGGACAGGTGTTACCAGCTTTCCAACGACCATTATGTATCAAGTCGAATTATTCTGGCACTTTGATTGATTCATACTTATGATCCATTGAAGGAGGGACGTATAGATGACGTTATCTCGAACGATTTCAGTTTGAAATAAACAAGCTTTTTTGAACGTAGTTTGTTCCTTTATCAAATAAAACAAGTAGATTCCATGTTGCCGTGCGTCTGTGCAGTAACTGATCACAGAAAACGTCAAAATGTGGTAACAACATCAGTGACATACTCGGCTATCGCCTCGCGTGCCACGTTTCTGTTTTTACCACATTTTGACGTCATCAGTGATCTATTAATCAACAGACGCACGGCAACATGGAACCTATTTGTTAAATCGACAACCGCTCTGTTATGCAGCCGAGGCTGGTTAATTGTAATCCAAAATATAGCTGCCAGGAAGAATAAACGGACTTTCTTCGAAACAACAAACAAGTTTAGTCAATGCTCTTACCGATAAGGCTTCTTCAATTCTTCTGTGACGTAATTTAAGTTGTTCCTACAACATGACGAAACCAAAGAAAAAAATGCTGATGAATGCGGCACAGTTGAGTACAAACGATCTCTACGATTTAAAACTACTGTAAAATGGCGTTTTATTTTGTTGAAATAGTGTAACCCTCCTCATGTATACGTCGTTGCCGGAGAGAAGGTTGCAACTGAATCAAAGACCAGAAGTCTATCACAGCTGGATTGAGGGTAGGCTCGATTGTTTAGCCCTTTAGTGAGCTCGTGGCCTAGACTGTCCAGCCGTTTTCTGAGCCCGTGAACTCCCAAAACAGCTGAGCTGCAGGTCGCACATAAAAGACCTTATCTTGCAGCGTTGATTAACAAATTGTCAGGAAAACGCGGGGAGAAAAGATGCAACATAACTCACCAGCCGTCATAAGCCCACAGACCGTTGTAAAACGCGAATCCCACTATACCAATCTTCGATTCTGTATTTTCAAACGAGTTTTCAAAACTCTGCGTGAAACCTGCACACAGAAAGAAAACAGTGTTAAGCATACAAAGAGAGAAATTATGTGCATATGCACCTTATGAGATTCCATCGCTGCAATTGGAGGAGAGGCTAGCCAGCATTAGAAGGCACGGTTACGTCACGCAGCACGGCGCACTTTGAAAATGAGTGATGGCCTGGGTTGATTCTTAATCGAGAGAAGAAAACGGACCAGTTTGGGAACTGGATTGAAAGAACAGTGGGCGTGTGGAATTCTCCCTAAAATATAGCTGAAAGATTGCACAGTACGACAGCTGAAAAGAGGGTATCTAGTCTGTATGAGGCGTCTCTAGAAACATGGAATCGCCATCTCTTTTAGCGTTCCTGCCACTGTTCCGATCGCCGCACTCGCTGCACTTGGAACTGTTTATTGTGTCCCTGCGACTGGGAACGGCTTAAAAGTAATTGGATAGCTCAGTCAAACAGTGGGGTCGACAGGGTGGAGCCTACGTAGCTGGCGGAATTTCGCGCGCCAGTGCTTCCTGTTGGAGCAGCCACGAGAGAATTTTCAGCAGCGGAAAGAAACTTCCCGACTGCGGAATCTCAATTTGCGTGCTCCCCACTCTCCTCTCTGTTTCAACACTATCATATAGATTCTCAGCTACTGAAAAAGCACTCATGCGCGGAAATTTCGCCAACTCCGCTGCCTGGTAGGAGGTTTATTGGCTCAATACCTTGATTACAGGCGAGTTACGAGTTACAACATATACACACTCACCTTGACCAAGACGAACCAGGCCAGTTACGATCAGCATGACGATAGCCAGCATCTTACAAACGGTGAAGACGATTTGCATGCGTGAGGCCCACTTCACGCTGGCGCAGTTCACGAACAAAATGATTCCTGAAAGAAAAACCAGTTATAAATATTTTCACAATGAAGCTCAGTAATTAACTGCACACTAAAATGCTAAGTCGAGGAACGAGGGCAGTACAGATTCCAGACAACCAAAGTAAATTCCTTTATTATATGACTGAGAAAATTACTTCATTGTAATTTGCCCATAGCAGGCCAATTAATTGCTAATTTTGCACGATTTAAAATTCTGTCGGTTGCGCTCGCAGTGATACGATTACCTATTCTAACCCAATGCATTTCCGACCCTTAATAATGTAGAACCCAAACGTGGTATCAGACTCAGATAAAACTTTTAACCAGTCTTTTACAAAAACTGGTCAAGTCCTCCAGGCGGGAAACGAACCCAGGACCTTTGTCACACCGGATTCTGGATCATGAGCAGAAACATTCATTGATAGCAGTCCAAACAACAGCTGCAGACTGCTCCGTGGAGACACAGTCACTCTATGAAAGGATTCTCTGTCAAAACTCCATCGTTTCAGGAGGCATCATCACATAACTTCCCGCGTACTCCAGATTCAACTGCTAATCGGCGTATAATCCTAGTAAAGAGTACCCCCCGCCCCCCTTCCCACTACTGGTTTCACCAGCGGACGTTTTGACCGTTAGGCCTTCGTGACTGGAAACGTCAGGTGACCTAGTTGTATAAAACGCGAAGATCCAGACAAGACATTTTTTGATGCGACGAGAACAAATCGCAGGATATAAAGTAAATCGCGATCTTAAGTTACACTGCAAACAAAGATTTCAGCCGTTTCTAGAACGTCAAACGAGCTTTCCTGTGCCACAGATCTATTTCTATACTCCAATAACAAAGTTTGACACAGCCGGCTGTATTCGGCTTTTGGCAAAGCAATCCTCTCTAAATATGTAGATCGTCTATAGATCGCCGGAGAAGTCGACCAGGAAGGCCAAAGAGCATGTCGTGCAAGCGACTTGACCCGAAAGAGGAGTGCCATGTGTAATCGCCATGCCACAACGTGTAGGGCAGCTTTTAATCTTCAGCAAGCCGTTTTTAGCCTCGGGGGTGCGGGGGTGCAGGGAGGGAGGGCTTTATTCGCTGGTTAGCGGATGTAGGTCTGGTGCAACCCCAAGACTTTTCCAGGGGAGAGGGCAAAGTGGAACGTTGAGTCAGGCAGAAGAGAGTGAATCGAATCACCCATGTCTCGCGTAAAAACTACCACGGGATAACATCAGCCAATATGTCTCTCTTCCCCGTGTCTCCTCTATCCGCCTTTATGTAGCAGCAAGAACGAGCCGTCGAACGAAATAAGTATTTGGAAACCAAATTAAGAACAAATTCAAATTCTCTCCAAGGCTGTGATGAGTGTGATAAATTTCTAGCGCTACGAGACTGTCCTGCTGGCCTTCGGTTGGCTTGGGCAATTGCTCCACAAAGTAAATAAAATGTCGTACTCCGACAATAAGCTTGACTGTGTAACTAAGGGACAGCGGTAAAGGAATGCCTGACACGTGATTTGCCCCCAGATCTACCCAACCTCGTTCGTTCCCGTCCCATGGAGCGAGAGGAGGTACCCTGGTCCCAAAGGTTTTTCTTCATTTTACCTCTATTCGAGAAGCGGCGAACACGAGTCGTGTTCGCCGCTTTGCGAAAAGAAGAAAACTCAAGAAAAACCTCTAGGACCAGGGTAGAGAGGAGGCGGGAAGAATAGAGAACCCCGTGGGAACGAGGTTGATAGCTACCTTGGTACCTTGGGCTTTTCCAGTGGTGAATTGGAACAGGATTTTCTGGTTGCCGGAACCGGAATACAAAATTTTTCCAAATTTTCAAGAGAAAACAGACAACCTTGATTTAAACCCAAGGAAAGTCCACTCAAGTCAATTTTCCTCAGGAATTTCCAGAAATATCCTTGAATTGTTTAAAACATTTTCAGGAAACTTTCCCAAAATTTTTGGTAGAATCACTGTGCATGAATTTTCGAAGAGCAAAATAACTATTTTTAAAGAGGCTTTAGTGAATGATCCAGCCTTCTTTATGAGGTAGGGGCCTGACGTTTTTTTCTGGCCCTTCACATCGTTATGATGGGTCCCCAAAACACTCTCTACCCTGCAGGCCAGGGAGGTAGGCAGACCATAGCCCACTAGGCCCCAGTCCCCCATATCTGCCACTGAATTTTTTTTAGAAACTACTTACTGCATTACAAAAATCTGTTTAGGTTATTAACCTCTGCCCCACTCATTCCTAAGATGGTAACCCTCAACAATTTATGGCACAAACTAGACCACAATCAATTTGAGGCAAGAAATATGTTTTTGGAGTTGTCCAATAAAAGGATCAGTACTTTCATAACATTAATATTAAAACATGTGGTTCCTCTATTGTTATGAGCACTAGCTTTTGTCAGTGCATTATTTTTTTTAATTCTCCCCTCTCTCCCCCTCTTACTTGATATCTCTCTCCCACCAGACAAAAAGTTGAAGAAAACAAATAAGACCTTGGGAAGGCTAATATTGTATATGAGGACTGATTAATACTGTTCATGATCAGACTTGTTTTGCCGTAAACAGAAAGAAACAAGTTCATCACCCTTCACTGAATCCAATTAAACTAGCCATTGTTACCAAAATTAAATTATTATCCAGAGAGGGATTAAATGTTGCTTTTTAAAAAAAAAAAAAAAAAAACATTTCTGGCACACAAAAAATACAGGAAGATTCAGGACCAATCTGTACTGAAAAAAACTGTTCATCTAAGATGAGTGTGTTCCGTCGTCGCATTAAGCTTAGCAAATATGGGTGGCTTGTTGAACTTTGACAAAGTTGTTTGAAACGGAAAAATCTTAAAAGGCAGTGCAGACAGAATTTGCTGTAGGCAAAAACTGAGCAAAATCAACCAGATAAACATGCCAATCAAATATGGCAAAAGTATTTTAAAGCACTTTCACTGGAAGGTGCAAAGGTCCAATCAAATGTCTAAGGCGAATTCCTGTTTTGTCTACTCATGCACATTGGCCCATGTCCAGTTCTTAGAAGAATGACATCTGTTCCCCTTTAAACTAAATAAAGGAACAAACATATCAGTTGAGTAGATAAATGATCTGAGATCAGATGTCAACTTTAATACTCTTTACCCCTCGACTGGAAGATTTTTCCAATAAACGGCAATAAAATGTTACAAATGCCTATTTCTAGGTAAAAACCCCACTTGAGAAAGCAACCTGACATTCCCTTCAACTTGGAAGTAAGAGACGATCTATTTTGATCATAGCCTCTTTTTCGAGGTATGTACATGTAGAGAAGATGATTCCAATCTCCAGTTAAAAGATATTTTCTGATTCATGTACAACACATCTGGACCAAATTTGGTTGCAATTCAAGAGGAGGAACCAGCCAAGCAAATAATGAAACAAAACTGAAAAACCGATTTCCTTATCATCAAAAACCCAAAAACCGAACGCTGAAATGAAAATAAACCGAAAACTGCCACTTACACTAAACCGAAAAACCGGATTAAGAGCAGAAACCGAAAAACCGATCAAAAAAGTGACCAAAACCGTAAAACCGAAAACCCCAACGTCCCCTGTTCATTTTATGACGGCAAATTACATACAAGAAGGAAAAAATATGCTTCTTTATGTGACGCAGTTCTTAAATGGAGAACTAGACCGTAACCTACAAAACATATTTCGCAACCTACTCGTGGTCGTGCATGGTCGTGCAAAACGGCGCCCTCTCGTGCGAGGAACATTCTGTAACAATATCTTGGAGGGTCACTCAACATCTTGTGTTCTTTTACTATGTTTCAAGTAATTCTCGTACGGAATTTAACGCAATCGCGTATAATTTATAAAATTTAACGGTGTCAAAAAATACGATTAGATTTTGCCTTCACGTGAAACGAGCGAATGAATATTTTAAGTCACATCAAATCCATTTGCTGAAATTTAGGGAAGGAAACAGCCACTACTGGAGGAAATAGTTGTTCGTATCGGTGTGTGTCACGAGAGATTGTGTTGATCAGTTTACACAGCGATCGCTTTATTTATTCGCGGTTTAACTTAGCTAATATAACTAACAAGAAAAATGAAAATAGATGAGTGTTATCCACGTTAGTGACAGTAATTGAGAGCGACATTTATGCATAAAGTGTAATGTGTTACTATTCTGTAGTAAATTTCCACTCACCAATTGCAAGCGCGGCTAACAACTTCACCACGGGCTGTAAATCTTCTCTGTCACCACAACCAGGGAAGAAAGGCTCGATCACGTAAGCCCCAAACGCCAAGCAGATGATAGCAACTTGCGAAGGCTTTAGGACGATGACAGAGGTCCACGAGTAGAGAAAGGCGGCCAGCGGGCCGAACCCTTCGAGCAGGTAAACATACTCCGCTCCGGATAATGGGATCATTGTACCAAGTTCGGAGTAACACAGCGCTCCGAACATCGCCAGAACACCGCACAAGCTCCAAACGATCAATGTCAGTCCCACAGAGCCGCTTTTCTCCATGACATAGCGAGGCGAAGCAAATATTCCCGAACCGATCATAGTGCCCACAATGAGACTGATCCCACTGACGAGACCGAGTTTTCGTTGCAAACCAACCAAACTTCCCTTCCTCTCGTCCGGCGGACCTTCTTCATTTGTGAGTAGATTCTCGGCTGTCTTGTCCTTCGCTCCTCGGGACAGACATTCGTCACTGCCCCAATGATTGCTCGGTTTTTCATTGCCACTTGCACCGCCATTCTCCATCTTGCATTCGGTATAAACAGGGAACGCGCGCGAAATCTTCTTCACGTGTAGATGCCGTCTGCTACTCGCCACTTGAGGATAAACGTAAATAGTCGCTTTCGGTGGCTTGCAGCCAATCAAAAGACAGACGGTAATTGTAAAAGTTAAACCTTCAAACTTAACCACAATGAACAATAAGCGTCTTTTTGAAGACCCTTGGAATTTTATGCGCCAAATCGTGCAACAAAGTCTTTGATTCGCGCGAGTGCGATCGGTCACGGCGGGAAAACAAGTCTAGGCGGTTTTGAGATTCTTTGAACAATAATTCAAGGCAGAGTGCTACTAAAATCAACGGATTAATTACAAAACTATTATTAATCAAATATAGAGGAAATAAATGTTATTGCTGCTTTTAAGTTCTCTCAAATCGGGCTCATCCTTCACACACAATCAGAAGAAAAGCCCGTCAATGAAGTATTATATTAAGCCGATTAAACAGATGGCTAACGGCAGGAATCTAACGTTGTCACGCACACTGCACACTGCACACATCATTCCCTTGTTGAAACGGCGTCGGTATTTGTTGTTGTTGTTTGTTGTTTATTAAAAAAAAAAGCTGGCAAGGTTAAGAAATATTTTTTCACAAAATTCCTTGCAGGAGCCATTCAAGTCCAAGCGCGAAAGCTCAAGCGTGCTTCATATGACAGCCTGAAGCATGGAGATGAGAGGACCCAAAAATACCACGTATCACTGGCTGTGTCTCGTCGATTGACGAATTTAAAATCACAGTTACATGTATTAACGTGAAAATCATCCAAAAGTCGGGGAAAAAACTTTGAGAGAGAGAGAGCTGTTTGTGCTCATTTCTGCAAAGTCGGAAAAAAACTTTTAAACGTAAACTGAATCCAGGCGGGAAGGTTACACTTTCTTGCCAAGCAAAGTCTGAATAATGGCACAGTTCCCGTTTCGATCTGTTGTACTAGTATTTTGATTGATCTATGGATACAATGACAAAAGAGAGACGCATATGGAAGACAAATGCCTGATTTTCACTATCATGGAACCCCATGACTACCAATTATCTCACCGCGACAAAAAGTCAAGAGATCAAACCAAACAAAAAAAACAAAATATTCAGACAAGATTTTCCCAGCATTATACTAGGAACATTTGACTCTGTCTTTCCCTTAGCTTTTCGGAGAACCTTGAACAATTTAACAGAACTGCTTTCTCTGAAAATTGCACATATTCCAAAGAAATATGTTTATGAATGCATTGTCGGAGTGAATGTAATTTTATTTTTACATTTGATAAGACTTGGCCGAGACCGGAAACCTAGCCTTAAAAGCGTCTTGCACGCAAGGCTTTTTTTTTTCCAAAAACGGAAACAGCAAACAAACAAAAACAAGCAAAAGCGGCAAATTTAATCATCCGCTAGAAATTGTTGCCAAAACCTACTGCTATTTAAACATCGGTTCAAAACCTGACAAAATCGAGACATGTGTATTCCCGTCAGGAATGTTTTTTTTTTTTCTCTTTGCAGAAATGAGCACAAACAGCAATAGTTATATAAGCTTACTTAAAAGTTTACGCTTGCAAACTTTTCATGAACACAGGTCAACACATACACCAGCAGTTTCGTTTACAGACCTGCTTACGAGCTGATAACTCGGCTGGTGTTAAAGTGACTGGTACCAAATTGGAGACAATAGGACACGTATTGATTTGAAAATTTTGGTTTTCCCTTAAGAGAACGGGTTATAATTTGTATACCTATCAAATAAGAGGCCAGTTTAGGCAAGACATGTTATTAAGGTGATTACGACAATGGGAACTCAACAGTCAAAGCTCTTTCTAATCGGGTTTCTAATCCGAGTTCAAAGTGTTAGAAGTGTAGCGTGATCATGACAAAACTTGTCAGACGATCACATTACGACTTGTTTCTGCAATTCAGGAGTAATCACCTTCAATATCGCATCCGACCAGGCAACTTTTGGAACGATATTGTAAGTTTGGTTCATTTTAGCACACTTCTACAACCCAAATCAAACAATATTCTTCTTTCGGAACGAGTGTTTCCGATCTATTACGAACTCTTTATCGGTAATCTTCGGAAATCGTCGTGAAGGAATGAGGATGTACTCTGCCCAGCCTCCCACGGACGAATATTGCAGCTGTGCGGACAATGGCGGATCTGTGAACTCTTCGCTTGTCATCTACTAAAGGAATCTTTCAGGCTCTCCTCAAGTAACCTAGACACTCGTGAATCAGGAAGTCGATGGAACGTTGGCGAACCGATGGCTACTAGGAATCTAACGGAGATTTACATCAATCTTCGCACTGAAATTAGTCGTTTCAAGGCGTATTCGCTGGGTGACTCCGGTGTACGTAGTGATAGTCCTGGGGTACTGTGAAAACATGCACCATACACCGTGTTATTCAGTGTAATGACTCGCGATAATACTAGACGAACGACAGTTTTTGACAGATATTTTGTTTGGTTGAACAGGACGATGATACAGTTGCCCTTGTTAGAAGAACGAGTGATCTAGAGCTTGGAGTACAAGCAGGGGGACTTGGTTCGTTACCTCCACAATGGTGGGTATATTTTCGTTTTGTTTAAATACTGAAAGGTATTTCTCTCGCGTATCATACAAATATTAGTGCCGAAGGATTTTATTGCATATCTTTGATTATGATTTCTGTGAAAATTTGTCTCGTAAACTGAACTTTGCATATACATGTACAGTTGCAAATTAAATATTTCATAAGAAATACACCATTTTCTCACTTGATGTCAAACTGCTCTTGCCCACAAAAAGTTAACTTGGTGTATTTGTCATACTGTTCTTCATATTTAGTAGAAACGGAGTTATATGGACTGTAGTCCAGGCAGGGAAAAATTGTGGAAGTAATTTGGGAAGATTTGACACTTCAAGCATGATTATGTTCTGTTGTTAATTAATCATATTAGTAACAAAAGTTAATGAAATTGGGTTCGTTGCGAAGTCTGTGTGACAGTTTCTTCCGTCAAAATGCCAGTGATATATTTTATTCACTGAACTTTCTGAATCAGAGTAGAAACAGAAAAACAGAACCAACTTACAAGAAAATATAGAGGGCATAATCAATGCACAAGCGACACAGGTATGCAATAGGTCATGTTTGTATTCTTAGTGTTTGACTGGGAATATCACGTAAGCCGCAGGTCTATGCTACAGCTAGTTCCAGTCCAATACCGAGAATACAAACATGGCCTATTGCAGTTGTCCAATTGTAAAACGTTCTAAGTGAAATGTTTTAATTGGACAACCGTATGATTACCCTCAAATACCTGGAAGAAAAAAGATAGAGACTATTTAGTTCTAGGTATATTAGCACACTAGTTAATAGGTTAGAACGAATACATATCGGCAAGCACACAGGACAACTTTGGGTAACTTGGAAGGAAAGTAAAAGCATAACACAACATAAAACCAGTCTGTCTGATAGTTTTTTCCAATCGAGAATAGCAAAGTTGCTATTTGCTTGGAAAAAGTCAGGAATTGTATTATTTCTCTTGAATATTTATGTGCTTGGGTCTTGAAATGAATAAATGCTGTGTCCCCAAGGTGGAGTTGTAAATAAGGCCCTCAAGCATTTGTTCAAGATGTAATAAGCTGTAAGTTGAAGGGAAAGATATGTGGCTGTCAACAATAAATTAATGGATAAAAACCCTGGCTAATAAACATCAGGACCAGGTTGTTCAAAGCCCGATTAAGCTAACCCAGGATTAGCGAGAATTTTGATGTCAGTTTTTTAACTTTTCAGTGAGGTTTTCTGTTTATATTGTTTGCCTTTGAGTTTTGAGTTTGAATAATCTCAAACTACACAAAACATAAGCAGTGAAAAACATTTTTATAAAAGAAAAATGTATATGTTTCAGTTAACTTTTAAACCTGGGTTAGCGTTAACCAGCTTTTGAACAACCCGGCCCAGGTTCAGATAAACTGCCAGAATCAAATCAATACCAGTTCAAGCAGGCCAAGGTTTGAAATATACCCTGGGAGAATTTTATATTTTTCAAAGCCAGGGAAGGTGAGGAGGTTATTAATTTAAGCTTGCTGTGAGCATTAATAATGGGTGCTGCTGATAATGGACATAGTGTCGTGGTAACTGAAATTACACAAATTAAACTCAGTTATTATAAATGCAATTTAACTACATAAACAACAAAGAGATACAGTCTGGTATTTTTTGTGGGTATCCATTGTTGGTGCATGCTTAGAGCACATCATCATGTCTTCAGTGAGTCATGGCTGGGTTGCCAGGATTGCTAGCCTCAGGAGTGATTTACTGTATAGGGACTGGTTGGTTGCAGTGTAGACCTGTGGACATCTCATGCATCTATCATTCACACAACTTGATGCAGTTGTTTTGTATAAATAACTGCTTTCATTTGATCAGTATTATTACAGTGAACATGACTGTGTTGGCTTGCATTGTACAGTGGAATACCAATTATCTGATCCAACTGGGGAAACAGAAATTGGTGCAGCAAAATAGGGAGGTTGCATAACTTGAGGGTAAAAAAAGATATGTATAAAAAGGCTTTAAGTAATCAGATTATTAAGGGTTTGAGAAATCAGGATTACTTGTCTGTTAGTAATTCCTTTCTTTTTCATTCACGCTTAAGGGTTGACGTTTTGGAGGAGGTATGTTTTTTTCATTTGCTTTATTTTTAATTTTGCAAATTGCTGTATGATACAACTTTCTGCAAATTAGCCTCTTTCCATGTAATCCATTAATTAATATTGTTGTTTGAAGTACATGTATAGACATGGCAGTCATTATGTTAAATGCAGAGCTGGAAGTAATAGTCACTTTGATGAATACATCAGTCAGAGATATCATTTGGTGTAACCAAATTTAAAAAAAAATTTAAAAAAATACGTAAGACTAATTTTATTATGTGCTTGGATATTATCTAGACCATGCACAAAGTTTCACTGAAATGACAGAGGATAAGTTTACTTGACCAAACATTCTTTTATGTTGGAGAAACAGAACAGTGTGAATGGACACATTGTAATACTTACTGAGAAAAATTGTTTCTATCACTTTCTACCATAACAGACAATGCAATGCTTGTCTTTCCTCTGTTATTAAATAGAACTGAAGTATTATTTCAATTATCTTTATTTTTACAGATTCAGTATGAAATTACAAGAATAAAGCAAAGAAGTAAGTGTTAAGTTTTTTTTTCTTTTTTATACAGTGTATGTACTATTATATAATAATGTATGGGGAGCACAGTGGCCTGCTGGTTAGGTCTGCCTTGGATTATGTGACCTGTCTGGGGTCATTGGGTTACACTGTGGGCAGAACCTTGTAATCTTCACCCAGGACCAGAAATGCACTCTCTTGAAATGTTTGGGAAACCTAACACAAAATACCTCAGAGGGATAACCTGTAAATTGGCATTAATGTTGTAAGTCAGAAGAGATTTAGGTATGATCTATTTTATTTTTTCTAGTGCAAGAGCTGTCTACTCTCCATGACCGTCATCTGAACCGACCAACCCTTGATGACAGTGTGGATGAAGAACAGACAATAGAAATAACAACAAAGGAAATAACACAGGTTGACAAACACTTTAAATATTAAATGGGATGTCTTTCTATAAATGGATAATATTTCACACTTGAATACAAGAGACATTTTTCTCTCGCAAAGGTTTCCACCCAGCGGTACTGAATAGATACATGAACAGGTTCTAGCAAACTGTAGGGCAACACGACATATATGTACTGCAGTCAGGAACTTCATTAACATTTTCAGCTGGAGGGCAACTGGTTTTCAAAGGCAGGCAAAACGTTTTGAACTGAACTTCATTATGAGAAAAACTTTCCTCTAGATGGTCAAGCCAGGTGGGCAAAATCATCCTCACAGCCGGTCAATTTGCCCAGGCCCTTAATGAAACTCCTGTGTAATACTTGCAATGAGAATAGTATCACTTTCCTGGTTGCTTCATGTGATATGCACCACACATCAGAGACATTTTTGAACACATGATTACATTTCCAGACACCAAGAAAAGAGTTGAAAATATGATGTGCAGGGGAATACAATGTAAGAAAATCAATGTCTTAATTACCTTGTAGGTAAAAATGGGTACCTGGCAACTTTTATTAATGCTTGGGGTAATCCTGCAAAGGACCAGCAACCCATCGAGTTTAGAAACTCCTTCACTATCTGCTTAATGCTATAGCAACGGGTGAAAGCTGTGATATTATGAGCCTCTTAGCCTGACTCAGACCTATTGGCTACCCCAATTTCTGTTCTAAAACATACATGGTATTACATGAAGATCTATGCATACACACTTAGCTATAGAGACAAAAGTGAAAAAAAAGCACTAAATATTAAAAGTCACTTTACCCTCGACTTTGTTAGGGGAAAATTTAATTAAAAGCTGATCAAATTTCTTTGTATTTAGATGTTTCATCAATGTCAAGGCTCCATTCAAAGAATAGGAAGACAAAGTAGAAATGCTTCAAAACAAGAACAACGGCTTCTAAGAAATGTCATGTCATCTTTAGCTGTCAGTCTACAAGATTTATCCACAAACTTCAGAAAAGGACAGTCATCATATTTGAAAAGTAAGCTTGGTGAATGAGAAAGGTCAATCAAAATGTTTTAAAAATGTTGGAATTAATGATAATTTTCATTTCCTAGGATTAAAGAACCGCGAAGAAAGGGAAAGGCAATATTTTGACACAGGCCTACCAGCTACTAGCAGTGCACTTATGAATGAAGATGTGGTTGAGGATGACGAACTTTACGACAGAGTAAGTTAACATGATTGTGCAATTAACATGCAGGTTTGGTTCTTTGTAAGGATGGTGTTGCTCTTTGTGGGAAGTTGGTAAGAGAAAAGATTACATTAGTACGCACTTATGGTACCTTTTTCATGTCAACGATTAAACATCCACTCCAGGGCAAATTTGCATGTGGTTAACATTATTGCCTAATTAAGAAATTAACTGGCACACTACCAACATGTAGGCATCATTATGTCACCCGAAGTACCGGTACTTCCAATATACTGCCAATACATTGGCCAACAAAGTTGTTGTATTTCTATTAATTTTTCTTTGGCCCCACATGCAAGAGGCTTGAAAGTTTACTGTATTTTAATAATAGTCATCATCATCGTCATTGTCGCTCTATGATACAGTGGAATCCCCACTTTTCAAAGTATCTAGGGGTTCAAAAATTTCAGAGTTCCAAATATCAGGATTCCAGCTTACATCTTATCTTCTGTACACAGGGCTTTACTTCTGACCAGATGAGACTCGCTGAAGAGAACACGGCTATAATAGAGCAAAGAGAAAAGGAAATCCAGTCCATAGTGCAATCAATATCAGAACTTAATGAAATTTTCAGGGACCTTGCTACCATGATTGTAGAACAGGTTAGTCCAAGTTAATATTAACTAAAGATGGTTTCCGCTGAACAATGCAGCAATAATGGCAAAAATAAATGAAGTTACCAAAAACGCTTCATAGTATAGTAATATACAGTTAAGAAGAACTGATTTAGACTCAAGCTGTCTGCGAGAGAAAACTGAATTTGAAGTTGTTCATATTTTAGTTACACAGACAATTCAACAGTTTGAACAAAATAAACGTAACACATATTTGTAGTGCCATGTTAAATTTGGTGTAAAATTTCTCAGCTCTAATCTTAGAAGTCTCTCAGGTTCCTTGCAGTAGAGTAATGTACTTTTTTAAAAAACCACCTGATATAGCAGTTACTGTAGCTTTTCAATAAAGAGACAATGCCCAAAATAAATCAGTGTACTGCAGTCATAAGTGAAATTGCAACATGTAAAGGAAAGTACTCTTGGTAAACTACCCTCAACAATGGCAAGCTGTGTGAAGTGTATTGTGTACTTCCAGAAAATATCCATACCTTCCCCACGGAAGGGATTTTTTCTAATACTTCCCCACCCCTCTGGAAATTCCAGTTAAGCTTCATACATTTATTTAATTTTTTTTGTCTCGTAGAACCCCCCACTCCCCAGGAAATTCCAATCCCTTCTCTGGGGGGAGTATGGATACTTTCTGGAACCACACATTCTTTCCTAGTTAGCTTATGACGATGAACAGAACATGATAACATTGCTTGTCTCCACAGGGTTCAATATTGGATAGAATAGATTACAATGTAGAACAAGCAGCAGTTAAAGTCGAGGAGGGCTTGGAGCAACTCAGAAAGGTCAGTAACATTTATGATATGCCAGGAATTAACGAATCAAGAAATGTTAGGTATCTCTGGCCCTGGGCCCTTTTAAAGAATATCTCTGATGTAGTCATTTTTATCCCTGGTACAATATGGCATTTTGTTTTGTTTTGGTGTATACTGTATATGAAACAAAAGACATGCCACATTACAAGTACTAAGTGTAACATTGAACAACAACATCTCTATGATTTGGGTTGATCAGAACTAGGGCCTCCACTTTTAGACCCTCAATCAGAAACCCAAAATTGGCCATCACAAGAGAAATGTCTTGTAAGGTCCGTGCTATTACTGGAAAAGGGGAATTTAATTTATGCTGAAAAACTTGCCCAAAGAAAAAAAAAATTTAGTAATTGTTTGGCTTCAGATGGATTGGTTCCAGAAGGTGGTACAGGAAGGAAATTTGAGAGGGGCATGTTTTGTACCATTCCTTTTGCTTGATGTGGTTCTTATTTGTGTAACCAACCTTGACATTTGATCACAATGAGTTATTCAGTAGAATCATTCCTAAATTCTGTCCATTGAACAGTTTGTATTTATAGTTGTTGTTGATTACTACTTTGTGTTTTGCACATTTTACCCATTGAGATACCTGTTTAAAGTTGGAATGATACTTTTCACATAAGGCAATTGACTTTTAAGGGGAAGGAACTGTCAATATTATCAATGATCATACCTGGCAATTTAAAAGTGTTTTTCCTTTCTTTCCTTTACTTTAGGGTGAGAAGCATCAAAAAGCCTCTCGAAAGATGTTATGTATAATCTTATTAGCTATTGTTGTAATTATTATGCTGTTAGCTCTTGTAATAACAAAAGCAAAATGATGATTATGTAAGTGTATTTGTCATTGGTGTGATCATCTGTAGGTTTTTTCATATTAATTTGTACATTTGATACAAAAGAAATGGTTCGTGAAATTTAAAACTAAGTCTTTTTATCTTTCAAAGTTATTTTAGAACGTAATATTTCCAATACTGTTCTTCTTTTCAAAATGAAATTATAGTAAGAATTTATCATCTGGGTTGGGGATAAAGAAAGGTAAACTTTCTGTGTTCCGTTGTTGAAAATCATACAATTAAGCTTTCTGTGCTATTTCAATGGTAAATTTCCCAAATCCAAAGGGCAAAACTAGTTGTTAACTCTAAAAACCCGTTGAGTAAAATATAAATATTATATATTGCAGATGCAAGGAAGGAGTTGGACTAAAGGGCCCTAGTCAACCACATCTTTGTTTTTGTTTACTCGCAAGAGTTTGGCTATTATTTTTTGTTCTGAGCATGTTGAAATGAAGGAAATCACTGTGAAACTACGAAAGGTAGTTTTTAAAACGTACTTTCTCTTCACCATTGTATCGATAGTTTTGATGGCATCAAAAATGGCGGAAGCTGACTAGGGTCCTTTAAGAATGTAGAAGTCAGTAGGAATGAGCAAAAAACTCATACAATGCATGACACTTAAAGAATGTGTTGTTCTGGAAAAATCCATCCCCCATCCCCACAGAAATTTTTTCTGTTTGAAGCCCCATTCACTGAAAATTTCAGTTAATAGGAAGTTTGAGACCACCCCACTCCCTTGGAATGAATGGCTGTCAAAGGGGCATATGGATTATGGATATTCTCCAGAACTGCACGATGTTACCTGTTACACAAAGTACATTTTTAGGTCACCTATTGCCGGTTTTCATGTGACGTCGTCATTTTCCAAAATTAAAAATTACCAATCCTTCTGAAGATCTAGTTTCATTAGATGTAAGACCCTCTAAGAACTTGCCCTTTTACACCAGGATTTCTCATTTTTTTATAGAGGACGTCTGAATTTTCGAGTTAATTAAATGCGTCGTGTGACATTAAAATGGTGCCCTGAGAAGACACTCACATAGGAGATGAGTTATAGCCAAGTTTTTGCTAACTGAACAGTTCTTGCACAAAAATAATTATTACTTTCAATGTGCTGGAGCCCTAGAGTAATTCAACAATTTGTTGCAATAGCAAAACTGAAGCTAACTGAGTGACACATGTTTCTGTTACACCAACATGGTGTCTCAATACAAAGCTCTATAAATTTGGGTGCAACACTTTTCTGAATAACGTGCGAATGAAAAACCACATGGGCCTTAACCTTGGTGAGGTTGTTTACATATCAATCATCTATCATTTCCCAGATTCTTGACTTCATTTATTGAATGGTTGCGATTTTTACTTTTGATGGTGTGACAGTGAAAACTAGCAATAGAAAAGGGAATTCCTACAAAAACACCTTCTCACTCTCTGTGGCATGCATCACTACATTCTTAAGGTAATCACCATGCATAGAATGGTTTAATAAAGATAATTTTCTACTCTACAGTTCTGATCTTGTGAGTAAATTCATTTCAAAGCATTTCGGGAGGGGGGGGGGTACTCCCTTTATTGGCCTATACGGGGATGCTCCTCCTATAAGGGGTACCGTTTTCAGGTTTCATCTATATAAAAGGGTAGGGACTTCACAAGTTGAAGTATGCAAAAGGGAGGCA
>Ga0126339_10000572_pt1 | contig 21092 bp, 19 predicted proteins | sample OrbTmetagenome_2_FD_92532 | JGI IMG/M metagenome (GOLD analysis project Ga0126339, IMG submission 92532) | Coral microbial communities from Petempiche,Puerto Morelos, Mexico - Orbicella T R C metagenome | ecosystem: Host-associated > Invertebrates > Cnidaria > Coral | place: Petempiche,Puerto...
CATGAAAAATGATAGCCACCTTTTTGTTTTCTAAGAATAACTTTCATTGGTCTGTTTTCTCTCAAGTGGATACAACTTATCGTAGTTACATGTCCCTAGCTAACCAAACTAGTTTTTTAGGGGGTGGAGAGGGGAGGGAGGGATGTGATAAATGAAACACTGTCTCATGATGCCAATTGCTAATAAAGTAATTAATTAAATAATTAATGCACCAATTATAGCATGAACAACCATTTCATGTACCTTACATGTAATTTATATACTGCCCAAAGAACCAATACTGAGAACAGAAGGAGGAATGTAAGTCAAGTGCTGCTTGAGACAACCAAAAAAAATAGATCATCAAGCACCCTTTGAAGATATATTTACATGTTAAGTTTATTTAATGATACAGACGTGGGCTAAATTAAGCACCAATTTTTAATTCTTACAGGCCAGGAGTAAATTCTCTACTCACTTTTTGAGTCACCCTTAACAATGAAATTAAACTTCTGTTGGTGCTTTTTGAGAAGCAATAAAGCTGAGAAAAAATCTACATCTGATGCATGCAGGATTAATAGAGTGCACTATATGGAACACTTGTAGTACTAGCCTGTTAATTTAGCCAGTAGATGCCAAAATTAGGCAACAGTTAAAAATATTAAGTACTCTGTTTCTTTTGAAGTTTCCTTGTCAAGTCTTATATTTTAATACTATTTTGTGATTTCAATTTTCAGCTGTGTTAATGATGTTGCAACAGATGGAACAACCCCTTTATATCTTGCGTCACAAGATGGCAATCTAGACTGTCTTAAGTATCTACACAGTGTCGATGGCAAATGTGATGCAAGAGCTAGAGATGGAATGCTGCCAATACATGGTGCTGCTCAGAATGGACATTTAGACTGTGTGGGATATCTGGTGAGAAGAGGAAGACTGTTTATACAATCGTGCAATTATAGAGAATCATTTACTACAAATATCAGTTGAGTAAGGCATGAACAATCTGGGGAGACAAAGTTTTGGACTTAAAATTACTGTGTTACCATGGGCAACTTTCCTCGTCTTCAATGGTGACCATAACGTCGCCTACAACTTCACACGCTTTGTGGCCAATGACGTAAGTGCCAACAAGTTGCCACTTTAAACAGAGCAAATTGCCCATGACAACAACACAATTTGAAGATTCAAACCTGGTCACCAAACTTTCGACCTGCCTAACTCAGCTGATAATTGTAGTATTTACAGGTATGTTGACTTTACTAGATCAAGCAGTCTAGATTCAATGCAAATGGCTGCAGTCATTGTGTGTTGTGTTCCTGTGTTCTTGCCCCATTCTACCCAGATGTACACTGTACATGCTGTATATTTTTAAAGGGGTACCAGTGAATTGAAAACTGAAGGGCAATCCTGTGATGGACCAGTTATCATCCCATTCAGGGGGGAAATACTGCTAGTCACTTAGTTACATGTGCAGAGACTGGGATAAACTCCAGCAGAATGTGACACTTAGCCCAGAAGATAATTTACAGATTTGATCCTGTTACAGATTGAAAGTGGCAAGGCTACCTTGAATGAGAGAGACACAACAGGTGCTACACCTGCTCACTATGCCGCAGCACAAGGTAATAATCTCAAATGTGCACTGCAGCAATCTTTTGCAGACTAGACATATATTTATTTGTGTTTGCCTTAGGGGTCATCAGCTATCACCTCATAAAAATTGAGAGTGAATAATCTATTAATAATATTGTTAAATGTTGTAACCATCCTCAGATTACATTTATTTACTATCCATGCCATTTTTGTCATTGGTTGACAAGTTTGTTACATTCCAATGCAGGTCATGTGAGTGTATTAAAGTGGCTAAATGCAAAAGGTAACATTTCCTTGACTGACAGACTTGGAGGCACTCCTCTTCATGACGCTGCAGAACAGGGCCAGTTTGAGGTGGGTACAGTGCAGCTCAGAAATAAACAAACTTTAAAACAATCAACGACAGGCCACAAATGACCTTTGGAACATCAGGAGATAAGTTGACCCGGGAGAAACTTGACACTACCCAAAGACATGACCGCAAACAAAAGGGGGTGTGTTTTTAATTACACGCTTTGACAAGGTCAAAACCACCATCACATAATTAATGTCAGCTGAAAAACGCTCGCATACGCGTATTCAGTTACATGTGTGTATACCTGATAAGTATGTACATGTATGAGCTTACCTGTTGTTTCTTCTCAAAACAATGCTACGAAGATTGTGACAGTTTTTCTTTTTTTTGTTGTTGCTGTGACCATCAGTATTTTTTAAAGACATTGAGCAAGCAACATTGCTGTATTTGGCAAATTCTTAATATAGCCAGAATGCATGAGGCCAAACCCATTAACTTTAAGATGATTAGTGCACTGATCATGACTGCTTCAATTATTGTTTTTAACATCTTTATGATTTTGTGTTGTTGTTGTTGTTTTTTTTTAAAAATAATTTCAGTGTGTCAGGTATCTGGTGGAAAACATAGAACTGGACGTGCAACAGAAAGACAAAGAGGGACTTTCACCTGTAGCCCTAGCAGAGAAGAATGGTCACCGAAAGTGTGCAGATTACATTAAGATTGCTGTGTCAAAGGTATTCATTACAAAATTATAACTGGATTTCCTTTAGTTTCTGATTAAATTTACTATTTCCCACTCATCTATTACTACATGTATACAACACGAATGAGAAATCTGACAAGATTGTTACTTCTATGAAGAAAACTTTCCACAGAATTCTGCAAGAAGTGATTCTTTACAAGCAACTGTACATGTACATCTTCATGTTAAATGGTTCATCATTGCATATACACTTCATGGGTAGGGAAGTTTTGTGGCCAGACATAACATGAAGTGTTTAAAAGAGTCCCTCATGATGCCTGCTAATGTTTGAGCATTCTCACCAATGCATAACATACATACCTGTGTTGTTGTAAGTTGTATCGAGACTACGATTCCCCTTATCATCCTCATCCTCGTCATTGTGCTAATTAATCCTGCTCATCTTCAACACCATCACTATCATCCCACGCCATGAGCATGATCACTGCCACAGTTACAGCCATCACCACCACTTCCATGGGCCACCATCAGTACACTGCCACTGCCACCACAGCCACAAGCCTCTGTCTATTGCCACCTCATTCATTATCATCATGACAATCAATGCATCATGCCCAGGGGTTTCATTAAGCATAATAGGTGCTGGGAAAATTGAGCAGCTGTGAGAACAATTTTGCCCGGCTGGTTTGGCTATCTAGCAGAAAGGTTTTCTTATAAAGAAGTTCAGTTCAAATTGTTGTGCCCTCCTGTGAAAACCAGTTGCACTCCTGACTGAAACCCCCTGCATGCCTTGTGGATTTTGAATCACAGTCAGCAAATTTTCTTTGAATGACTCTTATTAGTAGTTTGTTAAGTGTGATCGTCCGTGTGAGGGTTCAAGCCATTTACTATATGAGTTTTATTATTAAAAATGTTTAATGAAAACAAGGTTCAAGATAAAACCCTCCACATTTCCAATAAATTGTATGGGGATATGCATAAATTCAAGAATTAACAATAACTTCAGATAGATTAGCAATTAATTATTAATTGCTAATCTATCTGAAGTTATAGTCCATAAATTAAAATCTTTTGTAAGAAATACCTCTTAATTGTAATTTCATTATGTATTAAGCACTCAAAGCAAGTCTGCATCATAATCCATTCCTTCTTCAAGAGGTTTTTTCTTTCATCAGTGACTCCCCCAATGACTTCATTCAGCATCATTTCAACAAGCATTTTTCACACTGGGTGTAACATTCTGTAAAATTTACCTCCACTAATCAAGTGAGGAATCAATAGATTTATGGATCAAGTTGCACCACATTGTACTTAATTTGCTTTCCTTTTAAGCATCAAATTCATTCAATGCAGTATACTATTTGCAAAGCATATGCATCAAGAGCTATCTACTTAATCCGTGATTATGTTGTGAACAGCAGGAAATTCGTCACGGTCAGGCAAAAGTTATGGAAAACTGACATTTTGTAGAAAAGTTTGAAAAAATTGAAATTAAAGCCATTGAAGGCTGAAAGAAACATTTTGGATGACCATGAACCCAACAATGTTTTTCCTTAATAATAATGGTGAAAACTCATTAGTCTAAAATAAATGAGTGGAAACGATGGCTGTAAGGGGAGGCTGGAAGCCACAGCTACATGTATATCTGACATTTTGCATTTATTTTCAAGGTCAGGAAAATTTTATTTTTATCAAGGGAAAAGTCAGGGAATTTGGAAAAGTGATGTCTGTGGCAACCATGTCACAATGCTTTCTGCTTTCAGCTGTATTACATGTAAGCCGTAGAGCTGAGGTTGATAAAATTATCTTTTTTTGCTAAACGTGACAGATGATGATCATATATTTTTCTAGCAAGAAAGCTTTAACTTTACATTTTGTCAAGCTGCTTGTTACTGTGGCATTCAATTATTAAAACTAGAGAAGCACCTAATTAAATTAAAAACTCAATTATGTTAAATGTAGCAGCACTAAATGCAATTAAAGCATTGATTATTAACACCATATGAAGTTAATTAAAATGCCTCTGAATGCACAATCCATGCTGTCATACATGTACCTGTCATTCAACCATGTCTAAACATGCCATTGTGATGATCAAGCTTTTTGCTTTTACATTAACATTTTCAACACTCTGTGGCGAGTCCCTGATTTCCATGTGTTTACAGTCACTGTGCATTAAAACATCGCCAACTGGGGCCAGTTTCATAAAATTGATATTAACACTGTGAATGACTTAATTCTATTAAGGCAATAAAATGGTAAGTTTGACTGGGATGTTTCACTATGCGATTGTTTAAATGCCTCTTTAGGACAAACTTGGCTGACGTCAATGTTGTCCCATGCATATGTCTGTTTCTTAACTTTTTAAAACTACTAAAGAATAACCATTATTCCATGAGGTATATATTGATCACCTTAAGTGGCAAAATTAATGACTGCGTGTTTATTGGGTAATGATACAGATTTAAAGGACATTTTTGAACTTTCAGCAGATGCCAAAGTCCCGCACCTAAAGCAATCAACATTACCGACACAATAAAGTTAAGTTTTTTCAGTAACAAGTTTGAAATCATTGTGATTAATTCTTAGCTAGAACTGAAGGATTTATTTACTAATAGAAAGTCAGTTTTGGTTGTTGTTTGACCTTCAGAAAAGAATTAAATAAAACTTAGCGGTTTGATAGTAATTTTGAAAGACAAACATTTCTCTCTAGTGTATAGCAGTTAAATGAACTTTTTCTTGTATAACATGTATAATAAATAAAGAAAACAATTTCACTGGATTCCACTTTATCCTGAAATATGAATTAGGACAGTAGGTTAATTATATTATTGTGAAATGTGAAACACGAGAAATACAGACATGATTGTGTTTGAAGTAAATTTTCAACATTTCTCTGATGGAGCAAGTGTCTTTTCACCAAAGTCTTGAACTGTTATGCAATTGGGGAACATTGATGTGTTGTTAATAATAGATAATTATTTTAATAATAGATATAATAATTTATTATTAAAAAAGAGTATTTTAGAGATTTTGGTAATTATTGACACTGATAATGTTCATTGAAATAAATGCACTGTATGGTGTAAATTAAAAGTAGAATCTAGAGTTTACTTGCATTAAAGGTGCTTCTTTTAAAATGTCATAAATCAATGTTATTTCTCAGCATTTTGCTGCGAATTCAAATATTACATGTAAGTAATTTTAGCAACAAAGATAACACTGATGTGTTTGTACATACTCTTTTTTATGTTACGCCAAAATCCTGCAATCTGCTGGTGCTGCTCAGTTCGAAAACTGACCTGTCAGTTATGCACTGTAGGGGAAATCATTTCCAGAATCAGATTTTGTTATTTGTCTATTATTGTGCTCTAAGCTGCATCGTTTGACATAAAATGCCTTTTGTAAAAAAAAATGTAGCTGCATTAAGTCTTATGTCTAAGGGTTAAACCCTTGCATGACATTCATGTTAGCTATGAACGCTGTTAAAGTAATGTTTTCTGCAAACCTCTCAAACTCATTAATTATTCATCAAGTTTAAACAGGAAATCACGACCGAGACGGTGTTTGGATATCTGATCTTTACTAGCTTAGATTTTTACGATTTTATTTCTCCGTTTTCTCCTTAATTTTAGTTTCGATTGAGAAGATATATCAAACGTTCAAGACAGTGTTTGACCACGTTACCAAATACATCGGAGTTCGTCAAAGCTTCTCCGCTACGCGTCGTATTTTCAACTCCCTTCTCGGTGTTTGGAAATGTGGTCAAACACGGTCTTTCGTGTTTGATATTTTACTTGAAAAGGCTGGCATAAATGGCAAGGGCGAGGGTTATTAGACAAGTTTTGCAGGGCAGATATTATAAGTTGTCTTTGGCACACAACTCACATGCGCTTATTTCTGAAAATTGCTTCACGTAGTTTATAGCACTTGCATTTTTGAATAAGGCCTAAATTTATTCTGACGTTTCAATCGATGTTTGTTTTTTTGTTTGTTTGTTTTTCGGAAGGGGAGGAGGGGGATGAAAAGTCGATGTGACTCAAATAATTATATTCTCTGAAACTAATCTTTTTATTTCAGAAACTGCCCCCAAACATGAGCCGTGCGGGACTAAACATGATTCTTAATTTTGTTAGTGTCTGTGAAATGTGTATTGCTTTATAAGTGGCACGAATCTTAAAGTTGATCAGAGTTTTCTCTTTCCTCGTTTTTTACTCATATTTTGGGGTGGAGTTTATGGCCTGTCAAGAGGAAATGGATTTCAAATATTAGATAATCACAAAAACCTGCCGAAAGGTCGAGCGAACTCGTTCAAATCCGAAATTTTGGTTTGTATCTCGGTTCTCGGATAATTGCTGTTCGCGAAATTCGAATACAACGAATTTCTTAATGGTGAACAGTCAGACTCCAAACGTTTTGGTTATACAGTAATCACTAATATCTGATGTGCCTTCATGTTTTCAAAAACTTGCAGCTTGCAACTACACCTGTATGTCCGCAGCATTGCGCTGGGTTGAACTTCAATATTTGTTTCAGTTATTTGATTGAATTTACAAGAAAAAATCAGTTGCTGGGACCAGGCAGTGCGTTTGTTATAGGAGAGTTATTGTTTCATGTTAGTTATTTATCCGCGTGGAAACGGTCATTCAATGTCTTTAGAAATGGCCTGAGAGTACAAGACAGAGTACAAGGCGTGTTTATCTTAATTCCGAGCTTTGTTATTGATTGATGTACTGGAGCTCTGCTGAACTCATATCAGAGAGTTGCCGGCCAGTGTACTCAGATTCATATTTGCTCCCTTTTTTTTTTTTTTTTTTTTTTAACAACAAGATAAAGCGCAAAAAAAAAAAATGGAGGCAAAAAAAAAAAAAAAGATAAAAAAAAGCTTTAATGTAAAAAAAACCTCCAAAAAGAAAAGAGGAGGAGGGGCGGGGAGTTTTTTTTTTTTTTTTTTTTTTTTTTTTTTTTTTTTTTTTTTTTTGTAACAGCAAGCTAAAGCGCAAAAGAAAGAAATGGAGGCCAAGAAAAAATACATGATAGAAGATAGCTTTCATGTAACAACAACCTCGACAGAGCAAAGTTTAGCAGCGCAAGCGAAGACATACTTCACCTCCAGAACGCTGACTGCAAACGATGGATCTGAAGCGAGTGTAACATCACAGAAAATTTCAAAACACCAAAATGCGATCGGCAAGAAAGAAGACCCAACTAACGTGAAAGCAGTTAGACGTCCTTCGCTTGTAAATACACAAGATGCTATCGAAAGTACAGATCCAATACAGCGTGACACTAAACCAGCGGAATCAGATGTGCCTCGCTTGCCGCCTACAGAAAAGCCGCTGAGAGAGAGGCAATTACTGCCTTTGCCTCATTTTGGGGAATTCATTCCTCCACCAGCAGAGTTTGCTGGCTATTCAGGTAAAGGAGAAAGAACTCTGACAAGAGGTAGCAATAACGGTTACTGCATGGATGCGCTAAATTGTATCAAATCCAGCTCTTTCGACGGTAGATTCAGTCAGGTTTTCACAACTTCCAAGCAGTACATCAATTTTATTCACTTTTTCACTTCCTATGTTGGTATTTTGCATGAAAATTCAGACAAGCAGGAGCAAGCTATAGTTTTGACTTTTTAGGCAATTTATGCTTGTAGTAAGTCTATATTTTTCGTCAGCCGCCATGGCAGTTCCTTTAAGGCCACGTCGACACTTCTCCGGAGGAATTTGAAAACGGAGGTTACACTCTGAAAACGCATCAAATGTCTTCCGTTCACACTACGCCGGAGAAATTTGAAAACGGAGCTTTCACTCTGAAAACGCATCAAATGTTTTCCGTCCACACTACACCGGAGGAATTTGAAAACGGAACAATCAGCGCCGGTCATTTTGCATTTGTGTTTATGTAAAACTCAAGCAGGGGAATGACATGATTATCGTAGCATCATGGTTTATACGAAAAGCTCCGTTTCCAAAATGTTTTCCATCCACACTAAAACGCAAAGCCGGCGTTTTCAAATTCCTCCGGTTGGAAGAGCATTTTCGAAAAGTTCCATTTGCGTGACAGATTAGTGTGGACTGTAGGCCTGACCGGAGAAATAAAGCTGCGTTTTCAAATTCCTATGACGTAGTGTGGACGGGGCCCAAGGATCTAGTGTTCTTCGCAGCCGTTTGGGCTGAAGTCACGCAACGTTCCCGTCCCCATGTGGCTTCTTCCCACCGACATAAATTATATTCCTCTTCTACTTGGACCAATCAGCGCCTATTTTTATTGTATCCGCTGCACCAATCACAACGTAGTTTGCTGTCTTGATGTTTTCTTTCCCGGGAAAATCTTGAGCGGCCATTGATTGGTAGACATTTTTGGCGCGGACCTCTGCAAGGAATGAAAGCGGGAGTGTGATTGGTATATTTGAAGAAACGAATGCATGTCTGTTTGAAGTAGTCACCTAGGGACGGGGAGCGTTACGTGACTTCGGCACTAGCGGCTGCGAAGGAGAGTATTAAGTATCTCTTTTTTTTACAAAATGTCTTGTTTTTTGCAATTGTCAAGTCGCTACACGTCTTTAATCCACATACGTGATCATGGACACTTCTACTACTGACTTTGGACTTTGCCCAGCTGTACTGAACAGAACCAAGGACTGTCGAGGGCTGGCGTTGATTAGATAACGATTACAGACTGTCCTGTATTGCATGGGAGGGCGACAACGACGAGGACAATGACAACTGAAACAAAAGCAACTACAAAAGCAAAAACAACAGAACTGAAACAACAACCATGGCAACAACACGAGAAATAACGACAACAACATTGATAACAAAAGCGGTAATAGCAATAACCAACAACAACAATAGCAATATCCACCACAGCAAGAAAAGCGACTTAAAAATCAACAACAAGAACATCGACAACAAAGTACTTTGCACATTTTTAATTAATTCCACCCAGTAAAATGTTTTCTTTCGTTTAAACCGGCTAAACATGAAATCCGTGATGACAAGACAGAAGGAAGTCAAGAGGGACGAGAAAACCAAATTAACTAGGCTACCACGAACATGAAGAAATCAGAGATATTTAACGTAACGCTATAGAAAAAACCCTGTTTTCTTTTTGTTTGTTGAATTCTTGCTCAGAGACTCCATTGTGTTATGTAGTCTGTGGCGCGGTAAGCGATTTCTAGGATGTGTTCTTCATACATAACCAGAGTGACCAAGCTAGAAAAAGTAGTAGAAATATGCTCGGATTATGAAACCCAAAGTTTCGATACTGGACAATTTCTCTACGAACTATTCTTCAGATTTCACTTGTAAAACTCAGCTACATTCTTTTGTTTTGTTTTAAATAAACAGTTCATTGTTTATACTCATGATCCAGCTCGTGTTTTTCTCACAAGCTTGTCCTTAAAATAAACATATCACATCATCAAAAATACAGATTTATGTCACACTTTGTTACGAGGAATAATCTCCGAAGAGGGCTTTTCTTGAAGATGCCTTTGATCTTTCGAAAATAGAAAAGCGGATGTTACAGAATGTCCTGACGGAGAAGGGAGAAAGCATGGACGTTTTCTTTGTCATCATGCATCAAGAACGCAGATTACTGTTAAAGAAGACGTCACTTGTTAGTACAATCAGTATTTATTCTCTTACAACTTTACACTCAGCGCCTTTTTTTAATTTTCACCTGGGTTTACCTGACGCTCGAAAACACCAGCTACTTAAATTTTAACAGGGCGGACGTCCAACTTATCGTAAATCAAGTCTGTTCTTTTTGTTGCCAGATACTTCCAACAGAAAAGCTGAAGAGTTGCAAGACCCGAACGAAGACGTGGAGTTTGATGAAAAGAAAGCCAGCAAAACTACCCATCTTAGTGAGATCTTTAAGCCAAGTAGTGAAAATGTCGGCATTAATGATTCAGCGCTAAACGATGGTAGCGTTATTGTGGAAGTTCATTCTTTGGAAGGTGGAAGTACCTCAGTACATCAGCAGAGTGAAAATGAAGATGCCGAGGTGATTGGCGAAGAAACCCAAGACAGCCACCCTATAAGATACCAGAATTTTGGTCACGTGACCGGTGGAGTGCATCATAAGAAAAGTGACCAGTCAGTGAACGAGGAATTACTAAGTCTGGTACCTCCGTGGAAAAGACAGATCCTTGTCAACCGCATGGTCAAAGAAAAAGCGCGGGAAAAGGCTGAGCGAGAAAAGGTTTGACCGTAACGTTTTTTTTTAGGCCATTTCCCAGTTACTTTGGTGCTTCTATTTCAAAACCAGTCCTCGTGTAAAACCTTTCATATGAAAATGGTTTGATGTGCATGAAAATGAATATGCAGGCGGAACACATTTTCTTGTGAATGGTTTCGCTCGAAGAGTCGTTTTGACACGCAGAGGCAAAAGGCAACTCGGAAATGGCTAATTAAAAAATGTGCCTCCCTACAAAACAGTCGTTCCGCCATAAGATTGTCGGCTTAACACAGGTTCGCATTACAAAAAATAGAAGAAGAAAAGCTTGGCACTTGATGGGGTGGTGTCCGCTTAAGACAGGTTTCGCTGTAGTGGAAACTCTTCAAATGCTTGCTTGCGTTACTGTAACGCATTTTATGTAACTAGTTTATGTCGTCCAAGAGCAGCCGTGACATGCGGTGAGATGGGTGGGTCGCCTAGTTTACGCATACGGCAGTATTTACTAGCAAATTGAAGTACTTCTAGGACACCGTTACCTTTAGGATTTTACTTTAATGGCGTGATTTGCATGATTTTCTTCCTTGCTTTGCAGAGAGAAATAGAACAAAGAAAGTGGATTGGGGTTCCGTTATGGAAAATTCCTTTACTCTCCAAGAGAGAAGAAGATAGGTTTGTATATTGTGGATACAAGTATTTTTGCACTGATGTCTTTGTGATTTCAATTGAGTTTACCGTAAATTTACGCTTAAGTGTTTTGCTCATAGTGTCACAATCTTTATAAATCGTCAGCTTTCTTTTTTGTCCTTTTTCGTTTATTTTGACCTCTGGAATGTAATCTATTATCGTTGTTATTTTTTTTATTTGATGGCAAAACATGAACCTATCACAAATGCAAGTTAAGCTAGCGAGCTTTACAAAACTTCTCTGTATCAACACGCCATTCATAATAGGACAGCCTGTGCCTCTGTTTCAAAACGAGTCTTCGAGCAAAACCGCTCATGAAACTGAATTTGATTTGCACGAAAATAGACCTGTTTATGTAGGCAGAATACATTTTCATGTGAATGGTTTTGCACAGAGACTCGGCAAAAGGCAAAAGGCAAAAGGCAACTCGGGAATGGTCTATTGCATGGATTTATATAGTGTCTTTTTTTTGGTTCCCATGTTTCGATTAGACTGAAGGAGGAGCAGCGATGGATTGGCATTCCAGAGTGGAAGAAAAACCTGCTAAGAAGAAAAGGGACCGATCAACTTTATCTGGATTATCATGCAGTGAACACTGGCCATCCGGGCATCAGGCGTACGGTGTCATGGAAACTACCAGAGATGTCTGCTGATGAAGAGTGCGATGACGTAACGCGGCCGAGAGCAATTTCGTCACTAGAATAGAGTCTGGGACGAGAAAAGCGATTGCTGCACGGTACTTTGCAAGAGTTGTCTGAAATGAAACATTACATAGCTGTTTGAATCATAAAATAATTGATATGTTGTGGACTACTTCGTTTCGACAATCCCAACAAGTTCAACTAATTTAATTTCTAATCCGGTGAAGAATTTTTCGTCTTTGGCGTCATCTTTTCATCCTAATGTCACACGTTATCTACAATTTCATGCTTATCCGAAGTAGAAGTATCCCATAGCTTGTTTTGGATGGAAGCATTCGTTCCACAGACGTTTGCGCCTCAAATTCAGACATACAATAAACAAACAATGTACGATGCAAAGTAAATAAACAATAAATTGCTTGGTGGTCAACATTGGTGCATTTTTTCCTTTGTTGATGTCTGATTCTGATGACTATAATTAAAATTTTCAGTAGTTTGCAATGCGTTTGAGTTTTACAGCAGCAATTAGCATTTTCACTTTTTCAGTTCTGTTCACTTTACAGCGAGGAATATAGAACCTAAGCGGGGCATCTATTCTTCGCGGCCTCCCTTTTACCCTGTTATTTAGTACCTGTAAATCCGGCACAGTTGAAACACGACCTCTATTGCTACATGCATCCAAAGGTGCCGGCGGTTATCGATAAGTTACGCTGCATTCAAGTTTGATCATAGCAGACCAAAACGTTCACATTTCATCGTTTTTGTTGTGTAGAATTTGCACTGAAAAGTGACATTGATCATGCGATGAATAACTAAATGGCGATCTGAGGCTAACTTAACATAATCTCGTGTAATTATTGCCTTTCTATGTTGTTTCATCGCATTTTAAGTGATTTAAGGTCATGCAGCGAGTAAGAGAAACAAAGGCACACTAGGGAAAATTCACTACATCTTGCTGAACAATTTCTCAGCTGCAGCTCATAATTTGCTGCTCATAAAAAATATCATTCACAAATTCAAGAACTCGTAAGGATTGTATTTCTTATCTGCTGCAGAATTCTACCTCCTCCCCTCCCCCCCCTCCCCACCTCCCTTTTAAAGGACAAAAATTAAAACGTGATCGATGCTCGTTCCGATGGTAAGTTGTGGTAAGCCTTGTAGCTGTGCGACCGCGCTCATTCATGCTATACCCAGAATGATTTAGAGATTCTCGGAAAAGGGGGAAATAATGATCAATAAGACAATATGCGGAAAACCTAAAATTGAATCAGTTCCAAATGGTATGTTATGAGTATTTTATTGTTAGCTATTTGATCCAAAAGACTTCGCAACTTGTATGAAGAGAAAACAGTACTGGTAGAATTTTACAACTAATCTCGTGCTCGGTGGAAACCCTTTACTCTGTCATTAGAACAGTGCATGCATTACATGTTGTTTTGTACATGAAGCTAATGTTCTCAATCTATGTATGGTCGAGGTGCTTCATACCGCTAGAGAATGAATATTATAGGACGTCTTATAGCCTACAATCTCTGTACGGCATAAAACTGAGACTGCATGAAACTTGTGCTTGCCGTATTGAGACAACTGACTTGAAAGTTTTAAATTGAATGCTCAACCGAAAGAGAAACCGGAACAACATGAACCAGACAAATATTGCCTTCTTTGATGTTTTATTGACCAATATAGCGCTAAAGAGAACATTTCTCTCATTTCAATAGACGGAGAAAACGAAAAATTAGTCGGGAGGGAAAAAGTTTGAGAACCTTTTGCTTCAGCATTGGCTGACGCACGTTTTTGCGGCCTAACGACGCTTAAGAAGCCACAAAACCAACTTTTGGACTCTCAGAGGTAAGCATAGTATAATGAATGTCATATTACAGAGAAAACCTAGTAATCTTAAGCCCGGAAAGCGTGTGCAGTCACTAAACTATGACAATGAATACGGCAAAACTTCATGTAACGGGATCGGCAACAAAATTCCTTTCATGTATTTATCTGTGACATTATTTTGCTTGCTGTCTGAGGTGCTTGCTGCATTGCCTACTCTCTTGAGAGCCTTGCTTTTACACCGTGAGCAAGAAATTAAATTGATGGAGTTTTATTGTTCGTGATAGCTAGTGTAGGCTGACCTTCACAATCAAGACGAGGAGCGAAAGCTTCTATGCACGAGAAGCCCGCTCACGCTAACAACACTACCGAACCTGAATCATCAAATTAAGGGCTACCTTCCAAACGGAACTATGGCTTTACAAAAAATGCTTCAGCCTTGATCATAGCGAAAAGTTCATTGTTATAGAAAGATAATTTATAATTTTTATAAGATGAAAGTTATCAGAAGTAACTGATCGTGATGATCACTGACAGTACAAAGACATCATTAACTTCAGTTGAAACTTTAATATTTCACCTCATCCTGTCATCAGTCGTGCAGGCCTTTGAGTTTTACTGTTTCTGTAAAGTTTATTCAGACTGTTGATCACAGGGACAGTTTGTGGACCTTGATGATGACGCCATACGAAAAATCACCACCAACACATGTAAATAGCGTGTATTTTGCTATTTGGAAATCGTAACAGAAACCCACTTGTAGCTTATCTTCGTTGAGGTCAGGCGTTTCAACCCCCAGCCAGCAGTTAGTATAGCCTAGGCTATCCTCTGGGCCCGTGATTTCTTTCCAAACTGTTTTACCATACTTCGTTAGCACCGCGCTTGAAATTCCACCTAGTGTCGCGTGAAAGGTAGAATTTCCTAGTCCTATCACTAAGACATCCCTTGGTTTCCTGTTTGTGGCATAGTGAATTCTTCATTGTAAGTTGCTTGGAACGTCATCCCTATAAGCGGTTGATACCATAGCTGCAGATCCTTCAGAGCTTCATCGACGGCCACGTTTTCTCTTTCAAAAATCGGGCTATGACGAAACGTCTCAACTCCTTAGACGTTCAGAGAGAAAGAGGAAGTTGGAGCAATAAAAGATTTTCATTGTACTGCATGTTGGTCATGTGACCAGTTAACAGCAGTTATGATTGGCTCAGATAGTTATTATCTCGGCTACGCAGTAGTACGTCGTTTTCACGATGGACTCCACGTTTTACTTATGTTTAAAATTAGAATAAACAACATATCAGATTATATTGATGTACGTTCAGCTCAATTCTTAATCATCATCGACCAGGATTGTCTTAGTAAGACCCTCACGCATTGCTTCTGAATTTTTCAAGGTTATCATTAGAGTTGATACATTTATTTATCTGTGCAACCTAAGACGCACACTGCGCCCCATATTGGACCTAAGAAAGGATTCTTGAAACGGGGGAGGGTGTTCATATTGAACCAGCGTCGCTTCATATCCTAGGTACATTGTTTCAGGGCGAGTTTGCGTCAAGGTATTTAGGATCGTATTTAATAACCACTAAATGTCCTGTTCAGTAAACTAGGATAGTAAAGTTGAGCTGGTCAAAATGCGCTTTTCTTCGCAGGGCTATGACCTTGCGAACGACTCTTCCCGCGAATACATTGGGTTTGATTGTGTCTTGTTTCATTGCTTTCCTCAAACATGCGTTTGCTGATCGATGTGTCCTCAAATTAAGCGGAAAAACTTCAAACCAAGTGACTGTACGTACATCAATCGACCTCTTCACACATCGTAATCTCAGCGGTTTAAAATCATGCAGCTAAGTTTTTACACCCCTACAGAAAATTCTCTCGATCGAACTTTGACAGTGTTTACTGATCAATTTCCTAACCAGTGATATGTAATCCTTGATTTGTGCCCCGAACTAAATCTCATGAACTAATCAGTTCAAAAATGTTAGATAGTAATGTCATTTGCTGCCTACTGGGAGTCGAATCTCTGTATTTCGTGGTCGCAAATGCGATTGATACTCGACGACAAAATAACCGTTGTGGTCACGCGCCCGCGCTCTTCACAGTTGGTCGAATGTCCAGAATAGTCTACAGATTCTTGGAATCAAAGGGGACTTCGAAGCTTCATAGCTTTATTAACAGCTAAAACTGCCCTAATTCTCAATGATCAATTGCATGGAGACGCTTTCTTGTAGCCAGTGACACTAACGATATTATAGGAAGCAAATTATATCAAGATAAGCTAAGACAGAGAGGATTCAAACTTTTAAAACTTTGCAGAACTCGTGCGTAGCTTAATTAAGCAGGCTCTTTATCAGTCGTTTCATCCGTGTAGCCGTTTCAGTTTGTTATACGGAGGCTCTTTAATCTTTAGGCATCAGCTATCCCGCTTTCTATCGCTAAGAAACGGACATTCAGTGACAAGATCCACTGGACCTGATCACTGGTGGGAGACAGTATATCACAAATGCTCTTGGCGGAGAATGACAGTTAACTTGCAAATGATCGAGCGCGCAACTAAAAGAGAAACCCGGCCGGAATTACACGAAAGTCATGAAACACGCATCTTTACCGTCTGTTTTATTGTCTGATGCACTACGAAAAACAAGATTTCTCTTGTTTTCTACAACTAACGAAATCGAAAATTATTACAGTCAATTAAGGTAAAAATAAATCTAAATGCAAGTAATTTTACTGAAATGAAAGGAAGCTTATTAGAACGGATACAATTGTGTTTGATAGCTGAGAAAGGTACAACATGTTACGCATCTTTACTTAGCAGATCAAAATCACGCAGTTAAATTGTAAATTATTCGAACCTACATTAAGAGTAGAAGTCCGCACGCCAGTCAAAGTCCAAAGAATCTTTTCACGGGACAGACCAGTGTTCGAGATTACAGACTTTCAGTTCCCGCGCGGCCATACACCAACATCGAAGTCGAAGTTTGAAGTCTTCTTCCATATTGCTTGCTGTCCTGTATCGCGTGCAATGAGGTAGCGATGGAGGCAAAACACTTGTAGAAACAGTTGTTGAATTGCCGTTTGCGAACATCTACTGGAGAGCCAGTCTCACAATCAAAACGGAAGCCTACCCTACTGACAGATCCAGATTAACTGTTTTGGATCTCGACAGATCCACTATGGCTATACATCAGACTTGATTTAGATCATAACTAGTAGGTGTATGTCTCAAAAAATCAACTCTTATTACATGGCTGATCAATACTACAAAATTAAACGTTGCCTGAAGGAACTTGAAATGGCTTCAAGCGATCAAAAACAAACTAGGCTAAATGTACCATCGACTAAAAGTCAGTCATAACTGTAAATAAATTGTGTCCACATTCAAGTTCATTGTCAGTTTCAGTTGTCTTGTAACTTCTCTACCAAAACGTAAATCAGACAGGCTGGATGACAGAAGCCTTTATGCTGACGCCATGCGAGAAAACATCACCACCGCATGGAAATGGCGTGCATTGTGTTATTTGGAAATTGTAACGGCGCCCCATTTCTAGCTGTCCACCGGAGACAGGCTCAACCCACAGCCAGTAATCAGAAAAATTGGGGTTTTGCTCTGGGCCGGTAATTCCTTTCCAAACCTGTTGATCGTAAGTTTGCAGCACGGCGTTTGAAATTCCGCCCAGAATCACAGCCAAAGGGTCTCCTGGTCCAACCGATAACACATCTCTTGGATTGCCCGTTTGGGGCATAGTAAGTTCTCCTTCGTATGTTCCTTGGAACTCGTTACCCACAAGCGGTTGATACTTTTGTTGCAGATCGTTCATGATCAAGACGGGATCGACCATATTTTTTTGTTCAAAGCCTGTAACAAACTGAATTCGACGTCTTAACACTTCAGAAGATGAGAGTGAAAGAGGAAGTTAGAACAATTGACATACTCCGTACTAAAAACTTAAGTCATGTGACGAGCAAACAACAACTTTGATTGGTTTAGATAATAATTACCTCAGCTAGGCAGTAGTGCGTCACTTTCACAATGGACTCCACCTCTTACTTAATATAGTAATCAATGAGAATAAACAGTTGTAAGGGATTAATTAGGATGCAGACCGCAATTCCTAAATTTTTCGAGCAGAAAAGTCTAACCCAAAAACCCCACCAGCTGCTTTCAAACTTTTGAAACTAGTTCGCTAGAGCTTTTTATCCTTGATACGTTGTTTCATAGTGCATCAAGGGATTTCTATCATATTGAATACTCACTAACCCCGTCGTTTTAAAACGACGTTTTCGTTGAACTGACCAATGTCCTTGGAACTTGGCGTTCACAATGGGGTCGATTGTGCCTTGCCTCATTGCGTTCCTCAAAAATGCGTCTGATGTCTCAAAGAGAAAACATTAAAATGTTCTCTCCGATAAAGCTGACAACGCTTGTATGGTCTGTATAGTCTAAGCAACTCGATCATTTCCTTAGCTCACCAGGGCTTTTTAACTGGACTGATAGCGAAGGCATCATATCGCATCATAAGACTGCATGGCCACTTGGCCTAAATCAGAGAGTGCTGAATGTTGATCGAGGCGACACCAGGTTTCTCTTCATGTGTATTACTGTAGATATTTGTAGGTGTTTTATCGTAATTTCAACGGTATAAGATTATGCCTCGCATTACGAGTCGAGGGAGGCAAATCTTTATATCCTACAGGCAATTCTCTTGATCGAACTTTACTAACTTTCAAAGTATTTCCTGATCATCGATTTCCTAACCAGTCCGATATGGAATCCATAACTTGTATCCCGCACGAAATCTCATCAGTCGTTCAGTTCAAATGCATTTGATAGTAATATCATTTGCTACCTATTGGAAGTTGGATCTCTGTATTTGGTGGCCGCAAATGCGATCGGTAATCGACGGCAAAATATAACCGTTGTGGCCGCGCCGGCTGCGCTCTACACAAGCTTGCACGGTTCATCGAATTTCCAGAATACTCTACAGATTCTTAGAATCAGGAGACAGCTTAATAGGTTTAGCACCACGTATAGTTCCAGTTGAAACTGGGCTAATTCTCAATAATCAATGCTGGATGTTTTTCTTGTAGCCAATGACATTAATGATATTATAGGAAGCAAATTATTTCAAGACAAGTCAAGACAGAGAGGATTCAAACTTTTTGTGTAGCCGTTTTAGTTTGTTATAGGGAGGCTCTTTAATCTTTAGGGATCAGCTATCCCTCTCTTTGTCGCTGAGAAACGGATATTACGAGAGTCACTGCCTTGCAATCATGACAGACAGCTTGAGACAAATGCTCGCGACGGAGAAAGACAACTTGTAAATAGTCGAGCGAGCAACTGAACGAGAAACCGGTACTATAAGAACTTCATGAAACACACAACTTTACCCGCGGCGTCAGCTTCTATTTGTACAGCTATCGAAATTGAAAATACTATAGTCAAAGAAAAAAATTGAAAAGCAAGTAATTTTACTGAGTTGAAATTAAAGCAAGCTTTAAATAGAACAGAGACAAATGTGGTTGATAGCTGAGAAAGCTTTGAGACATCAGTTATCTTTACTTTAGATCCCACCAAATTCACGTAGTGGTCAAATTGTAATTAAAAAATTCGAACCTGCATAAAAGTAGAAGTTCATTTGCCTGTCAACAAACCAGTACTGGAGATCAAAGCCGACTTTCAGTTCACGAGGCCATTCACCAACATCCAAGTCAGTTGCTCTTCCGATATCAGTGGGCGTTTATGAAGTTCTCTGTCTTCTTCCATTTCATCTGCTTGCATTGCTGTCTTGTTTTATATCGCGTGCAACGAAGTAATCGATCTAAGGAAAACTCTCGTAGAATTGAAAGTTTTTCAATTTCTGATTGCGCCCGTCTACGGAGTGCTAGTGTCGCAATTCCTCTCTACGAGAAGTCTAGACTGACTGTTTTTATGGTCTCTTGATCTCGACAGAAACTAAGACTTTGCAGCAGATTTGAATTAGATCATAGCTAATGAGTACATTTCTCTACAAATTAACTCTAGTGAGGTTACTGATCAATACTAGAGAATTAAAAGTTACCTTTTGCTAGCAAGCGTGATTAATCTCCACACTAGAGAAATATACCTAACTGCATGGACTATCGACTATAAGTCAGTCATAACTGGCGGTAAATAAATTGTTTTTGTCAGTGTTGTAACTCCCCTACCGAAAGTTAAATCAGGCAGGCGGGATGGCAGAAACCTTGATACTGACGCCATACGAGAACTCAATGCCATTTCCCAGGAATGGAGTGCACTGATCAACTCTGAAATTGTGAGCGGACTGCTCCGCTATCACTCCACTCATGTTAGGCTCAACCCACAGCAAGTATTCAGTATTGCCGAGGCTATTCTCTCGGCGGGTGATTCCTTTCCAAACACTTTCGCGGAAAGTCTGCTTCACGGCGTGTGAAATTTCGCTCACTGTCGCGACAAACGGGTTTCCTTGTTTTATCACCAAGATATCCCTTTGATTTCCTGTTTGTGGCATGGTGATTTCGCCTTGGTAAGTTGCTTGGAACTTCATTCCCACAAGCGGTTGATATTTTTGTTGCAGATCGGTCATGATGTCGATCGGTGTGGGACCGGCGGCCATATTTTTTTGGCTCAAAAGCTGTCACAGAACCGACTTCTTCTAACACTTCAGGAGTTGAGAGTGAAAGAGGAAGTTGGAAAAGTATGTAAAAGTCATGTGATCAGCTAACAACAATTTTGATTGGCTCATATAATAATTACCTCAGTTGGGCACTAGTACTGTACCGTCACAATGAACCCCACCTTTTTAAGGTGGCTGAACACAGTTTTTGATACCTGTGTTTCATTCACCTTTTTCTCTAAAACCCTTGATCTATCGGTCGCCAAAAATGGCAGCAAGCAAGTCAACAACACAAACTTTGGTTTTTTGATGGTTAAGCTGACGTATGTGCCGTTGCCATGGCAACACGAATGAAAATAAACAGGCCGTTAAAATCGGTTTTGTTTATTTGTAGAAAATCTACTCATTAGATTTCTTTATAATTTGCATGCAACAAGCTTGTGACGATTCTCACAAGTTAACACCATTTTGCTAATAATTTAACAGAGAGATCTTTAATTATCCCTTGTTGAAGGTTTACTGGAATATCTAGAGTTTCCTTTGTTAAAGTTCAATTATTTTCAATA
>Ga0126339_10000573_pt1 | contig 21047 bp, 17 predicted proteins | sample OrbTmetagenome_2_FD_92532 | JGI IMG/M metagenome (GOLD analysis project Ga0126339, IMG submission 92532) | Coral microbial communities from Petempiche,Puerto Morelos, Mexico - Orbicella T R C metagenome | ecosystem: Host-associated > Invertebrates > Cnidaria > Coral | place: Petempiche,Puerto...
CAGGGAATCGGTGCGGTCGCCGGTCAGGGGATCGAACTCGGTGATCGCCTCGACCTCCTCGCCGAACAGCGACACCCGCCAGGCGCGGTCCTCGTAGTGGGCCGGGAAGATCTCCACCACGTCGCCCCGGGCGCGGAACATACCGCGCGTGAAGGCGATGTCGTTGCGGCTGTACTGCAACTCGACCAGGCCGCGCAGCAGGGCGTCGCGGTCGATCTGCTGGCCCTTGGTGACGGTCACCACCATGCGGGCGTAGGACTCGACGGCGCCGATGCCGTAGATGCAGGACACCGAGGCGACGATGATCACGTCGCGCCGCTCCAGCAATGCGCGGGTGGCGGCGTGGCGCATGCGGTCGATCTGCTCGTTGATGTCGGAGTCTTTTTCGATATAGGTGTCCGTGCGCGGGACGTAAGCTTCCGGCTGGTAGTAATCGTAGTAAGAGACAAAGTATTCCACGGCGTTGTCCGGGAAGAACTGCGTCATCTCCCCGTACAACTGCGCGGCCAGGGTCTTGTTGGGCGCCAGGATCAGCGCCGGCCGCCCCGCGTTGGCGATGACCGTGGCCATGGTGAAGGTCTTGCCGGAGCCGGTGACGCCCAGCAGCACCTGGTTCCGCTCGTCCGAGTCCAGGCCCTGGGTCAACGCGGTGATGGCCTGGGGCTGATCGCCGGCGGGCGCGTAGTCCGACGCCAGGCGAAACGGCGCGCGCGGCCCGGCGGGCTGGCGTTCGTAAACCGGCAGCAATAGCGGTGTCGCGGGGGCGGTGCTCATGCCGGAAAGGATAGGCAGAGTCGGCCCGGCCGCCAAGGGGGGACCCGGTTTGGCGTGGAGGCGTTAGGGCGCGTCTTCGGGTTCATCCACCGGCACGCCCGGTTCCATCTTGGCGCTGCGAATGGACAGCGCGGACTTGACGTGTTCCACGTTTGGGGCGGCCGTGAGCCGGGTGGTCAAAAACTTTTGATAGTGATCCCAGCTATGGGCTACGATCTTTAGAAGGAAGTCCGTCTCGCCGGCCAACATGTGGCATTCGCGGACTTCGGGCCACAGCCGCACCAGGGCCTCGAAGGCTTTCAGGTCGGCCTCGGCCTGGCTGGTCAGGCCCACGTGGGCAAACACCGTCACATGATAGCCCAGCGCCACCGCGTCGACGTCGGCGTGATAGCCCCGAATATAGCCGGCCTCCTCCAGCGCGCGGACACGGCGCAGGCAGGGAGGGGCCGAGATCCCGGCGCGGCGGGCCAACTCGACGTTGGTCATGCGTCCGTCGGACTGGAGATCGGCCAGGATGGACCGATCGACACGATCCAGTTTGACGCGTTGCATGGGGCGGCGGGGTCCGGTCGGAAGGGGCATGCTCTTGCGCAATGAAATTACAAGCGGGTCAACACTGGCGCAATGGAAAAACGGGGCGGGGATGGCAGTGACCCCAAAGCGTCTCGGTCCTATCACGGGTCGCGGCATTTTGGCGCTTGCAATTCGGGCTCCGATCGAATTAATTGGAACCATTCTAAATGCCGGCGCGGCCGGCCGAGGTGGCAGCAGGTCGGTTGGCTGCGTCCACGCCATCGGATCCGCGGTCCGGCTTCCCATCACGGGGCAGCGCGCGCGTGCCCGGATGATCCCATCATCCAGTCCCACCACCCAGTCTCACGACGGGGACTCCCATACAGGGAAACGGAGAGAGAGCCAATGACTGATAGCGTCGAAACCGCCAGCCACCTGATCGGCCGGCCCGCCCCCGACTTCACCGCGCCGGCCGTCATGGGTGACAACAGCATCACCGACTCCTTCAACTTGAAGTCCTATATCGACGGCTCTTATGCGTTGGTGTTCTTCTGGCCGCTGGATTTCACCTTCGTCTGCCCGTCCGAGATCCTGGCGCATGACCACCGCATGAGTGAGTTCGACGCCCGGGGCGTGAAGGTGGTGGGCGTGTCGGTCGACAGCCAGTACACCCACCTGGCATGGAAGAAGACCCCCACGGATCAGGGTGGCCTCGGCCAGGTCAAGTTCCCCATGGTGGCCGACCTGACCCAGGGCATCGCCCGCAGCTTCGGTGTGCTGCTGGGCGGCGCCGTGGCGCTGCGGGCCTCCTTCCTGATCGACAAGGCGGGGAACATTCGCCACTACGTTATCAACGACCTGCCGCTGGGCCGCAACGTGGACGAGACGCTGCGCATGGTCGATGCCCTGCAATTCCACGAAGAGCACGGCGAGGTCTGCCCCGCCGGCTGGAAGAAGGGCGCCGAGGGCATGACCGCCACCCCGGAAGGCGTGGCCAAGTTCCTGGCGGCGCACGCCGACGAGATGTGATTCGGTCCGCCGGATCTGGACCTGTCCGAGAGCGGGGGACTCGAAAGGGTGCCCCGCTTTCCGTTATGCGGGTCATGTGTCATGCCGGCCGACGAAAAGGTTAACCTTTTCGTCGGCCCGCCGGCGCGGCGAAGCCGCGTATGGTCTTGATCCTGAAGAGTCAGGATCAAGACCGGCTGGTATCACTTCGCCGGCGCCAACCGCTGCACCACGGCGGCCGTTTCGGCCACCGCGTCGGGTGTCAGCGGCACCCGCACCAGGGTTCCCGCGCGCCAGGGGCCGATTTGGTCGAGTTGGGTCGAACTGTTGATCCAGCCGTCCTGGCCGCCCAGTAGCACGAAGTGATTCTCGTCGGGGTCCGAAAGATCGCTGATGTGCCGGGCCTGGGCGCCGTAGCGGATCGTGTGCGGCGCCAGGGTCTCGGCGTGGGCGGTCTTCATCAGCGTTTCCTGGCTGCCGCCCACGGGGAAGCGGTCGAAGCGATAGCGTCCGCCGATCAGGGGTATGTTGGCCAGCGGCATGGTCACGGCCATCTGGTGGATGTCTCCCCAGGTCCGGTAGCGGTCCAGCGGCGCCGCGGCATCGGCCAGTGCGTCCCGAAGGGCGCGCAACAGGGTGGCATCGTCCAGGGCCTGAACTGCCGCCAGGACCTGCCAGGCGCCACCGCCGCCCTGCCACTCGCGCTCGGGCCAGCCCAGGTCCCGCCACAGGGCGGTGGCCAGGGGAACGTAGAGGGCCTGGAAGGCCAGCGCGCCCCGGCTGTCCACATCGTAACGGCCGTCCCAGGCGGCCACGGTGTCCCAGGTCGCATCTCCCACCAGCCGGCCGCCGAGGCGCCGCGTCAGGTGGTCGCGAAGCGCCAGCGCCGAGGGGCTGAGGGTGTCGGTTTGTAGCCGGGCCAGCGCGCCCACCGTCCAGGGCGCCGGCGCGGACCGCACCAGATCCGACAGGCGGTCGATGCGGTCGGGCGCGGAGAAGAACCAGCCCAGCGGGACGGCGCTGGGGCCTGGCGGATTGTTGGCCGAGGCGATGAAGCCTTGCGGTGGGTTCTCGATCGCCGGCAGGTCGGCGGTGGTGGCGAGATCGGCCCACCAGCGATCGGCCGTGGCCGGGTCATGGATCAGGTGGTCGGCGGCGTCCGGATCGCGACGGGGCAGGCGGGCCGCCGCCACCAAGCCGATGGTGCCGTGGCGGTCGGCGTAGACCATCGATTGGGCCGAGACCCCGAAGGGTTCCAGGGCCTTGCGGAAGTCCTGAAACGTGCGCGCCCGGGCGGCGTCCAGCAGGGCGGTGATCTCGTCGGTCGGCGTGTGGCCGATCCAGCGCAGCGCCACCTGCTCGTCGTCCGCGAAGGGCAGCAGCGGCGCGTCGGAGATCACCGGGCCTTGCGGGCTCAGGCGGGAGTCGCGCGTGGTGTCGAACCAGAAGCGCACGCCCAGGGTATGGGTTTCCGGGGTGAAGGCCGACTCCGGCAGCGCGCTGACGTCCACGAGATCGCTGGAGGCGGCGCGCATGTTGGTGCCGCCCCAGGCGATATCCGGCGTGCGCCCCAAGGCGAAGATGGGCAATCCCACCGGCATCAGGCCGACCACATGCAGGCTGGGGCTCTTGACGCCGGCGATCAGCCACAGGTTCGGCTGCGAGACCCCCAGGTGAGGGTCGCTGGCGATCATGGGGGCGCCACTGGCGGTGCGTTGGCCGGCGAGGGCGAGGCTGTTGGACCCGCGCGCCCGCGACTCGAGCAGCGCCGCCAACAGTCTGAGGGCCCGGTCCAGGCCCGGGTTCTCGGGCGCGTCGGCGGCTGTTGCCGCGGCGCTGGATGGCGCCAACGTGCCGTCGCGCAAGGCGCGGTGCAGGATCTCCGGGAAGTCCAAGCGGTCACGCTGACCGAGGAGACGTACCCAGGCCAGCCAGGTGACATCCGCGCCGGCCAGGCGCCCGATGGTGAGCACCTCCTCGGGGGTCCAGGGCTGGCGGTCCAGACCGAGCACCGCGAGATCGTGGGGCAGGGTCTCGACGGTCATCAGATAGTGGTTGAGGCCGTCGGTGAACCGCTCCAGCCAGCGCCGGGAGCGCTCCGGCATGGCCGCCAGGATGTCCGGCGCGGCGCGGCCGAAGCCGAAGGTGCGCAAGGCATGGTCCAGGTCGAGGACGAAGGGGATCGGTCCGGCCATTTCCGCCACCCGGCCCTGGCTGAGGCGGCGGGCTGTTTCCAGCTGGCCGAGGCGGAGATGCGCGTGCACCAGGCCCAGGGCGAAGGCGGCGTCTTCGTCCGTCTCCGCCTCGACGAAGGGGATCTGGCGGGTGTCCCAGGAGATGGTGACCGGCTGGCTCAGGGGCAGCCCGCGTGTCGGCATGGCCGACAGGCGGTCCTCCAGCCCGATCGGATCGGGCAACGGCGTGAACACAGCGCAGCTCGTGGTGCCCAGCAAAGATAAGGCAATGACCGGCCAGCGGGCGAACCGGGCGAGCCGATGAGCGCGAGTCGGGCGTCGGTTCATCCGCCGCTCCCATAGTGGCGCAGCCATTCCGCCTCCAGGGCCGTGGTCCATGACGGGTGCGGCTCTGGAAGGGCCGGCGGTCGGGCGTCCAGCGGCAGGGTGGCGGGTCCCAACGGCACGGCGGCGAAGCGTGCGCGGTCGTTGGCGGACAGGCGGTCCATGGACAACACAGTATCATCTCCCCACACGTCAGGTCGAAGCTTCTCGATCTGCGCATCCGGGGATAGCAGAAAGTCCGCCACCACCAGCGCCCCGGCCTTGCCGGGCGCGGTGGCCGGGATGGCGACGAAGTGGCTGTTGCCGAGCATGCCGCCTTCGAACATGACCGTCCGCACGGTGGGGGGGGCAAGCCCCTGGGCGATGGCCGAGGAGGCGTCGGCGGGGTGGAAGCTGAAGTACCAGTCCACCTCGCCGTCGGCCAGCAGCCGGCGCAGGTCCGGGCCGCTGGCGGGGAAGTCCTGGCCGCCGCGCCACAGGTGTGGGCGCGTGTCGGCCAGCCAGGCCCAGAGCGGCGCGCTGACCGCATCGAAATCGGCGTCCGCCACTGGGCGAGCCAAAACGGCCGGGTCGGGCGTCAGGTCGTGCAGGACCTGCTTCAGGAACGTCGATCCCAGGAAGTCGGGTGGTGCCGGGTGAGTGAAACGGCCGGGATGGGCGCGGATCCAGTCTCCGAGCGCCGTGATACGGGTCGGGGGGGCCGGCACGCGGGCGCTGTCATAAGCCAGCGTGAACTGGCTCAGGCCCCAGGGACTTTCGTAACCCTCGGTGGGCAGGGTGAAGTCCGAGATGACGCTCGGTGTCGCGGCTGGGTCCACGAAGCGCCAGTGCGGCAGGCTGGTCGCGAAGGGGCCGTACAGCAGCCCCGACCGTTTGGCGGTCGCGAAGTTCTCGCCGTTGATCCATAGCAGGTCAACGCGGCCGCCGTCATCGCGGCGGCCAGCCGCGCGCTCGGCCAACAGGCGGGTGATGACCTCCGAGATATCGGCGACCTTGAGGTGACGGAGCGTGACGCCGAAACGGGCCGAGACCTGGTCGCCGATCCAGGCGATATGGCGGTTGATCTTGTCGTCGCCGGACCAGGCCGCCCAATGGACCGTCTGACCCCGCGCGCGCGCCAGCACCGTCGGCCAGTCGTTTGGATCTGTGGCCCCTGGATCTGTGGCCCCCTGGGCACGGGGCGTTTGGCCGGGCAGGGCGGCGGCAAGCCCGAAAACCATGGCTGAGCCCAGCAGGTGACGGCGGGCGAGGGACAGGGACATGGCGGCGACTCCCGGACGACTGATCCCTCGCTAACATAGGACGAACCGGCCCGGTTTGGACCTTCGGACTTTCCACAGGGACGGCTGGCAGCGACCGCCGTCCATCATTACCCCGCGGGCGGTATCACGGCCATGATGCAGCGACGCCGTCAAGGAAGCCTTTCCAGAGGATCTGCCCTGGACCTTCGAGGCGGTGATGGCTCCGGGCGGGCCGGACGGATCGGTGACCTGGGACTGAGCGATCCTATATGCCTCCTACCACGTCCCCACATTGGGCATGGAGGCCCAAGGCTCGGTTGGAGGCAGGGGCTTGTCCGCTTGCAGAAGCTCCACGGAAATGCCCTCGGGCGATCGCACGAACGCCATGTGGCCATCGCGGGGTGGGCGGTTGATGGTCACGCCGTGATCGACCAGACGCTGACAGGCGGCGTAGATGTCGGTCACCCGGAATGCAAGGTGGCCGAAGTTGCGTCCGCCCGATAGGTCCTCGGGATCCCAGTTGTGGGTCAACTCGACCTCTGCCTCAGGGTTTTCGTCAGCGCCCAGGTACACGAGGGTGAATCGGCCCTTCGGGTGGTCGGTTCGGCGGGTCTCGCGCAGGCCCAGGGCGCCTACATAAAAGGCGAGGGCGGCATCAAGATCGGTGACGCGGACCATGGTATGCAGGTACTTCATGGGGAAACACCCTTCACGCAGTTGACATTGATCTTGGCGGAACGACAGGGCTGACCGTACCCTGCGGAGATCGGGCGTTCACGCAACCTCGCCCGATGTGGCGCGCGCCTGGCGATGCGCCGCCCGTGGCTGATGACGCAAAACCGGCTTTGGGGGAGTGGATCGACCGGTATGGAAACGCGCGAGCGCCCGTTGATTGACGTGTTCGTGGCCGACAAGAGCCCGCTCGTCCGCATGGCCATCAAGACACTGCTCGGTAACGATGCCCGCTTCAACCTGCTGGGAACCGCCGAGGACGGCGAGTTGTTCATGCGGGCGCTCGACAAACTGACCTTTCGGGTGGGTGTCATCGGCTGGGTCATGCCGTACATGGATGGTGCGGCGGTCTTGCGGGCATTGCGGGAAAGGGCGGAGGCACCCCGTATTCTGGTGTATACGGGCGATCCGGACCCGGCGATCCCGCGTCAAGTGATGGACCTAGGGGGCGCCGGCTTCTGCTGCAAGTCCGAAAGCCCCGACCGGTTGCTGGCGGCCATCGACATGGTCGCGCGCGGGCACATGACTTTCCCCTACACCGACGTGGGGCGGATGCAGCAGACACGCCCGGCCTCGCCGCTGGATGCCCTCACCGCCCGCGAGCGGGAACTGCTGGCATGCTTGGCCGAGGGACAGTCCAACGCCGACATCGCCGACCACTTTGGTATCTCGGTGCACACCGTCAAGTTCCACCTCAAGAACGTCTTCGGCAAGCTGGACGTTTCCAACCGGGCCGGGGCCGTGGCCGCTTTCCTGGCCGACCAGACCGGCGCCCGCGCCACCACCACCGGCCATGGCGGAGAAGGGCGGGGCGCGCAGCCGGACCGGCCCGGATCCGTCGTCTGATCGGCTGAGCGTTGAGCGCCGTCATGAAAGCGTCCCGGAAAGACGGTCTGTGCCATGCTCCCCATTGACCCTGCCCGTTCGGGTGGGATCCAATACCCCCAAAGAGACTGTGGTCCTCCCCAGGCGGGCGTTTCATGGCCGTGTCAGGATCATTACCGTGCCGGACATCGAACGGATGCGATCCGTGAGACCAAACCGGGCCGCAAGGCCACACCGGGAGGAGATGACCGGCCATGATGAGCATGACCGGGGGGAGCGCGCCCCTGTTCCTGTATGCCCTGCGCAGTGTCACCGAGGCCGCCGCCAGCGCTGCCTACGATTGGATCGGCCGTGGTCGCAAGGAAGACGGCGATGGGGCCGCCGTGGATGCCATGCGCGCTCAACTCAACCAGTTGGCCATTGATGGCGTGGTGGTGATCGGTGAGGGCGAAAAAGACGAGGCCCCGGCTCTTTATCAAGGGGAACGCCTGGGCACCGCGCCGGATGACATGCAGTTGGACATCGCCGTCGATCCGGTGGAAGGCACATCCTACCTGGCCAAGGGCATGACCAATGCCCTGGCGGTGATCGCCGTGTCCCCGCGCGGCACGATGATGGACCCGGGCCCAGCCTTCTACATGGAAAAGCTGGTTGTGCCGCCGGCCGCCCGCGGCAAGATCGATCCCACTTGGCCGATCGAACGGCGCCTGACCGCGCTGGCCCAGGCGCTCGGCAAGCCCGTGGGTGAACTCACCGTCTATGTCCTGGAGAAGCCGCGTCACCGGACCCTGGTGGAGCGTATCCACCAGGCCGGCGCGCGCGTGGCCCTGTACCCGGCGGGAGACGTGGCCGGCGCGCTGATGGCCGCCATTCCCGACTCGGGTATCGACTGCCTGATGGGCACGGGTGGCACGCCCGAGGGAATCATGTCCGCCTGCGCCGTGCGCGCCCTGGGCGGGGACTTCATGGGCCGCCTGGATCCGCAGCTCCCGACCGAGCAGATCGCCGTTCAGAAGGCCGGTTTGAGCACCGATCGCTGGTTCGAGATCGAGCAACTGATTAAATCCCAGAACGTCTTTTTCTGTGCCACGGGCATCACCTCCGGGCTGCTGGTGGACGGCGTGCACCGCACCACCACGCACGAGCGCCTGGAAACCCTGATGATTTCGGGAGACAGCGGGGAACGGCAGACGCTGGTCAACTGGCGCCCGCTGGGCCATGGGAACCGCGGCTGAACCAGCCTCGACCGTCCCTCTCTCCCCGCGTGCCCCCCGCGACGACGGCACGGATCATGGAAACGGACCATCACGGCACTTGGAAGGACCTTCCCGTCATGCCCCTGAAGCGCTTTGATCGCCCTATCATCCTCGGCGTGGTCGGTGATTCGGCCAGCGGCAAGACCACCCTGGCGGCGGGCGTGGCGCGCATCCTGGGCGAGGATCGCGTGGCCACCATCTGCACCGACGACTACCATTGCTATGACCGCGCCGAACGCGCCGAGAACGGTCTTTCGGCTTTGAACCCCGGTGCCAACCACCTCGACATTCTGGAGCAGGACTTGGCCTTGCTGCGCCAGGGCAAGCCAATCCTCAAGCCCGTCTACAGCCATGATACCGGCGAACTGGTGCGGCCCCAGTACGTGGGTCCCAAACCCTACATCGTTGTCGAGGGGCTGTTGGGTTACACGACGCGGGCCATGCGGGATTGCTACGACGTCAAGATCTACATGGAGCCCGACGAGGACCTTCGGGTCGAATGGAAGGTCCAGCGCGACACCGCCAAGCGCGGCTACACCCGTGAGCAGGTCCTCGCCTCCCTCAAGAAGCGGGAGGAGGACAGCCCGGCCTACATTCATCCGCAGCGGGTGTTCGCCGACATCGTCATCCAGTTCAAACGTCCCGACGGGCAGTCGTCCGAAAGCGGCGCCCATCTGGATGTGCGTCATATCCTGCGGCCCACCCTGCCGCATCCCAACCTGGCGCCGCTGGTCGATGCCGGCGCCAAGAATGAACTGAGCCTGGATCTGGCCCGTGACCACGACGGCAAACCGGTGGACGTCCTGGGCATCACCGGCTCGATCACCAACCAGCGCGCCAAGGCGCTGGAGAACCTGCTTTGGGATTTGATTCCCGAGGCGAGCCACCTGCGCGCCAACGTGGGCGAATTCACGGATGCCAACAATCAGCAGGTGGTGAGCCATCCCCTGGCGTTGACCCAGCTTCTCGTTGCCTATCACATGGTGAAGGCGGCGCTGGGCGTCCATGCCATCTAGGGCTATCACTGCGGCACGGAACGCGGGGCCGGCCCGGCGGTCGATCCCGCTCCCCCGTGTCATCGGAACAGGAGAGGAGGCGGGCCGCTCCGACCCGGCCCTCCGCGCAGATTGAGGACGCGTCCATGACTCACCAAAGCGCCGCCGCGGCCGTCGCCGCCACCGCCCCCCATGCCGAGATGGCCAACTGCATCCGCTTCCTGGCCGCCGACGCGGTCCAGGCCGCCAAGTCCGGACATCCCGGCATGCCCATGGGCATGGCGGACGTGGCCACCGTGCTGTTCACCCGGTTCCTGAAGTTCGATGCCGCCGATCCGGCCTGGGCCGATCGCGATCGTTTTGTGCTGTCCGCCGGTCACGGGTCCATGCTGCTCTATGCTCTGGCCTACCTGACCGGCATGCCGGGCATGGAGATGGACGACCTGCGCACCTTCCGCCAGCTTGGCAGCAAGACCGCCGGCCATCCGGAGTACGGCCACGCCCCGGGCATCGAGGTGACCACCGGCCCGCTGGGCCAGGGCATCGCCACCGCCGTGGGCATGGCTCTGGCCGAGCGCATGGCCGCCGCCCGTCATGGCGACGCCCTGGTGGATCATCACACCTACGTGATCGCCGGCGACGGCTGCCTGATGGAGGGGATCAGCCAGGAAGCCATTTCGCTGGCCGGGCACCTGAAGCTGGGCAAGCTGATCGTGCTGTGGGACGACAACAGCATCTCCATTGACGGCGCCACCGACCTGTCCACCTCCGACGACAACCTGGCCCGCTTTGCGGCCAGTGGTTGGGAGACCTGTCGCGTGGATGGTCATGACGCGGACGCCGTGGCGGCCGCCATCGCCGCCGCGCGCGACACCGACCGCCCCACCCTGATCGCCTGTAAGACGGTCATCGGCTTTGGCGCGCCCAACAAGCAGGGCACAGCCTCGACCCACGGGGCGCCCTTGGGCGACGACGAGATCGCCGCCACCCGTGAGGCCCTGGGCTGGACCCATGGCCCATTTGAACTGCCCGAGGGGGCCCTGGCCGCCTGGCGCGCGGCCGGTGCTCGCGGCGCGGCCGATCGCGGCGCTTGGCAGAACCGCCTGGACACCACGGACGCGTCCGTTCGGGCGGCGTTCGAGTCCACCCTGTCCGGCGATCTGCCCGAGGGCTGGGATACCGCCCTCAAGGCACACATCGCCGGCCTGATCGCCGATGCGCCGACCGTGGCGAGCCGTGTTGCGTCGCAGAAGGCCCTGGAGGCGCTCGTTCCGGCCATTCCGGCGATGGTGGGCGGGTCGGCCGACTTGACCGGCTCCAACAACACCCGGATCGGTGGCATGAGCCCGGTGAAGCCGGGCGACTACACCGGCGCCTACATTCACTACGGGGTGCGCGAACACGGCATGGCCGCCGCCATGAATGGCCTGGCCCTGCATGGCGGGTTCATCCCTTATGGCGGCACCTTCCTGGTGTTCGCCGACTACGCGCGCCCTTCCATCCGCTTGGCGGCCCTGATGGGGGTGCGGGCGATCCATGTGATGACCCACGATTCCATCGGCCTGGGCGAGGACGGTCCCACCCACCAGCCGATCGAGCACCTGGCTTCCCTGCGGGCCATGCCCAACGTCAAGGTGTTCCGTCCGGCCGACGCCGTCGAGACCGCCGAGTGCTGGGCGCTGGCGCTCCAGAACAAGGGCGGGCCGAGCATTCTCGCGTTGAGCCGTCAGGGTCTGCCGACGGTGCGCAAGGCCGAGAGCGACAGCATGCCGAGCGCCCGGGGCGCCTATGTGCTGGCCGAGGCCGAGGGCGGCGCGCGCCAGGTGACCCTGATGGCCACGGGATCCGAGGTGATGCTTGCCATGGCCGCGCGCGACACCCTCCAGAGCGAGGGCATTCCCACCGCCGTCGTATCCATGCCCTGCTGGGAACTGTTCGCCGAGCAGGACGGCGCTTACCGCGAGAGCGTGCTGGGCACCGGCACCGTGCGGGTAGCCGTGGAGGCCGCCTGCGGCATGGGCTGGGATCGCTGGATCGGTGACAACGGTGCCTTTGTGGGCATGGATGGGTTCGGGGCTTCGGCACCGGCGCCGCAGTTGTATCAGCACTTCGGAATCACCGCCGAGGCGGTGGTGGCGACCGCCAAGGCTCGGCTGTAAAGAGGGACGGCTGTAGGGCGCTCGTCTGTCTGGCCGACTTGTGCCCTCAAGAGAAACGGCGATGAGCGAGGCTCATCGCCGTTTCTTGTCTTGTACCACCGTTCATGAATCATGATCGGTGCAGTTTGGCAGATGAGTCACATTCACCCGAAACGGGTGTTAGAGTGAAGCGGGATCAGCTTGGGTCAAGCTGACCCAACTTCACTCTCATTCTACAGGTTTTGAGTATCTTCGAGATCAAGTTGGTCCGTATCGCGACCCAACTTGATCTCGGAATACTCTAGTGCGAGTCCACGCAGACGTGATCTTGGCACTTCATGTGATCGCCATGCGAGGCGCAGTCCGCGTCCGTATCGCACTGTGCGCCCTTTGACTCGCCGAGCAGGATGATCCCATGGGAGGACTGGGGGGACGGGCCGCCGAGGCCGAGTCCCGTGGACATCGCGGGGTCGGCCGAGGCGATGGTCAAGAACGAGGGCGACGACGGCGAGGACTCACCGGCGAGCGCCGGAGCCGCCGAGAGCATCGCGCACCCCACAAGAGCCATTACGAGAGTCTTAGTCATGGGATTTCCTCCATAGGGCTGTCGGTCCGCATGGTGCGGTCACTCATGGGATTTGCGACCGCTTGCGAAACGAAGTGTCCCCCGGGGTTGTCACTCCGGTCAACGAGAAAATACGCAAAAGACGTTGTTATACATTTATGCATCCAAAGGGAGTTATCGCGCCCTGGTCGAGTTTTGATTGTCGCGTCAGCCTGACAGTCCTACAGTGGTCGTCATACGGTCGTCATGTTGGTTCGCAGTCGGTTGGACGATCGGGCGTCGAACAAAGGGGAGAGATGGTCGGTCGATCCCCCTTGCCGCCCTTGAGAGGGAGTGTCGAGCATGCCCAGAACCCAGGCAGATCAGGCGTTGTTCGAGGCCGAACGCCATGTCGCCCGCTCGGAGTTTCAGCAGGCCCTGGAGGCCCTTGGGCGGGCTCGTTATTTCTTCCAGAAGGCGTGCGACCGGGACGGCGAGGCCATGGCTCTGATGCGCCGCGGCGAACTGGACCTGAGACAGGGTCGGACGACGCGGGCGCGGGATGCTTTCCTGGAGGCTTTGGGCTTGTTTACCGCCGACGCCGACGACAGCGATCGGGCGGCGGCCGAGGTCTTGTTGTCGGAAGCCCTGCACTTGCTGGGCGAAACTCATGCGGCCCGGGAGCATGCGTCGGTGGCGCTGACGCGCGCGGCGGCGGCCGGCAATCTTTTCGCCGAGGCCCGGGTGCATATGCAACTGGGTCGTATGGACCTGGATGATGGCCGTAGCGACCGCGCGCTGGAAAGCCTGGGGCACGCTCGACGTCTTTATGAGGAGGCCGGGCATGGTCTGCATGAGGCCACGGCCTTGTCGGCCATGGCCACGGTGTTGCGCGAGGCTGGGCGGCTGGACGACGCGCACACCGCCCTGGAGCGGGCCGCCGAACTGTTCACCATGAATGGGGATCATCTCGACGAGGCCGCCACGCGTCTGGACATCGGCCGCGTGTTGAAAGCGATGGGCGCCATGGAGGATGCTCGCCAGGCCTTTACACAGGCCGTGCGTCTGAACGGCGAGGCGGGGAACCTGGTTGGCGAGGCGGAAGCCTTGCTGGAAGCCGGGCGGCTGGAAGCCAGGTCCGCGCCGAAGCGGGCGCTGAAGCTTCTGCGGCACGCCGCGGAGCTTTTCGGGCATGCTGGGCTGGACGGTCGCCGGGCCCAGGTCGAGCAGGAAGTCACGGCCATCGGCGTCTGATGGCACGGCCAAGCGCCGGCTCTCGCGGGATCAGAAACGATGGGGGACACGCAGGTCTCGCGTGTCCCCCTTCTGACGTGTGCGTATCAGGACAAGTCAGGCCCGCCCTCCGCGACGTTGCCGAAAGCGTCCCTCCACCACGGCCGGAATGTCTTCCGGTGTCAGGCCGATGTCGGCAAGCTGATGACGATCCATGGCCAGCAGGCTTTCCTTGAGGACCTGACGTTGGCGCCAAGCCACGATACCGGCGAGTATCCGGCGGGGCAGATCGCCCAATCGGCGAAAAATCGTCTGTAGGCCGGCCTTGGCGGCGCTTGGCAGGGGCTCCACCGGCGTCCGGTGATCATCATCGTTGGCGGCATGTCCCGGCTGTCCAGGGGTCGGGAGCGTCGCGAACGGGCCGGTCAGAACCGTGCCGACGGCGGAGGCTGGATCGATGGATGGCCAGGGGCGGGATTCATCCGGGGGGTGCCACATGGCTCTCACTCCTTGAGATGCGGCGGCGCCACGGCATGACGATGGTCATGTGGTGCACGCAGCGGCCAGCCCAGAGGGCACCAACGTGCGACACACCACATGGTTTTCGGACCGACGGCGGCCTTGGTGAGGATGGGACGGATAGGGGCCGCGCCGGGGGATCCAGGCTCAGCCGCATATTCGTATGTTTGTCTATATAGATCGACCACCCCCCACGAGATAGGGGCCGCGCGTCATTCCCGCAATGCAAAAAGCGCATGATGTGCGCTTGCTGTCGCGGGCGACTGTCGATCCGGCTTCCGCGTTCCAGGTCCGCGCTAGCGCCGCCGGGTGACCACGGCACGCTTGGCGCGGCGAAGGCCATACCAAACCCCCGCCACGATGACCGGCGCGACCAGGCCGGTGGCGATCGTGGCGTCGAACAGGGGGATGGATTTTTCGACGGCCTTGAACATATAGCCGGCCAGGCCAATCGCGTAATAGCTGATGGCCACGACCGAGAGACCTTCCACCGTTTCCTGAAGCTTCAACTGAACCTTGGCGCGTTCATTCATGCTGTCCAGCAGGTCACGGTTCTGGTGCTCCAACCCGACCTCGACCCGGGCCCGCAGCAAGCTCCCGACCCGGGTCGCGCGTTGTGCCAGTGCTTCCTGACGCTCGGCGGCCGACTCACAGGTGGACATGGCCGGTCCCAGTCGGCGGGCAAGGAAGCCGTCCAGGGTCAGCAGGCCGTCCATGCGGCTCATGCGCAGATCCTGAAGGCGCTGCTGAACCAAGCCGTAGTAGGCCCGGGTGGCGGCGAAACGATAACTGGTACGGGCCGCCAGACTCTCGATATCGGCGGAAAGCTGGGACAGGCGGCTCAGAAGCTCGGCGTCGGTGGTCTGGTCGTCCATATCGGCCATGCGGATACTGATGTCCGCCAGGCCCTCGTCGATGACGCGCAAGCGCGGGCTGATCTCCTGCGCCACGGGCAAGGCCATAAGGGCCAACGCCCGATAGGTGTTCATTTCGATCAGGCGCTGCACGGTGCGGCCGGCGTGGCGCCGGTCCAATCCCTTGTCCTGAACCAGGATGCGCGTGAAGTGATCGGCGTGCATGCGGAAGTCCGCCCACACCCGGGCCTTGCCCCCAGCCACGAGGTTGCCGATCACCGGGTTGCCGCCGAAGTGGCGGAGCGAGATCTCCTCGGCGTCCGGCATCTCGAGGTCTTGGGGCAGCATGGCGATGTGTAGCGCCGACAGCACGAGCCCCGGCAGGTCCGCCAGCCAGTCCTCGGGCAGGTCGTCCATCACCGTGTCCGAGAAAGGGTTGGTGAAGTGGGCGCGGCGGAAAAAAGTATAAGTGCAGAACTCGGTGTGCCGCTCCCACTTCAGGGACAGGCCACCAAACGAAGTGACGTGGTGTTTGGCATCCTCGGCCGGCGCCGAGCCGCCCTTGCGGGCGCACAGCAGCGCCAGATGAGCGCGATCGGCGTCCACGTTCTGCTGCTTTTCGCCCGACAACACCGCAAACTGGCTCAAGCGCAAAGGTGCTTGAAGCGGCTCGGACGGACGCGCGTGCAACTCCCGCAGGAGCAACTCGCGATGGGGGTGTTCCCGATAGGGCGGTGATTGCATGGCGGTCAATGTCCTTCCGCGGCGCGCACGGCGGCGCAGAAGCGGTCGATGAGGGCGGCGTCCTTGATGCCTTTGACGCGTTCGACGCCGGAGGAGACGTCCACGCCCAAGGCTCCGGTGGCGCGGATGGCCGCGCCGACCGTCTCCGGTGTCAGGCCACCGGCGAGCATCCAGGGCAGGGGTGCCGTCCATCCGGCAAGCACCGACCAGTCAAAGGCCGTGGCGTGTCCACCGGGGCGGTCGGCGCCTGGTGGCGGCTTGGCGTCCAGCAGCAGGCGATCCGCATGATCGGCGTAGCCCATGGCGACCTCCAGGTCGGTGGGTCCGGAGACGCCCACGGCCTTCATCACCGGCAAGCCATACTCCAGGCGGATGGCGTCCACGCGGGCCGGGCTTTCCTGTCCATGCAACTGAATCATATCCAGGCGCACATGGGTGAGCACCTGATCCAAGAGCGCGTCATCGGGATCGACGAATAGCCCCACCGTGCCGACCGTGTCGGGCAGGGCATCGAACAACTCGGCGGCCCACTCGGCGTCCACGGCACGAGGGGAGGGCGGGAAGAACACCGCCCCCAGCCAATGGGCGCCCGCGGCCACGGCAGCGTCGACGGCTTCGACGTCGGTCAGGCCGCAAATCTTGATGGCGACGGACGGGTGCACCGCTGTCATGACAGGGTGTCCTTGCCGCCGAGCGACGGGCCGAGGTCGTCCAGGATGCCTCGCGCCGCCGCCGCCAGATTCGGAGCGCCGGTGATCGGGCGCCCAATCACAAGATGGGTGGCCCCGGCCTGGAGCGCCTGGGCCGGTGTGGTCACGCGCTTCTGGTCCTGGGTCGGGGCGCTGTCGGGGCGCACGCCGGGGGTGACGAGCAAGGGGTCGGAACCCAGGTCGGCCCGCAGGACGGACACCTCGCGCGGTGAGCAAACGACGCCGTCCAGGCCCGCGTCGATGCTGAGGGCGGCCAGCCGTCGTACCTGATCGAAGACCGGGGCGGTGATGCCGGTGGCCTGCATGTCCGGGTCATCCAAGCTGGTGAGCACCGTGACCGCGATCATCTTGGGTTTGGGGAGTCCGAGGCGGGCGGCTTCCTCGCCGGCGGCCTCCAGGGCTGCTCGCATCATCGCCCGGCCACCCGCCGCATGCACATTAACGATATGCGGCGCCAGGGGTGCCACGGCGCGGACCGCGCCGGCGACGGTGTTGGGGATGTCGTGGAACTTCAGGTCCAGGAACAGGGGGGGGGCGTCGGCGCCCATCACCGCGCGCACACCGGCCGCTCCGTGGGCCGAAAAGAACTCCAAGCCCAACTTGATGCCGCCGACGACCGAGCCCAGGTCCTTGGCCCAGGCACGCGCCGTGCGGAGATCGTTGGTGTCGAGGGCCACGAACAGCGGGTTTCGCGGCGCGCGTGTGTCGGGCATGGTCCCACTCGGCAGCGTGAGATGATGGGGTCACGATGACCAGGAGGTGTACACCATGCCTTGATCCATCGCCAATCGGGAAGTGGACAGGATCGATCAGGCGGGGTGATCGCCTTTGAAGGCAGGGCACTTTGCCATCGTTGCCAGGAGCATAAGCGCCGAAACGATCCAGGGCAACGCGTGCCGTGGTCGCTCAGCAGTTCTCAGGATGGGCTTGGCGCTTGTGAGAGCCGAGACCGATGGCCGGGAAAAACCGGTTCACCACGGACAAGGAAAACTCACCAGGGTCACCAACCGGACCCCTCCCCAGTCATGGGCTATCACGGTCACACGTGATCTTCATTCTGGTCCCGATGCGATCAGGACGCAGTCAGGGTTGGGGGCGAGGTCGGAAAACGTCGCCTTGGTGCCTTGGTGGTTTTTCTGGACTCCGGTTGCGATGGTGAACCACCAAGGCACGAAGACACCAAGGCGTTGCCGGGTCCCCAGGTCGGTTTCGCCTCCCCAGGGGGTCCGGACAAAACGTGTGACTCGCATAGCCTTGGAAAGGGGCGGGAGCCCGGCCGGCATGTTGGGCCGTGGGTCACACCCCGTCCGTCCGCCAAGCCTCGAAAACCCATAATGAGCACGGCTGGTGGTCGCTTTGACGGTCGGATCAACGCACCGTCTCTGGACGTGAATCGCTGCCCGCGGCGGTGACAAAGTTCGCGACGTCATCAACGCTCAGAGCGTCCGGGTCTGCGGTGGCCACCTGCATTGTGTTCATGGCCGAATAGAGGAACGGGCTGGCGACGGCGGCGGTCATGGCGATGGCGCCGGCCATCACCAAGCGGCGTGTCAGATGCGTGTGACCTCCGCTTCGGGTAGACTGGTTCACGTGCCGGGCAAACGGGCGTGCCTTTTCTTTGGTTCGGCCGGGGTCTGGCTGACGCTTCCCAAATGCCGGGCGCCCACGAGACGGGGACGCCAGTTCACGACCAATCCTCTCCGCAGTGTGCATCATCGCGTGTACTCCCACGCCTTGGCGCTTCGCGGACCACGTTTGATGATCAGTTTTGCTTAAAGGGACTACCCAGCGTACCAATAAGTTTATTAAAACAAGATGATTACTATAATGGTATGTGTCTAAACTTGGATGTCAAGGGCAGGTCCGCGTCCGCCAGGAAACCGCCGCTTCGGGGCTCTCGATGCGGGTTGAGAAAAGGACCAAAAGCACTTGCATTTTCAGAAAAAATACACAAGCCGCCGGAAGTGCTGGACGTGGCTAGAGCTTCGCGTTGACCTTGGGGATGTCAGATGTCCGCGCGGAGGTGGTGTGCGACGACCGAACAGGATCGCGACTCGGCAACCGACCCTGGTCGTATGGTCGTGCCGCCACGGTCAGTACGCGATGAGGGGGTGAAGCTATGCAAGACATGGGCGAAAACGGCCCGGCGGGCCCACACATGGACATCGATCACTGGTGGTCGCGACGGAGCGTGCTGGTGCGGACCGGATTCACCCTGCTGATGGGGGTGGGATTGTTGGGCGTGTCTTTTCTCGCCTATGTCGAACATCAGCGGGATCTGCAAATCCTCCGGCATCGCTTGGCCGTGGTCGCCGACGAGCGTGTGGCGGCGGTCGGGGCGTGGATGGCGCGGAATGAGACCGAAGCCCACCTTGGGCCGGAACGTGCCGTCGACTTGATGGCCTTGCTCCAGCCACCGATCTCCGGGTGGGCATCCGAGCGGACCATGTTGATCCAGGCCCAGGACAATGGGATTCGGATCTTGTCCTCGATGGCGGACAACCGCGTCGTTCCGGATCCTGGCTCCGGTCGGCGCAGCCTTGCGGAGGTCGAGGCCGATGCCCTGACGATGCCGGGCCAGATGCACGATGGGCTCGATCATAGCGGCCGCCGCGTGATGGCCGTTAGCCGGCCCCTCCAGGGGGTACCCTGGGTTTTGGTCCATGCGGTGAACCGGGTCGAGGCTTTGGCGGCCAGCACGGTTCGATGGCGGACCGTGGTGGGCGTATTGACGGTGGGTCTGGTGATCGTGGGGGTGGCGCTGGTCACGGCCTGGCGGCTTGGCTCTTCGGAACGAGCCCGGCGGGCGTCTGATCAGCATCGGCGCACCGCCGAACGATACCGTGCCTTGTCGACCTTCATGGACGCTGTCCTGAACGCGCAACCGAACCCGGTGCTGGTTGGCGAGGCAGGGTCCCGCATCACGTTTGTCAACCGCAGCGCCGCCGACCTGATCGGCCTGGAACGCGAGGACATCGTCGGGCGCCCGGCGACATCGGTGCTCGGCACGGAGAAGGGAACGGCCTTCGAAGCCATCGCGCGGGCGGTCGTAGAGACGGGCGAGACCCGCGTGGATACCCTCGTGTTCGCCGATGAGGACGGCGCGGAACAGGTTTGGCGGACCCATGCCCAACCCCTGGACCGGTCTTCCGAGCAAACCGACCGGGTGCTGACCACCGTTGAGGATCTGAGCATCCTGGTGCGCGAGCGTCGACGACGGGAACGCAATACCGATCAGTTGATCGACACCTTGGTGGGGTTGGTGGACGAACGCGATCCCGATTCGGCCAACCAGTCGCGCCACGTCGCCTTGATGGCACGGATCATCGCCGAACGCATGGGATTGCCGACGTCGTTGGTGGAAACCGCGCATCAGGCCGCGCGCTTGGTCAACATCGGCAAGATCCGGGTGCCGCGGGCCCTGCTCACCAAGAAGGGTCCGCTCGCCAAGGAAGAGATGGCGGACGTCCGCGCCGCGATGGACAGCGGCGCGGAGATCCTGAAGGACATCGAGTTCGATGGTCCCGTCCTGGAGACCTTGCGGCAGATCAATGAATGGGTGGACGGCAGCGGCCGGCCGCTTGGCCTGACGGGCGATCAAATCCTGCCGACGGCCCAGGCCACGGCCCTTGCCAACAGTTTCGTCGCTTTGATCAGCCCGCGGGCCTTCCGGCCCGGTCTGACCCTTGAAGAGGTGGAACGGGCGTTGGAGGCCGACAGCGGTCGTCGCTTCGACCGGCGTGCGGTGACGGCCTTGCAGGACGCTCTGCGCGATCCGGGCGCCTGCGCGCTCTGGTCATTCGTGGGGCGGTCGGCGTGACGACGCGTCCGGCCGGGGCCTCTCACGCCAGCCGCTGACCCAGGCGCCCGGCCAGATCCTGGATGAACTGCCAGGCCACCCGCCCGGAGCGACTCCCGCGCGTGGTGGCCCACTGGAGGGCCTCGGTGCGCAGGGTGTCCTCGTCGATCCGCAGCCCGTGACGGTCGACATAGGCCCGCACGATCGCCAGGAAAGTGGCCTGGTCCACGTTGTGGAACCCCAGCCACAGGCCGAAACGATCGGACAGCGATACCTTCTCCTCCACGGCCTCGCCAGCGTGCAGGGCGGTGGATTGCTCGTTTTCCATCATTTCGCGGGCCAGCAGATGACGGCGGTTGGAGGTGGCATAGAACAGCACGGTGTCGGGACGGCCCTCGATCCCGCCCTCCAGCAGGGCCTTGAGTGACTTGTAGCTGGTGTCCTGACCGTCAAAGGACAGGTCATCGCAGAACAGCAGGCATCGGCGGCCGCACCCGCGCAGCCGCGACAGAAGACGGGGCAGGGAGGGGATGTCCTCGCGGTGGATTTCCACCAGCCCGAGCGCGCGGTCGGTCTCCTCGTTCACCCGCGCGTGCGCCGCCTTCACCAGCGAGCTCTTGCCGGTGCCGCGCGCCCCCCACAG
>Ga0126339_10000574_pt1 | contig 21043 bp, 12 predicted proteins | sample OrbTmetagenome_2_FD_92532 | JGI IMG/M metagenome (GOLD analysis project Ga0126339, IMG submission 92532) | Coral microbial communities from Petempiche,Puerto Morelos, Mexico - Orbicella T R C metagenome | ecosystem: Host-associated > Invertebrates > Cnidaria > Coral | place: Petempiche,Puerto...
AAAGCCAACCCCCCCGGGGGGGGGGGGGGGGGGAGTAGAAATACTCCTAGATGCTTCATGCTGGAGAAACCAGGATAAGCTCTGGCCAGATGAGCCACTCTGCTCATATGCAGACACTAACTTGTAGCTTCTAACCAGAAGGTGGGAAAGGGAGGGGGTATTGGAGGTTTTTTTCGACAAAGCAAGAGAACCAGTGAACAACTTAATAATTATCCAAAGTTCATGAATTCCAGGGAAGAATTGAACCAAGACCCAAGCTGAATGCTTACTAAACTGTCCTATTCCAGTTGTAAATTTACACCCAGCAGGCATTTTTGTAACCTTATTTATGAGTAGGTGACAAGTGTCTGTGTCTGTGCTTATTTCTAGCTGTACTGTGTTCAATGGCAAGGTCCTGATAGCATCCTAGCAGGAGGAAGTGACAACAATATGATGAGATGTGTGGATCAAGGAACTTTTCAGGTAAGACTTTTGCTCAGTGTTGACCGTGACTTGCAAGTCTTAAGTTATTCAAAAGAAACTAATTATAATTACTCAATTTGTTCTTGTGCAGACCACTGGACGGCTTGTAGATCTTCCACGTGCTGTGTATACTGTTGATTATGAGAGACATAGCCATCATCCAATCATTGCTGCAGGAACTTCTAACTTTATTTATCTTGTAAAGAGGACATGAGTTTACTAGCGGTTACACATCTATTCATTTTTGACTCTTATACATGTTATGTCATGATATTGTAGGCATTCTTATCTACAAATTGACCTTAAAATTCAATGTCAAAACCTTGAGTCTAGAATAGGTGTATTAACTTTATTTTTAAAACTGAGGGGGTATAGAAATTCTATTTAAAAGGCCACAGTAACACAATTATTAAGTCTTCACTGTGCATTTTAACATGGCAGACTCCAACGTTCGAATCCTTAGACTAGGTAAAAGCTGTCACCAATTTGATCATTGTTACTTAATAAAAGCCAATGGACTCACAGAGAAGATAAAGAAACCCTTCCCCAAAAGTATATGTAGCCATAAACTTTTCAGTTGTGAAGCGAATCCGATAAGCAGTGACCAACCTCCCAAAGTATTAACTTCAAATATTTTTGGAAGAATATAGTTTAAGGAGAATTCCAACAAGTTTAATCCACTTGCTCACAGTACCATCTAATAGTATCAGTGAATGTATACAGCTGCCTCTTCTACCTGAACAATGTTTTAAAATTTTTTTAAAAAATTTAATATGAAGGAGTTGGATTTTAATTGTCAGATAATTTCTTGTTGATCAGGGAAATTTGTGTTATTTAAGAAGTTAGTTTAGGTTACTCTCCTATGTGCCTGTCAGCACTAAGCGCAGTGACAAAGTTTCTCCACTCTTGTCTGTTGTGTGCTTGTTTCCGTCGGTGATTCCCCAAGCATCATTTAGGATGTTCAGCTCAGCTTTGACCATTCCCCTCCAAGTTGTCTTTGGCCATCAACAAATTCTCCTCTCTTCAGGAATCCACTGGACTGCTGTTATTATTTATGAGAGATTATCTTTTTAATTGACAATATCTGCATATATTGGCACACTCAGTGGTCATTGAAATATCATTTAGATGTTTATTTGATTGAAACATGGACCTGTGTATATTGTAAATTTGACATGATGCTCTTGCCATTGACGACTGAAGTCTTATTCATAGAAACTCTCTTTGTCTTACTTCAATATCTGCTCAAACTAAAAATTGATATTTTGCTCCTGTTAATCTAAGTATTGTGTGGATCACATAATCATAAAAACAATGGTTCAGCAAAAAAAAGGAGTGCTGAAAATCGAACATTGTAATCAGTTAAATAAAGTTCTGTAAATTTAGAGTTGCTTTTATTCTTCATACAATTAAATGCAAATAATATATACAGGAACTCAAGTCAAGATCTATCATGTTTTATGATATTTAAATGTTATGTACTACTAGTAAGAACATTTGAGAAAAAAAAAATAAAGTGATTAAATTATTATTAGTCTTTTGTGAGATTTAATTTTAAACATAGAAATTTCAACCAGTAGCTTTTTAAGTAAACATTAACTATCATTATCAGTATACATTTTGTGCTGCATACCTAAACGTCATGTACAGTAGGTGAAGTATTTCTTCATCCCACACTTACTTTACACAAAATGGCATTTGGCTCGGGGTTTCAGTCAGTAAGTTCCTTTGCAAGGATATTTTCAAGCTCTGACTGTGCAGCATGATGTATTAGTCAATTTAAGTTTTGGATGCAAACAACAAACTGTATAACAACAACAGAATCCATCAAGACTTTGTTTGTAGCTAAAAAAAGGACAGAAGTTTAAACTGTGGCAGGTATTAGCAGACACTCAGTGTGTTCAACTAGAGATCCTTTTAAATCACTGCAAACTTTCATAACCGTCACACTGACGATGACGTATGTACCATCGAAACATGTTTGTGAAAATTAAAAAAGTCGTATTATTTTTGAAAAGATCCTTAATAGCTGTTACTGCAGTTATCAGTGGCTTGACACAAATGAGGTGAAGGGGTCAATTGTGCATAATTTGTATTGACCCTTTTACCTCGTTTGCTTGCCTTTTACAACAAAGGAACTTTTGACCACAGACTCAACTGCAATAACAGTTATTCTGGCTGGTTCTCTTGCTGATAGAACACAATCCTCTACATGCTGCTCTTGACTTTGAATTAAAATTCCATGAAGTGTACCGGTATGTTAGGACTGGAACCCTTAAAGTGTCTTCTAAAACTGTTAGACTGCTCCTCTCATAATTTTAAAGTGGTACTACAATCAACTTTTTACCCCTTGATTTTTTTAGGTGTCACATAGAATTCCATGAAAGAATAAAACTGTTGTTTACCGTCTGCAAATATCTGCATTAGTTCCGGAGATATTTAAGTTTGAAAATTGTGTTAAATATGCAAATGAGATGACATGATATCATACACTCAACCCAATATTATATCAAGTGTATAAATAGAGCTATCTTGCCTCTATCATAGTGAGCCACATGATAGAAATCAAGAGCAAATATTCTAATTGTTTTAGTATAAATCTACTAGTCGTTCGAAACTTTATCTGAATCCTCTTCACAGACACTTTGAAAATGCAAAGTGGCCATCATTTTGTTAACAAGGGCACACTGATACACTACTCACTATCTCTCACAGAATAGATAGTGAGTAGCATAGCCAATCAGGGAATGGTATTCTTGATAGAATGCTAGTAGATTTATACTAAAAACTAATATGATGGCTCAATATTTTAAAGTAGCATGGTAACCTACAAGGCTCAACAGGACATCTTATCTTCTAATCAAGAAATTCTGTAGAGCCCATCACACCTGCGACACATGTCAAAAGTGTCATGCATGTTACAGCTTCTGTAATTCAAGTATTATCTTGCAAAGTAGAGAGGCCTGGTTGGCCATGTGCCAACTTTTTAATTAGGCCTGTATACTAAAAAAAAAACGATGAGACAGTCCTGGGTGTGTTAATTGCTAGACTTGAGAGGTAAAACAAAGAGGAATAAATGCTACACCATTGAGGAATCCATCCGATTTGGTTCATCATCTGAATCATCAATGTAAACAGTCTGCACTAAATCCTGACTCCATTGTACACGTCTAGAGTCCATTGATATAGATTTTTGCATTGTTTCCGCTGCCCCTTGAGCTCTTCTATTGTATCGCTCTTGGCGTGACCTGGATGTTTCACATTTTTTCCACCTTTCCAACTGAAGAAGCCGCTTTGCCCTTCTTTCTTGCTTCTGGGCAGGGGTAGAGGGGGGAGGCATGTCATACAGAGGACTGTTGGGAGGGGAGGGTGGGCTCTGATCTTTGTTTATAGCAATATTTGTCTGTAAGTCGCTGTCACATTTTCTTTTACGAGTGTCTTCAACAATGTCTACAGTTTCTGACATGGACAAATAGCTCTTGGAAGTTTGGGAATCACCATGATTCCAATCTGAATAACATTTTTCTAGTTGATCCCTTGATTTACCTTTGTTTCTCCCTAACATGCCTGGACCGCTGTCGAATTTGGCTTTACATCTTTCAGATCGACTGCGGCTCAAACTTTCGGAATTCACCGGTGATTTTTCTCCTTTACGGTTTAGACAACTGTGCCTTTTTAACGAACCTTCTAAAGGAAATTGAAGACTATGCAACTGAACTGTTAGTTCTTTATCACCAATTCGAAAGTCCAAGTCGAAATCGTGAAACCAACTCCGCGAGTTTGGATCATCTGTAGACACCTTGTTCCTGATTGGTTTGATCTGGTTTTCCTCTATTTTCAGATTCTTTAAAGACTCTCTTATTTTCTCCACCTTTGATCTGCTTCTTGTACATATTCGGCTATGGATTCCTTTCCGTTTCATGACACCTCTAGAAATCGTTGCTTTTCGCGATGATTCACTCATTTTGCACTCGATCTCTGCCGCACTTGGAAAGATCACATACTTTCTATTATACACCCCTCGTACGTTAGGAACATAACTCAGTCATCAGATGAGTCAGTCATTATACATCACAGACAGTACATGAAGTTTGGGATAACCGCCATTTTGTTTTCCAAACAAATTGTTGTACATGCCGAGAGGGGCTGGCAAGGATACTCAAATCTCTGCCCCAGGCTCACTCCCAAAAAAGTGCTCCCCAGAAATTTTCAAAGAATTCCTAAGGGGTACCAAGATCCCCTTTTGTGGGCGTGGCTTGAATTTTTTGTACACCCAAGAGGTACCAATTCTAAAGCAACGCATTATCTCTTGCCATGTATTTTATCGTCTCTGTACGACGAACAGCACCGGCCCTGTTATATGGGAGTCCCCTTCTCCCCCGGTTGAGGGAGGGGGGGGGGGGGGGGTGGAGGGGAGGGTAAATCTAACGATTGGCTCTAACACTTCTCAGAAGCAATCTCATTCATGTCAAACGGGCCGGGCCTTTTGGATCTGATTTTACTTCTAACCTGTACTCCAAAGAAACCGTTTGAGAAGTAAATGTCAGAAAATCTTTGACCGGCATGTACAGCAGTTCTAAAGCGATTGCAGTGGTTCCCCACTTCATGTCAGGTTTCTGTTGTGTCGGGCTTCGTGTAGCGTTTGCCGTTGTACTAGAAGCACGTCGACGATCTCTTCTGTCGGTAGCGATAGTTTGAGAAAAGACTGTTAGATGGCACTCTCGGTACGCTTTGAAGCCAGTTGAAGTGGACCACTGGTGATCAGTGATTTCAAGTTTGTAGAACGCTCTTGATAGCGTCAAGACGGTCCTCAGTAGACTGTAGCTCGCGTCTTGATTTGTCAGTAAGGGGTTTTAGTATGATCGTCAAGTATTTAGATAGTTGATAGGTAAGGGACCCACAGAATGAGACCATATTGGCCGCATGGGTATACCTGGTTTGTGCAGTTTCGTTAGTCCGTAAAGTTTCCGTGGTTGTGGTACTGAGAATCTCAGTCGGTAGTAGCGCCAGTCTTCTCGAGTGCAACTAGGCGCTGGCGTTGGGTCGCGCAGTACTGTGTCAAAAAAGAAGCAAACTTAAGTCAAAATTCCACTAACTATAACGAGACTTTATTTTCATCCTTTTCAGTATTTACAGATACAATTTTACACATTTCCCTCTACATCCTGCTTAACGTTTTAAATACTTTTCTTGATCTCAAGTCCCTTCACATTCCAAACAGTTCGCCATTCATCTGGGCCCAAATGTGTGCGCGAGGTGACCCACCCAGCCTCTTCAAGGCCCTTGATGAATGCTGGGAAAGCCTGGAGGGTGAAATTATGGGCTAGTGCTACTAGATCCCACGAACAGTCACTGGGCTGGTTCCTCTCTGCAAAACAAAAATGAAGAGAATCATAAATTGGGGATGTGAGGTTCTAAAAACTATTTTAATAGGAGATCAGTGAATGCAGTTGGCATTTAACGGTCAAGAGCTTGAATTTTCTGCCCTTATAACTTCCTTTGCGGCCGTTTTTTGGGTCTTTATTCAACACTTCTTCCCGCTAACGGTTTCTTAAACCTGAACGGCAGTCTTTTCTGCGGTTTAGGCCAATCAGCTGTGAGCCAGTCGCGCAACTGAACAATATCCTTAACCAATCAGAAGTCGACTTAAGAATACGCAAACGACGGCAAGCGCGGGAAAAGTCGCGTCAGCAGCATTTCCACCTGATTGGTCAGTAAAAATAACACAAACAGTCGCAAACCAATCAGAGCTCCTCAAACGCGGAATAAAAAAAAAAATTAACTGTTTCCACTTTTTAGGTTCCCTAAAATACTGCTGACATTACTTGAAACGAAGTACTCGAGCATAATGGAACTCAACGTAACCGGACTGCAAATTTTGGTTTTTATTTTTTTTCTTGACCTACCTTGCCACCAAAAATTATGCAAAGCCTCCAGCGCTCTTTGACCGCCATCTAAGTCACTCAAACCCTTTAAAAATGGAAAGAAAAGATTAACTCGAGTCTACGTTAATTGAACATGGGCCATTCAAGAAAATAAAATAGACTGAAGTTCTTACTTGTCTTTTCAGAGAGTTGTCTGTATAATATGGATTAAACAGTTGCCGGTAATTACCTTTGTTGAATTCGGTCTGGTGCGTATCACATAATCTAAAGTACAAGCCTGGAAACAGCTCTGAAGATGATCTTCAGCACTGGAATCTTCATGTAACACTATATGAATGGAACCTGTGTTGAGGAAGAATTTCATCAAAATACTGGCGGGGCTAGAAAATGACTGACCACCCCTAGGGTGGATACAGGATTTTACAGAAGGGGGTTCAAGATACACACCACCAATTTCCTTCCCTGTCGAGGGGTCTGGGGGCATCTCCCCCGTAAAATTTTTGAAATTGAGGTCCTCAGAAAAGGGATTTCCAGCATTCTGAGGCCAAGTCAGCATGATACATTTTTTTTTAATTTAGGGGGTTTGACCTCCCCTACTCCGAACCCCTAGATCAGCCCCAGCATCAATGAAATCAAAAGGACAAACCAGCAATAAGAAATTCGTTACTAAATAAAGTTCACCTGAACTTCTCCCTTGGAGAAAGTTTAGTTTCATAATATATCGGCTCTCCTTTGAGCTTGGTAGTGCAGCATCAAGATCACTCACACTGAAATACAGAAATATTGCACATATGAGCAGAGAAGTCAAGAACTGTACACAGTTGTCTGGTCAGCCAGTTGTTGTCCACATGTTTGATAGGTCATATTGTTTTACCTTTTTACTACGGAAGTAAACTCTGCCCCTAAATGGATTCTGAGACACTCTCCTGTATTAAAGCCTGAAAATATAAAGAAATGCAAATCACCTTAAACTACTCCAACACTATGGCTACGACTAATTATATTACTTTTTGCATCTTGGGAACAATGCACAATTTATTCTCTCTAGCTTGGTCTGCAGTCCCTCTTTTTCTGTATGTGTCACACTTAGTGTTTGCAGCCTTTTCCTCTCACCTTTTTCTGTCCTTTTGCTTAACAAACTAACCACAAAAACTGGCTGAACATAGGCCACTAGAGTGTCAACTAGTTCATCCAATTATTTTTTAGACCGGGTCTCATTTGTTTTGGTCATAACATTGGTCTTAAAATCAGCTCTCTGTCTTCTGCTGCAGTACCTTCATTTGTATCATTTTCTTATGCACTTCAAGTGATATCAACGACAAGACAATAACATTTTATTGGATGTTGAGCGAAACTTTACCAAAAACAGGCTCTCTACTGCCCACTTCCTCTGGCGTCATGATACGACCTTCACACAGAAACTCATCGACAAGGACATGGAGGCGAGGTATGTTGACCGTTTCCATGACAACAGATGACACAGCTCGAAAATTTGCATAAAGATGAAGGAAAGTGAAGACGAAAAACAAAGTCCATGTTAGACTGGGAAGGAAAAAACATGACACAACATGAGTCATCTCAAAGACTTGGATGGAAACAAGAGTATCGTCTTACATTTTGAATTTTGATTGCCTCACTTCAGCAAAAATTCCTCTTGGTTCAAGATGTACATGATTTTGATAAGCTCTGGATTATTTAGACCATATAAAAACACAAGAATGGTGTTCCTGGAAAAGGACTTTTAACAACATGAAGAGCTGTGGAAAACTAATACTGACAAAAGCTGAAATACATACTTCAAAATGCAATAATGATGTTGGCAACCTTTTTTCATTTTTCTTTGAGGGAGAATTATATCTTCAATCATAAATTTATCTTCTAATAGTTAATAGTGTAAACAAAGTTGCGTTTTCTTTTGAGGAAAGTATGTACTGTGTAAAGTTCCAGTACAGATCACTTTGAGGATAAGAAGAGAAACAGGAAATGGCGAGAAGGCCTAACAAAAAATCATGAAGCTTATAACAATACAATACTTATTAAGACATGACAAGTTAGGCTGACACAAGTTAGGCTGTGTAAAGTTCCAGTACAGATCACTTCGTGGATAAGAAGAGAAACAGGAAATGGCAAGGAGGCCTAACAAAAAATCATGAAGCTTATAACAATACAATACTTAATAAGACACGACAAATTAGACTGACATAAGGTGGACATTGTGCTGGTGTAAAAAAATTTTAGGATAAGAAATGTAAGCTTTAATAGATTTCAAAGAGGGCAGAGGGATTGAGTTAACAATATCCTCACCTATGGTGTTGCCACAGTGACCATAAAAAAAATGTTATGATGTCTTGTACTTACAGTGCATTTCCAGAGACCAGAGGTGTAATTATCAGACCAGTTATGAGTGCCATCAAGTTTACTAGAGTTTCCTAAGTGGGTAAATTTTATTAAGTAATCATTGGTAGGTATTACAGGGATAAAAAGAGTTTGGAAATAGCTGAAAATTTCCCACAATAGAACAAAACCACAGATATTTTCACGTCAAGTAACTGTGGACTGTGGAGCTGTTTGATATCAAAGGCTGAGTTATAACAATCCAGTAGATAGCAACACCAAAGACAAGGCAAATTGCAACCTCAGTTAGGTTCATTATCATTACACTTTAACTTTACAATACAATTTACATACATACAGTAGCATTTGAGCCCAGCAACCCAATTCAGGCTCATGCTCATCTCTGATTCCATAACTTGCAGTGACTGGATGGGATGCTAATTCAATGCTGTGTATCCCTCCCCCCCCCCTCCCCCAACCAGCATTAAATTTGCCAATCAACAGTCCAATACACCAACCATTATACCACTGCGCCTCCCTATTTTTCTAATACAATAGTCAGAGTGAAAACAAAGAGTACTGACAATCAACTCTGACACAACATGGGTATGACTGCAACACTTGCAAATTGGTTGTTAATTGCCTTTGTTGTAATATAAACACCTAACAATTCTTCATCTCACCTGGCTTCCATCTTTAGCTGCTACATCAGCCATATTGTCCCTTCTGGCCTGGTGCTGTGTCATGGCAGCTCTAGTGGCACCTCCTGCCACACCCACTATGGACTACATCCAGCAAAAAATAACAATCAACAAAACAACAAGAAACCAAGAGAAGAATTTTCAACATGACTAACAAATAGTTATTGTAAGTCATTGCAAACTTTTCAAAAATCATCCATTCTCTACCTTTGTTATACTGGACACACAAGCCAGAATAGTAAAGTACGTTTTGAACAATGGAGCCAACATCTCAACCAATATTGATGCATCATTCAGAATATCAGCAAACAACCTGAGAACAGGAAAAATGTATGATTAATTATGATATTGTGGTAACTGTAAATTTTAAAAATGTTCCAGAAATCATGCTTGTGATTTGTGTTGTACTTGCATCAAAATAAATCTTGCGATTGAACATCATTATCCTGAACTCTCAAGAGCAAATAATTTATTTTGATTTGGCAGCAGTTCAAGATCGCGGATAGTAAGTAATCATTATATTAATATAAATATTATATGGTCTACAGAATGGGTTGGTCTTGACCTTACTCTAACTAAAGAGAATTCACCTCCATTTCTTTGCATCACAATCCAAATTACTCCTAGAAAGACAAAAGATTGTCATGTCTTTGCAAACTTATAAATCATTTATCACAATACATTACTATACACAAAACATTCAGGTTAATGGTCAAGTGTAAGCAAAAGTTATCATACCCTTGTATCCAGGCAAAAAGAATACTTCCAACCATACCAGTGCCACCTAAATACCAAAGAAGCCAGTTGAGTAAAAGCACATAACTTGTCTGGCTCTAAAACAAAGCACAAATTATGACTCTGGCCAGCACCTAAAAACCTGGACCAATTGATCCTTGGCCCACTGCAACTCCCACGAATCGTGAATAAATATTAAACAGTTAGTAACCAAGCAATTTCTGAACTGGGTTATTTTGGGGCTCTTCAAATTTCTGTTTGTACGGTTAATTCTATAATTTCCAGCTTGTGTAATTTACTACTGCTGTATGGCTTAAGATTGGATTGTGATTATTGTAGCTTTGACATCTAACTTCAGTTGCCACTAGCCTGTGAATCCTGATGGAGACCATCCGCTCACTGACTATTTACCACAAATTATCACCATAGTACATAACTCGTGACATACTTCTGTCTGGGCTCTAGCTCAGTTGGTAGAGCAACAGCACTCTAATCCTCAGGTGACAAGAATGCCCAAATTCAAATTAAAGAGTTTCTCAATGCCTCAAGTACATGTATTCCTCTGTTTCCCTTTTTGGGCTACTGCTCAGAAGAAAATTCCTGTGTTATTTTGTGGCATAATTTCCAGCCTGTATAATAATTAAAATAATACTGATCAGCTTACTTCTTAAAATCCATGTCATAGTTGCTGCAAGAGCTGTAGCCTTTTCATCTCCAACTCCATAACCTTTTAGCATGGCTTGGGTTGCAAGAGTACCAGTAATAGAGGAACAGAATGCCTAAAAGAAAAGCCCAACAACTCAACAACAATAAATATGACATTATCATCAATAAAACAAGTTACCGGTACATTTTATTATCATAGATTAACTAACCTGAAGAAAGAAGACTTAAATTATGAAGTCCTCTAAAGTAACCCAAGTAAGATAACAATAAATCTTCAATAACCAATCATCATTAATGCTCATCAAAGCTCAAATAACAAGAGTACCACAAAATAATAATAAGTTGTAAAAAAATGTACAATTATCAAAAGACTCCAATTGTAGTGTAATAATGTCTGAAATGACATGGGGTGGGGTGATTGTTAAACTGCGCCAGAAAAAGATCATGAGAACTTCCAAGTAGTTTTTAATGCTAAGTCCTATTTTGACATTTTACTACACCATATACCTATTGTAAATAAATGATGTTTATCAAATGACCCATGGCCATTGCATTATTAAAATAATAACATTAATAGACAGACATTTTGAGTGAGGAGCTCTAACCTACTGCTGGCAGATTCTCAAAGCCTTCTCTGTCTATCTTATAATAAATCAAACAATCAATCAATCAACTTAATTTATACACAGTAACATTTTAAGCCTAAGGCAGCTTGTGGGGTTGTGTACAACTAAAACTTTAAAAAAGACAAATACAAGGAAAGTTTAAAGAGACCATTTTTGCTTCAATAAAAGTTATAAAAAAGTCAGAAATAACAAAGGGGCTCATCCACTCTATTTTATAGAAATCCAGCTAAGAAATATCTCTGACTATTATTTTACATAGCCTTTTTTATATTGAGAACAGGTTCAAGTCAATGTCCATTTATTGTCATTTAAATATAAATCCACAGAAGAGTTGGATGGTGGGGTGAGTAAATCATTACATACCTGCATGGTATCCCATACTTGGTATTGCAAGTAGTCTTTGCTGACACTTTCTGGGTAGCCTTGTGGAAGGAAGGCAGACTGCAAAAGATACATGCTTAAGCTAAATAAAGTGAAGGTGCGGTGACCCTCGGGGTGGCCTCATGGTTACTGCTCTTCCCAACAGACCGAGCAGTCCAGGTTCGAGCCCAGGACATTGCGTTGTGTTCTTGGACAAGATACTTAACTCTAACAGTGCCTCTCTATACCCAGGTGTATAAATGGGTACTGTGGAAGTTAATGCTGGGAGGTAACCCTAGCCTGCGATAGATTAGCATCCCATCCAGGGACAAGTAGAAATACTATACTCCTAGTCACTTTATACTTACTGAAACTAAAATAAGCACCAGTCTGATAAGCTACTTGACTCATATACAGACTTTACCTTTAGATTTATTTTTCTACCTAATTGATTTGGTTAAGAATACCCTTCTTTGATAATTAATGGACAAGATGACTGGGTATAAATAAATTATAACAGACTGACTTAACAAGCTATTTTTTCTTACAACAATTTAACCCTCTTCCACAGCAGAACAGGGACTTGGACTTAAATCAATTTATGCCCCCTACCCAGGAGGGACTCCCATATAGAAAGAACAGGGATGCACGTCGGAAATTAGGAAAAGAACCCCTTTGGAGGTGGAACAGATACCAAGATCCAGTTTTGCGAACATGAATGGAAATTGTTTTCACCCCTAAGAGGTACCAAATATTCTAAAATAACACATTATCTCCTGTCATATGTTTTTTGGGCTCAATACCCTAAAAGGTACGGTAGGTACTGCAAAAACTCCTGCTGTAGAACTTTTAAAGGTAAGAGGTACCAAAATCAGTTTTTGACCTCTAAATGGTACGACGAGCACCCCCATCCTTTTTATATGGGAACCCCTGACTCCCCCCACCCCCACCCTCCCGTCTCCCTCCCCCGGGTTAATGCCCTTTCCGGCTTTCCTCTCTAGCTTAGTAAAAAATGTCAGTAAGATCACATAGTTACCTTGAAAAACTGTTTAAAGGATGAAGTGATTTCTCTTCTCCGTCCAATTCTTTCTAAATTTCCATTTTCTGCGGAGAACCTATATTTTCTCTCTAAAGTTCCCGATCCGTATTTCTCCGAAGCAACTACAAACTCATCCACCATTTTGCCACGTTGAAAAGGTACTCCATATATGATAACTGATATGTGTTGCAATGGGTATCTGCCGCTGACAGTTTTAAAATCAGCTCTACCCAGTTCTCTTCATTATTCAATATGGCGGATTTCAGTCCAGAGAGCCGTCCACGAGAGATCGTCTATGGATGACTCTTTGTTGGAAAGATTTGTGCGATCAAACACATGTATTTTTACGTCTATAGGTCGTCCGCAACCCTAAAAAGATTGTTTAAGAATATTTACTCGTCAGCAGCTTGTTATCATAGTATGATGGATCTCAAAGAGGTTGTCACGAGGCTAAACAGGTTCGCGCCTTTACATCTGGCAGAAAACTGGGACAACGTGGGATTACTCGTGGAGCCTTCGCAGCCTCATTCTGTAACATCAATTCTTCTCACGAATGATTTAACCGAGAAAGTGGCGCAAGAAGCAGTCGACAAAGAAGTGAACATGGTTATCTCTTATCATCCACCCATCTTTGCTCCGTTAAAGCGCCTCACTTCTAGCAAGTTCAAGGAGAGAATTATTGTTAAAATGATCGAAAACAGAATTGCTGTGTACTCTCCACATACGGCTTTTGATGCCGTGAAAAACGGTGTTAACGACTGGCTTGCTTCAGGTTTGGGAAATGCGAGGGTGGAGCCACTTCAATACTCAAAAGCGTCGAGTCCTGGGGCCAGCCAATATAAACTAGTAACAAGAGTGTTGACCAATCAAGAGCCAGATGGAGCAATAAGGCTTCAAGACAGCCTCAGAGGACTTGGAGGAGTTGAGAGAATTGAGTGGGAAACTATAACAAGGTTAGAAGGAATCCCCTGCAAGAGATTGTGGTGAGAATTGGATTCAAATTTGTGAGGGCAAAATGCTTGAAATACTCAGTAAGACACTTACACTGTGCCAAAGTGAAAAATGTTGAAGATTATTATCCTTATTAAAAGTGTAGAGACCAGGGAGTTAGACACCCTCAGGCCATGAAGTCCTGATTTGTGAGGTATTTGACGATGTAAAATGCCAACAACATGGGGAATTTAACAAAAACACTCCCCACATTGATGATAGTTGTAAAAAATCAAAGTATTTTTAGCAGATGGTTTCACTCATAGTTTCATCTTGGACTTGCCATCATCGTAAATGTAATTCTCATAACACCCTGTAGGGATGTCGCATGGAGTGAATATCACTATAGTACCTTATGTTATTTTTACACTCAAGGCTTAATTGTGATTATTTTGCAGACCACCTGACTTAGCTGAAGAAAAGATATCAATTCTTTGCTCTGAGAATGGACTTGTCAACACCCTTCAGATGCTGACATCTCAGTTTCCTGAAGCTGCTAGCAACACAGAAATGTTTCCTCTTGGACAGGTAACCTATTCATCTATTACATGTTGCCTTTTTTCATTTTTCTGGGTATTATCTCATATGTCTTCTTGGGGGACTGCACTACAAATTCCTATTCTTTGGGGAGGGACTCCCCAATGTAATTGTAACTCATCATAACTTTTAGGGGGTTAGATATGGTATTTAAACATAAACTAAAAAAAATTGATTTTAACACCTGTTATACTAGAAGTATCCCAAATAGATATTACAAAATCCAATCGACTCTTGTTTACTAACTCAATTCACTCGTTGGCACTTATCGATAGGTACAACTAGTCATAACTTTTAGGGGGTTAGATTTGGTATTACTTGGGTACTAAATCTTAAATATTAAACTGCTACAACAAGATTCTGGTATCCTGTGGAGTTTCTTTTTATAGTCTCCAATGAGATGTTCTGTCATTTTTTTAGGGGGGAGTCCCCCCCCCCCCAGATCTTTGTTAATTTGTTGCTATGAAGCAAAACCTAGCAGAATTTGTTCCATTTTACACTTGTTCCATTAAAAACTTTAACACATTTTCAGATTCCAATCTTGGGTACTGGTCAAGGACGGCTTTGTACTTTACACTCACCAGTTACTTTGTCTGAGTTGATAAACCGCATCAAAAACCATCTTAACCTCAAACATGTTCGTCTTGCTTTGGCACATACTGACATGCCTCAACAAGGAAGTCCCCTTCAAAGTCACATTCAAACTGTTGCGTTGTGTGCTGGGTCTGGAGCTAGTGTGCTACATGGGATTAAAGCAGATGTGTATCTGACAGGGGAGATGTCCCATCATGAGGTACTTGATGGAGTGTCACAGGGAGTGCATGTGATCTTATGTGAACACAGCAACACAGAACGTGGATTCCTGACAGAATTTAAAAGCAAGTTGAATGTCTTGTTAGATGAAAAGATTAATATCTTTGTTTCTTCTTTTGATATGGACCCTCTTCAAATATTGTAGTGAACTGTTTGTAACACAGATTGGAAAAAAAATGTTGAAGTAAGCTATCTCTTCATCAAACTACTGCTTCAACCTTTAATTTTCAGATGGTGGATGCACATAGGAAATAGTTTTATTGTTTATTTGTCTGACACAAAATGATCATCAACTCTTTCATTTTACTGTATTGGAATATTTAGTTGGAAAGGACAAAATAATATGGTAGGAAAAGAGACTATCTTTTCAGGGCGTGGGTCTGTGCTTGTTGGGCCATTTACTTATAATTTATTTATTGTTGGGCCATACAATAATTATTATTATCAATATAAACAAGGAAATTTGCCAAATGATTATTTGACAAGAAGATGCAATTTAACATAACTTTATTGAAGTATTAAAACGCCCCCAACAAATTTCTAAACTTTATAGAACTCCATTTGTACAGTGATTGTGTCGTGTTCAAGTTCAGTTTGTCTCAAACATTGCCACTTGAGACAAACTTGTTTAACATTGTTTGTTTTTTTTTTGGCTGTAAACTTTTCATTGGATAAACACTAATTACATACAGCTTCGAAAACTTTTTCCAGGCAAAAAAACTCTAACTGTAGATTAAACGTGTGTGGTCTGCAAACCAGGCAAACTGTTGACTGCTTAAATTTCCTAAATGTGCCTAACAAATTTTAATTTCTTTGTTTAATTGAACGAGGAAAAAAAAGGTAGAAAAATTATTTATGTAATAATGATGTAACTAATTAGCTTAAAATATATGCAGTTTGCAAACCAGGCAAACTGTAGACTGTTTCCTAGTCATAGTTCATTTGGAAATGTCATTGAAATACAACAAAACCTTTGTAAAAAGTTCTGCTTTAATATTAGCGGCAGCCACAGGCTGCTGCTGTTAAGTCTGGAATATGTTGGAGTGTAAAACTTCCATCGTCTTCCTTTCTCCAGACGTCCATTCCTTGTAATGCAGTTGGCACGCACTTTGATTTTAAGTACATTTTCTGAATTGATGGATTAGAGAGCCTGCTTCTCGCAATTTCCAATATCCAAGCATGTGTTGACACAAAACTTGGGTGCGAGTTCACGCTGCCGGTTACGTCACACTGACCATAGCATGAAAAGAAGTCAATGGTTTTTGTTGGCATCACAAATACATTGGACAGTCCTAACTCAGCAAAGGTCGCTCTGAAACTGTAAAGTTTACAAGTTGGTTTTCTACCGCCACTGCGAAGTTTGTAATGGTGCGCGTTCACAGCACTGTGAAGTGGGCTCGTTATCTTCGTGGAAACGCCCTTGAAGTACGCAAGAAGGAAAACAGGTCCGTATTGTTTCCACGCTTGACCTTTGATAGCTTTGCTCCAAGTTTTTAGAACCAATTCTCTAGGTTGTTTCCACGCAGACTGTGTGATGTTAAAGTCAACTTTCAACTTTGCATGATCTTCTGGTTCTTTCCACTGCTCCAAAATCCAAGTAATATCGTACAAGTCCGTGGTACGTGTAGTGTTTTCAGGGACGCCCCGTGTGTTCCACGCCTGGCTAAGCCCGCTTTCCTCTTCCATGTTAAGATCGTAAATGACCTTATGATTGTGAAATTTCACGAACGCCAACTGGACTTTGAAAGTGCTGGCCACGTCGATCGCAAAGGTATCAAAGACTGCTGTGAGCTTTGTCTTGTCGCTAGCGTTAGTGTTTCGACGAAAAAAATCTGAAATATAAATGACAACGAAGAAACAATTTTTTTCTTTTTACTTATGGAAGGCAGTTGAACAAAACACGAAAAACCTACAAAGCCCTATTAAAACAGGGCTGAGATCATTTTTAACAAGGTGAATTCGGACTTCTTTTATAGTTCTGAAATCAACTTTGCTATTAACATGCACCTTTTGAGCTTAATTCTTAGTTTTGAAATCCACAAGAGTAATTTCCTTCTCTGATGAGCAGTCCCTTATAAAATAATGAATGTGTGGAAATTGATCTCACCTTTGTCAAACGTAAACCGAACATTTTGGTGTGCTGGTAAAATACCTAGATCCTCTGTAAGTTCTTTGACATAGTTTAACAGGGTTGTGTCATTCCCACTATCAGCCAAATTTGCGGAACTCAAAACAGCGCATACTACAAGAAAAGTGAAGGTCAACATTGCCATTGCAGAAAAATTCATCGTTAAATGTTGTGATGGCACGAACAATCTCAAGTGAGGAAAACTGGATGTAGAGAAAGGGAGAGTTCTCCTTTTATACATTTTGGACGAAGACGTCAGAAATTCTCGTCGCGACGCTAAGACGCCTAGTATACAAACTGGCTTATAAACGCAACATTTTTCATGTAAAACTGATTTAAATGTGCGAAAGGCGTCTGAATCAAACGTCTCACGGCCGGGTTATCGACCAAATCGTCGAGACTGTCTAAATTTAGGGAGCGTAGCTAGCCATTTTTGGCTTGCAAGCCCGTTCCATACCTTGTAAGTGTGGTGCGGCCGGGGATGGTGGGGGTAGGGGAAGTCAAGTAGGCCTATGATTTGTTCAATTCATGCTTTATTACAACTCAAGGTGTCTTATATGTTTTTATCATTTTAAAGCGGCCAGTCAGAAACCAATCAGTTTTTCGCTATCGTGATTACTTTCGGGTTTTTTTCCCCTCTTTCTGCAAAGTAAAATTGATACGTCTAGCGGGCAGGCCTTGTCGAACATTGTACAAATACCTAAAAACGTTCAACCCGATACAAATACTGCGAAAGCATTGCTTCTCATGTTAGATAAAACAGTGAAAACTTTTAACAAAACCCGCAACCACTTGTGCACACATTACATTTAATCTAAACACAGAACTTGACGTGGGAAAGAAACCCGAAAAGAAGGTTGAGGACACGAGCACTTAGATGGTTTCCTTGAGTGGGTTTTTATTTTTTCGCAATTTTCTTTCCTTCTACGTTTTCTTAACAAAGTCACCCAGAAAACTAGTTCTATGAAACAAAAAAAAAAAAAAAGAATATTCCAAGAAAAAATAAATATATACCGAGAAAAGTTTGTAAGCCCGAGCTTACTAGCTTAAAGGGAGCTACGCCCCTGGACGTACCAAGGAGTCACACAGTTGATGAGTCTAGCCTTTAAACGCTTCAAAAACTGTTGAAAAGCGAAAAGATGGGAGACTTCATAGACATTGAGGAAAAATGCGACTACAAGATAACTTTAACTTGTTAAGAAGGGACAGAAATAGAGCTGTGGGTGCAAACGAAGAAAGCTCAGTATTACAAAGGATTTATGGGAAAGAAAGAGAAAAACTTAAGCCTGGAAAATGCCTGGCCCGAGAAGGCGACTGGTAACTGTTCATTTCGTCTACGATGCAAAAGAGAGAGAGAAAAGAACGGCAGTTGAATTCTGATAAGCTAAATTGCAGACAAATTGTCAATTTTGGCGTGGGTCAGAAATGTCATTCTAGGGAGAAACGTCAATCAAATCGCGCCTTTGTCAGGCTTACCTTTCCCTATAGGTTTGAAATTAACGCAATATGAAATTAACTCGAATTATACAAAACTCGTGCTCTTTTCAGTCGCATTAATTTTATTGAGTGTCATTAATCTCTGTGATATCAATTTATTGCAATCTTAATTTCTGCGACCTTAACCTTTTTTTTTTTTATTTTAACCACAACACGAAATCCTTGTTTCATTCCAGCCGACATTCCTTGTATTAGAAATCCCTCTATCGCCCAAGCGAGAGAGTGTTTCTGAGGCTTTTATTTCTTGGAAGTCTATCTTGCACGTTCTCCTTATAACTTCTACAACTTCTTCTTCTACTTCTTCTTCTACTACTAACAAACGCACACGCACTTAAAAACGATATCGGTAGCCATGTGTGGGCCACTCGAGACGACAGATCTTGCAGATAAAACATCTTTACAGGACACTAACCCAAACATTTTCTCACGACTTTCAGAAGCGAACTACAAAGTTATTTAAACAACCAATAGAAACTAGACAAACTAAAATTTAGAGAACAAGAAACGTAAACAGGATCCTTGCGGAAGATTCAGACCAAGGACAGTAGACGAACCCAAACATGACCATCGATGGGGTATTATTTGGATCTTAAGTACTCTTGATAAACTAACGTAGTGGCTTCAAAATGATCAACGATTGGTGATCACGAACCAAAAATACTAAATTCCATAAAAAATTATTGAACTTCATAACACTTTCACCAGGAAAGAATAGCTTTCTTTTTTCCGCGCATTATGCTTTAATCTCTCACAAAGTTAAACATATTTCTGCTTTATGGTCGCTCTTAAAAAGAGAAGTAATCTGCTTCTTAGATTTCGGCAACGATAGATTTCGAGTCATGAAACCTGCTTCGCTCAAAAATGCAGACCCCGCCTTAAATCGCCGCACTGGACAAGCATTGATATTTCAAGGCCTCCTTGTAGCAGTGAAGATCTTTCCGGCTGCACGGAAATCAATTTAAAACATCCATTATTCACTTATTTCACTGAAGCTAAGTTGTGTACGAATGGCTCGGAGCAGGTAAAGGAAAAAGCATTATTTTGTCAGGTTGGAGATCCGCTAGTACATTCGATTTTTGTTCAAATGCATTATTTATCCCGAGCTTTATTTCCTTAAGGGAAGTATTTCCAGTACTAACTCCCGGGTAAAAAAAGCCAACCATGTGCTGCTATGTAAGCATACTAATGGTTTATTTTGAACGGAGTCAGACGGTCTCACCGTATTAATGGTTTAGTCTCACTCGCGTCGCGTCCCTGAATCTTATCTGCCGAGGGGATACTGATCACTGCAAATTTCCCCGCGCTATCATGTCGCCACCCACCATTAACATTCCTACAACATTACTGAAGAATATCGCCTCCCTGTCGCTTCTATATATGCATTATAGCGAGAGCATTTTGTGCTCTGTCAGAATAGGCGACATCAGGTCACTTATCTATTGAAGATATTCATTTTAGAAGCGCTGAAATCACTTTCCAACTGACAACCACCCACGTTTCGATTGCACACAAACTCTTTGCAGCTCTCCTAAAGTCTCTCAAAGCGTGTTTGTAATTAAAACGAGAATCTTTACCTTGTTTTTTCATTCGCAAAATAATAAAATTAATTAGGACAGTTGAGCACTCAATAAGGAAACCAACAGTCGATTGGTCTAATGGAAAAGAAAAACAATTACTGTCACATAACACTAAACAGACTGTCTGTTGCTGATGTACTGGCGATTTAAACCATCACGCTGGAAAACACGTGGCTTCTAATGGGTTAAAACAGGTTGTCTTCCAACCTGTTCCACTGTTTTGTCAACACGTGTGTATTCATGGCCAATTTCTTTGGCTTTTATGGTCAGTTATGTTATTGATTCCCTTTATATTAACATTAACCTTCTTCAATACTATGTCTTCATTACATACCTGTAGTTCTTTCCCCCAAAAGGTTTTTTCTTCAGTGTACTCATTAGCTGTGTCCTGACAGATGAAAACATGCTGTAAGAATTCCGTCGTCAAAGCTGACGTTTAGTCATGCCTTTTTGGAGCTTTATAGAGGTAGTCCCGAAGCAAACGATGAAACTTTATTTCCCAAAATTGCATCCACTTTTGGACGCAAACGGGACATTTTTTCCGCAGGCAAATTTCGTTTCTGAACAGGAAAGAAAAATGCTCCTGAATGTTTGCAGGAACATTTCACTCCTCCCCCCACCCACACCCCCCCCCCCCCGCCCACCCCCCCCCAAACACATCGCCCCACCCCCGCACCACAATAAACACCAAAA
>Ga0126339_10000575_pt1 | contig 21028 bp, 12 predicted proteins | sample OrbTmetagenome_2_FD_92532 | JGI IMG/M metagenome (GOLD analysis project Ga0126339, IMG submission 92532) | Coral microbial communities from Petempiche,Puerto Morelos, Mexico - Orbicella T R C metagenome | ecosystem: Host-associated > Invertebrates > Cnidaria > Coral | place: Petempiche,Puerto...
GGGGACGGGGAGAGGGAAAGTCGAAAGACACGGGGATACGGGGAGGGGCATAAAACAGGCCAAATATAAAGAGGATTGGTAACCACCCTAAATTCTGATCCTTTAAATTTTATTTTCCAGGTTCGCAGCGTGCGAACTGTACTCTGGTGGAGAGCTATGCAAGCCTTACCTCGATGGCCAGCGAGTTTATGTCAACTCAAAGACAGCGTCCCAGGTTTCGCACGGGAGCCGCGTTGGAAGGAACTATGATATGTTGAAGGAGTACGTGTCTGACGGATGTAAGGATTATGTTCTACCAACTTTGTGTAACTACGCTTTTCCGCCGTGTGATTCGTCGCAGTCTAAACCTAAGCCGAGGAAGTTCTGTAGGGACGATTGTCTTGTTTTGAAGAATGATATTTGTCAGGAGGATTTCGAGCGTGCCCGAAAATTACCGTTTGTGTCGGTTCTGTTACCTGATTGTTCCAGTATGCCGGCTGTGGGGCATCCTGATTACAAGAGTTGTATTAGAGTGGTCCCTCAAGGTATGTGTCGGACTTCATGCATACATTCTCAAAACCGCTATTATAATAATAATCCAAAAAGATTAAGATAACAAACGGTACTCAACAGCTTTCAATAGGGTTTCATCCTCAGACTTTAAAGTTAGAAACTCATTGCACGGCATAATAAACAGTACCACACGAAAGTCCTGCTCCACAGCTTTCATTTGAATGGTTACACACTAGGGTTTCATCCACAGACTTAAAGTTAGAACCACCTTGTACAGCTTAATAAACAGTACCACATGAAAGTACTGCACCATATCTTTCATTTGAATGGTCACACATGCACTAGGGTTTAAGTCAGACACCTCCCTACTTTAAAACCACTTTATACAGTGTAATTGAGAGTACTACATGAAGATTTTCTGCTCAACACATTTTGTTGAAATGAACGCAACACTTAGATTTCGTCCAGAAAGTTCAGTTAAGTTGTAATCTTGTATTGGAGGTGCGATTTCGTCTCATTAACCAGTAACGTTTTTTTTTTGTGTGTGTGTGTGTGTTTGTCCATGCGCAGTACCCAAGTTCAAAGTCCGTCTTGATAACAACATCACAATGTTCGAAAACAAACCAGTCATCTTCAAGTGCAGGCTGAGCAGTAAAAAGGTAGCGGCTAACATCACGTGGTTCAAGGACGGTCGGTCTGTCAGCGAAGCCTACCCATCTTACAAGGTCACTACTTTCCGTTGGGGATCGCGGCTCAGGATTCGACGGGCTAAAAAGAAGGATGCTGGGATATTTCAGTGTAGGGCCAAAGGTCCCGGAGGAATGGCTACCGCGCAGGCGTGGTTGAAAATCAATGGATTTCTCAACACACCTCCCATCACAAGTACAGTTTCTTTGTGCTGACTTCATAATAGATTGACTTCTTATCAAATTCTCTTGATGTCCATAGTTCAAACTAGCAGTTGGAGTCGCGACTGCCTTAGTTGTTGTGTTTCTTGCACAGTAGAGTTACGAATTTTAAAGTGATATTTTAAAGGATCTCAGTAATGGTACTTTGATTTATTTTGGCCAGGTACAAAAATGCCTTTGAATTGAAAGAAACCTGAAAATAGTAGTTAACTAAGATAGAAAAACAAAAACAGAGATAATAATAAACGATAATAGAACAAGGATGGTTAAGGATGGAGAAGATTAATACGGATTGCAAACGACGAACTTTTAAAAAAATTAGACTAAACTTCAAGATACGCAAACCGTGCAGTAGCTCTTTTAAGAAACAAATCTCTGCGGAAGCACTTGAACAGTCCCGAATTGTCGTCACCGTAGGTAGTCGTGACGTACGCACGAATACGTGACGTCATGTAGCTTGCATAACTGGGGGAGGGGAGGGGTTTCGCGCGCAACTGCAAGTTGTCAAGTGCGAGTGTAAGTTGAACACGGTACTTTCCAAGGAACTCGCGGACGAAATCCCCGACAGCTATGCAAGCTATACGTCTTAAGCATTCATTGCTACCAAGCAACCTCTCTCATGAAAGCTTCGAGCTGGAAGTAAAATTTGTTTCAGAAAAAGGTCCCTGACCGTAACGTTTTCGGGAAAACCTCGTTTGTACGCAAACGTTATAATTTTACTGGACTGGGAATTTTTTGCCGGTCTGAATCCCATTTTCGGGAGTTGCATTTGTGCTGTTACCTCACACTTTTAATAAAGCCATCATTCCCTTCTCAATCATTTCTTTTTAATTTCATTCCACAGTTAATACTGATCCAATCCACGTGAAACCAGGTAATGAATTGTTAGTAATGAAGAAACATCGTCAGAAATAACCTGAAAAGTATGATTAACAGTATTATGCTGACGGAACCTTGGCAAGTCACGCTAAAAATAGATAGCAGTGAGCAGTAGAACAATTCAGCGTTTAACTGATTGGTTTTAAACACTGTCTTATCATTTCTGGTTACAGAGACTGGCCGCCCGGAACCAGGACCTGTAAGGTGGGTGTTAAATACTATAACAGCAACAAGAATATTAAAGGACTATGAAACAATTTCAGCAACAACAATGACAGCAACTAAACATATCAACAGAAATAACGCACCGACAGCCACAAAGACAACGACAATTAAAACCAACTTCGAAAATCCCTGCGAGGTAGGAAACACGTGCATGAAACGACCAAGGACAGTATCTTTTCATTTGTCCGTGTCATCGGAAAGTGTTTTTTAGTGTCTATTGACGCATTACGATTCTGGTCAAGCAATTGGAACCGTTAACTTTGACGTCGCTTGACGTCATCAAATACGTCATGTCGCGTAGCAACCTCCCTGAAAAAAATCGCTGGCATAGTCAATCTCGCAAACGGGGCTCTGACCAAAAAAAGAGGTTTTTCCAGTGTTCCTGTGATTGAAGCGTAATTCAAGTGTTGTGATGGATGCTTTTTCTACTACAGGACTCTTCCACCACTCCAAGGGATGTGTGAATCATACCGCGGTGACGCATGCGCAGAATTCATTGGAAATCAGAGCATCTGGGTTCAGTATAGAATACGACATCAGCAAACCATTGAAAAACAACTGTCATCGGCACTCACGGTGATTCGAACTCTTAATCAGATGTCTGAAAGGTACTTACAAATCGTGACAGTTAAATTAATCAACGAGTGCTTTCTAGTCAACCGAAAATTCCGAACATTTCAAAATGGGCACAAATGGTAAAGAAATTTCCTAGGAAAATTTCCTCCGGAAATTGTTGAATTTCCGAAAAGCTAACCGTTCAACGGGTAATCCCGGAAATCCCGATTCCAAATAGAACGGAAATTCCCGGTGAGAAATTTCCGAAAATTTTAGTATACTTCGCGGGGTTGTCCTCTTTTCCGAAAAGTCCAGAAAATAGCGTTCCATTTGTCATATCCGGAAATTCAAACCGGAATTTTTCATCGAATGAAAGGCACTCACTCTTGTTGTACCGTGAAAACTAGATTTTGGATTCACATCCACTCACTAGAAACTCTGAAGCAGTTCTCAAATTTTTATGGGTGTTTATAATCTGTTACGCTGATGAATCAGAGGATCAGAGGGTTTGTAAAGAGTAAGACTCGATGTCTTTTTAAGCCTAAGTAGGAAGAAGAAAACAACGTATTATATACGTGTAACACACGCATAATGCAGATGTAATGCACGGGTAACGTGTTTCGCGTGAAGAGAATCGAGGCTCTGATTTAATCTATTATCACTGCTAATTGCTTCAGGCATTAAGTGTACTTGCCAGTAGGCGTCATCACTACAGACCACTAACTAGTCAAGTTTTACCGGTTTGACAGGTGTACCAGATTTGGCATTCCCGCCATGTGCTTTCACCTCTTCCCGACCTGCGATGCTCGTACCCAAGACTCCAAGCCTCGGCTCTGCCGAGAGGATTGTTTTGCTCTCTTTGAAGACGTTTGTTTGGCAGAGCTCAATTTCGCGCAGATGGACAAAAAGTTCAGCGCTTTACTGCCAAACTGCTCTGCCCTCCCCAAGCGCAATAGCAAAGATTATTCATACTGTACTTCGCTTGGGATTCCAGGTTAGTTCAGCGCAAATGTTTGACCCTCTGTTGTTTGATAGACAAGTGCCCGCCGCGCTATGTGTTTTTCCTCGCAAATCTCCGGAGAAACACTCGAAGAGTCTCCGATTTTTATTGCCCAATCATAAAGCCCATGTAATCCCCAGGACTTCCGAGCGTCGTCATGACGTCATAGATAGAAGGTCATATTAGTACGTTTAATAAACAACCACAGTCCCTGCTGGCTCCAATTTTGTAGGAGCAAGGAATGAACTCGCAAACGCCACTAAGGAGCTGGACAAGGACAGGATTCAAACCTATTTGACGACCAATCGCTGCGAATTTGTCACGAATGGTCCCTGTACAGAATATTTTGTCTTATTTCAAAAAAATCTTGACGGAAGTCCTCAAGAACAATTTACAAGGAAGATGTAGTGTTCTTAAAGGAACTCAGTCACGGTATTTTGAGTTATTTTTGGCACGTACAAAATAACCTTTAAACTGAAGGAAACCTGAAAATAACAGTTTACTAAGATAGAAAGAACACCAAAGAGATAATAATAAACCATGAAGGAACAAGGATGGTCAGGGATGGAGAAGATTAACACGGATTACTAACGACGAACTGCGCAAACCCTGACGTAGCTCCTTTAACAGCCCGACAGCCTTTCTATCGGGAAATGTAACAACCTAACATTAACTGCTTTGAACGTGCTGGTACCTTTATTTATCTTTCCGCGAACATTTCTTAGAGGTTTATAAAGCGTTTTGCTTTTTAACTGCAGGATTATCTACTCCGACCACTGCTTCACTTCCGGTTCTATCCGCTCCTGGGGTCCAAGGTAAGTAAATCTTATACCGCTGAACATTCCTCTCAGAACGGCAGGCTCTGATGCCGGCAGAATAACGCGGGGTTTAAAACTGACAGTGGGACTCAGTCTCTCTAGTGTTTTCTGTAACTCTGAAGTGGCGAGGCACTGGTGATGAACGGCACTGATTTCCGTGGAGTTTACTTTTGTGACTTGTCTCCCTGCGTCGTTAGCTGTTTCCCCTTTCGCGGATCGCAGTGTAGTAGGTTTAAAGGGGCTAGGTCAGGCAATTTTAGGCAATTTCAGCACTGATCAAACGGTCATAGAATTAACTGAAATATCACAAAAACGGCTCAAAACTATAGAAGATCTCAAACAAAACACAGGAAAGCCAAGACGGAACATGGATGGACAAAACTGGAGAGGATTAAAATGGATTCCATTTAGGTAAATTTGAAAAACGTCGGCCGGCCCTCCTTTTTCAAATTTATATCAGTTTATATCAAAATGTCATTTACACAGCTGGAAAATCATTCTCAGTTGTTACGTGGCCGTGATTTTGCAAATGAAAGACTTTTGCTCTGCCAATTTGACATTTAGAACTCATGATTAATAAAATTAAACAAAATTACCTAAAATAGCGTGACCTAGCCCCTTTAATCAATTCTGTGTTCCAAAATTTTCATCAAATGGTGGAGATGAGTAGATATGTTTGGAATGCGAACCCTCTTGGCTCTCAGAATTTAGGATTTCTTTTACTTTTGAGTGGTCTCCTTCTTTTGTAGCGAAAAGATAGACACTTAGTGAAGATTTCAAGTACAAAAATCTAGTAGCGCAAAAAAATCGCGTTCTTATGCTACAATCCTGGTCAAACGTCATGGGACACTATTCACTTTTGCCAGCATATGGTCTATCTGTCCCTCTTCCCCTCCCCACCCCCCAAACAATGTTGATGTTGATTCATCCAAAGTAGACCCACTATTGCTTTCGGGGAAGGGGGGCTCGGAAAATTGAATAATGACTTCCCACTTCAAAATAATTCGTCACCAGTTGGCATTTTGTCAAGTGTCCCCAGGTCTTTTGGCCAGGATTGTAGCTCTTCTGTATGTATTGTCAGTCCTTTCGTTGTAGATGTATTTAAATCGACACAGGTGTTGTTGACGTCATAGATTGCTATAACGGCACCGGAGCATCATACACTGGCCGAATGAACGTGACGAAATCCGGACGCCCCTGCCTCGAGTGGCCTTACAAGGACCTCCCGCATAACTTCTGCCGTAATCCTGAAGGGCTTGGGGCGAGACCGTGGTGTTATGTTGGACCGGAGAATGAGGTGGAATTGTGTGATGTAAAGAAGTGTTCTGACATAAGTAAGTGATAACTTATGTTGCCTAGACAGTCCAGTTTCCTCTATCCTATAAGTGTATTGTACTGTAACCTGACAGTCCCCCACCCAACCTCCTTACATGTAACCAGCTATGCTTCTAAGAAGATGGTTTTCAGTTGGAGTCACCCTTGACACCAGAACGAGAGCCTTTCAGTACAAAATCCTTAATCGTATTCTTTGCACATCGTGGAGATCACGAAGAAACTCTTGAGCTAATCAGTTGTGCCTACAGTTAAAACGTTTGGCTTACTGTTATTTCTTCGTTAAATACTTACAATATGAATATGCTCGAGTATCCCCCGCGCGAGTGTCACCGTTGCGTGACAACCCAATTGAAAGCAAGCAAGCCGTTACTAATTGTCACGCTCTGTTTAGGTCCTGCAGTGAATACAGGTTACAAACAAACGCAAGAACAAGTTCGACCTGTCGGTCGAACCATCTACGTCATTTCCGCCATCATGGCAGTTTTGATTGTGGCATTCCTGTCAATCATCGTGTACCTGAAAGTACAGCACAGAAAGAGCGCACTTCCGCAAAAGCAGAACACCTCTTCCGGTTCTATCTCCAAGAGTACTCAAAGTACAGTGCAGCAGCCGAGCTTTGATCTGAAGCAAAGCATCAGTGAGATCAAGTCATGTGTTTTCAATCAGGTTAGTTGCGTTATTTTGTCTATCGCCAGCTGTGTTTACTACAATTCTCAGTTGAGTAAAAAGCGACGAAATTTTGGTGACCAGGTTTTAGCGCTCAACTTGTGTTGTGGTAACGGGAAACTGGTTCCGTTTCCAGTGGCAACTTGTCGGCCTTTAACTTCATTGGCAGCAAAGCGCGCGAAAGTGCAGGCGACGATACTGTTACCATTGGAAATGAGGAAAGTTTCCCGTGGCAACACCGTAAGTCCAAAACTTCAACACCAAAGCTCCGTCGCGTCTTACTCAAACTGGTGGTCGTAGTAAGTCATATCTTGTGAAGCTGCTGTTCGATTTATTAACTCCTAGTTACTAGTTGCAAACAGCCGGAGTTGGTGTATTGATGATCGTTTGACAAAGGATTAAATCTCAAAGCGTCAGCCATAGGGCGGTTAATTTAAGGTTGAGCAGTTTTCAATTAAGTGTTCAAAGTAATCAGGTAATTACGTTGGTTTTGGTTTTGGTTTTGGTTTTGGTTTTACTACGGTCTGAGATTGGCTGATCAGTCTAATTGGTAGGTAATTGGTCTGGTTATGGTTTTACGACACTCAATTGAAAACCAGTGTATCACGATCAAAGACTAAGGTCCCATCCACACTATGCCGGGGGAATTTAAAAACGGAGCTTTCACTTCCGTCCACACTACGCCGGAGGCATTTAAAAATTTTCAAAATGTTTTTCGTCCACACGGAAACGAAAAGCCGGCGTTTTCAAAATTCCTCAGGTTTGGAGAGCGTTCTCGAAAAGCTCCGTTTTCGTGACGGATTAGTTTACACGGTAGGCCTAACCGTAAAAGTAACGCCGCATTTTCAAATTCCTCCAGCGTAGTGTGCACACTGCCTAAAATAAAGATTCGAGTCTGACTTCAGACATAGCAGGCTTTCAAGCCAGAGGTTTGTTCCGGTTTCTGTAGCATAAAGGAACTATGAATATTGTATCCACTCCTTGCCTCCTTCCCCCCGGTTGACATTCCAGTCCATAGCAGGGTCTATCCTCGGCGTTTTCTCAAGTTGTCTCAACAAGTTACCGGCACCCATTATTTCTCATGGGTAGAGAGAAACACTGTGAGAGTGAAGTGTGTTGACCAAAAACACAACAAAAAAACTCCTGCCAACGTTCAAACTTAAGAGACTACTGCACCTCCCTTGTGAAATAAAACCGTAATGGGAATCTATTTTACACGATTAGTATAAAGCTATTTTGAGGTATCTTTAGATTTGAGGGTAAATTTGTATTACGTAATAGTGATGTGGGATAGTGCTCACTCATGCTATTAAAACTGTCCTAAAAAGAAATACAAATCGCATTTTTTAACAGACATTTTACTACTGCAAAGTATTTTTATTATTCGCCAACTTAGTAGAAACATTTTATATCATTTTTAGCAGGACCAGGAAGTCAGTCATGGCAAAGTGAAATTTCTTGAAAGTCTTGGTGAGGGAGGATTCGCCAAAGTCTGTAAGGGTGCGCTGATCAAACTCGAATCGGACCAGGAAGACGTGAAAATCGCCATTAAACGACTCAAAAGCGACGTGCCTCAAGCTGCTGTGGAGAACTTCAAAAAGGAGACGTCGATTCTGGCTAATTTGCAGGACATCAACATCTTGTGTTTGATTGGTGTGTCCACAGGAGAGGAGCCGCGCTACATGGTTTTCGAGTATTACACTGATATGGACCTGTATCGTTTCTTATTGGACAATGCATCCAAGCTATCGGGCTTGATACCGTCAGATATCTCTGAATATGACCTGTTATTGGACTTCTCGTTGCAAGTCGCCTCCGGAATGGACTTCCTTGTGGAGAATAACTTTGTCCACTGCGACCTTGCCGCCAGAAACTGCTACGTGACCGAAGGTAATATCATAAAAATATCAAACCTTGGCATCGGGAGCTACAAATACCCTTCAGATTACTCCTGGGGACACAGTAGCGCGTTACTTCCGGTGCGATGGATGCCACCGGAAGCGCTTAACACCCTGCAGTTTAGTCACATGTCAGACGTTTGGTCATACGGGATTTTATTGTGGGAAATTTACTCCTTCGGTTGCCGGCCGTACGTTGGCTTTACGAATCAGGAAGCCATTGAGCGAATACGTAATCTACAACTTCTGACATGCCCCGACAGTTGCCCTGCCCGGTTGTTCGGGCTGATGAGGGAGTGTTGGGAAGAAAACCCCTCGGATAGACCCCAGTTTACCGAGATTTGCTCCCGACTCCGCCAATGGGCAGGCGACTCGATTGCGGAGAGCCATTAGTATTAATGACAGAGTCATCCAGTGGAATGCAGTGAAGAGTGAACCCTTAATAAAGAACTTGTCCTTCCTGTGGCACAGGAGACGATGGCGTCAGGTGGACATTTGAGAATAATCTCATATACAGTGCAACATTACTGAAGAAATCATTTAAGCTCTCGGTTATTAGTAAGACAAGAGAGCCAAGTATTTAACGATTCCTTGCTATTGTGACAAGGAACACGGAGAATATTGACACGAAAGCTAACTCGAGTACACCAGTAAAACTTCGGTAAACTTCGGTGAACTTCGGTAAACCGAAAGGTGTACAGAAAGCCAAGGTCCAATTTAAATTTGATATTCTTCTGTGAGGAAAGAAATATTTACCTTAAAAGTTCAGTTTTTACAAGGAATTCATTTAGAATCGAGGATAAATAGTTTGCAGGTAGTGGCTTATTCTCCTACGTTGTCCTTGTCTGGATTGTCACACAATCTTCCTCAGTGGGGGAATTGCGTGACTACCGAGATAAAGGCTTGTGCAGGAGACCACTTAAAGAGTAATGTTTTTCAGAGGAAGAGGCAAATGTTTGAGCTTATTTTCCAAGATATATTTATTTATGCTATTGTAAACGCAGGGGCACCCTTGAGGTGCATTTTATTTTAACTTAAAATACAACAAAATATTACCGTAAAAGCAAATTGTTTTGAGCTAGAGTTTTAGTGTACATACATAAGGAGAACATTATCGCTAGAGAGTAGAATGCGCGATTTCCAAGTTCCGTGATTCTAAGTTATATCAATATGTAGCAAATGAGCATGATGAAACTGCCAATAGACCATTTTACAGTTGTCTGCTCAGTGACCTGGCCTTTGTATGGCAGCGAGGCTAGAGTTGACCTTGTTTTGATACAGACCTCACTGCTTTTGTTGTGTAAAACACGTTGTTCTGATGCTAACTAGGTGCATTTACATGACAAAAGCAGTGAGGTCTGTATCAAAACAAGTTCAACTCTAGCCTCGCTGCCATACAAAGGCTAGGTCACTGAGCAGACAACTGTAAAATGGTCTATTGTGCATGATTGACAGGTCTGTTGTTTAGTTACTTTTTTAGCGTTAGTATGAATTATGACTAAGTTTTGTTTGTAAATGGGAAAACCACTACTGTACCATGTTGTCATATTTAATTGCAAGAGAAGTCAGAGAAAGTTCACTTGCTCAAAGTTACTACGAACCAGTGCCCGTTACATATTTCTTAGTTAATACAAGGGCACGTGGTTATCAAAAAGGTCGTTTTTTTTTTTTAACTTAAACAGTCGATTTCAGGCTCTCAAGTTGCTCTTCTTGAAAATTGTCCACAGAAACAAGTTACATGGTAAATGGTTTGAACCCAGGAGTATCAGTAGTTCGTTTTGTGTGATCGTCCGGGTGAGGGTAGCTCTGAAAAGAACTGTTGTTGGTAACTGACGTTTTGACAACCTGAGCTCAAGTCGAAACTTACTAGAACCGACCAATGACTGCTAATAAACTTTACATGAGTCTTACACTTGAAACCATCATGGCTCAACTGACCAGACTATAACACCATCAACTGACTAACACTATTCACTTGACTCTGAAGATGACTTCCTCTCAGGTGTTCGAAACGTCAACCACCAACAACAGTTCTTTTCCGAACTACCCTGACCCGGACGATCACACAAGGCGAAATAGTAACAAGTTAATTTGTGATCATACTGATTTGTTCATATATGAATAACAGAGTGGAGGAAAGTTTTTCTTGTTTTTCTTACTTGTTTTTCTTTTCTTTTTTTGGTTTGAGAGTATGATTACTCTGGCAGGTCCAAAGTAACATGCTTCCAAAAAAGTGCCCCAAAAGAGGAAGCGAGACATGGCACATTTTCAAGAAGACCAGAGAAGCTCTTTTAGTCTTAAATGTGGTACAATTATACTAAGTGTACAAATGTATAACTGCATGTCAAGATGTATATCTGGTTTCATACATGTTATCAATAAACCAACATTAGATAAAATGGATGATCTTATCTTTTAAAACAGTTTCTTTGGTAGCTATGGATTTCCCAGCACGCTTTACGCAAGAAACCTGGAACAAACGTCGCCGCACTCCTCTCTACCCAGGAGACTCTTTATGCCCCTGACAGGGATACTAGTGGTACCTCGTGTATGTTGAAAATGTTTTGGTACTACGTGGGTACCACGTGGGGTGTTTCATTTCAATGTTTCAGCCCGCTTTGTTTTTGGTACAGCGAACCGGGTAACTTGCAACCTCGTTTCCACTGCTTTTCCCAATTTCAGAGGGAAAAAGCCTGGTAGCTAGGTCGGGTAATTTAAAAGGCAAATTGGAACCTGGGGAAAAATCCAAGGTCATAGGATCCTAGTCATAAAAAGGCGTTGAATGACGACACTCCTCAGTTCTTTAATCCACTGTTTTTTCTTCAGTTTTGTTTCTTCGAGAGGGTGATATTAAATCAAGGTGTTAAATATTACATATCAAAATATTACCTGGAGTTTCTGGAAATTCCCGATTGACATTTTACAACTCGGTTTCAACTTACTGGAAAACTCAGAACAAATTCTCAAGGTATCTGAAGGTTTCTGTTCATTAAATTGCAGAAAACTTTAAGAACGAAGCAATTAAATCGCGCGTACGTAATTGACGAGTAGTTCGATATCTATAATTGGACCCCTACGTGATCGTGCGTCGAATACGTACGTGTGAGAAATAATATAAGCGCGGGCGGAACCAATCACTATCGAGAATTTTGTATTAGGGACAATTTTAAATTTCTTAACTAACATTTGTAGGAGTTTAGATGAACTACATGAGTCTGGGAATGTCTTTGCCAAATCCGACTCGCTGTTTCCTCTTGTTTGCGGAAAATAATGGAGTGTTTTTTTTTTCCTCATCAAAAATGCAAAAAACCTTGGAAATCTGTGTGAAAATAGTCGTAAACCTATGCGGAATTTTAAAATGTGACAGCAATATTCCAATTAAAACACTACCGAAAACGGAGACAATTATAAACCACTTCCAACGTTTTAAAACAGATTCATATCAAGGATGGGTGAAAACTCTTAGTCACGCATAAACCGCAATAGTTTTGGGAATAATTTGGAAGCAGTGATTAATTGATCATAAAAGAAAGACGAAATACAAAAGGACGTTCGATCTGAAATGACTAATATCGACAAGGTCGGTGCTTAACCGGGCGGACACTTCATTTTCTCATAAATGAGTAGCATTAAAAAGGTTTCTTAATGGTTTTATGGAAATACGGTTATGTATCCTGTTGCAACGATAAAACACAAGTTATCTCAATATATCACACTCAAATATTAGAAAGGGCTAGATTGCCATTAGTGGATAAATGCCTTATAGAACAGGTGCAAGGTAGATAAGTATTTGATAAATTGGAAAAATCACTAATGAATGAAGGAACATGGAAATGAATCAGTCAAAAACATCAAGAAAATCGTGCCCAGGGGAAAATAATATGTCAAGACAAATGATGTTTATTTTATATGTAGCCTCCTGTCAGAAATTGGAAACAGATAAACTGACAATTTTGACCCCGTGTGAATGTTATTGATATATCGCAGAAAAAAAATTAAATTTGGAAAAGAAAAAAAACATACACGACGGAAACGAAAAAACAAACAGTATAAGCAAAGTATTTACATGTGAAGATAGTACACTTCGAAATTAAGGAGTTAAAACACACTCTCGAATTTAATGATGTAGTTTCTGAAGGGCTATGATGAAAAGCCAGACTTTACTGTACTAGCAATGAATAAATGAATTGAATCAAAATTAGCAGAGAACATAACCTGCGTAACGATTGATATTCTAACAAATTTCTTTGGTAGGTCGAGTCATAACGTATTGATTTCTCCTCAAGGATCTGATAAAATTGAAATTCAAAGCTTGTAAGTCAAAAATGTTTTCTTTTTTAGACTTCAACCGGATGTAGTATCAACCGTAGGAAGTAACCAAGTTCCCTCCCTCAATGACAGTTGTTTCTAAAAATTTCAAGATATTTTCTGGAGATTTGAAAAATCCTCATGGTAGACTTGAAGACGCCTGATATAATTAGAAATCATGCAACAAGGGACACGCTTACAAGGAATTGATACGCGCCAGACGAAATTTCGGAAACTTAAAAGCGGCTCAGAGCCGCAGGGCATGCTTTTTATCTGGTCACTTGTGATGCAAAATAAGAACCCTTTTAGAGTACGCTTTTTGTTTGCAAAAATGTTACGCTAAAATGCGACCCAGACAAAGCAAACTTCACTTTGCGTCAACTTGGAGACACTGAAGAGATAAACACCAACTGATTAGCAAAGAATCCTTTTCAGTTACTCCGGGCAAGGGGCGTAACAACTCCACTTTCACTCGCCGAAAAGGAATATTTCAAAACGCTAATTAAAAAATATTCTTCAAAGTTTGTTTTTTAAAGTTTGTTCGTCTCGGTTTTCAATAACACTGTCTACGACAACTGTCATTCAAAAAACTCCAACTTTCCCAAAAAGCAAACTGATTTCGCCTTTGGCAAACTCGATCCCATAACAACCTTTTCGTCAGCTAAGTAAAAACAGACCATATTCACCGCATTCTGGCACGTAGAAAAGCAAACTTCCTCAGACAAAAGGCTGGAACATTTGATACTTGTCGCTGAATTTTCCGACAATTTACGAGTGTTTGTCGTAAACTTTGACAATGCTGACAGATTCAGCTGGTTACCATGCCAACCTGTCAGTTGGCTCAAGGCTAAGGTGAGCGCCTTTCCTTTTCGCTGTTGACTCAGCAGATAAAGCGAGGGAAGTTATGCAAAACAAAATGGGTTGGTAGTGCTAATGGACTAAATAGACAAAATATTTCAATGTAAATGAACGGAAATTTCGGCTTTGTTTCGTTGTTTGCCGAAGTAGCCAATGATGATAAAGTGACACAGTGAATTTGACCTTTCCGTCCTGTCAGTGGAATCATGTTTTCAGTAGCTACCGCTAATCCCATAATAATCCATTGGCGCTTCGCGAGAGATCACATGCGCCCCTTTGTTCCTGCAATGTTCGCTAGATATCAAGGCGGGCTGTAGGCTTTGAGACCTGTACGGTTAATGGCTATGCCTTGAAGGGACTCCGAGATGGGATTTCAAAGGTTCTACTGTCTATTTTGGGGATTTTATCTGTGGATTTTGTCTGGTAAGTCGAAATTGGCCGGGCGATGTTGTACGTGGTAGAAATGTGTTTGTTTGATTTTGTTCGTTCGTCAATTTACAATGCAATTACAGGAATATGAATATTTCACCACCTATTCGGAGAGTACAGCAGTGCTGCTTCGGAAAATCGCTTTTTCGCGTTCACTGCGTGTTTAAAAGAAAGGACTTAGAACATAGTAGTGTTACAAGTGTTCTTAGCGCTTTGTTTATCACCTAAAGAATCATGATCAGTGCTTTTAGCCGTACATCTGTTGTGGCGATCAGCATAGATGCTAATGGTATCGTCTTCCATTTTTACGCTTTTCAGGAAGCCTTCTCTGGGGATTCCAACACAAACGGTCGCTCGATTCTCCAAGGTAGGCAGTGCGGAGTGCAAACCGTTGTTTTGTTTTTATATTACTTCTCTGTTTGCTTGTTTAATGTAAGAAATAATTAGACTTGACGTGGTATGTGCCTCTTGTGAATGCACCATGCAAATTTCGCTTTGTGTGAAACAAGTATCGCGAGCAATAAAGTGTTAAGAACACACTCTCTAGAATAGGAGTTCACACGCACGGCAATCAAAGGGAACGTATAGCTGAATGAAAACAACTTCACTGAATGAAGTTTTTATTATATCCATACCTTGGTCGAGATTTTCTATCGCATTTCTTCGATTTCTTTCACTCATGCAGAGAAACAGCGGCAAGGCTTTGAAAGTTAATAGCGGCTTAGAATTCGCTTGAGGCCAGGTGGGTCTCTGCACTGATTGAAAAAGTTCAGACGGTGTGTTTGAAATTTTAGATAACTGCACTAATGGATAGCTGCTGAGAGTTGTAAAACAGCAAAAGGCCTCGACAATGCAGCGCGGCATCTCGCTTGTGTTCATTCGAAGTTTGTTCATTTCGCATTGTTTTCGTTGATGGATTCTGTGTTCCTTTCATTCTCTTATAATCGGCATTGGATAATCCTTCTTATATACATTTCCCATTTTGTTTTGACCTCAGTAAATTAGAAGGTCAGAAGAGCGATGGGAAATGAGCATTACATGTGAATCAATTTTGGAAAAGTTGTGTGTGTTTAAAATTTAGAGCATTAGTGAGGTGAATGTATTGTTTCGTTCAACGCCATGAAGCATTGAACAGTTTGTTTTAGAATGTGCCGCACGGAAGACTTCATTGTTCTTCTTTGAAGTGTAAATGTGAAGAACAAAGAAAAAAATTAACGTATAAGTCGATCGGGACAGCAAATTTGCATGTGATAGTGGCTCGCTTCATTGAGTTGTTTACATGTTTAGTGCGTGTTCGAGAAGTTTAAATCGAGAACCTTGCTCTTGAAACGAAGTTTTCGCGTCGGAATTTCCTCATTTTGGGGCCAATATCAAGCAAAAATATGAATTGCACTTGAAAGGTTAAACAAATATCGATGTTTAGGACTTGGCATAAAGTTCAGCACAATTTAATGTCTAGATTGTTATAATGGACACGCAAGTAGTTTTGCCTTTTATTGAGACGCAGCAGAGCTTAAAATGAAAATTCCGTGACATTATGATAAATGTGCATTTCACGTGAACAGCAGGGTGCGCGATTTAGAACATCCAAGCTTTATTTTAGGTTGTTTGGACTTGGTTGTGTTACGATTATTCACGGAATGCAGACGCAATATTCAAAATGATCTTGATATGAACATTTCACACTTGGACAAATGCCTGGGTATCAAGACGAAATTAAAAGGGTTTTGATGCTATGTTTAAGCCAGGCAATTGAATAAATTAACTGTTCGGTGTATGTGGAAGTGTTTTTGCTAAATCATTTCTCTCTAATATTATGGAACAGGAAGCTAGCAAGGGTTACACAATATAAAGATATCTGGTAGGAGAACAAAATTACAAGTGGCTTGCTGAACTGCATCAAATTTGTTCCAGATATTAGACTTTTTTATTTTACTGGGCTCAGTAGAGGACAAATAACAAAAGGCTTAGGGTGATCAATTTATCAGGTTATGTGTAGACCTCTTGTCCCTTCTAACTGTTGAAAGGTGCACAAAAAAAATAATGAATAAAAGAAATGAATAAAACATAAAAATCAGTGGAAAGCCAGGAATTAGAGAGATAAATTGAAGGAAAATAAATCTCTTATTTGACAGGTTACTACTCTAGGTTACTCTCTAGTATTGCTGTTGATTGGCACTTGTAGTTATCATTAGCATTTTGGCTTGCAGCCCTAATAGGCTTGCCAAAACATGGCAAGAATTCTAAAATTTACTGCAATGCTTCCCACTAAAATGCCTCATAAGATCTACATAGTATTTTGCTTTTGCTCCATTTGATATGAAAATTGCTTTTGCTTGAATCTTTTTCTAATAACCATGCGTTCCTTTGCAGCTCACAGTTGTCAAATCACTCAAAAGTATGTCCAGATTGTAAAGGTATGAACACTGGAAGGTTTTATGTAAGCGGCTGAGTAGTAGAGGGCTTTACTGGTGTGCAAAGTAGATCTTACAATGGAATCTGGATTTCACAAACCTCCAAGAAAAACCAAAACTGGTGCGTCGAATTGCAAGTATGAGAAACTTTTGCTTCTTTTTTTTACAGCTCCAGCTTTTAACAAACCTCTTCTAAATCAAACAGCAGAGGTAGGAGGCAGAGTGCAGTTCAAGTGTTACGTGAGTGGTTCTCCCAAACCAGGTATCACATGGTACAAGAATGGGAAAATAATAAAAAACAAGAGTGGATTGTTCAGTATCATTGACAGGTGTGTACTGTACCACTGTTGGATGTAACCAAAGTCAGGTCCAACAGCTACATCTAGGCTAGTAGTGTTGGGTCTTTCCTTGCTCTTCAGTCACTGATCCATGTTTTTAGGGGCTTTGTGAAATAATAGCAGTTATCAAAATGTAATTTTTCCCTCACCCAGTAAATAAGTGTGAGGGTTGGTGGCATTTTCAGTGAAAGTCCTTGTGTTGTGTCCTTAGTGTTGTTGGTAGTATTTAATATGCAGTAATTGACTGCCTAGTAGGGCTGGGATCGGAAAGTTTTGGCTTATAAGATGAACCGTACCCAAACTTTTTTGATCATAGGGTATTTTATCATATATAACCTTTCTTACTCTACTTGTTTTAATTTTGTGTGTTGTTCTGTATGATATATTATTAGGGATTGGGGTTCAAAGCTAAGGAACCGCCAGTTGAAGCTGAGCGATGCTGGATCTTACACATGCGTAGCAAATAATTCAGTGGGAACAGCAAGAATACAAGCTTTTCTTGTTGTGAATGGTATGTTTACATTAAGTACATGTATGCTTAGCCATCTCCTCCTTTGCATCAAAATTACTCGGAGAAAACTTTCATTGAGGTGATGTCGAGATCTCATAAAGGTTTTGGCTAGATTTTCATGCCTCAGTGATATAATGGAAAGATGCTCACTGCTATCTTGGCAAACTTGTCTAGACCTCACCAACCTTGTTTAGATCTTGGTAGACTTATTCAGATTCTAGAGAAGATCATAAGTTCTCAAGGTAATCAGGCCAAAATTTTTTATACAGGCTTTTTTGCATTGTTTTTAAGACTGTGCAGTCTTGTTTGAAAGTCTTGCAACATGCCACAGCAGTAATATGATATTTTTAAAAATGATGTTAATTAATAAAATCAGGTACTGTGTATCTTTGAACTTAGTGAATTGCTAAATTATTAAATATATAAAGAAAAGAAATCTGTCTGAAACCTGGCGTCTTAGTCATTGTTAAGTTCTGACATCATATTATGTGTTGTCTGCAATGTTTTACTGTTTTGGAGGTCTCATTGTCACCTTTGCTATTGTTATTATTTATTATTATTATTTATGGTGCAAATAAAAGGTGGTAATGATTTTTGTACCACAAGACACCCTCATTGTTATTAGTGGATGACAAGCTGCAGGGACCATGCAACATTATTTTTTGTACCTATAATGTTGAGTAGAAACTACTGTTAGTAGTAAGGGTTTTTTTGTGACTTAAAAACTTAAAACATTCACCCGCCCCTCCCCTACCTCTCTCCGTGCAAGAAAAGTTTTAGAATTTAGGGGTGTACAAATTGTGAAAGTTTAGGCAAACATTCTTTTGGAGATGAGCTGTAAAAAACATTTTTCCTTGTGACAGACAGGATTTTAATATTAATAATAATATTGTTTTATTCATGGCACACAAAACTGTGATTTTGACTCCCAGAGGTGATTTATATCTCAATTCTCAAAATGTAGACATCTTCCTAATACATGTATTTCATGTTACTTTATAGAAGGTATAAAACCCACGACCCCTCAAAGCAAGTCAACACTTGGTAAGTTTATAATTTTATTTAGTTTTTATATCAACGGACAGATCTTTCCTTGTCCTTAAGTATTAAATATATTTTGGATTGTGCTAGGTGGGAGAATTTGTTTTCTTTTGTTATTTTGTTTCAATTAGATTTTAATCTTTGAGTCTGAAAGAATTACAATGCGACTACTCTAACCAAGGCCACCCAAGAATATTATCAATTTTTTTTATGTAGTGTCAGCTTGATGACATTGATAAACTGTCTTAAAATTATTGATAACATATCAGATTTTCTGTTGTTCAAACTAAATTTTGTTGGGTAACCTTGGTTGAAATAGTTGTACCCCAGATGCATTGTTCTACCACCTATATTCATCTTTGTTCCTCAGTAATGCCAGGAGGATTATCACAAATTGATTCACAAGTGCCTCTCAAATACTTAATTGTGCTGTAGTTAAATTAAACTCCAAAATAAACAAAGAGTAGACAATTTGGCACCTTCTGTAACAAATCTCTTTGGCCAGGCTGATAGCCAGCTGGCTGTCCTTTATTCTTCCTCAGTGTCAAATTGTAACATGAAAATATTGATTGTTGATGGAAAAGGTACAACAATTGCTTCCTTAAAGTTGTTAGCTAGTGATTTCCCCTTCATAGTGAGCAGATAAAACTAGCTCATTGAACTAGGGAAACACCTTATTTTAATTGTACTTATTTTGGACTGCAGTTTATTTGACAAAGATTAAGATCTGAATACCCTTTTCTTTGGCTGCTGTCTTCATCTAGTGCATGTAGCAACTGAAATATTTTTTTTTACTTCTTTGTTCTCCTCCATATACGTTAAATTACCCTGAAATAATCTTCATTTATGTTTGTATGTCGTGGTTAGTTGTTAGTTGATGACGTGTAGTGCTATTGATCCCAGACATCGGTTCAAATGGCTCTTTTTTTCAAGTGGTTGCATGCACTGTAGGTTTCATTCATGGATTCAAAAACAGTGATTACGTGAGGACAAATTTCATGATTGTGTGATGAGTGAATCTCTTGCCGTCAGGGAAGGTGCTTCACAGTTTGTTTTCAAGTTTGTTGAGTTTCGATCTTTCTAGTAATATGCAATTCAAGATATGCTGCAGAGAAGAGTTTGAGTGATGCAAAACCCATTGCATGGACAAAATTTGCCTTGAACTTGGTTCTTTTGAGGAATTTGCAACAGCTGTGCTTCAAACTGTGGGCAGGAGATGTTTGTCATCATGTGTTCACTTTTTTGAATCCGCAGCTAAAACCAAGGGTGCGTGCAACCGCCTGAAAAAAAAAAAGCGACGTCAACTAGGATCAATAGTGGCTATTTAAGATGATTTCCACAGGACATTTGAGCAATAATGGCAAAAATTACGTTACCAAAAAAACATCATGGCATGGTAATATTTTGAATACAGTTAAGAAGAACTTATCGAGACTTAAGCTCTCAAGCTGACCCAAGAGGGAAAATTGAACTTGAAGTTATCCATATTTCAATTAAAACAGACGTTTCGCATTAGTTTGAAACACAATGACACACACTTTAAGCATTCTTGGGAAGTTTGACATAATACATGTACTTTCCCGAGAATACTTGAGAATTTAATCGCTGGGTCACTTAGAGAAATGAGCTACGGTGTAAAGTGAGTAGTTTCAAATAGCATTCCAAAAGTTACCGTGCTATGAGTAGATTTTTAGTAAATAATTTTTGTACTTATTGCTTGAACTTTTGTGTGGAATCTGTCTTAATGTAAGTAGTATGTTTGCTGTATGTGATTGGTTATTGAGAGAGTTTTAAATTTTGTCTCTAGAAAACAAGTCACCTCCCTCTGTTCCAGTACCTTCCAGTAGAACGACCACTACTTTTACTACACAAGGTATGCAGTGGCATAGATACATTAACATCACTACTAAACAGTAAAATGCTCAGTTGAAAACAGCTGAGATTACCATGCAGACAAAAGTTTTTTGCAGTACTTTCACATGGCTCTGATTTTGTTAAATAATTTATTTTGCTAATTTTCAGCTGTGGCTTTCTTGGCAGTGCAGTGTTAAATGTTGCCAGCACAGAGTAACTCCTATTACAAATGTGTAATAGGTTTGTGAGTTAGTGAGAAATCATCTCAGCCAATTCCAGACTTGTTTTAACCCTTTTGCCTCGGGAGAGCACTCGTGTGTTTGGATCAATTCTGGCCGAGTTTGGTGACATTCTCAATCTTGTGAAGAGCTACTCATTAAACCTTTGGGTGACTGGAAAAACGTTTATATAAGCTCAAGTGCTGGGCCCCCAGGATTTCATGGTTAGGAACCTTTGAGCTCCTTGTATTTTTTCTTAGACCACAGTCTTGCCTCCCCCC
>Ga0126339_10000577_pt1 | contig 21010 bp, 5 predicted proteins | sample OrbTmetagenome_2_FD_92532 | JGI IMG/M metagenome (GOLD analysis project Ga0126339, IMG submission 92532) | Coral microbial communities from Petempiche,Puerto Morelos, Mexico - Orbicella T R C metagenome | ecosystem: Host-associated > Invertebrates > Cnidaria > Coral | place: Petempiche,Puerto...
CTAAAAAATAATCACTTCTTTGGAACTGTTGAATTCCCAAGCGCTAAATACAAAGCAATAGCATAAAGCAATCGTTCACTGGGGTATATTTTTTTGATTTTTCACCAAAAAAAAATCTTAGCCTAGAACCTGCAACCGTGGCAAAAAGAAACTGGAACACTCCGCAAGAAAATATACGAATACACACAGTCAACATTGAAACTTTGTCTCTGTCGCATGTACACAAAAAAACCGTATACAAACCTTTTATAGGTCCCTTTCTCACTTTAAATGACAAGCATTGCTTGAGTAATATTTTTAAGAAAGTAGCATTGAGGCCAGGAGGAAAAGTGGAAGGAGAGGGAGAAATTTGGTTGTTCGAGACATGCGCATGCATTTGCTCAACAGATAGTAGCATCCTGCATTTTACTCGTTCTCCCAAAAACATCTCGACGTTAATTTTTGCTCCTATGGAGAGTAGTACTGCAAGAGAAAAAACATGACACTACGTCACTCATATCAACCCTGAACCAACACTAGCTACCAGGCTTCCAGCCATATTGGGTATAAACTAACTCATTTTATTTTGCCTTACGAATTCTCCAGTTATGTCAAACACCTCTATGGCGCCTGTCTATCCAGTTCCCGCCTTTAATTACACTGCTGCCCCGGCCCCATCTTCAGCTCCTCCAGCATACAACGCTACAGCAGCTGCATCAGTCACCGTCCCAGTACCTACAGCGGGTGTTTCGTCTCCAACACAAGCAGCTTCCAATGCTACTGCAAGCCCAGTGGTACTACCGACCGGTTCCGGTTAGTATTTGGGCATTTTCTTTTTTTTTAACTTCTAAGTAACGGAAGGAATTGATAGAAATGGAAGTGGAATAGATAAATGCGTGTATTTTCAATGCTGATTTTTCCAGGAGTCATGTTGATCAATTGGTCTTCAAAGTAACAAAGTTCGGTCAGTCGACAAGATCTAGAGGTTAGGGGTATTGGGCGAGAGTTTTCTTTCACTCTCATCGATGTATGCTAACTGAATGAACAGCGAGTATGCGACAGTCTACATCATCTTACTGCCAAACACGCGAAGACGTTGGCTGAATTTCATGAAAATTTGTGCAAATTCCAAATTCGATAACAGTGTAAAACGTGAAACGAGATGGAGTGTAGGAAAGTTGACGGTTGCAAGAAAGTTTGGATTAGCCAGTGTTCCCGCCAACTCCCTACCCCTGTTTATTTTAAGCTGTTGAAACTACACACATCGTATCTTAGGGCGCCTGATTTAATTATGTATCAGCACATTCCGTTATTGTTTTGGAAATTTTAAGAAGGGCTTATAACAATTGCACTTCTTTCTCTTTCTTATTTCTGGTTGTTTTACAGTCACTCAGAATAATACCATGGTCACTAACACTTCTAACGTGGCGTCTGATCAGTATGGTAAGTTTTAACAAGTTCATTCAGACATTCCCATTCAGTAGTTCTAAATTAAATTGTTAAAATGAAAAAGACCAAGATTGTCTGAATGGGACAGCTGTTATGGCTCAATAAATAGGACTGAATGTCGCATCACATGGAGTAGGAAGCGAAAAGACTATCAAAACTGTCCTTTTCTTTTGGCGCGCAGACTTTTTGAAGACAATAGCAAAGGTTATTGAAATCAAGCAAGAGTTGAACAGGAGACAGATTTCTCTGAACAGCAACCAGTGATGTTTATTTTGTTCCGCTTCACCCCAAGCTACATGTAGTTTTCGTGATCAGAATCTTATCTCCCCTTACAGGTTTTGCCCAAAGAGCAAGGGTAACCCAAATTAAGGGAAATGTCTGGATATCATCCAATTCTGGGGACTAACTTAAAAATAGATGTAAAACATCTGAAGGATAAATGATAATTGAATCCTGTTAAATATGGTAAAGTTTGTTCGCCACCTTTTCTGGTTCCAACAATGCATAACCTGCACAACCTGCTAAAACATGAAATGGCTTATGTTTATTTGTTTCTTTTTCCATTTCCAATCCAGGCCAAGTTGCTAACGTTCCAACTCAACCAACGGGTTTCGATAAACTTTCCACACCGCCAGGTTATACTGGAGGGCTCATTCCTTTGCCAGCAGGTATCACCTAGATGGTTTATAATTAGTTCCCTAGTTCAGAACAATGTTAAATTGCCGTAAACAGAATTTGTGAAGGGCTTTTGTTGATGGTCTTATCGATAATGATGGGTTAAGCAGATCCTTCTAAAAACATACCCATATCAAGACTAGAGTGCAAAAACCATACCCTATTTATGACCAAAATGGCCAAAATCGATACCTTATTTATGACCAATACGGCTGAAAAACCATACCCTTTGGAGCCGCTCATATCTACATAGCCCATATAAGGGAGTACCCACAGGGGCTTATACTCTGATGAATCTACCTGACTCCGCTATAAAGCAAAAAATGAATGGCACTGACATCTGATTTTGAAAAAGTTCAAACGAGTTTTTAATGACCGTCGCCTTCGAATAAACGTTAAGAAATATTATTAGGGTTGCGGCGAAAATGTTTAGTAAATACAATAAGTTATAAGGCAGGTCTGATTTAAGGGTCAGGTCATAAACAGGGTATCGAATTTTTGGTCAGGTCATAAAAAGGGTAGAGAAAATCGCAGATTTTGGTAATAAATAGGGTAAGGGTTTTGGGAAGCGTGCTGCACACCCCGACCCAATTTTTCTAGGAGTACCTCCTCCCCGGCCATAGGCCTCTCTGAATACGCGCCCGTTTACAAAGTATAAGCCTCGCGTTGTTGTTTAAGGGTGCAGTGACGCTTATTCGAGGGCATCTGTTAATTTAATACAAACATTTTTGCTGTCAAAGTGACGCTTGTTCGACTGAATACAGTTTTCCCAATTTCCGTTTTATGTAGTTTTCTTTCAAGAGTCGTTAGACATGTTCGTATCCATTTCAGGAATTCCCAAGTCATGCGCGGAAATCCGCTCTTCTGGAATTGGGACCCAGGACGGCGAGTACGTAATTCAAGCACGGCCAAACTGTCACTTGAATATCATTTGTCAGAACATGGATGAGCCCAACCCAATAGAGTTCCTGGGTGGCCCCCAGCAGAGATACTGGCTGTACTGGCATTATGCCATCCTTATAAAGTTATCCGCTTACGATAAGCAGCATGTGGACAAGAGAGCTTGTCTCGAAAACACTGGTAAGCTGTCTAAAAATTGAGCACTGCAGAACTTGTATCTCATGCAGTCTTATTAACGCAAATTGATAGCTCATTAGTCTTAAAACGAGGGGAGTGTAACAGATGTTAATTTAATTGCTTGAGTACCCCCTTTACAATTATAAAGCCCCTTATAAACGCCGCTCTTCCCTTTCCACCCCCTCCTCCCACCCCTCCCGTGAAATCAAACGTTACCTCACATAGTGCCGAGTTGAGAACGACTTGTTCAGTTGAGCAGTAAAATTAACCCATTAAGAAAAACAAAACAAACATCTAGTTTTTGACTTGGACAAATATGGAGAAAAAGACATCCAATAGTTCCTTCCCGAATAAGTTCCCTCCCTCTGTGTAGCAACCTTTAACTAGAATGATAAGCCAGCGAGAATAAGAACAAACCAAACTTCTCCTTTTTATGAACAGCGGATGGTCGCCAGTTTATCACCAAGGTGATGGACGCTGGAGTGAGACAGGGAAATCCTCTTGTTCATTGGAAAACCAATATTAAACGCATGATCAACAGCTTTATTGGTAAGATGAAGAAAAAGAGAGACTTAGAGGACGTCACCTTGAGCACTAAAGCTATGAAAATTTACAAAAGGTGAGAACAGATAACGGATGTATTTGATTTATTATTTAATTAAACTAAAGAGTCGGAAACTCGGTAAATCTTGGTTAGAGCACTCCAGATCGAGCTTTCACACTTGTTTCATTTTAAAGTTGTCACGTAGGCCTAACTAGGCATGGCGTGTTGTGTCGATGCCTCAGGTTGCCAAGCAACCACGATGATAAAATCCCCGAGCTGAGTGTCTTTTCGACTTCAACTTAACTTGCTTCCTGATGGAAGCGGCAGAAACGAACCTTTTTTCTGAGACAAAATATGTGTAAGTGTCAAAGAACTAAAATGTGCCACCCCGTGGCCATGGGGGAGGGTTTTCCCTCAATAACGCAGGGACATGAGGCGCCAAACGGGTATAGCTTAAGAAAATTACATAGTGGGTATAAGGCTTAACTTGTGGGCTAGTCCAGAAATGGAGTAAAGAAAATCGCATATTTATACTCAGGGCTGCACTCCAACCCAAACTTTTGGGGATTACGCAGGGAGAATAAGCCCTTCTTTAAGCTCTCATGAACTGCAAATGTTGGATTTGGGCTCAAAACGTGATCTCAGGAGTCTCGTGAAGACTGAAGCGCCAGATAACAGATTGCTTCTGCATTGCAAACCCTGTACACGCTTAGTTTTGCATTATAGCCTAGTAACTGGGTTCACGCCACTGTTCTTTACACAGGGATAGGCTGAAACTTAAGAAGTTGACAGTCTTTCTTTTTTATTCTTAGGTTTGCCCCATGAAAGATGATTTTCTCGGAATATCAGTGGAGATGTGATTTTACGTCGTTCGTTTTTTCGCGCCTGAAAGTGCCCTTTTAATAAACTGAGAGTGTTTTTGAAATGTTTTATCATTTGTGAAAGAAGAATGTTTTAAATAGACGTATATTTATTTTAAAAATATTGCTTTTCAATAGGACATTTAAGCCGTTAAAAGTAAAGATTTCATGTCTCTACCGATGCAGATTTTTTTTCTAACAAAATGAATGATACTTTAATTTGATCTACAACACAGCATGTCGTCAAGAGAGATAATCAACCTCACAACTACAAGTAATTTGAAGTCCATAGTCAGAAAAAGAAATAATTAATCCCAATAAAATTAGTGTATTTTCTAAATAAGTAAACAGCTGTCAAGGCTCAGAAATTTAGTTGCAAAGTTCAGGAAGTGGATAATTCTAGATGAATATTGGTGTAGTCTCATGGCAAAAGTTTGCCGGACACACAACCATACAAAACTCTTCGACAATGTACTGTTGTACTGATATTTAACGGTTAGATACCATTTCCAATTCTTCCAATTGTAGGAAGATAGATTTTGACCAGTTCGTCTCATTTGTTGAAGTTGATTTATTTCATTGGCGTCTACTTAACGTGCTGTAATCCAAAGGAAACCGAAAGAGTATGAGGAGCAAGAGACTTCGTCCCTCATATAGTTCATGTTTGACCTTATTCCTAAGGCAATCACTCTCAAGCTATTTTTAGATCACTCCAATGTGCAGAAAGCCCAGAAGGGCCTAGAAGAGTGACGTGAATTTTTACTCATAGAGACATGGTTTTACATGCACTGTTTCAATCCTCCACGGAAACATCTCTGCAGCTCGAATGGAAAACGTATCTGCGGGAGCACTGGATACCATGTCTAAAAATAACTTGACAGGGATTACCTTGAGAGTATGTAATGCCTATACGGGGGATTACCCTTCATCCTCTCTTGAGGAAACTGCTTCCATTGGAGATTGCCTGCTCAAGATTTTAAATCTCATTTGCGTATGGTTGCTGATTCGCTTCTCCTCTCAGTGAAAATTTTCATTTTATGACTCGAAAAATCTCACATCTGCGAGAAATGGTAAAATGCAGATAAATAAGTTGAATTGATTAAAAACGGTTACGATTAAAAATACAATGCTTTCACTCTTGTTTTAAGGGGCATTCGTAAAACCACTCAGAAGTGTTGAATTGGCGATTTCAATGCTTGTTATATTTGGAGCCTTCTTGTGCCTCTCACAAATAAACCTCAATGATGTTATCTCTAGATAGAAAAATTTATGAACAACGTACGATGTTTTTTTAGATATTGTTATTGTTTCTCACGAAGTCAGATGGTTGCATGTGAATTATATTGGTTCTCTCGTTGTAAGCCAGTTTAAATGAGATCTGGATGTTGTTTACCACAAAGGCAAAACAATTAAAAGTTTATTTTGTCTAGAATATAGTTTATCTTGTTAATCTCTGTATATTAAGGTTACAGACCTCTTTAAGGGTGTTCTGTCAATACCTCCAGCGGTCTATAAAACCGATATATGCATGACCAAAGAAAATGCGTGGTATATTTGCTACTTTAATTAAATAACTGTCAATTCCATTTTTTTTTGTTTTTGACTCTCAGTTGACCAATCAGACTATTCCCGCTGTAACATGCACCTTACATGCACCTTCTGCACCTGGCAGAATTCTTCCTCATACCTTCTAGCTTCAACACGTAGACGACTTTCGTCAAATGCTGGCAACATAGTGGACCAAGTTCTTAAACTGATTCTTCAAAAATCGTCTCCAAAAAAACTTTGATCCTGATATGAGGCATCTTTCCATCCCTCCATCTTACGACCTGCCTGTAGCTAGGACTCTCAAGGAAGCAGAGAAAAGTAAATTATTTTTCCTTAAAATAGAGAAGAAGTGTTCACTGCATGGTTGGCATCAGTGTGTCAGCTCTGCATGGCTCTGGGAGGGAACGAGAACACTCAATATAGCTGAAAAAAATTCAGCTATTTTGGGTGTTCTTGGCCCCAACTGAGCAAAACGCGGTACAGTTAGTCGAATCATCGTAGCTAAACAAAATGATTGTACTGTAACTAATTAAACAACATGACCTCACTTAAACAAACGTAAACAATCACATCATTCTAGTAAAATATAAACCCAGCTATAAACGATAAGATAGGCCGGTATGGGAACTTAGGCGTTGAAGCTCTATTAAGCATGCCTTTGCTCCTTTTTAAAATACCATTCGGCTCATAAATAAGTCCTCTCTCTATAAAATAATTCAATTCAATTCAAGGTCCCTCACACTCCGTCCACCCATCCAAGAGATTTACAAACAGGAAGTTTATTATATTTTCAATTATACTATTATACTATTTTAGTTTGTAGGCAAAATATTCTTAAATGTATCGACCATTATTAGTTTGTTTCAATTTTCCTGAGCGGTCCGAGGTTTGCAATGCGGACCGCTAAGAAGGACGGCTCACGAATTAGAGTTTCGGTGAATTACTGTTTTCAAAACATTAGATAAAGGATAATTAACAATTTGTTGCAAAGTTAAGTAGAAATCTTGCTTTCCTTCACCTTGATTTCGCGGACAATTTCAGTTTAACTTCATAGAAAGCGACGTCAAAAACGAAAATATATACTTACCCTTTGGCGTGTGTATCAGTTTACCGAGAATGGATCATAGGGTGCGTTTATTTATCAGCTGAGTTTTAAAAAAAGCTATTATAGTAAATACTTTATATTGAGCTAGCTTCTTTGACCCGCGCTGGGAAATGATCGTCAGTAATTAGCCCTATTCTTCCATTATGAGTTGGCTGAGGATTCGGAACGGTCCTGGGTTGAGCGTTCTAACAATGGCGCCATAAATAAACTCGCTCAAGTCTCACTCGACGGGGTAATTTACAAACCGGCAGTTAATATAAGTAAATATCCATACATTTTGGACCTCTTGTGTCACAATATTGCCTGCTCTGACACATTTCCAAAACAGCAAGAGATTCATCGTACAAATTCGGTACTGGCCTTGTTTGCTTCAAAGTCAGTTACAACTGAAGACTGCAACTTCGTTTTCACAAAACCTCAAACTTCACATATCTCTAGGTAACCTTAATTTCACGCGTTGATAAAGAAAGGCATTTAAATTTTTACCAATTTTCCCACCAAAAATAAAGGTTTCATTCATATTTATCTATATTTCTTACATGACGAATTTTCACGGTTCGATAAACAACGCAATGAACTGTATATCACGGGAGAAGTCGGTTGAGAAAATACTCGCCCTTTGTTGAATGTTCAATCATTGTTTTCTTAAAAAAAAATGGAAATTTGCCGGTAGCTTTAAAGTTAAACCACCTTTTTAAGTTGACGGTTCCATTAGACGCAAAAACATCCTTTCAATTAATCTGGATAAGTCTTTCACGACACAAACAAACTATCAACTCCTACACCTGTGTTAAATTTACAAGAGAGGAAACCTTCACTCCGTTTGATAGACAGAAAATTTAAAATATCTAAAGCCGTGAATGAATGATAATGTGGTTGGGGAATCGTAGACTAAGGTTCAAACTACATACAAAAGATATAACATTTGTTAACCACATTCTCCGGGAACTTTATATACGTTTTTCCGTCACCGAAAACCTTAGTAGCCTTAGTCTGTATCCAAGTACTAAAACGACACTGATGTATATAATAACTGCATTTATGTGGAATCTCAAAAAGGAATATTGGCTTCTCTACCATTCATAGTATTTTATTTTTGCCTAAGAAGTTCCTTTACTGCGAAATAAACTCGTAACTATGTTTCGGAACATCTAACCTGACTTACCTTCATCTTGGTCTTTGCTAGGGCTCGGAAAAGACGAAAACAGCAGAGTCATATTGCTAGGAAATCTGAAACAACGAGATCGTCTCGCCGTTTTTGAGTGACTATGCATGTTTGCGGAAAGGGCACGCCGCTTTCAACGCAAAAATTCGGCCAATTAAAACTAAGTAAACACCACTCAACTACTTAAAGCTGCATTCACTCTGGTCGGCTTGTACATCAATGGATTAAACCTCGGTAATTAAACGACAATTAATCTGCAACTTTGAAAGCGAATACTGAAACGTTTAGATAAATTACTTGTCGTTTTAGAGGCGGTTCGCCCTTTTGCAAAGACGTTATGCTCAAGAACTTCCCTTCTCTATAGCCCGAATCGATTTGGCATGAATAAGTTTAACTCGCAAGAGAAGTTTAATGGAGTGTTTTTAAAAATCAAATGGACCCTTTATTCCTGTGTATACACGGTTAGTACTTTACGCTTTTAGCACTTTCAAGTTCGCAAACAGAGACGTGTGATGTCCATTTAACATTACACGCTTTTTAAGCTTTCTCGTGAATTCGTTTTAGAGCCCTTCCTTCGACCATTAGAGCTACTCGGGCTTAATGCATCTCTTACCGAAGATCGAGGATGCTTTTATTGTGAAGTGCAAAGCTTTTAAACTGGAAGTCGGTTTGTTTACTTGGATGTTTCTGTCGGAAAAAAAAGTATGATTAACGACTTTTGGAATATTTAACCACAGGAAAAAGGATAAAGTTTGGTTGAAAGCAATGAAAAAAAATTGTAAGAGAATCCGGCATTTTAGTTCGCTTTGATTGATGGTATTTTGCACTATCGAATTTTCAAGATCAATAACTTATTTCTTCATAAAATATTTCATTGACGACACCTTCTAATAGGCAGGTGCCGAGCACAAAGACATTCGTCAATATTGCCTTGATCGAGCTCTAAATTCTCAAAGCTAACATGAATGGAAATACTCAGTGATCGGTTTGGAGAACCAATATGTTGTACAAGGACACATCAGGATTCTCCTAATCATTGTCTTTGCCCATTTTTCTGTCAATTCCACTCAAGAACTCTGGTTCGTTTCAGTCGCTGATCATATGGCCTATAAATTCGATTATGTACTCATCGTAACAATTGGTCAATGCCATGAGAAGATCAAGTGAATTCTGATGAAGGTTGAAAATTACTTATATCTTCATATTTTCCATCTAGGAGAGCTGGAAACTGAAAAAAATTAACATAAATTCTGCCTTTTTTAAATTCCGGGAACTCCACTTGAATAAATAAAGTTATATCCCTGAGGCTAAGAATAAAGTATGGCTGTTTCCTAGGAGACCAGTCAGTTACTTTGGTAGTAAATGGGAGAGATTTTCAAGACTCTTTTACCACGAGGCACTCGGCTTCATCTATTAAAATTCCTCAAGCCTATTCCCAACAATTTTTGATCGTTACTATTTTTTGTGAGGGAGCATCCAGATATCCTTGAAGTATCTTATTTCCCGTTAGGCGTAGCGAAATTCATTGGAACTTGTGTTGTTTATCCGCAGTTTGATGATTCATTTTTACTTAAGCTGTCGCTCAAAAGTGTCCTTACACGGAAATATCAAACAAGGGAATGCCGTAGCAATTAACTGAACAAAGAGATCATCGTGTTAGTGCAATAACGCGGCTCTGTTAGTTCCAAGGCAGGCCGGGCCATACTTTAGGTTTCATTAGTACTTTCAGTTGAGTAAAACTGTCTTGTTCACTATAAGACAGTTACCATTGTTCAAGAGGTTTTACATGTTCTGTTTCAGTTCCAGTTGCCATATTATAAATATTTGATGTGGCCTAGACAATGGAACCACACCCTTAGGTTCAACCCGTTCACTCGACCACCCCTTAATTCATGCTACTAACGCTCACCTGTTGGAGTTTCATTCCTCTTTAATCGTGACAAATTTACTCTCCTTATGCGACCATTTAACAAAAACTGGACAGATTATGATAGAAAACAAATAGCTGAAGCTTGCGCTTAGTTGCAATGAAATACGTCTGTTACGTTGGGCCAGTTCAATGTGGCGAACAGAACAGCGATTATACGAGCCAGAATCAAATTCAACTCTCGCGAGTAGAATCAAAACTTTCCTCATTAATACGATCAGGTATCATATGGCCCATCATTGGACTCATAAACAGATTTCTGCTTGTAACAGGGTTTTTTTGTCGCCTTTCGCAGTGATGATGTCTTGCAGTATAAGAGCGTACAACGTTGTGAATTTTGTTATCTGCATTGCTCATGCTTGAGTGGGGCGACTCCTAATCGGTTGTTCTAGAACTTGTCAACTTTAATCTGAAAATACCAATTTTGATGTTCAAAGACGTTTTCACTGGGAAAAACAAATTCAGCATAAAAATAAGTATAAGAGCGTATAGAACAGACCAGGATGAAGGCCTGGGATATGGGTCAGTGGTCGAATGGTTCGCTCTAAGCTGTAAATGTGAGGTGCGTTCCTTGTGCCATAAAATTCTCAGTGCAGACCTCTCGACAACAACCGCCACCGAGCCATCCCAATATGCTTCATGTGCACGATTATGCCTGTCCGTAAATATTGATCCGACTGGCAGGGACAGAATCATGTGGAAACATACCATCTGTTGTTAATTTATTTTCATAGAGTGCGATCGTTGCAGACCCTGGGGTGAGAGAACGTGGTTATATATTGATGAAAACCTCAGGTAATTGTTACTCAGTTGGAAATTCAAATGAAATTTAAAACTGACTTGTTACTGTTTGGAGGCTTTGAACAGACAGCATGGACACAAAATGAAAAATATTGCATTACAACTATTAATTTTAAATGTAGCAACTAGAAAAAAACGAAAAAAAAAAAAAAAGAAACACAGCAATAAGGCTAGGAAAGAAATTTATGTTTCTTTTTTACATTAAACTTACCTCCTGTACATGTAAGCCGTACTGCGCTGTGATATTCAGCTGGCGCCACAAAGTCCAGCTTTTGTATACTGTTATTTATCTTCATAACCGATCAGATAATAATCGCAATATACCAAAGAAATCTGAAAACATTCAGAATTGCAAACTCATATTAAACTATGCTTGATCGTAAAAAAGCGTGTCCTCGTGCCTTAAGGGAAAATATATAAAACTGTTTTCTTATTTCCTTGTGCGCATACTTTTATAACTTACTGAAGGTTTTCGTAACCTGAGTCAAAAGAACAGATGAGAATTATGTTCCGTTCGTTTTTATCCTTTCAACATATCTTTTGATCAAAAAAAAGGTTGTTTTCAAATGTATTGTAGGAGGTCCTTTGTCTATCTTTTGTCTCTGCCTTTTTCTTTGTACGTGTTGATCAGAACAAAATCAAAATTGCAAAAAAAAACACAAAACTGGTTTCATTGTCAAGATTAAAATAAGCCAAATTTAGACAACCTAACCCTAACAAAATGTGCAACTGTTTTATCGGTTAGTTTTAATCCAATCATAGACAGACCACAGAATGAAACAATGAAATTGGCCCAAGCGTGCTGATAACATATTTAAAATAACCTGTGAATTTGTCATTCAGCCGACATCAAAGTCCAAATTAATGTCGACCTGTCGTCCAGTTTTCCTTCAATTCTAGTTAGAATCTCGTTAATATCTGAATTAATTTTCCTATTATTACCGAGTTAGTCTGGGAGGCGGAGAAGTACAAAGTGGCCTCATGTCGATAAAACTACTTGCACGTGCCGCGGTTCTGGACTTTTTGATTGGTGAAGGACCACAACAGAGAGATGTCAAATAGTTGTCGTAAACTTAGCGCGCGCTGCACTACAATTTTGTTCCTATTTTCACAAGATTATTATTCAATTGATTTTAAATTTCAATTTAACCAAATGAACGAGATCAGGTGCCTTTAACCTGTCATATAAAGAGAATGAATTATTCTCTGTACGAATTCAAAACAGAAGGCAGGAGAAACTATCAATTGTCAAAATCTTTGTTATCTTGCCTTAAACGTCAAGCTTATTACCTACTTTGAAGTTAAAACTTTTTTTCATTGAAAAGGTTGATTGTTCACCGTTAATGTGATCGTCATTGTGATATCTACAAACGATCTTCTTTCATATTCGATAAAAACGCCCAGGAGGAAGAGAATTTGATTAAATTTAAACAGCTTTTAGTTTGTAGTTTGAAAGTTATTTGCAGCAGTAAAGGTAGCCTGCTGGCAGGCTCTCGTACGTTGCGGCAGGTGCAAAGTCGATGAGCAGTTAAGGCCAGTGGTTTCACACTTGCACGAGAACATTCAGTTTGGAAGATTTCGGCGTGTTTAGAAAAATCCGCAATGTCAGGTCCATAATTTACGGAGGATGACTAGACCAGAAAAAAATGAGTTAACAGCACAGTATCATGAATACAATGGAAATATCATGGTATTAAAAATTTCCCATCTTTCCGCTTCAAGGAAAGACAACAAAACAATTAACCGGAACGTGACTTGTACAAATTCTGGTTTTGAGGATAAAAAGTACAAGTAAGTTTCCATCAGACAGTATGAAGCTGCGTGTAGAGACGAGTATCACATGGAGAAAATTGGTCAAAACAGCTAACCTGGTCTCGGTCATTGTCACTATTTTCCTGTAATTTGTCATGAAATGTCTAATATGGTTCAGGTACTTGTTAAGTGAAATTTACTCGTGTTACGCCCACAGACATTGCTGTATGCGGCGCTGGCCTTAGGATATAAAAACCCGTAAAGTGGACGCGTAACACAATCGCATAACTCTTAGTTCGAATATACAAAGTGACGTGCAATCGTATTAAGCAACAAAATCGATTTGTTCTGCAACAACGGTGGATTTAGCTGGAATTAGGATCAAGTTCCTCTGCTCCCTGTGAGGTTCCAACGTAGACGACGCTATTTGGGCTCGTCACGCAATCTTCGGAGTGCGTGACCGGCCATAAGGAACGCTCGGAAGTCTGGGAATGAGATGCCTCGACGATTTCTTTACAATCCTTCCAGACAGAGACCGAGCATCTGCCAAGCATCACGCATCTGCTTTTGAAAGGTTCCTTGACGGAAGTCATGCCGTCTTCGAACGTATTCTTCTTATTTTGGTTAGCCCATGTGCTCTATACGCTGTCCACACAGGGCTCAACTGTGGGCGAGCTGAAACGTGTTCAAGTTTATAACGAAACAGACGAGGCAAACCTGCATTTGATGTTCAAAAAATATGTCCAAACACACAACAGGACATACATAAATGATCCGGAGGAATACAACAGACGTCTTTCTGTTTTTAAGGTAGTACCTTGCTTGATTGTCTTGTGAAGAAATAGTTTAAGTTGCATGTCATATGGTTTGTTTATCAGCCTGCAAATTATTGTGAAGAAAACATTGTTAGTACTGGAGTGATGTACCGTAAGGAGAGGCTCTGTTTGTAGGGTGATTAGGTTAAACTGTGCTAAATTATAAACCTTCTAGCTTGTCTGATAGCATTGATTTGAGCGAGGCAAAAAGAATGTAATGAATACTGCGCTATCATTTAAGTGGCATTAATTTTAGAGACCATTTCAGAGGGTATCGAAAATGAAAGTGAAAAGTTGCTAGTTTAATAGGGGGAAAAATGTGAACATAAATTACAGCCTTTTCCTGTCACGTGTTTTGTAGGAAAGCCTTGCGAGACATGCCAGGTTAAATGCAAGAGAGTCTGAACTAAATGGGACAGCTGTATATGGTATAAATCAATTCTCTGATTGGACTCCTGAAGAGTTTAAAGGTGTGTGTGTGTGTGTGTTTTTACTGTGGTGTAATCAAGAAATCCATTACTTAATGCATTTTAGTTTGGGCCATTGTTTGAGGTAGATATTAGCTGATAAATGGCCTCTTAGTAGTAAAGTCTACACTCCAGCCCATAACCAGGGCTGTCATTAGTTAATTGAATGGGTTTCGACAAAACTCTGACCCCCTGTTGAACCCCCTACTGACCTCCCTACTGACCCCCCAACTGACCCCCCATAAAATCAATGGGAAAAACAAAATATAGCCCAGAACTATCAATAAGGCCAATTCAAGTTCAGTAATAAATTTAGCTTGCCTACAATTTCCAAGATTCTGGGTCAGTAGGGGGTCAGTGTTTTGTCAAAACCCATTTTGAATCTTGTGTTGCCTTGATCTTTGCACCCGTAAATAAATTTGTTTATTTGTACGTGAACTGTATTCATGAACAACGGACAAGTTGATCTGTAACATCAAGGGCTCATCAAACATACTCAGCCATGATAGGTGTTATACATGTAGGTTATGGCCTTTAAATATGACAGTCCCTAGTTCTCACTAAACTGTACTTTATATAGAATGGAGCAACTGGGAACTTGTATATTTTTAAATTTATACACCTCTAGGTGAGGTTGTAGTTCATCACAAGTTAGTCCATAGGGGCAGCATCTTTTGTCAGGAGACATTTAGTCCCAGGTGAAAATGCTGGGCCTGTAGCCAATAAGTGGCAAACCAAGGAACTTGCATCAGTCATTTTTATTTTTATTTTTTTATTTTTTTATGTTTTTGTTTTATTTTATCTTTTTTTTTTTTCGTTTTTGTTGGTTTTCTTGTTGAAGGGGGAAAGTGAACCACCACTAAATACCTAGGTAAAGAATTTAATCATGGACATTGTCTCAGTCATACGTGTAGTTTTTTTTTACTGTACTGAATGCTGGTGGTGTAGGCTACTGTTAACTGTAACCTTAAGTGCAGACTTTAAATACATTGGGGATTAGATGGCCTCAGTTGCATAACTTAAACCCTGTCCAGGTACTCTAGTCAACTACACTGTAAGTATATATTTAGTTAAATCAATAACATTGACAGAAATATACTATGTAGTAAAATTTTGTTGATGCCACTGCATGTATAGAATTTCTAAGAAGAGGAAGCCAGAAAGATCACAGCCTTCTCATAAAAAGTTATCAAACACTTGAAGACTGCAGCTGTACATTAAAACTGAATGCTTCTGCAACACCACATAACCATGACTGGTAGGTTGTACATATATACACGTACTTACTGCTAGTATTGTCAGTAACAAGTTGATGTAATACCCTGGAGGTGCTAAATTAATTTTAGATCTCAGAGGTAGGCTTTTTATCAGAACAGAACGTTTGATTTGAAAAGGTGTTCATCCTGACCAACTGCTCAATAACACATTTGCACAACACCTAGTAGAATATGCAGTGGCCTGTGTGTAAATATGAGTTATTGACCAAGCTTGTTCGGTCAAGATGGCTGAATATTGGCCAAGTTCTTTTCTTGCAAGTTTATGGACCAAGACGGAGTTGAGGTCCATAAACTCGCAAAAACAGAACAAGGCCAATATCCAGCCATCTTGACCGAACAAGCTTGGTCAATAAAGGATTTATTATGTGGCTTTTTGAGAAATTTTTCTTGTGGGACACGGTGGGTAGTTCCATGTGGGCAAGATAGCTCCATCTTGCCCGCTCATTAGCCAATCACAGCGCAAGGTTTGATTCATCTTGCCCGCTCACTGAGCTAGCCATATAATAATAGTAAGTACTGAACATTGTACCATACTGTTGTAAACTAGGGTAAACTGCTGAGTAGTGCACTTTGTTAGGCAACTTGATCCACAATACTGTGTAGTAACCTTTGATGGACTAGCATCCTATGCAGAGCAAGTAACTTTCAGTACCCCTAACTGTTTCATTTTCTAATTAGTTAGAAACTGGTTGTTAAAGAATAATTAATGATTATTGTTAGGGGTTTAAAACTGGCTAGTAAATGTTTGTTTCGTGTACAAGACCCTTCACATTGTTTCACACAGCTGTAGTCTCCATATCATAGCAATATAGAGGAGTTCACGCTTTAAGGGGCATAATGGGTAATCAGGGCAAATTTACAAAGAAGCACAGCCATAAAACAAATGTTTATCTTTATATTTCCATTCTGATTTCACATATGGAGATGAAACATATACTGTAGATGGAGAAACCTCTTTTCTAGGTTTTCCTGCGTTTTTGAGCCAATCAAGTGATTGTTATGGGCATAGGAATTCTTTTACTATTAAAACTGAATGATATGATCAGGCATTAGCCATTAAATTCCAAAAATAACATCTCTGTTACTCTGATAAAACAATGTAAGTAGGCTAAATGCCTACACTGTAGCTCAATCTACTCAAAAATGCTAGTAAATGTAGAAAGGGGGTTTGTCTATTTACAGTAAAAGTTTTTTCTCGAAAATGAAACTCTAGAACAGAAATATGAAGAACAACATACATTTTGCTGCTCTGTTTCTTTGCAATCTTGCCCTGATTACCCATAATGCTCCTTAGAGCATGAACTCCTCTATTGTAAGTTAGACAAGTTCACCAAGCTTAGCTACCATGAAACTGACTGCCTTAAGAAACTCCTGGAGCTTCTGTATCATTTTTGTTAGTTCTGTAATATTCTGAAGACGGCTCTTTATTTTAAAACAATGCTCTCTAGATTAGTGTTAAGAAAACTAGTGACAGCTTTTATCAGTCAAGTCATACATTAAATTCAAACCTTTACATGGCAAATTTAAAGAAAAATTCCAAAGCACCATGTACAATGTACAATGCACTAAGATTTTTATAAATTTATTTTGCTCAGGAGAAAAGAAGGAAAAGTGACAACAGTGAAAAATCAGGGAAAGGTACATTGTTTTTAATCTTTACTTGTTATGTTAATTTTAAAATTGTTAGTATACATATTACATGTACCATGATAGCTGATTTAAAATTGTTGTTGCTCATTTGTTCTTCGTTGTTTGTTTGTGTTCTTTTTCATGTCCTGCTCATTATAATCATTGAACAGTGTGGAAGTTGTTGGTGAGTACATGTTCAATACATACTTTACATACTTGTATGCACCTGTAATGCCACTGAGCAAAATATTGGGCAGGCACAACACCATCACTCTAGCTAACCCAATCAGTGAAATACTGAAATTATGCAAAAAGTTTTTAGGGCGGGAGGAATGGTACCAAGTATCCATTGAGGTGATTGAGGGAGCAGAAAAGGAAATGTACATGTATCACAGGGTCCAGCAGAGATACAGCTAATATAAATAAATACTGGCGAGCGCAAAACGCAGTCCTTGCAGTAAACTGTAGTCGCTTATAGTTCATATGATACACTGTTTATACAGTATATATGGGAAATTGTTGGCCCACCTTGATTTTGTTGAGGTCTACTTTTACCTAAATTACATAATTTAGGGTAAAGTCTGTGTTGGGCCAGGTGCTCCATATAATTTTCCAGAGTTTATCCCAGTTTCCAAAGCATGAAATGACTAGCCAAGAGCAGTATTTCTACTTTCTTCGTTCTTCCAAGTTACTGAACATGGATCATGTTCTTATTTCTTTTTTTTTTGTTTTAAACAGGGCATTCACTGCAACTGAGTGTGTGGAGAGCCAGTGGGCCATTGCTGGTAACTCTGTGACAGAACTCAGTGTTCAAGAGCTGATTTCCTGTTCGAAACCCAAGGGTTGTTCTGGTGGAAATACATTACTAGCTTTAGATTGGCTTCAAAAACACGTGGGTTATAAGATTAAGTGGACTTCCTGGCAAGGCTCTCTTTGCCAACACTACATGTAACTTTGTATTAAGCACATACTGTTATATCAAAGCACAGACAGGTCTCTTTTCTTCCCGAAACCCCACAAACCGCAATATAATTATAATGATATTCATGTGATGCAGATGAATTAATTCACTGTCTCTGTTATGAGAGTCCAAATATTTGGGCTTTTTTAACTGTGTACTCAGGATAAGTAACAACTTTTCAATAACTGTGCTGTGCTTTATGTTGCTTGAAATATTGTAATCATGTTGTCAGTCACATACATGTAATTGAAAAACACTCTTTTTCTTCAGCATTACACACTTGCTCCTGCCACTGAATTTCCGTATGTTGATAAGGAAACAACCTGCAAAAATGATCTCTTGTAAGTAGACACTCAGGCACTTTTAATGTCTCCTGATAGGAAAATAGGAGATAGTTTTCCTGACAGAGGATTTTAAATGATGAATGATGCTAACAAGACCATCTAGCATTGTAGGCATGCAATGCGTACATAGTGTGATGTTGCTGTAGCCATTCACACACATTGAACCTATTATGCTAGGAGCCATAATGAGACAGTTATAGTTTATTTTAATCATGTGAATGTGAGTGTAGTGGGCCTTTGCAGCTAATTAGCCATCACATGACCTACTTTTCATAAAATTATTGGCTGCAACTTTAAGAATGCCAGAAATGGAAAGAGCATGTCAAAAAAATAAAAATGGTCAAGTTTGAGGTCCCTGGAATTATTGGCTGCAACTTTAAGAATGCCAGAAATGGAAAAAGCATGTCAAAAAAATAAAAATGGCCAAGTTTGAGGTCCCTGGAATTAAAGAATAAGATTTTATGATGGCTTGAATTTTTTAGAAAAAATAAGAAATGTTTATGGAAAAAGTTCTGTAGATATCCTCTAAATTGTCCAAAAATTCAAACTGAAGTATAAACTTACTCTTTAATGCCAGGGGCCTCAAACTTTGCCATTTTAGTCCTGAAAATTTTGCCTCATATGGTTGATATGTTCTTTTCCATTTCTGGCATTCTTTAAGTTATAGCCCATAATATGTAATATTTTAAAGAAAATTTTGGTCACGTGACCCCCGCTGCAAAGGGCCTATTATGAATTTGTGCTGTGTTCATCATATTTGAAAATTCTCTAACATTGCACTTGGCCTAAAATTCTCATTTGAGAAAATGTTCATATATTATGAGTAGTGTGAATGGTACAAATCCTGTGTAGATTTTTATAAGGAAATCCGTGTGTACATGAATGACCATTTTTGAGGATTTACCTTTAACTCGAATTATATATACGTGTAATATTTACCATTTTTCTTCTGCTGCTTTGAGTTAGGAAAGAGAAAGGTGTAAAGATAAAGTGTGGTTGTCCAGTGTTGAAGTAAGTATTTGTGTGGACAAATGATGTTAAAGCAATCTTAAAGATATCTTGATCTTAATGGCGGTCACTTATAGGAGGTTGTGGCTTACGAGAGCTTAGACCATACTGGGTGAAAATTTTGCTTCAGGAGCATATGGTAACTGTAGAAACTTACCCCATGTTTTTAAAATAATGTTTTATTCATGTGAAAAGTCAATTTCGAGAAAAAATCTGGTACTAAATTTCTGTCTCTTGTACTATCCAGGGATGCAATAATGCCACAACTCATGCCAATTTCCGCTCTACTATCTGTCAAGTGGGCGCTTATGGGAAGTTAAAAACAAAATAAAACTTCAAACTTTTAGCTCTAAAGGTAGTCATGGACACTTGCAAGATTTCGTCGCTCAGAAGAGGTTCCGAATATAGTGATTTGACTTGGAAAATTTTGGTATTTTGAAAGACTGGTCGCTGAGGAGAGGTGGTCGCTTACGAGACCAAGCCACCTTAAATTTTCAAAACTATAACGTTGCTCTGAACCCTACATGTATGCACATTTTCAAACTTTACCAAAAGTTGCATTTTATCATGCTTATTACAATTTGATGATTGAAATAAAAAAATTTCACCTTGCCACTTTTGAATTATAAGCCCCTAAAGCTGTAATTAAGGGTGTTTTTAGCAGGTCATACTGTTACTATGGTAACCTATTGTGTCACGAAAATGATAACGTGTTCACCAGTGATTGGGCAGTTTTTTTGATAGCATTTTTGTAGCATCAAGTGATTAAGAGTGGTTATTAACGACCCATCAAAATCAAAGTGCTGGAAAGTGCTTTGAGCCACCTTAAGGAAATTTGGAAATGGCATGTTCAATGTGGCCACCAAGTGAACGCCTTCTTGGTGCAAAGCAAAAACTTTAGGAGGGGCAGTAGAGACAAACTGCTTCAATCATGTAGTTGGTGCTTGCTTCAGTTACAAGGCTGACTGTGACGTAATATATCAAACACGAAAGACCGTGTTTGATCATATTTCCAAACAACGAGGTGTTTGAAGAAAAGGTCAAACACTGTCTTAAGTGTTTGATACATCGGAGGAATAAAATCCTAAAACTCTATGCCAATATAGATCAGATTGATTTTTTTTTCTGTGTAAACTTGATGCATCATTAATGGTCATTAATGTTTGAGAATTCTGTTTTCTTGTCTTTACAGTACATCAGAGAGCACGAGGATGAAGGAACTAGTCGGTCTGCACGGTCCACTTGCTGTTAATGTTGATGCTACAATGTGGCATGATTATCTTGGTGTGTGCTAAGTGAAAACGTGTGAGAAAGGGGGGGTGAGGAGAATCGTACCCTGAGGTGTCCTCTGTAATTTGCAATGTTCACACAGCCTTAGCCAAGCTCTTAATTTCTCCCGAAACATAATTTGTGATCATCTGTGTAATAATGAACAACCGAACGTTGATATAATAGTGTTCTACTTGGGATGTGTAGGTTCTTTCACATTTGATGACTTGTAACAACGTCACGTGCTGATTCCCCCCCCCCCCCCCCCCCCCCCCCCCACCGGCCCTCCGCCCCCCCCCACAACGCCTCCAGAGAAAATAAAAATAAAAAAAAAAAATAAATAATTTTATTTTTTTTA
>Ga0126339_10000578_pt1 | contig 21009 bp, 13 predicted proteins | sample OrbTmetagenome_2_FD_92532 | JGI IMG/M metagenome (GOLD analysis project Ga0126339, IMG submission 92532) | Coral microbial communities from Petempiche,Puerto Morelos, Mexico - Orbicella T R C metagenome | ecosystem: Host-associated > Invertebrates > Cnidaria > Coral | place: Petempiche,Puerto...
CAACAACAACAACAACAACAACAACATGAATTATTTTACCAATAATCACTGAGTAGTATATGATAAAAAAATCACTGTTCCCTCAGCCCACCCAGCTGACACTGCAGCTAGATGGGTCCCTTTAGTGTCGGCACACTAACAATGCACAAGTGTACAATGTCAGTCCTGTGTGCGCAAGGATGATCTCATCAGTGGGAACATGATGAAGATACATGTACTTTATTGCATTAGGACCAGTGAGATTAACACGTGACACCTTTTGACTGTGATTCAAATAAAAAAAGATAGCAACTCAGCTAAAAACAATAATCAGTTTGACACAATAGTTTCTCTTAATGCATGTACCTTTTCAGCCTCTATAACTTCTGCCCACACTCGTTCCTTCTTTAGTTCTTCAACCTGGTCTTTCATATTCTTCAACTGTGAAATGTCTTTGTACTTCTCCTCCAGAAGCTGCACTTGATGCTGCATTGCTGGAAGTGTCTGTAATGTACAATAATTATTACAAGGAGTTTTCATGTTCTTAATATTCATGAACCACTGTGCTTTCCAGTCTGAACAAAGCTGCAACAGAATATATCAGGCACAATTGGCAGTGTGTCATCACATTTCCAAATATTTTGTGCAGTGGAGTATTTTTGAGACAAATCAAGATATTTAGAAATCTTATGCAACACTGTCTTAAAGTGTTTGATATATCCTCTAAATCAAACCTGACACTATGGAAGGTAAATTGAGAAACAGAATTGTTTACCAGCTGGGAAAGCTTCCATCGAAGGAACAACAGCTTTCAAGAACACAACACTTTATTCTCAGCTGACATGCAGCCATGTTCATTTTACACACACAGTATGGTCCATGCGGAATGCCGCTGACCCCCAGGATACGATGACAGAATTATCTCCTATCAACAGAATGAAAAAGTATGTGCTACAGTAATTTTGATCACTTATTCAGACTACTGTTAGAAAGCAACATGTTCATCATGTTCTTGGGAACTACTAGTAGTCTGAATAACCAGCCGTGACGTAGCACTATGTTTGGCTTTTAAAATAAAGATACTGTAATTTGTTTTGAGGTGACTGTGTCTACATACCTCTTGCTTCCTTTCCAAAGTATTCTTGATGATATCCTGCTGTTCAATAATCAGCTCATAATCTGTACTCATTTGTTCTAGCTGGGTAGCTTTGAGAAAAAACTGACAAAGAAAAAAAAGGTGAATATATTATTTATAACGAATACAAGAGAAGTAACGTAATACATTTTATAATCTGTTATTTACTGAGAGTTAGTTTTTCAATTTTTTCAACTTTTAGCTTTTTAGTTGAAAACAGATTTTACTTTAGCATTTATAATTAAATATCTGTACTTGTATAGAAGGCCACTAGTTTGTTGTCCCTGACTGCAAAGTGGTTTTTCCGCTCTTCAAAGAAAGTTATTGTATAACAAGGCTGACCACTGAATAATGAAGTTCCGTCCCTTTTAGGACAAGGGAGGCTCGGTGGCCTCATGGTCAGGGTGCTCGTCTTTGGATCGAGCGGCCCGGGTTCGAGCCCTGGCCGGGGACATTGTGTTGTGTACTTGGACAAGACACTTTACTCTGACAGTGCCTCTCTCTACCCAGGTGTATAAATGGGTAACGGCGAACTTAATGCTGGGGGTAACCCTGCGATGCACTAGCATCCCATCCTGGGGGGAGTAGAAATACTCCTAGTCGCTTCATGCTGCAGAAACCGGGATAAGCTCCGGCCTGATGGGCCACTTGGCTCGTATACAGACTTAACCTACCTTCCATAGGACAAACCATACGCAGACATGTCATGTACATTTATGTACAAACACTGCAGTTTAAACCTCCCAAAGGTGTCCATGTTGTACTTTAAGCATTTGAAGCATTCCTCACAGTTCTTTTATCATAGTCTACATTTATAAATGTTGTTACCTTGTACTTATCCTTAGGATCAGAAGAGTTCAGAAAGTTCCTGCTGGTGTCTTGATTCAACACAGATACTGGGTTATCTACCTAAAGCCCAAAGATCGAAATGTAAGATTTCAGAGCGGAGATTTGGTTTACAGTAATGCAGAGGGTTAAGGGTGCCAATCTACTGTCTAGGCACTGTCTGAGTTTATTGTGCAGTATTCTTGGGAAAGGCACTTCACTTACTGTACACAGAGCTAAAGCTCTCCACCCAAGAGAGTGAATGTCTATCACCAATCAAATCTTTCATGGGAACCTGACAAAATTTCTATGCATTAACCTGGATGGAGTGAGGGGAGGACGGGGGTAGGGGGAGGACAGTATAACTGCTTGCCTTGAAAATTGGATATAAACTCTGGCAGTATGGACCAGTTGCCTAGGTACGACTTTAGCTTTACTGCAGCTCCAGCAGGAGTGGCAAACATTCAATTCTAAGTTTATGTACAGAAAACATACATGTGATGGCTTGCATTTGCTGCTGCTTACCACCATACAGCAAAGGATTTTTCCCACTAACTTCAATTACAAATACAACATTTCCTACTTTCTCTTTGACTAAAGCTGAATAAACAGCCTGACAAGATTTCAAAGCTGTAGCTTACCTGGATATTAAACTGGTCCAGAATGTGATTGAGCTCATCCTTTTTCTGAGAAACAACTTTACCTGCAACAAACAATGCAAATCATTGTTAAAAACTGAAATTCTGCACATCAAGCACATAAAGACATTCATTGACTGCAATAAGTTGTTTCAGATATAAATAAATATACCGGTACATTATACTAAGGCTCCCTTACATGCATCATTTATTGCATCATCCTGCATGGCTACAATAAGGCCATTAGTAAGCTTGTACTATTAACAGTTTGACAGAATGGGAACAGAGGTAGGTGAAATAAGTATCAATCTCAGCCTTTAGCGACATCTGATACACGTAGCTATACTAAATTATATCTCTCAGTTAGTATGAGTGCTGTGATTGGTATGGCCTGCTAAAATTTAAAGTTGGTTTTGTTGCCAAACTGTTTTGTGATTTATTGCTAAGTGTTATAGCACGTGAATGTTTAAAACTTTCTTATACTCTAAATTATGTAATAAAGTGCGCTAATGATTTAAAAACAGTTTCAACTGACTCGTTTTGCTTTTGAGGTGCATCAGAAATTTGAAGCATTTCCGAGTCCCTGTGAATACAAAGTGTTTCCGAACCCGTCAGGGACATAGTAGAGATATAATAAATATCTCACTAACCTCCTCTTCTCAGTCCGTACTGTAAGTTACGGATCCTCGTTTTTTTTCCCCTTCAATTTATGACCCACGTGCTTTGTTCTTGGGCCATAAATCGAAGGGGAAAAAACTTTGTCCATAACTTACAGTATGGACCTTGAACTCGGTTAGTAGGAGGTATGTATAACTTCACCCTGGATTATTCTAGATTTTACAAGAACCTCATTCAGGAACTGCTTTTACTGCTTTATGTCACCTACCATCATGTGATTTGAGTCTGTAAGAGCCACTGCCATCACTAGTGATTCTTCTTTCAACTGTTATAGACTGTCCATATTCTTTAGCTTTATATGCATCATGTCCTCTGTTTCGTAGCTTGATTGATACCTGTGCATAACTTGAAGCATAAGAACAAAAGTAAGCAGCATGAGTGTAAGTACAAAATGTGGACACTAACCTAATTGGGGGACAGTGGCTGCACTTTATTCACTCATTTCATATAGAATGCTGGATCGTCCCACAACGATATGTACAGCACATTCCTGAATTCTAAGTGCCTCTTCACAAGTGGTAATAATGCCATTAAAACAAACTAACATTGCAAAAGAATTGCTGCACATTTTTTTGGTGCAGTTCCAAAGTCATAAGCCCAGATGGTGAGTGCTGTAATCCCAATGCTGCATATTTTTTCTCATGCACACTATATAGTTAGCTACAAATGCTCACAAACTAAAATGTTTCAAAAGGCTATCCCGTTCCCTTTTTATCAAATTATCAACAGACCACTGTTAAAATAATTCCTCACCTGCACTTATCCTTAATGAATCCCTTGAGGGAATTTCCTCTGTTAGTCGTGGCAGCCTTTCCTCCTAATCCCACCACCAGTGCTGTCATTATAGCACTTTTACCACCTGCAACGAGAGCAAAGGGAAAAAAATCATTACAGTGTAGTTCCAATCCAAACTATTTTAAAACTTCTATTCAAAGCTGAAATAAAAGATGGTTTCCAGGGGCCAGCTTAACAAAACCCTCTTAGGTTAATTGAGCTGTATCCAAAGAATGTTTATATACAAATACCTATTTTTAAACAAATAATACTATTTATTTGTGATGCATCATAACATAGGAGAGCTTTGTGAATCTGGCTGCTAGACTTGACAGATTCAATCCTATTCAAAATAAGATTATCAAATTAACGTTAGGGCCTAATTAACTCTAATCAGGGCCCATAGAAATTTGCTTCAGCCATATGTGCTGGTAGAGAGAAGCTGACAAAACCAATCAAGAAATTATTGGATATTACAGGTATCTCATGCTTTATTTCACTTACTTCCATTTCTTCCTATGATGAAGTTGACATTAGCACCCAGAGGGACTTCCAACATGGTGTGACACATGAAATTCACTAGAGTGATCTTCTCAATGATTCCAACCTCTGCTTCAGACTAAAACCACAACAATGCCCAATGATTGATATCTGTGCATAAACCTGCTACACACGGCTCTCAAGAAGTTTTGCATCTGAAGCTTTCTTACCGCAGAAAATTAACAAGTACACATATCGACGTTTGTCGTCTACAGTAATCTAAAGCTTACTTTACCAACATTTTCGATTTCGTTCTAAAGCCTTTACTGATCAAATATAAGATACAAGTTTATCACGCCGGAAAACCTCACGCAACAACAAAAAATAAAAGAACATGCAACCAACTATCACATGGAATCAAGCTGAATCATTGAGCTTTTTGAGGAAACCCAGAAAAATCTCGCACTCCCTTGGCCTACCAAGCGGAATCAATAATGCGAGTTTGCTTACCGTCGTCACGGTGAAATCTGGAAACTGCGAGCAGTTAAAATTATCTTCCATAGTCTCATCCTCATCTGCATCCTTAGCTGATGAAACTCTCTTTTTCTTGGCCTGGGGTGATTCCTCTGGTATTTCTTGATCTCCTTCTTGCTCGTCTTCGCTATCTGATTGCAGTCTTCGCTTTCGCGCCATTTCTTATTCTTCCTCGAATATCAATAAAAACCTAGGCTTTCTCTCATACAAACACTATAAAAATCTCCTAGTGCAAAATATAGATCTTTCTGGTAAAACTAATACGTTTCTCTGGACAAAGTACAAATTAAAATGTAAGTTTAAAACGCAATCAAAATTACGCGTGCAAATGGCAAGTTCAAAATGGCGCCAAAGATTCGATCACGTGACCATAAAGAGCGTTGCCTGATGGGAAACACTTGTAACGCCTGGGCAAAAAGTTCTATTGCACTAATGACTGTTCGTTAATTCCTTGTTCTTTTATCGGTTGGTTTTATGGGAAAGTGAGAACAAGCCGGCGTAATGGACGGAAGAGGTTGGGCAGATTTTGGTTCAGCATCCACAGATGACCAGGTATAAACAACACCTTTGCCTGATTACAATTATGAATCGCTGATCTTTCCTCATTGAATTTTCGAAGCGATGATTCAACTAAAATATTTGGGTCTTAAGCTTCAATGGGCGCTTCGATGTATTAATATAGAGGTTTTTTTAATTTGCCTGTTTTTAAAATATTTAATGAAAATAAATGTATTAATTTGCCATTAGAATGTAGTGCAATTGCACCTTCCATAAATTTGATTATCAATAATCTGGATAATTAAGCTTAAGCTTAAATCACTTGTATGAGATTTTGAACTTGACTATTATTTTTCGATCAGCATGATGATAACGATGATGACTGGGCTGATTTTGGAGGTTTTGAGGTAAGTTGGTTAATTAGCTTTTTTTGCAGGTGTACCTACTAAGTTCCCCCAGGTCTCATTATCGGGGAATTGTTGGTTTTGATCATTGTGCTCCGGATGATAAATTGCAGGAATCCCAAGGCAAATTAGCTTGATAGAGACACTCGTTTCCTTTGATTTGTTGCAATTTTTGTGTTTTTAATGAATCTCCAGGTTTTAACAGGATCCCCTGATTTCTTCGGAAAAATGTGAAGATTGTTTTGTCCCAGAAGATATCCCTACCCCTCCCATGGAAGGTTTTTTTGGTTTGAAGCCCTCTTTCTCTGCCCTTCTGCAAACTACAGAAACCCCTCCCCTCCAGAATTTCCAATAACCCTAGCGCATTGGGATAGGTATCGATATCTACTGGGAGTCACAGAAATGAGGTTGGATATGATTAGTGTTCTACAATGTAAACCAACCTCTAAACAATATCAAATATTTTGTTACTTATTTATTTATATTAATTTTATTTGTATGCAATATTTATATAGGTGTGTCCAATTACATTTGTGCAGTTACTAGATACTTGTTAAGGCCACATTGTACTGAATGCACATCCTTTAGTTAGCTTATAATAAGCTATTTGAAAGTCTAATTTACTAGATTTGATCTGCAGAGCATGGGTCACATAACTTCAATGTGTAAAATTGTCTATGAATATATGTTTCAGTCTGCTACACCAGCTACAAATGGCAGTAACCAGTCTGGATCTGTTATCACATGGGCTGCAGTTGCGACACCACCACCAGCCTCACCCAGTGCTGCTGCTACATCTTTTAACCAACCAGCAGCTCACATGATGGCATCATCTAATCCTGTGTCGTCATTAACACCTCAGTTTTCACTGAATACAACAACATCTGAAGTTAGCAAAAGGTCAAGTTCAGCTGTGCCTAACCCTCTTGCTGCCGACAGCCATTCTGACTTTATTAACTCATTTCTTTCAACCAGTCAAGACTTCACTTCTTCAACAACACCTGTATCATCAACAAAATCAGCAGCAGAACAAGACAAGTTGAACAACAGAACAGAATATGAAAGCTTCCATGCAGATTTTTCTTCATTCCTTAGTGAAGCCTTGACTGAACCATCAGAGCTTCTTTCCATTCCTTCTGAGGATGGGAACACCATCAATGGAACAAAGTGTATCTCTCAAGGAGAGAAAACTCATTTAAATGGTGACCATTCTACAGTCATAAGCAAAGACTATGCCACATCAAGCATCACGGCAGGAAATCAGCAATCACAACAACACACTCCTGATTCTTTTGATACTCTAGATAATGAAGTTTCATCAGCTCAAGATATACTATCAGTAAGTGTGCTGTTTTTGGTTTATAAGTATGAGAATAAATTCCAATTGTATTTTCGTTTGTCAAATGGTCTTTCTTTGAATTTTCAACCTTTTGGCCTTGAAAATAGCATCATAAATCTTAAGCAGATATTATGGGCAAATTCAAACTGAATTATAAACTTCCCATTTTATTTCTGCTCAAGCTTGTTCAAAACAGTGAATTCCAAGGATATTTTCTTAACTTAATTAAATTACATGTGGTACACATTTTGACTACAAAAAAGACTAGCAAATGTGTGGCAATCCAGATATCAAAAACTGCTCTTGAAAACTGAAAATTATGAATGGTTCAAAATTGGTAAAAAAAGAACTCCCTGAAACATTAGGAAGGTATTTGAAATTTATAAATAATACATCCATTTGAACAGGTTGTTATGGCCCAACAGCAGCAGAATGTACTCTTTGACAAGCCAACAGACAGCGGCCAGAAGGAACTGTCCCGGCAACTTCAAGAAGCAAGTGAATCTAACAGGGAACTTGAGGATAAGTTGAAAGGACTGGAAGGAAAACTCTCCATTGCTGAGCAAGAGAAAGCACAGCTACAGAGGGTATTTACCATGTTGGCAAAACTATGAGCTACTACATAATAATTGGTGTTTCATAGATTTGTAGCTGTTGTCCTTAATTTAAACTGTTCCTAACTTATTTGTAGCCTACACCTTCATCATGTTTTGGCAAGGAACCCAGCAAAATTGATTTCTGTTTTAGTACAAATGGTCAACAAAAAGTAATTAATAAGACCAGTGTCAAGAAATGAAATAAGGAAGTAATGTTGACCAACAGAGGCAAGTGTATGGAAACATGTTACAATGATAAATAATATCAACAAAAAAGAACGCTTGGATTTTCAATTTTTTTTGTCCAGTCCTATGAAATATTGCAAACTCTCAGAATCGAGAATGTATGTAAGTATATCTTCATTAAATACCAAACAGTACAAACGTTTCTTGGATGCTCTTTTGAATGCTGTCTTTACAAAACATTTTTCCAGTCACTGAACAAATACTGTTCAGAGCTAAACATGTGTATGTACAACTTATATATCAAATATAAATATCTGTTTTCTCCCTAAAAGGACCTGGATACACTTCTAGAGAAGGATAAAACTATTGAAGAGGAATCAAAGAACCTTTCAGAATTGCTTGCTAAACAGAAGGAGAAATATGCTCTTCTTCAGGTAAAGAAACATTTGATGATGATGACCAAAAGAGTTTGCATGCAATCAAAAACTCTGAATAACCATGGAGTGGATCATCAAGTTCAACTGTGCTGTTTGTAAACTTTGCAGGAGCAGCATGAAGAACAGATAAAGGAGATTAGAAAAGCTGGTCATGATACCTTGGCTGTCATTGTTGAGGAATACAAGGTATTGATGAAACTGTACTGTTATGCTCTCCTCCTCCTCCTCTTCCTTGTCCTCCTCCTCCTCGTCCTCGTCCTCGTCCTCCTCCTCATCTTCCTCCTCCTCATCTTCCTCCTCCTCCTTCTCCTCCTCCTCCTCTTCATCTTCGTTCTCCTCATCCTCGTCCTCGTCCTCGTCCTTCTCCTCCTCCTCCTCTTCATCCTCGTTCTCCTCATCCTCATCCTCGTCCTCATCCTCGTCCTCGTCCTCGTCCTCCTCCTCCTCATCCTCCTCTTCGTCCTCCTCCTCGTCCTCGTCCTCTTCCTCCTCCTCCTCCTCTTTTCCTCTTCTTCTTTTTCATTTCCACCTCTTCCTTCTGCTCCTCATTCTCCTGCTCTTCATCCTCTTAGTTCTTCCACCTATTCTTTCGTCTCTTCCTCTTCCTACACATCTTCCTCCACAATATCCTCCTCCTTCTCCTCCTCTCCCATCTCCTTCTTGAAGTTTGACCAACCTTTCCATATCACTCCAAAGGAATTATCAAGAAAAGCCGTATTGGAGCAACGAGAAGAGAACAAGATTCAGATGGAAAAACTATTGGAAGATCAAAGAAAGAAATTCCAGGAGTTCCTTCAAGAGCAGGTGAAAACTGGTTTAAAAGTAAATGAACCTCTTAAAACTAAGATGAGCAAAATAATTGCCGATCTTATCATACATGTATCATATGGGCAGAGTTTCTTTAAATTCTGGCCAAATGCACAAATATTAGCACTCAGTTAATAGCGATCACGATTAGTTGCGGAAGTATGTGTCAGAAAGATCCAAGACGTGGATCTGGAAGACTTGTGTCCTTTGCTGTGATTGGTTTAAACATATTACTGTGTTGTACAGTGACTTATTAGTTACCCAGAGAGCTCCTGAAAATCAATGATTTTGCTTCCTCTTTTGAGATAACTCTGAAAAACTAATACATAGACTTTCTGTCTTGTAGCAAGAAAGCTTTGAAAGAACGTTACAGGATGAGACAAAGCGCAATGGACAGAAAGCCAATGATTTACTAGAGGAAGAAAAACAAAGACACAAGGTTAGAAGAGTCCGCCATTTGTAAATAAAATGTACATTATCAAACTACATGCTGTGAGAGTTTTTGTTCTTGACGAAGTTGTAAAATTACGAAACATTTTTATTCATTTTCCATTCTTAGGAAGAAATTGAATCCTACTTGGATCAAGAAAGATTAAAGAGCAAAGAAGCTATAGACAAATTTGTTGAGGTACCTTCTATTTGGTTTAGTTTTATTATTAGATCATGAGTTCTGCAAAGTAGTTTTGGTTGAAATGGTTAATATACTAAAAAATGCAAAATTAAGTGCCTACCCTCTCAATGGACTGCAGGAAAAAGGGCTTAGAATATTTCTATGTACATATTGCAGGCGTATGTGAAATATCTCATGAGTGTTGGATATTTATGTGTTAAAGATATATTCAAGTGTGACACGTAGCTTAAGCGTATGCCCTCGTTAGTGCTCGGCGCTCTTCTTGTACAAGTGTGATTTGCTTTAAACTTTTCTGAAACACAGCACTATGATGTTCGATAGTCTAATGATTATGACATGGTTTCTGCTGCAATCAGAGCATGCTTGTGTTTGTCTTTGTGTTTGCCATTTGGAGATCTCATTTTTCTATATTTCTATTTCGTTTGTTTCTAAATTTCATTTTCAAAAAGACGTTTTCCATTATCAACTGTTTTAACCAGTTGCTAACCAACCGGATTCTCTTGTAGGCATTGATTAATTTAAGTATTTGGGGATTGAAATAATACTTCTTTTGTGTAAAGCTGCAGTATTGCAGTATTTATTTTATTTTTTCTCCAAAGGATGCGCGGCAGGAGAGGGCTGAAGCCGTGGAGATGGCGAGGAAAGAGGAAAGGAGGAGATATGAAGAGTTCATATCAGAACACAAGGTCAGTTTATGTGCGCTTAGGTACACTATGATCATAGAGAAATTCTAGCATGGTGTCAGAAAGTTAAACAGTTTACTACACATCACAGCAAGCCCAAAAGTAATGGCTTCATTTTGTAGAAAACCAGTATGAAGTGACGAAAAGTGAACTCTTGAAGAGTTCACTTTTTGTCTCCTCCACCTTCAGTTCAATCAAAACTTAATAAGTACGGGTAAAACTTTCTTGATCGTTATTGTAAAAATAGTGGCTTAAGTTTTGAAATAAAGCCGTGTTCGATGCTCAAGACTTCAGTCTTTTACGCGCTTTGATTAACGAGAATTCTTACAAAAGAAGGAGATTTCCAGGAGATAAAAGGGGTTGTATACACGAGTTCTTCGTAAATTCGCAATTTACGGCTTTGGTTTTTTGACTTTCTATCGCCGCAAATATTTCCAATATGACTTGTCGCTGAAAAAAATAATTGTCCTACATTTTGGCTAAATTTTAACTAGCCTGTAAACAGGCTCACGGCGAGGGTGTAACAAATTTGGCGAGGGCGCGAAAAAAAAGAAAGCCTGTTCACATGCAGGCTAAATTTTGACGAATTACAGTGAAGGGAACTCGAGAAAACGTCTGGGGGAAAAATTGTATTTTCGGAGTGTGTTCGTTTTTTGTTTTTTGTTTTTTTTTCATTTTTTGTCTCCGTGAATAACATCAGAACTTTTGCGCGAACTGTAGAGAGCCACAGGTATTTTCATAGCCATTACTGACGCGACTAAGAAACTATACAGAGCTAACTTATGGAAACGCCAGTCGTCATATAGTACCTGACTGTATTACGTGTTGTTTTGGTTCTCTACAGGAAAATATAAAAACATTAACAGACCAAGAAGGGCAAAGGCTACAGAAACTTGTGGAGGAGACTATTAAGGAAGAGAGAGAAACCAGTAAAGTGAGTCCGTTGAAATTACTGACAATTTTCCCTTGAATAACGATGTTAATTTCCACCACTACTTGATTGGATTAAGTTTTTCTTTTCCAAGCTAGCCTGGTTAGCCCGCGTTCCTGTAAGAACGCAAGAGCTTTTTCCGCATTCTTTATTTTTTTACTCTCGCCCCTGTTTTCACTCGACCAGCAGGCGGGAAAATATTCGCTGGTAGGAGAACGCGTGCTACTCAGGCTAGGTGAATATGGGTGAATAAGCTAAGTCGCTGATCTGCTTGCTTTCTAGCATGAAGTGACCTCCTGTAAGAGTATTTTAGTTCACTCAAGCACTTTTTCTAGTTTCTCACACAATTCGGTGCCCATTTCACAACTATCATGAGAAAGGTTGTTTAACAAAAACGCATAAGCGTGCGCGACAATGGCGAAAGGTATTATGGGTGATAGTGGTTTACTGTTGCTCGATCGAAGCTCAAGGTATTTCAGTGTGATAGAAGAAAACAGCACAAACACTTGTACTCGTGCTTTGTCCTTGTCACCGTGAACCTCAGCAAGCAACAATCAACCATCGCCACCCATAACAACAGCCGGCAATGTCCCATATGCTTTTATGTAACAACCTTTCTTGAAACAGCTGGATACCCCTGGATGGGGAGTGGAACTGTGGGAGTTAATTGTCTTGCCCAAGGACACAATTCAATGCCCCCCTTCAGTGCCGGATCGAACCAGGACCACCCGATCCAGAGTCATGTATGCCGTAACCAATGGGTCACGGTGCTTCCCACATTTTTTGTTTGTTGCCAAATTGACGATGTACTGATTCTGTTGAAATCATTCTGGTTTTGTCGTAGATGGTACTAGAAGAGGTTGTGAAGGAGGAAAGACAAAATGGAAAAGAGTTTGCGCACGAAATAAAGGATGAAACGAAGAGAGAAATGTTGGAATACTTAAAAGTTAAGCAAGAGGTGCGAGGCAGGCTTCCTTTTGTGTAGATAAATTCACGTGTTTTAGTGGCCTTACAGTATTTAATATTCTAACGAATGGATATTCGTTGTAACAACAGTTTATTTTTGTTGCCTTTTTCCCGTATTGATCCTTTTTTTCTCAATGTGCTCGTTATCTAATCTCCTAGGGCTTTTACCTGTTCGTAATAGCCACTGGTCTGTCTCCCGCGAATTGGGATTTTTAGGGCTATTATGTTTATTTGAAATATTTCTTTCTCTCAGTTTAAGTGGCATGCCTGAGAACTAGCTAGATGTAACTAAGCTCATCGACCACTACAAACATTCAAATCAGTTAAGTTCTCGTTAGAGGAAACTGCTTCTGCTTCTCCCTTGTTTCAATTTTGGCTCTCAATGTTCTGCACTGTTCACACTTGTGGTCCTTTCTTCCAACAGGCCGATAGAGCTGCTCGACAAAAGCACCTTCATGGTTTGGACCTGTTCTTAGAAAGTGCAAGGGCTCAACTGAAGATGTTGATGGAGGACCAACATGAAGAAGATCCAGGCGATTAGTGTTGTGGTGTATAATATGATGATAAAAACGAAAGGGTCAAATAATAGGACACCAAGTGCTGTCCAATTGCTTCGTTTAGGGACCTTTAAGCACTCAAATTCGTTTCCCCTTAAAGAGGAATCTAACTTTAGAATTTGGAGATTAAATTTAAGTTAAAATTTTTATTAGTTAGGAGTTGACTTGTACAAGGTGAAATTTTTAGTAAGAATGTGTACGGATTTGCAACTAATTATGAAGAAACCACTTTATATGAATTTGCAAACAATGGCTTAATATTAAAAAAAAAATTATAATAACCAAAGTCGGCACAGTCTCTGTTAATTGTACAGTGTTACCGCCAGACCGCGCCATTGCGGGAATCCCGCGTCGTAATGAGAGATGGCCCCAAGAAAAATGAAGGCTGCAGGCTTAACACAGGCATAGTATTTTAAAAGACATCCTAGGGCTCGAAATTGCGACCGATACGGTCGCCAATGCAACTAATATTTCATCTTTGGTAACCAAGCAAAAATTCTGGTTTAGTTGCCATAATGGCAACTACATTTCTCTGTGTTGACAATCAATAACCGTTATTTTGTCACACATTATGCCATTCTAGAAAATGATATTGAAAGATCTCTGCTTCTAAAACATTCAACATAAGAAACGAAGTCAATCCATCCCCTTTGCTTCTCTCACATCGGAAATTTCGAAATGGCTTACCGTGTTCGAAATCGCCCTATAATGCATTGTAAAGCCTTGATCATTGACTATGTCATGTATGCCTATCGATATCTCTCTTATAATACACGGATCCTTCATTCTAATATCTGATTCAAAAGAAACTATTGAGTAGAGATACTTCAAAAAGCACTTACTATTAAATTCTATCATAGATCCTAATAAACTGTTTTATTTTGCTTGGTACCCTGATACATTTTTTCCTTCTGTAGCTTTCAATTTATTGGCCCCTTTCCTAACGTATTGACCCCTTGAAAATGGTCTTCAGGGGCCACTTCAGCCCTCAAGTAAAATTTTCTGGCTGAAACACTGATTGTAAAATATTCGCTCTTTTTCTCCCCTCCTGGCCTGCGGTCTGTAGAATTAAAACTGCAGGTTGTGGGCACCTATAGACTCGAATAGGTGGTGCTTCAGCCAGACTTCGGTTTCAGGTCACGAGGGCAACATCGAACCAAACTCTGAACCACAGATCAATTAAAATGAACACAAGCTTGGGCCGCCGCGATCTCGTTGCCGAGGTGGAGACTTCGAGAACGAGGCTGGGGCCGCTCAACCAGCCGTTGCTTGTGAAAAATCACACTCTGAACATGAAAAACCAATTAGTTTACCATTCTGTACTTGTGAATATGCGAGATTACGTTCTCTTAGTATTCAAAGGCTTAAGTTTAGTTGTCTACCCAGCATCTAATTCATGTGTGTCCAATTAATTGAATTAGATTTTACGTTGATTATTCGGTGCACATGTACTGATAGTTATTTCAATTTATTGGGAATCTGAAATCATTGTTCACGAGCTCTAACTTTCTTTCTCTGGTATTATTATAGAGACATTATATTTTAGGTGGACGAACGTGGCCTCCAGACAGCGTATACACGAGACCAGGGACTCATTCCTTAATCCGTAATCGGATCTTGACTCTTCCACCCATTCCCATACGCAGCGTCACGCAACGCGTCTCCAAACCAACAGAGGGGAGGAACGTTGCGTGGCCATCCAAGTACATGTCTAACAGCTGCGTAAGAGATTATTTCCATCCCCGCTGTCCTCTTACGTTTTAAACCTGCTATGCAGACTAAACGGAGTGCAATTTACCACTGACCTATGTGCTCAAGACTTAAAACTCATGACACTTGATTCGTAACTCATTCACTCATTGCGCACTCGTGTGATTCAGGCGACCTCGCGTCACGCTTCTACACGTCTTCCAAATGGCAACCTCTCTGTAACTTGCCATTAGGTGTTCCTTCGTTCGCGGCGGCAGATTAGTGGGTAAAATGAACACTCGACGCATTTTTTTGACGAGACATCAGTTTTTAAAAAGAGTTGAAAGCCGGAGGATGTATTTTCTGGCATGCCCGTTTTGCCAACGCTCTGCACAGACAGATCAAGGATGGAAAAGCAAACATCGCCACTTGCAAAATGGACCTGCCTCAACAAAAATCTGGTCGTAAACAGGACTCCGACTCCCTCGTTTTGTTTGTACATTTGTCACCCGTTCTGTACTTTAAAATTTGGTCTTTCGACTTATTTTGCTTCATACGTTTTTGTCAAGCATTCGACTGTGGACTCGCAGCTGTCACAACAGGTCAAAGGTCTTGTTGTTTTCTAATTTTTACTTTTGTTTGGGGTTTGATACCATTTTTATTTACCATACTCTGCTAGAACGATTTGTTTAGATTTATTCTTATTGCACGATGTGTTTTAAGCTCTCCAAACGAGATTACTCCAAATGCTCGCTTTGGATGGTCTGAAATATTCAATAAGCTTCAGTAAATGTGCTTGTATTTATTCAGTGACGAGGCGTGACTGTTTTTAAAACACAACTGTTTAAAGTTTATTTGTTTAGTTGATCTCTCGATCCTTATCATGGACGTCACGGACATCACTGATAAACTGGAAGTCACATTGTCCCGAGACCAAAAGTGCAAATTCTGCATGGACTTGTTATAGCTGTTTTTAACAGTCAATTCTTCAAACCATGAGTTCCTTTTTCTACGTGAAGGAGACTTCCTCATGAAGTTTGGTCCGTACCTATAAAACTCGAAAAACGACAAAAATTGTAGTTGTACCTTCATAATTTCAAATTGATAATCGTGGGTTTTTTTGTTTTTGTTTTTGTTTTTTTCACGATCTGTCAAGTCGAGGCTTAGATCTGCATCATGCCTTCCACGAGACCTTGTCAGGGTCGGCTGGTTTGAAAATTGAATGCCCCCGAATCTGCTTAACATGAAAGAAGTTCCTATTCCAAGTTACACGGTCGAAAGTACCATCCGAGGGCTCGTGAAGTTTGAGAGAGTTGGTCTGTTACGCAGGGAGGTTAAGGTAATGTGATTATATTTATTCACGATTTGTTTTCAAAGCCTCTTAAGCTTGTGGTGATCTATAAAAGAATGCAATTTTTTAAAAGAAACACAACATTGGCAATGAAATATAAAAATTATTTCGTTTCGCCCAAAAATTATGCGAAATTGGCCTTGTTTACGCTTCCGAATTGGACGATTTCCATTCCCATTCTTTTTGTTGCCATTTAATTGTTCCTTTGTTGACAAAACAACGAGAGAAGATCAGGTGAAGAAATTGAAAATTTAATTGAGCCCATGACCTTCGCGAGTTTATGATAGCTGTTATTATACGGAAAAAAAACTCTTGAATTACATTTTACAGCAAAAAGGCGATGTCAAAAATCTTCACTCTGAGGAGTTTGCGATTTCGGTAACAGTTTTCACCGGATTCGTGTGGACTAACTAAGTATTTACATTAATATACTAGCGTTCTTTCACAAATGCCGTTCTCTTGTTGGCTACGGTACTCTATCTGAGGTCATTTAACAATGGACCAATTTCAATATATTAAAATTCAGCGTAACACAATAGACCATAGCACGAGGCTCTGGGGAATAAACCCTCTGTATTTATTCCCCAGAGCCTCGTACTGAGGTCTATTGTGTTAGGCTAATATATTGAAATTGGTCTATTGGAGAACAGACATGCCTGAGAACTGGCTAGTTGTAGCTAAGGACATCGACCACTATACCGGGCCACTATAAGCATTCAACATTTATTTATTTTATTCAACAGACGTTGTAAAGATGGCGTCATTAACTTGCTTTTGTTTCTTCTGATTATGTAAAAAATATAGCTTCCATGTTGCCGTGCGTCTGTTCAGTAAAAATATCACAGATGACGTCAAAATGTGGTACTTAGAACAAAAAAGAGGCACACAAGCCGTTAGACGAGTGTGTCCCCGATGTTCTTACCATATTGACGTCATCTGTGATTTATTTGAACGGCCGGCACGGCAACATGGAATCTATCAGTATTTCTTAAATAGAAATTTCGAGCTCCTAATCCAATTATTTCAAAATAGACCACTCTTTCTATGTGTTTCCGGCACAATAAACCCACGCGGGATGTTATGAGAACACGAGAAAAGCTTGTAAATCATGAGCTGTTAAGCGAGTGATTTACAAGCTTTTTGAGTGTTCCCCCGATATCTAGTCGACTTGCGGCTGCTTTGTGAGCCCACGTTCCTTACCCCCATCGTTGGGAGCCCACGGCTGGAGACTGACCCTAAACGGCTGGAAATCGAGCCTACCCAACATGCCAAGTGGGTTTATTGAAATATTATGAAATATCTATGGAAAACGTTCTTCAAAGAGGGGAAAATTTATTGTACCTTCGTTATGATCAAGTTATTTATTCCCAGCATGAAATGACGCGGTAAACCAACCAGAGCGACTGAAAGAATAAAGTCCACACAGAAAATCCACCGAAGAAAGCAAACAAAAGTTTAAGAAAAGTAAAAGGTTTAGTAGAGGAAAGAAAAAGGTATTCGGTGAAAGGTAGATGGTGTACTAATTATTTCAAAAATACTTTGATGAGGAAATGCAGGAATTGAAAACGTGGCCGGAATCAGTCTTCACGATAGTAAAAGACTTCGAAATGTTTGCGAGTAGTCTGACAAACTTCATACGCTTGGCGAAGTGATTCAACGTTAACGTTCAAAACGTTTTGGGAATAGAATAAAGGTTAGTTCCAGAAAGATCCAGAAACGCTGCTTCTGAAATTTATTCAGAATTCATTTGTTTATGTTGAAGGCTACAAATCCCGCGTTTCTCTTTATTTTCCTGAATGAAAACTTTTACTCGTTGCTGGTCAGAGGACATTTCAATACAGGATAGTAAACTTATGGAATTCATTAGATAAAGATTTAAAACTGTGCAAAGGTTCAGTAAACTTTAAGAAAAATCTTAAAGCAAAGATGCTTGACGAGTTTTTGAAACAAGGATAGTGTTACACTTTTTTAATCCATTGTATTTTTATTGTATAGTTATTGTATTTGTATTGTTCACTGAAAAACCCATTTTTGGGAGTGTGCAATAAAGTTCCATTCCATTCCATTACTTGAAAGTGTAAGAGAGGAGTTCACGCTGCAAGGGTCATTATGGGTAATTAGGGCAAGATTGTAAAGAAACAAAGCGGCAAAATATACGGTTTTCTTCATATTTCCGTTCTGAGTTTCATTTTCGAGAGGAAACTTTTGCTGTAAATACATCTACATCTACTATCGTTTTTGAGTCGATCAAGTTGAGCTAGGCATTAGCCTACTTATCAGAGTAACGGAGATGTTATTTTTGTGGCTTGAGCGGCTAAGATTTGATCAGATCATTTCCTATGCCCCCAGCAATTACTCGATCGGCTCAAAAACGTTGGTAAACCTAGGAGAGGGGTTTCTCCGTCCACAGTATTTGTTTCGTCTCCAAATATGAAATCAGAACGGAAATATAAAGCTAAACATTTGTTTTACGGCTTTGCGTCTTTGTTAAGTTGCCCTGATTACCCATAATGCCCATTAGAACGTGAACTCCTCTATGGAAACCAAATTCAATTATCTTGTCATTTATGCATTGAGCTTAATTGAACTTAAAACTTACAATTTCTAAAACTTAATGCTAACTCGAAAGAAATCTTTTCCCTGTTTTTTTTGTTTTTGCCCAGTTGTAGTCAGAAACTGCGTCCTCCAAAGACCGCGAAAGGCAATGAAAACGCTAAACTCAAGCATGAACGAAATCGGCGTGCGGCCAACTTCTGGTCCTTTTTCCCTTACAAATTTGTTTGTTTATGTTGAACTGAAAAAATATTCCTGTTATTGGTGTCTAAGCCAGCCGTGAGCAAAAGCTGAAACTGTTCAGTATGTTCTTGCTAGTTTGTGTATTCTGTGTTAGGTAATAGCTTCAGGGCTCTCATTGATAGCAGAGATGCTTTGTAAGCTCCCTGAAGGGACTACCCTGAAATTTCACCTAAAGAGTTTTTACTTTTAAATAAAGGTGTCTATCTAGTGTTCTGAGCTCTCTAGTTCTCGCGTAGTGCTGCTATAGGTTAGGGAACCGTGAGTTTACCGATGCAATAGAACATAGATTCGGGCAATAGAACATAGATTCGGCTACTCTGTTGACCAATCAGAGCGCGAGTAGTATCTCAGTTGTTTTAGAAAAGTTAATCTAATATAGTCTAAAAAAGTGAGACTGCAATCTAAGGATATACTATACACATCCCGTTCTAGGTCCTCTAATTTATCTCAGGTCCTTTATTCTCACTTCTTTGCAACTCATTTTTCAATTAAGCTGTTTCACTTTTAGGTTCAGCAGGTTCAGCAGGGTTCTTATAGAGATCATACAAGTCACCTATTCAAAAAGCTATCGATCTGTCAGTAGAAAAAGTCAACGATGAAGCTATAGCCTTATTTGCGTTTCGTTACTTTGATAGATTTAATAGAATGTTTCCTGAAACATTTAATGAGTTTTTCAAACTCAATAAGGAATTCCAAAGTTATACCACGCACAAGATCGTCATCTAAAATCCCGGCATAAAGAATCGGCGCGAACAAACTATAAAATATATTCTACCAAATATAAAGGTAGTCAAATTTGGAACAACTTTTCAGAATATGTTATTAATTCTAGATCACTTAATGTATTTAAGTGACGCATTAAAAAGCATCTCCAAATATAATTCTTAAATGTACATTGTACTAACCTGTATACTGTTTGACATCGATATCGTTTGTTTTGTTAATAAGCAGCAATATGATGTTAATTTTTAATCTTATAAAACATGAGTATTGTAACAGGGGCTCTCCCTGAAAAGCCCAGAAGGGTTTACAGAGAGCTCCTGCTCCAGAGAGACACTAAGCAGAGCTTCTTATAGAATCTCATTGGGGCAAAATAAAGATTGATTGATTGAACGGGAGTTTGAATGATAAAAGTTTAGAAGAAATGTATTCTTAATTAATCACTAAGTTCAAATATAGGCGGCTATTAACTGTATCGTAAAATTCCATGTCGATCTACCTGACTACCTTTCAATCCAGTTAGAAGTTTATTAAGTTTTAGCAAATGTCAATTCCGTCGAGAAACGTTTTCAACCAAGTTTTATCAAGAATTATCTTTTTAGTTAATTTTCATCTGAAGTTAAAAATTGATTGCTTTCAACAATTGTCTGAAATTTTTGGCAGCCCCCGGGAATGATACAGAAATAGTATTACAAGGTGTAAGTTTGATGTTCTTAGTTTCAATTCTCTCTCTTTCACCAATCCAATTTTTCCTCCTCACAATTGGAAAGCCAGTACAACAGGCTAATTGCAATGTCATTTGCTGATTACAATTTGCTAACTGTTAATTGTGAATTGCTATTTGTGAATTACTCATTGCAATTCTAGATCTAATTTATTATTCTGTATACTTTCACCAGAAACATTTTTATTAGTATTTTCCTGCTTCCCATAAACACAAATCCTTTCAATTATATTCTTTTCTACAGAAAGTCAGCCAGAACATGTTTTTTGCTAAATGCTTTATGCATATTGCCAAATGCATTTTAGATCACATGATGCAGTTTTGACCTTCAGATGAGCTGCATGTACTTCAAAAATATTCTTTGCCAAATGTCTATTGATTGATCAAAATACATTGTATTATGAATTTTCATAAATTAGTATGAAAATAATTAAACAACTATTTCTATTGGTCAAAATTGCATAATATTGTCACTTTCAAGTTGGCATTTATGAAAAGATATTTAACAATTACCATAAAGCATTCACCAAAAGTCATTTGGCAAAAATGAATTAGTATGTCACATTGGCTTTTCATATATACCTTAGTAGCAATACCTGCTTAGATAGCATGAAGTTGTTGGCTCAATGTTGCCCATGGTTGGCATCTGTG
>Ga0126339_10000579_pt1 | contig 20983 bp, 12 predicted proteins | sample OrbTmetagenome_2_FD_92532 | JGI IMG/M metagenome (GOLD analysis project Ga0126339, IMG submission 92532) | Coral microbial communities from Petempiche,Puerto Morelos, Mexico - Orbicella T R C metagenome | ecosystem: Host-associated > Invertebrates > Cnidaria > Coral | place: Petempiche,Puerto...
ATAACGATAACGATAACGATAACGATAATGATAATAATAATGATAAAATAACTTTATTCAGGTGTCAAAATGTTTTAACCACGGGATAACCCTCTACTTGTAGAGGACACCTACCTAAAAAAGAAATTACAATACCTAAGAATAATTTAAAATTTTAGTCTGTTTACAAGTCACAAAACCTAATTCATTAGTTATTGCTTACATTGCAGCTTCGGCATCTCTCATCCAGTAGAGTTTCCACGTTCATCTTACGTACGTTTGTTTTGAAAACATTAATACTGGTAACCAGCCTTAATTTGTTGGGAGGCCTGTTCCATAATTTTGGACCAAGATAAAGTGTGGTAGCGGGCGGTTTCACCGGGTAATGGAAAAGTTTTAACCCGAGAACAAAATAAGTGAGTCGCACGAAGTAGCAAGGATCACGTGGTTTTTCGCAAATGCCAATATTTCGACGAAAAATCTCCGACCTTTTCATATTAGAGTCCCCCCGGGTTTCAAAACCGTGAATAGGGCATACGCAGATACAAACCATTCAGTCAGTTAACGTTCAAGTCATCGTGAATGTCAATTTTATTATAAATAACGAAATAACTCTATAAAACCTGCTTTTTAAAAGCAGATTAAGGGAATTTTGTGGAAAATGTTGTCAATTTGACTTCCTTCTGTTATTATTTCCTTAATTTATTTCATTTTCTATTTCACTTAAAATACCTAATAACGTCTACTTCGTTTGCTAGAAAACCATTTTGCCTTTTTTCGTTTTTTTTTTTCTTTTTTCCTACTAATTTTCAACTTTTACGTGTAAAAAATATCTGGCGCCTTAAAATGTTCAAATATTTTCACTTTCTTAAAAACATAGAAACCGATTGTGGACGTACGTATATACTTTCTACCAAAAAGGCATCATTATTCGATAAACGGTACCGGTTGCAGCTTGTTGAAGAACAGTTGGCTCAGTGAGATAGGCAGGATACGAAAGTTTGTATTGGAATGCCAGACTAAACTACGTTGTCTTAAGCAAATTGAGCAATATTTTCGTTCTCAAGTCTTCCAGTTGTACTCGACAAAAACTGGTGTGGTCCAACAGTGCAGCAAATCCAACCGGCAATTCTTGCTCAACGAAAATGAAAATGTGTATCATAACTTGATAAGGGTCAATGTCAACATCCAGACTTTCCTTACTAAACTCCAAAACACCTCTCATTGTAGGCTGAACAAAGAAACGCAACGTCAAAAGACAACTCAAGAGTGCGCGGAATAGTTTGGACACGACTTGATTTCGACTTCCGGTGCTCTAGCTGTCACGCCACAAGATTACGATGTCGTTTCATAATGTTTCACGTCACGAGCGGAAGCGACAGCTTGTAGATCCTGCCACGAAGTCACGTTGTCGGACATAGCTTATTCATACACGACGAAGAGAAGCCACAAACCAAGCCACCGGAAGGCTACAACGTACTGGAGTAACACAACGCTTCAGTCAATCAATTAAGTCTTAAGGAGGTGGAGCGACTTTGGTGACGTGGTCTAATCACGCAACTTTGCTTTGCTGTCACGTCGGAATGCCACCCAATTTTGCACCAGCCGGGATTTTGACAACGAAAAGCCACGTTACTAATCAAAGTCACTCTGCTGACTGGTCACGCCACGCCATAACTGCGAACAGTCTCTCTTTCGCTCGAAAATCCGCGGGAGGAATCGGGAATAACGCAAAGGAACCGAGCCGAGCCCCTCTCGCGGCTTAACCCTCGCCTCTATTCGTTTGCGTTTTTCCCCTCGGATTTTCCAGCAAAAGGGAGACTGCTCGCAGTCTACCCAGGCCACCTCACACCTATTTGCTGTCACGTATACAAGGTCACTTAACTGTCACGCAATGCTGGTATCAATCTACTCCCGTGGAGGAGCAAGGTGCAGTCTGAAGCGTTCATCTTCAAAGATACTGCTAGAGTTGGTCGAGTGGGAGCCATAGTTGAGATTTATCACATCGCTAGACCTGGATAATTCCGATAAAATGGCCAGCTGCAAGAAACAGAAAAACAAGACATCACTTGTTTCTTAGACGGTAACATATGATTTCACACCTGATAACAAAGTATGCAGTTTCTTGTAGCTATTTATAAACTTATAAAGTCGAAAAAGCTAAATTTTCCACCGTAGCAAATCGTTGAAGCTGAAGTCTCCAGCTTAAGCCCTTCTTCAGAGCAAAACAGCATCACAAAGTTCCGACCCAACGGAAAGCTACACCGTATCAGATTTCATTTAGTTCTGACGAAGGGCCAACCCTGGAACACAAACTCACTTATCCGACTACTTCACCTTTATCAACTTAGATTTAATAAATAGCTAAGTGTCTCACTTGCTCGACTGAAGTTTCATGGCCCAATAGTCAGGGTTTTGTACAGGGATTTAAAAGTACGATCCTTAATATAAAAAAAGTTCATTAACAAGAAGATGTCAAACATACAAAATACAACAACACTCGATATTTACCCGGGAAACGCCCTTGTTTTGTCCTTTGAGTCTTGTTACCGCTTCAAACTGTTGTTGCGTTAGAGACGGTACTGATCTCTCAGTCTGCATGAAAAGAAATCAATAAAGAGGTACTATACCTGCTAACCACCCGCAATTGGTACAATAAATAGAAAGAAAGGACAATCACATGTTTCTCTAACACCTTAGGCTTATTTCTCGAGTGCGTTTTCGAGGTCTTGTACAATTGGAAAAATCTCGTCTCCGTTTTCCATCTGGCAAAGTACCAGATATTTTCAATTTTTTTCCCTACGATTTCCGGACTGTTTATAAAGAAGGAAAAAGAAGCGTGGATCAAGAAATAAGTATGACAAAGTGAAGACCAACTAAATTTTACCGCATTTGTCCCACAGTGCACTAACGCGGGGGTGACCTATTTGGCTTGTGTTACTCTACGTGAAGTTTTTTCTTTTCGCTGATATCATAAATAAAAGGTATTTCATTACAGGGCATAGCAACTGTACCCCTGAACCACTCTCTAGCAGCCGTAGAGAAACCTTGATGTTCCCCATGGACTCTATAGAAACCTCCCCGGAGCAAACAAAAGACTAGCGAGGTGTTTTCGACCCCGCGAAAACCCGCTCCGTAGAAAGAAACCCCTCCTTCCACCTTCGTGAAACTAACGTCAATATTTACTCAACATGCATAAGGGAAACTTTAACAAAACTCATCAGGTTGGGTTTCAGCACAGAAGCGTTTTCAAATTGACGCCGTTTGAATCTCCTGCACTTACTTTGGAAAGATCTTCTTTGGTGGATGTTCCAGAACTTTCAGCCTTTAACTTCTACAGAAAGATAAAAAATATTACAAGAACTACGACACGGTTTGCGCATCTTGAAAGGTTTAGCCTAAATTTTTCACGTTCGTCGTTTGCAATCCGCGTTAATCTTCTCCATCCTTAACCATCCTTGTTCCTTTATGGTTTATTATTATCTCTTTGGTGTTTTTCTTTCTTATTATTTTCAGATTTCCTTCAATTTAAAAGTACTTTTGTACGTGGCCAAAATACCGTGACTGAGCTTCCTTAAGTTAGGTAGTGACTTCTCTTGAAGACCAAATACAGATAGCACCACTCGAACAATGCAAGCAGGGATTGCTTGTTTCTCATACCTGACCCGCTCCAGGTGCTGGTTTTACTGATTTCCCAACTGTCTTTTTACCCTTCCAAGAAGAAAGACGCGAAAGACCAGTTTTGTTACAAAGAAAACACATCCAGTTTCCCTCGGTTCCAGTAGTCCCTGCCATACATTCGGAATGATAAACATGACCACATCTGGAAGAACGAAAACAAAATATTTTAACCTTTGGTGCCCTTTACAGTAGTGTCGAATGTTCTCTTACATTTACAACCTTCTAAAGTTGCAGAATATCTAAAGTTCAATAAATCGTGAAAGGGTCTAGTGTCGTTTTTTACACCCATTGAATCTTAGGGTAAGGATGTAGTAAAACTAAATGACCTCGTTTCTCAGCACAGGAGGAACAAGGGAAAAAAAGTTTGCGTGACAAGTTATGTAACAGGTTGCCACGGCATTTGCACCTGCGTCGCGTCGGATATTAACACGCTCCTTGGCACACATCCAATTTGACGCTTTACTGACTTGTGCGATCGAAATTTTGGTGAGTTAAAGTTGGTTTACTGGCTCAAGAAGACTCAACGGCAAGACTGCCACATGGAGGGGGCAAAAGTGAACAGTGAACTATCAGCAGATGAAGCCACGGCCAGGCGTGATATCCGTCGCCGCAATAGGTGAGAAGACTCGAATCGTAAATCCGCGTCAAGTACGTGTCGTCATCATGCTAAAACAGAAGTAGTTCGGTCAGACACTTCTGTAAATAACAAGTTTTTGAATGGCTGAACCTTAGTCGACAAACTGGTAATGAAAATATCTTCATCGTAAGCTGATTTTTTCATGCATTAGTTTCGATAAGTTTGATTGTTCCACATTAAGGGTAATCACCTTACGTGCCTTCAAAAATCGCTCACAAATGTTTCCGCACTAATGTAACAAGTGTTCTGTATGGCGAATCTGTAACTTAACATAAATCAAAAGCAAATCGAGCAAAATAGAATGTGAAGAATCCCTTTGTTTTTCTCCATCGTCAAACAGCAAAGCTGAATGATGGAGATGCCGGCGCCATTGTGTTAAATTCCACAACGTGATAAGACCAAAAATAGACGACATCGGTGAGCTCGAGTGTCATTTTGAGAACAAAAACAACTCACGTCGCTTTCTTTCAGATTTCATTGACCCTCGAAACGTTATTCTTACTATTTCAAATACAGAGAAAGAACGGAAGAAAAAAGACTAGAAAGTCTCGAAAACACAAACTGAAACACGAACATTTCAGAGCCTGCAGATGGGCCATAACTAATGTTAGTATTGTATTATCGATGGTTGTGTTGTGATTGCGATTGTTTATCTTTGATTAAAGGTAAGATTAATTATTTGCTGTTAAGAACGTACGCATCTGACAGCCCTTTTGTCGTCGGCGTTAACGTTCTGATCTATAGTACTAGGTAACCCAAGAAAAGAACAAAAATGTTGATGCAAGTAATCTAGCGAAGGTGGAAAATAGCCGAGAGGTTGCACCTTAGCAGATGAAAGAATACGTCAGATAAACTGCTGAATTCCAATTTCAGTTAAGTCGATTGAGGGGTCATTTGAAGAGACTAATGAAGCTACGATCACGATATCTTAGAAGCTCTTAGATAATCAATCAGTTGAGGTCAAGTTAAAGCAGGGATGCATGTATCCCGTTTGAATTTTATACGTTTGCCGTGTAAAAATTTAGTATGTTCAGGGATGTTGCCATGGAAATTCTGCTATTCCTTCCAACAGCTGACGTAACTAACTTGGGTAAACAGAGCAGAAGTTTCTAAGGTGTCTAGGGCCTTATTTTTGTTTTAGAGTCCATTGTTGACTGACGAATTTTCTCGACTGACAAAAAAAAGACCGAGTCAATTGAAGTACACAACACAGGAGTTTCGTATTGCAATAAGGTACTTGGAAATGACTGACTGACTAACGGACTGACAGAGGGATGGACGGAGGAAGCGAGGGGGACGGACTGACGGACTGACGGACGGACAGACTGAAGGACTGAAGGACTGACGGACTGACGGACTGACGGACGGACGGACTGAAGGACTGACGGACTGACGGACTGACGGACTGACGGACTGACGGACTGAAGGATTGACGGACTGACGGACTGACGGACTGACGGACTGACGGACTGACGGACGGACGGACTGAAGGACTGACGGACTGACGGACTGACGGACTGACGGACTGAAGGACTGACGGACTGACGGACTGACGGACTGACTGATTAATCGATCGACCGATTGATTAATTGATTGCCGAATTTATTAATTGATTGGTACGCGGCAAGCAAAAGTGTTTTAATTTCTCGATCAACTGCAAACGATGCGACTAGTTGAGCACAAAGGCGTGAGATTTTTAACAAGGCAGCTTAAAAAAGCTTTCAACATCTAGTCACAAACGACGGGATCAAATTTATGCGTTTCTTAGGCGTTTCAATCAGTCAGTCAAGACCAAAATTAAGTTTCAATTTTCGAGACTTCACTTAAGAGTAAATTCTCAACCATAACTTTTTCTCAACTGACCAAAAGGTGTCAACTGACCAAACATTCTCGATCGCTCGTGTGTGTAACTTCAATAAGTCACGATTTTCTGACCTGTTGTTTCTAGTACCTAACGTCAATTTTCGACAGGTGTATTCGAATAAGTATGGCGCTGACATGACATCTGGACGCGTTTGTTTTATATTATCTCAATTTTCGACCGGTACTAGTCGGTTGAAGGCGGGAGATGGCTGACATTTCAGGTTAGACTGGTACCCGCTGTTTCAACTATTTGCCGATTCTCGAAAGGTGTTTCGGATCTGTACTCAGGACATCCTTCCTGTTTTACTTTGCTATGCTATTCCTGCGAAAAGCGTCGCCGAGGAGGTCTTTGGACATACATACGCATATGAATGAAGTGGCAGCTAATGTAAGTTGTTCTTTTTTTTAATAATTTTCGGTATTGACGCGATGACATGCTGATCAACTGAAATAAGACTTGTTGCTTTGTTTGACATTTCTCGCACCTGCAATTCAGCAGAACAAAAGAAAATTACAATTTTATTTGTCACCTTTCTAACAACATAACAAGAAACTGCTCAATGTAGCCGAGTTTTCTCTGTGTGACAACACGCGAGATCGGCGAACGGTAACATACTAGGAGTTTATATTATCTGTCGTGTAACGTACAAACTAACGAACCTGACACGAGCAACTAGGACGTTACAAACACTCTTAACGAATGGACGCACGGTATTCAAATAATGCTTGACAGTAGCTTCTTATGACACCATATTAAATCTATGAGAATGTAATCGGCGATGAGTGCTTTAGAGAGATCGCTAATATTTATGAGATATGTGAGCCCTACTTTATTCAAGATTATGCAAGGGATTAGACGATACAATAATTCAATTTTAGTAAAAAGGGTTAAAAAGAAAGGAAAAGACTTTAAACAAGGGTCTCGTACACGTTTAATACAATAGTTTTGATTTAGCAATGCCAGTCTTGGCAGCATTTACGGATACGCATTACGATTGACAGCTGTCAGCTGCATTGCAGATACTGAGTTTATCATGTTTTAAAATGTTTGTACCATGCATGCGATCAACAGCAAAGACGATTAAGTGAACAGAGACAAATTCTTTTTATCCATACGCTGAAATAACAAATCGGAATGACCCGCGACGGACGAGGTTGAGCAAAATATTGTGATTTGTCAGTGGCAAGCAGATCAATTAACGCCAAAGCAGAAGGCTGAGGAAAATAACTGATCTGCGAGACACTGAAAAATAACGATATTTTGCGACGAACGAGTTCAATAATTGTTTTATCATTCGATCGCCAAGTTTGTTTTCATATTTAATCACTTTCTTACAGCGCAAGGAAGCGATCTGCCATTTTTCACACAAAAGCGTAACAGTTACGCATGAGCAGAACATTATTTGCACCAAAACACATTTAGATGGTATTACGCATGAGCAGACCATTCTTTGTTGGCAGTTATTTGCAAGTCGTGTGGCGGGCTCTCGGCCAATGAAAAGGAATTAAGAACTGTATGGAATGACGAATATTGTTTTGTTATTTCACCAGGATACAGCTCATAATCTTTGTGGTTATTATTGTAATCTTGCTGGGTGTCATTACCGCACTCGCAGTTCTCTTAATAAAGAAAGACGACGATTCTACTTCGGACAAGGCAACTTCTCAACCCACAACTGCGCTACCCACATGTCCATCTGGTGGGATAAAACCATTACCGACCGGGCCCCCGGTGGCCGATGACCCCTACCAGCACGCCGTAGTTGCAACCGACGCCGGTCCTTGCTCGGAGATAGGCCGGGATATTCTTAAGAAAAATGGGACCGCTGTGGATTCGGCGATCGCAGCCTTGTTTTGCATCGGGATTTACAACATGCATTCCGCAGGGATCGGCGGTGGAGGGTTTATGGTTGTGTACAAAAAGAGTACCAAGTTCGTGGAGGTGATCGACTTTCGCGAAGAAGCGCCGGGAAAAGCCAATAAAACGATGTACGTCGGAGGGGCGATGAGCTCTAGAAAAGGTAAGATGCAGCTTTAGGTGGCTCAAAACAGTTTCTAGCGCTTTCCAAGACTGTAGATTTGGATGGATCATTAATACTCATCCTCTCCGCTCCTGTGAGAGGAGCATAAGGCTACACAGCAACAACTTCTATCCATCGCGGTCTTTCGCTTCCTACTCTACCTCATTCCAGCTCGTCCAGCCCAGATCTTTTCGCTCAGCCTCAACAGATGATGGATCATTAAAACCGCTCTTTATCAATTAATACTACAATATTGGTAACAAAAAACTGTCCAATCATTGGTGAACACGTTGGTATCATTTTCGTGACTCAATAAGTTTCGATAAAAACGGTAGGACCAGCTAAAAACACGTTTAATTTAAGCTTTATGTACTTATAATTCAAAAAGGGCCCGGTGAAACCCAGTTTTTATTGTCGAATTTTCGAAAATTTAAGGTGGCTCTGAACCCCATGTACAGAATTCTTTAAACTTTGCCGAAAGGTGCGTCTTATCCTGTTCATCAAAATTCCACAATAAATATGGGTAGCATAACAACATAAAATATCCTTTATTAAGGTGTCAGGTCGTCCTAACGCCAACGGTGCTATTTGGGGACACAGATAAAATAAAACACTATTAACAATTATTTCAATAATCGGTAAAACTTAAATAACTTACAAATTCATGAGCTATAGGAGACTCAGTGGGCTAGATACCTCAACGAAAACTACCATAGTGTGAAACCAATAAGTATGTAACCGAGTATTCCAGTAAAAAGACGTTATCCGAGGTCATACACAGTATTAAGTGTTATCCACGGGGGACGAGAGTGACTCTGAATTCGTTCAAAACGTTAATATTTTCTAGGTTGCTCAAGGCCTTTTGTGTTTGTTTGTTTGTTAGTTAGTTTGTTTGTTTGTTTGTTTGTTAGTTAGTTAGTTTGTTTGTCATGTTTTCAAACTGGATAGGTCCAACCGCGTCCGGTGTGCCTGGCGAGGTGAAAGGATCTTACGAAGCCTGGAAGAAGTATGGCAAACTGGCTTGGAGGGCCTGCTCACTACGCAGCCACACGAACAAGCGTCCAACCCCTTCTCGAAAAAGATCCAGGAATGAGGTGACGCGGATAAAAAAAGGAATAAGAGAATAAGAAAAAAATATATCCCTGCTTTACAGTTAAGGTTAAGGATATAATAAGGGTCAGTCCCACGATAAAGTTATATGAGAAAACAAGAAGCAGCAAAAAAAAAAAAAAAAGCGTTCGAGTGTAATCCTGTATGAACTGAAATGTATCTTTCACCTGACGTATAGTCGACATTGACGCTAACTAATCTGCGCACGCGGTTCGAGCACACTGGTGTTCGTGCGATATGACGATAATTTTCAGATATCTTTTATACAAAAAAGACTGAATCCAAATTAAATCTGACGCTTTAACTCAAACAATTCATCTAGTTTAAACAAAGGAAGTAACAACAGTAACGGTGTTTCGCTGTTTAGACACCTAATCGAAAACAGCATAGACTCTTGCGATGTTATTTCTACCCTTTTCTCCTGAGTTTTAGTTTAAGATTGAGAAGATATACCGGGGGTGTCAAACACTAAAGACAGTGTTTGACCACATTTTCGAAACACCCCAGTTCCTCAAAAGTACTCTGCTGCACGCCGTATTCTCAACTCTCTTCCCGGTGTTTCAAAATGTGATAAAAAAACGATCTCTCGTACATTTCTCCAGGAATCTTTAGATGGACAGCAAGATAGTGTTCCCGTATTACTTCTTTCCTATCATTCCTCCCTCAAACTGAATGGTAATTTAGAGAAACATCGTTCCTGAACTATCGCGTTTGGTTTTAATTAAGGGAACTTCTCTTCAACAAGGACGGCAAATTGAAGAAACTAGGAGAAACTCTTTGCATGCCCAAGTTTGCCAAGACCTTAGAACGCATTCGCGACAACCCTGAAGATTTTTATTACGGAGAACTAGCCAAAGATATTGTACAAGACGTCAAGGATGGTGGTGGAATTTTTACTTTGGACGATTTGAAGAACTACAAGGTCAAATTCAAGACACCACTGAGCGGGACTTTAGGGGACTACACTTGGTACTCCACGCCTCCCCCAGGGAGTGGGGCTGTGCTGAGCTTAATTCTTAACATTTTAAAAGGTAAGCTACAGCTACATTTTAGTTTTGGCTTTTGTTGTTCTACCAGTCGGAAGCTTGAACAGGGTTTCAGCTCGGGTTTACTTTGGCTGTTCATTAGGCCTCGATAGCGCAAACCTGATTCATTCATGTGCTTCCATGTTGAAACGATTCACTCATAACCTCTCAAAGTCTCCAGAAAGTTTTCTTTCTTGAGACAACCATAACATACTACAAAGAAACCACCTCACACTTGTAATAAACAAAATCCTTAAAGGCGCTCAGTCATTGTATTTTGAGTTATTTTGGCCACGCAAAAAATTACCTTTCAACTGTAGGAAAACCTGAAAATAGTAGTTTACTAAGATGGAAAAACACCCAAGAGATAATAATAAAGCATAAAGGAACAAGGATCGTGAAGGATGGAGAAGATTAACACACATTACAAAGAAGAACTTGAAAAACGTAGGCTAAACGTTTCCAGAGGTGCAAACTGTGACGTAGCTCTCTTAAGAAATAACCTCCAAAAGATATCAGCAAAGGGCCAGTTGCGGTGTACTTAGTCTATCAAACACCTGTTAAAACAATATCTCACTCTGGGGCACCATCCCTTAAATATTAGACCTTCAATTTGACCATGTACTACGTTTTGTTGCTTCTCTTCCAGGATATAACATGACGGCTCACGATCGAGAAGGTCTAAACAACTCAGTCCTGACATATCACAGAATAGTGGAAGCGTTCAAGTTTGCCTATGCTTACAGAGCGTTGCTGGGTGACGAGGACTTTGCCAATGTTACCGAGGTACTCTGAATGCTTTTAAATATATTTTTGCGACTGAAGAAATTGCATTTCTTTGTTTGCTATTGCTTGTAGAACCTTTTCCAGCCGAAATCTCGAAAAGAAGCATTCACTGAAAGTTTACAAAATGCAACAGAGTGACCGAAATCACACTACGATTGCGCATCTAGTGTACCCAAATTTGGGCAAGTCACCACGTTATCGTAGCCATATCAGGTCGTTGACTTGATGTCGCAGCACATCAGAACGGTAGACAAGGCTTCTGTTTGGCTAATTGCGAATTTGGGTACGGTAGTAACCTTAAGGTCTTGAAAGAAAGGGCAGCTATCCTTATCAGTTGGCACCTGACTCACGGGTGGAGAGCAACACAGTATTGTGCCCGGGAACACAAGTACAACAATATTGGGTAGGGCTCAAACTAGAGACTGACCTCGTGGACGGGTATGGGCCATTCCATTGGGGGTGTAGCACAGGGAAGGGTGGGGAGAAGAGCATGGAGCCATTAAAAACTGCTCCCCGGACGAGTACTTACTGCTAACAAAACTGTGACCATTTCATACGGCAGATCGTTAAGAACATGACCAACGCCGACTTTGCCGAATCTCTACGCCAGAACATTTGGGACAACAAAACATTCAATGATTCCACGTACTATGGCAACTTCTATCTCAACTCGAGTCAGCAGGGAACTACCCACTTGTCTGTGATCGCAGAAAATGGCGACGCTGTTTCTGCCACCATGACGATAAATCTCTAGTAAGTCAGTCATAGATTGTATAAAAATATATCTCTGATGATGTTGAACATAGTTGGCGGCGTGGCCTAGTGGTTAGGGCGTTGAGCTTGTCATCCGGAGGTCCCGGGTTCAAATCCTCTTCCCTCGCCACTAGAGGGATTTGTGTTCGGTGGTCCCGAATTCAACTCATCCAAGTCTTGTAAATAGCCAACTTGGTCTGCCTCCAACAAGTTGGGATTTTTAACAGGTTTGTGTTTATTTGCAATATTTGTTTGTCAATTTAAAAGGTTCACAATGTAAGCTACTGGGGCACCACTATTGTATTCACCATATAAAGTTACTGTTTTTTTAATTTTTGTACAGTAGTGGATGGACTTCAGTAGTTTTGAGGACGGGTTACTTTCTCACATAAACTACAATCAACTGAGGAAAGTTGAGAGACTCCGTAAAATTTCAGAAAGAAGGAAAGAAACTGAGTAACCTGACCTCCAATTTGTGCCCGATAGGTTTGTCATTAAAAAAACCCTCAACCCCATCAACACGGCTCGATGACTATATGAGATTATGCAATAATATTGCATAATGTCACAATAATCCTGAAATTCTGACAGAAATATCAAGGGGAGAGGGAAACACAGGGTAGCATTGAACAAAGGCCAAAACGAACTTCTGAACGACGAGTCCTCGAGCCTTCTTTTTGCAAATGACTGTATTTAGGTGTATTCTGATATGGTTTTTGGGCCGTCTCAGCGTAAAATAGGGTGTGCTTTGTGTACTCTGTTCCTGTTTGTACATGCATCTGGAGTGGTTCAGAATGTTAAGACGATAATAGTTCTTCACATACACCTCGCGGAATGTAAAGCTCTTGTCAAATGTTTTCAAAAACAGAAGCCCATAGTCGGGTAATCTCACCCAGGTATCGTGTAAACACCATTTTTAACACACCGAAATTCAACTTATTTACAGCTTTGGATCGAAATATCGATCTACCAGGACTGGCATTATCTACAACAACGAGATGGACGATTTTTCGACTCCAGGTAAAAAGAACACGTTTGGAGTGGAACCGTCTGAATCAAACATGATCTACCCTGGAAAACGGCCCCAGTCTTCCACCGCTCCCACGATATTTCTGGACAAGGACGGCGTGGTTCGCTTAGTTATCGGAGCATCTGGTGGAACGAAAATAACCACTGCTATTTCTTTAGTAAGCATTCATCCAATTGCTCACAGGACTTTTTAAGTCCGAGTCTTATATGGTTACAGTATAACTTTGTATGGAAGTCATAGGGTTTCACTGCGTTTTTTGCTAGAGCGGTTTTCAATTGAGTGTCGTAAAGCAAAACCAAACCAATTACTTACCAATTAGACTACTCAGCCAATCTCAAACCATAGTAAAACCAAAACCAAAACCAAAGTAATTTTCTGATCACTTTCGACACTCAATTGAAAACCGCTCTGATTTAAAGTTGACAAAGGGATATTAATAGGCCATTTCTGAGTTCTCTTGTGCCTCTGTTTCACAACGAGTCTAAGTGCGAAAACCAGTGTTATGAAAATAAGATTGATTTGCACGAGACTGAACCAGTAGGCGGGACTCATTTTCATACGAATGGTTTCGCACTTAGACTCATTTTGACACAGAGGCAAAAGGCAACTCGGAAACGGCCTACTTCAGGCGTTAACGATTCGTCAAAGTGAGGTCGTGAATTATGGGTAGCGTCTGTGTTTCAATAGTAGTAGAGTAGGGAATTACATCACTGAAGGAAACATGGCAAGTTACCGAGCTCTGAATTCTTGCGACTTTCAGCTTTGCCTTGTTCAAAAAAGAAATACCATAAACTGAAACAATTATGTTTTTCGAAGAATCACCGGCAAGATTGAAAATGTTTGGAGACAGGTTTGGAAGTCTTGTTGTCGTTTTAGGTAAGTCTCTTTAATGTCCGCTGAAGCGATCTCATGGTCTTTTCACTGAAATTGCTTCTTCGTTCGTTTCCAGGTCACCATGAATTACCTCTGGTTCAACCGAACTCTACCTCAAGCTGTAGTCGATCCCAGGCTCCATCATCAGTTGCTTCCCATGTACATTCGCATTGACAAAGATTACCCCATGCCCCTCGCCATCCAAGAAGGACTACAAAAGCTTGGGCACGAGGTTAAGAACGTAAGTGGTTATGCAGTCGTGCAGGCCGTGGCCAGAAACAAGGATGGAACACTCACAGGCAAATCCGACCCTAGGAAGAGCGGCTGGGCCGCTGGATACTGATCAAGTGAACCTTGTCACGTTGCTGTGTATATATTACTAAACGCCTAGTTTGCTTCGCCCTCCAAATAGCCTCCCCGATGATAAAGGGGCTGGACTCCTTAGTCATTAAATTCAACTAAACTAAAGTAGCCAGGTCACGTATGAAGCTTTTTGGAACTGTGAGATTACATTTTTCAAGTACATTGTTCGTGTCCGTCTCATAGTGCCCCAATCTTTACCATCGCTGTTCTATTTTTTAAGTTTTTCCAACTTGGTAAACTATTGTTTTGAAGTCTGGTTTGATACAGTAAGCAGGTAAATTTTACATCTTGGTAAATTTCGTCGCCGCCCTCTGTAAAACAAGCCAAATTTATGGTATCGTGCCTCCTTTGAGAGACGATCCTTATCACAATAAGATTATTTTCTGTTTGAAAATTTATAAAGCTTCAAGTTTGGGAATATTTCGTCGGGTCAGCTTTAAGAAATTGAAAATTAAGCGACTTTGTTTGGATTTCGAGGGCACTGTTACTGTTTAAAATATGACGAACAGATCACAGTCCAGTGAAACATCAAATTTTAAAAGTTTCCCTTTTCGTGAAATAAAGTTAAGTTCTTTATTACATAAAAAATAAAACCTTGGAGGAAGCCCACTTTAAAATTTTTAGCTCGAGGCAGAAACAGTTACACAGATGTGATAGACCATTCAAGCTTTGAAATATAGAGCTTTAGAATGAGCGCTTATTAAATAAACTTGTTACTTGTTTCATAGAGGGTGTTCTGTTTGTTATTTGCAACTTAAAACGAGTTTTACGTTTTGTTTGGTGGGCAATGCACAAATTTAGCTGTAAATACTGTATCTCTCTACTCGAATAATTCCGAAAACGACAATTTATCACGATATTGTATTACTTTTTGTTTGTTGTTCCAATCTCATGCTCGCCGTCGAAATGTACTGCAGTAGGCAGTACATTTCTTCAGAATATTTTTTCAGGAAAAATGTTACATAGAAACTCATTGCGAAGTTCATACTTTTCTCGAGCCATTCTCTGTGTTTTCTAGACTTGGTTTCATCAGCGAGTCTATACTTAACTCTCCGTAAAAGAAAAAGAACGAACTTACACTTCACTGACAAAAAAACTAGTTAAAACATGAAAAAAATAGCAAACATGTTTCAAGACAGTCTTCTTCATTTTCCACGCTCTTTTTAAGTCTCGAAAGTTAGTTAAATACAAGATTTTCAAAGGTTTGCCAGACCTTTACTCTCTGTGTAAACCTTCATTTAACAACGGAATCTCGGGTATACAAGAAACAAGTTACACCACGTATCATCTTACCTGAATAGTATGAGGTCATCACGTTGACCGCTGACAGGTTCGTCGGTGAAGAGTCTATGACAGATGGCGCACCGGGAAGACTTGGGTGCAAATCCAAGATTGGTTTGATTTTTAAGATGGCTGAGCGAAGAGTGCAGATCGCTCGCCAGTAATTTGTTGGTCGTTTTTAAGAGGGTCTGAAACAAAAGAAGTTAGAGTTGCGAGTTAATTTTAAATAAACTAAGAATTTGTGTGACGCGCAATGCGATAGTTACGGCTAAATTAGCGTAAAAGTCTGCATACGAGCCAAGTGGCCCATCAGGCCGGAGCTTATTCCGGTTTCTGTAGCAAGGAGCGACTATGAGTATTTCTACTCCACCCTGGATGGGATGCTAGTCCATCGCAGGGTCACCCCTCCAGCATTAAAATCGCCGGTACCCATTTATACACCTGGGTGGAGAGAGGTAATGCGAGAGTAAAGTGTCTTACCCAAGAACACAACACAATGTTCCCGGCCAGGACTCTAACCCGGACCACTCGATGAGACGCCATGACGCCATGACGCCTCCCACACAACGGCTAAATTAAGAGGATTAAGATAGATGCTGCTACTGAAGCTGCTAAACATAGATAGTGTCCAGTGTCATCGTCAGAGTAAGGACAGCTCCGAATTTAAGAACTGTTGCTAGTGACTGACGTTGTGATAAGGAACTGTAAGTAATCAAATACACTTACGGATTCATAGCTGTAGGTGTCTAACATTCCCAAAATAAGTTCCTTGATTTCACCAAATTTACCAGTGCTGTATGTGGGATCCTACATCGAGACAAAAAGAAAATGAACATAAGTCAACAGATAACCAAGGCTTCATCCCCACCACCCCGGAGGAATTTGAAAACAGAGGTATCACTCTGAAAACAAATCAAATGTTTTCTGTCGGAGGAATTTAAAAACACAGCAATCACCAGTTATTTCAGATTTTATTTAGATTTTATTTTAGAAAACTTGGTCAGGGAAATCACATGATTATCGCGATCCCATCGTTTCCGTAATGTTTTCCGTCCACACGAAAACGAAAAGCCAGCGTTTACATATTCTTCCGGTTTAAAGAGCGTTTTCGAAAAGCCCCGTTTTCGTGATGGATTAGTGCCTAACCGTAGAAATAAAGCTGCCTTTCAAAATTCCTAAAGCGTAGTGTGGACGGGGCATGAGTTGTAAAATAATAAACAGAAATGGTGCAGGGTTGACGAATCCGCAGAATGGTTGAAGTCCATACGGGGACTGCATCAAGGGCCGCATTTCCCGGGAAATGCTTGGCTCTTGGTCATTGCGCACGGAACAAGAACAGAGAGTGCTGCATACCATCCGAGCCGACCTGACTTTGTCAATAGGCAGGGGTGTCAATAAGGGCCGTAACCTGTAACACCTGTTACGGCTGAGTATGTTTGTTGGATCCTTGATGTCACAGGGAAACTGCACTATAGTTGATACAATTCACTCAAAAGGTAACTAGCTTGTTACAGGTGTAAAGATCAAGGCTACAAGTGAATCAAGACTTAATTACTGCTCTGAATAGGTATTTGAAAGTACTACCTTCTTGAACTTATGAAAAAGTCATGGCCAATATATATAATAAAGCAGAGAACACACAACGGAGATTAAACAAGATTAAAAAGTTGAACAATAAAACTGTACACCAACCTGCATTATTTTCTGTAGAATGGCCGGTAACGAAATGTATCCCATCATGCTGTTCAGAACGTGTCTTGTTTGATCCTTGAAAGCTGTAGCCATTGGGTAAAAAAAAGAAAGCAATTAAACATGGTAAAATAGACAACCATGAGAACCCTCCGACGCAGAAGCTGCGTGAATCAAGTAAGTTGCGAGACTCAAGTAATGCGTGTCGTGACGCAAGCATCAGAAGTGGAAGCTTTCACAAAGCCTAATGCTCTGCGTGACTAATTTACTGTCACGTGATTCACGCAAATGTCTGCAGAGGAAGATGTCGTCTGGATGCTGTCGAATTCACGTGACTCCGCCCTGGCCGTGACCATCACTCAAATATGTATGTAAAGGGAATTTAAAGACTATGGAGAAGATATTCTCCTCTTTACTCGCCTAGAAAATAAGCGCTTGTTGTATCCTTGCACTTCCTTTGAGGCGCCATGACAGTTTCAAGGAGGGGAAACCACAAAGCCTGGAAAGAGAAATGAAATTAATGAACTTTTACTTAATAATCTAGAAACACGGGTCAACGCTAACCGAATTTATCACAGCGTCCACGAGACAACACTATATACACATCAAAAAACTACACATTCTAGTTCACCCTGGTGGTTTGTTTACCTTTATGAACTTCCATTTGAGAACTGAAACACTAACCTCTTACTAACCGAGCGCGTGGGCCGTACTGAGGAATATTGGCCCGAGGTGGCAGCACGGACCGAGCGCAGCAAGGTCCGTACAAAAACGACCGACCGAGGGCCAATATTCCCCGGTACAGCTCGAGCAAGTTGGTTAGTAATCTGGAAACTGCTGTATCTAATCACTTATTTGTTAATTAATTATTTTGCCTTCTTCCTGCAAAGAAAATAACTGTGAGATAAAGTTTTAAGAAATAAGAGTCAAATGTTACCTCTCTGTCCGCTTCTTCAAGCCTCCCTGAGTTTCTTTGGCACAAAGGGATTATAACTCCTAACAGGACGGCCTCGACGTTTGCCGTGAGTTTTCTGATTTCTACAAGATAAGCATCGAATTTCAAGTTACTGCATGCCTTGCATAAAATTGCATGGGTAATCAAATAGTAGCAAATGAAATTAGGAAATAATTGTATGTGCATTGTATCACAACAAACGTGTTTTCCTTTCCTTCGGAGTAAAACAATCTTTGGCCCCGCTCACACTCCGCCGGAGAAATTTGAAAATGATGTTTTCACTCTGAAAACGCACATGTTTCCGCCGGAGAAATTTGAAAACGCAACAATCACCGATCATTTTGGATTTGTGTTTTAGGAAACCTCGGTCAGGAAAATCACATGACTATCGTCACTTTATCGTTTTCCAAAAGCTCCGTTTTGAGAATGTTCTTCGTCCACGCTAAAACGCAAGGCCGGCGTTTTCAAATTCCTCCAGTTTGAAGAGCGTTTTTGAAAAGCTCTGTTTTCGTGACGCAGATTAGTGTGGACGGTAGGCCTAACCGTAGAAATAAACCTACGTTTTCAAATTTCTCGGGCGTAGTGTAGAAGGGGGCTTAAGGACCTTCACTAATCCAGGACAACATGGGGACACTTTGAACATACCGTTTTCTGGTGGAGATTCCTGTTTCTCGAAAACATCACAGAGAACTTTTACTTTAACCTTTAAGGTCTGCAGATAAATCAAAGTAAGCGCGTTACAACAACTTGGTGTTTTAAAATATGGCAAGATCATTCTTGTCTGTATACTTTTTTTTATCAACGTCTGAAAACGCAACACACATTACGCAATTGAACTATCTCATGCGAAAGAATATTGCTAGGTACACATAAGTACATAATTATAAAAACCTGCAGTCAACTCAAATATTATCTTTCTACTGACTTAAAAATAAACGTGGAGTTTTCATGCCCATGAGAAGAAAAACACATTTTTAAAACCTGGCGTTTCCTTGAAACATGTAACGATTGAAATATCTTCGTTGCAGCACTCAAATGGTTTCCATTTCTTATTATCCAATCAAAAAATACGGGTACTCTAAGTGGTCATGTCAGCATGACACCGCATAAGGTGACGTCATGTTGCTTAGTAACACCACAGCTGAAACCCGCTGGCTAAGTGTGTTCTCGGGAAAGGAGTGATGGAGATGTTAATCTTACCTCTAAAAGAAGTTGGAAAGCTCCGTGAATATCTCCAGCTTTCTCCAAAAGGTACGCTGTAGCGTATGTGTTATTAAATTGGCGAACAATCTACAAAATAAGGAAGACGGCGGCTGTAAATAATCATCTTTGAGCTAACCACTGCGACCTGAAGCTCCTCAAGTAAATTACCAAGGCCTTTTACTGTCCTTGTTTAGACATTCGCCTTTGTTTTTTTTTTGTTTTTTTTTTCCACTGTCTTTCCACGGAGTTCGTTATAAGCCACCCAAAATTATTCGTAATTCTGATAATTAAAAAAATAAGTGTAAAAATAAAGTAAGCAAGGATACCGAGAGTGTCCGAAAGTGTCCGAGAGAGCTCGAGAGCGTACGAAAGTGTCCGAGAATGAACTTAAATCTTATAAACACAGATAAAAAAGTATGTTAAGTTATTGAACTCCGGCCCTATCCCCCACTCCGGGGCAAGGAACTAAGAAAGTCATTAAACTGTCCATACCGCAAGTGTTTCCTCCAGTCTGTAATTTTCTGTGTTCCTCAAGTAACTGTGCACCAAGTCAGGCTGGTATTTACACATCAACTCGATGTATTTCTCATGTACTTCTGCATCGGGCGTGTCCTCTGGGCGGGTGCTTGTGGATGACCTAACATACAACAGTAAAAGTTTCTACCTTCAATTAATCGATTGTGTTGTGCCCGGGGAATCACCATAAGAGGAACTACTACTAGCAAGCATTACAAATAATGCGATGCAATGTTCAGCCACGCAATATTGGTACCAGACAAGCTGGAAACTAGACAGTGTTAGAGAATTATCTCTGCAGTATTAACGCGTATTGAAAATAACCCAGAGACTTTCATTTCTAAGCGATACGCCTAACAATAGAAATTGGGCACCACAAGAAGCAAGAAACAACAATTATTATAATTTTAATCATAGCATGAGCTACTGAACTACGAAGACAGACGGGAGCACGTCGATAGCAATGAAAGTGGATATTGCTGAGTTTTATCTGCTTAATAAACCACGCTGACTGTTCGAGTAGAGCATATTTTCTACACTTGTGATTGGCCACATTCTCGGTGGTAAAAGAAATACCACTTTGGAAGTCTTTAAAGGTCCAAGATCTTCCGGGATTCAATGAAGCATCTCCTCCACTCCCCCTCAGTGTGTGTGGTTCTCGACCACACACAACCCTAACAAACCCAACCCCTGCCGGACTACCCCGCAGCTCTAAAGCTAAACTTCCTGAACAAAGTCAAACCAAACTATGGAGACAAAAGAAAGTCTTAAGCTTACTTATTATCGAACACGCCTTTCAGGAACTCGTACTGCACCGTGGCTTGGCCCTGGGAGGATACAGAAACAAATTTAGAGGGGAAGATAAGAGGGCAAAGAACTCTGCTACAAGAGATAACTGTTAGGTATCGTGGATGGCAGCGAAAAATGCATACAATCAGGTAGAAAGTAGCTGGCATTTTAAATATTTTTTGTCAAATTAAAAAAAAAAAAAATCTGACCAAAACGTTACAGCAACAAACTTTCGAGTTATCACAAGAGAGCAACCTTAACCAAGCATTTCTCAGTTCAAAACAAGACTAGCCTGGTAGTCCTAGCCCTAATGATAGTTGCAAAAAAAAACTGTTTTGGGGCAACACAGACTTAGATCTAGCACAAACGAGGATACTAACAACACGAAAGGTTTTTACGGGCCAAGCTAACATTTGCCAATCTTTTTCA